>ERZ650303.468-NODE-468-length-12398-cov-6.884226_pt1 | contig 12398 bp, 17 predicted proteins | sample MGYA00376239_ERZ650303 | MGnify/ENA primary metagenome ERZ650303 (study PRJEB26733, sample SAMN07839262) | wastewater metagenome | biome: small river; feature: stream; material: water | place: USA: North Carolina | collected 2016-04-05 ... | reverse complement strand
GACGAAGATTCACCGGAAGAGTAGTAAGGACTGACAACATGGACGCGACCCGCCAAGGATGGTGGGTCATGGATGGAGAAATCAACTATGTTCGTTCTGGCAAAAAACGGAAAGGATGCTGACGATGCAAATAAATTGTGCCGTACGTCAGACCAACAACTTTGCGTCTGGAACGCAGAAGAAAACGCATTGGCGTATGCGGATAAGCACAAGCACGACAATTGGCGAGTCAGACCGGCAACGCCCGAAGACTTCGCCATAGTCGGTCGAATGAAGGCAAATAGACGGAATCGAACACGACCATGCTACAAAGTAATAGACGAGGTTAAGGAAGTGACGAAGAAAAAAACAACATCAACAAACGCATTGGTTGAACTGTTCGAGGATTACGAATTGAGGAAGTTTGCGATTTCCTCTAGGGCGAAAGATGAAAAGGAGTTCCTCGTCGAGCTTTCGCAGGTTATGGCTAACAGTCAGTCCGACGACTGGAATATTCGACTACGCGAGACATTACCTCTCATAGTCGATCTGTGTTGCAAGTATCGAGGCTACAAGGCTGACACGGTTGTAGAGCGCCGAGAGCTTGTTGCTGGTGATTTAGAAATACCTAAGCCAGCATAGGTAATTGTTTTCAATTTCAAAGGGAACCATGTTTATGGCTACGTTAGAAAAGTTTGGGCTCAAGTCACTCGGGACGATGGACGGTGAGCGAATTTCCATCGCTTTCGAACAGGCATTGAAGCGAGTTATTCAAGACTGCGACGATCGCCCTGGAGAAAAGAAGGAGCGGACCGTAACACTTACTCTTGCTGTTAAGCCACGGCTCGACGCGGACGGAATGTGTGAGGACTGCGATGTGCAGGTTGCCGTAACCGATTCTGTTCCGAAGCGAAAGAGCAAGGTCTACAACATGGCTTTGCGAAAGGGCGGCTTGTTGGTCTATAACGACGATTCGCTGGATAACGTCGATCAAGAGACGATGGACTTCGACGACTAGTTTGGTCCATGGGCAGAGCGACTTGCCGTGTGCGCAGCGGAGTAACAAGGGGAGCTAGCGGGTTCGAATCCCGCCTGTCCACTGTGTTTTCGGAAAGTGTTTCTCAAAGGAGGATTGGATCAATGAAACGATTCAAGGTGTTAGTTATGGCTGCCATGGTGGTAGCTTTGGTTGAAAATTACTCGATCGCTCAGCACCCTCGGGTGTTCGCAGGTCGATTGGCTGCGAGTGGTAGCCTGTTCCATGATGCTAGTGCTGGTCGCCGTGAAAACGTGTTCTATAGCTCTAATGCTGCATTTCCGCGACTTGCGGCTCGTGCAGCGTGGCGACAGTCACCAGGGCACCGAGCTAACCTTCCGATGATCGGACTGCGTGTTGCCCGCGATGGCAACGGTGGCGTGTATGTAGTTGGACGTCGCTAGTGTGAAATGCGCAAGTAGTGCTCAGTAGCGGCGATGTACAAGACTACAGGGCGTTTTCTTTACTTTCTCAATCACGAAAAGGCAAACAATGCTCAAGGAACTGTATCAACAACTAGTCGCCGATGCGAAGGCAGCGGTGCTTCCGAAGTTAATCGAACTGCCAGGAGGAAGGGTGTTACTGCACATTCCTGACGGCGAATCAAAAGTTCTGGATGTGAATCCAGTCCTGTTTAACGATAAAGTGTCGTCTGTCGATAGCATGCTCGATTGGTGCGGTCGGATGAACGAAGACGAACTATTCATCAGCGTGCATTCGACATACATCATGGTGGAATCCAAGCGAGAACACGCCCACACAACAGACAGACTCCGGTTTGATTTGAAGCTGACAGCAGCAATGGTAGATCTTTTGGCATGGGCTAGCCGACCACGGACGCAGCAGCAGGTCGTTACTGCTTTGCGTACTACGCTGGCTGAGACGTTTGACGATAAGTATTTGCCTATCTTCCGTCGCCTGGATTTTACTCGCAAGAATGACGGTTCGAAGTCGATCGCTCATACCGGCGAGTCGCTTGGAAAGTCGGTTGAGGCTCGCGCTCAATCTGCCAGTGGAGAAATTCCAGAAAAGCTGGTGTTCGATGTCAATGTGTTCAGCAACATTCCCTCTCCGCCTGTTTCGCTGTGGTTCGCGCTCGATATCGATGCGACTATCGAACAGATAAGCATTGATCCAATTGGCGATTGCATTGGAGACGCTTACCGATTGTGCTCTAAAACCATCGTAGCCGATCTGAAACGGGAGCTACCAAAGGCTCTTGTCGTCTGCTGCGACTAGATTCACGTCGCCGTGTCCTAGCGCGGCGTTCCTTCTACGCTGGCATACCGTAGGTGAACGTATGCCGCTTTTTTCTTTTGCACTCGGAGAGACATGACATGAGAGACTTGTGCCAAACCGATCGGATTGCCTCCGACTTTAGGAGCGTCGAAGATGAACATGGGTCTTTTATACCGATGTGCTGGAAAGACCCCAAGGATTGGGCAGCGTGGTGGTTGCGACAAGAGGAGCTTCACGACTTTGTTTGTCTTCCAGACGAAGCGCGTGAGTTGTTTAATCAGATACTTGCAGCAGGAGACATGACATGAGCGTTAGCGATCGAGTAGTGGCATTGGACAAACAGAAAAGGCATGACGAGCTTTGCCGGGAGGTTTCAAGAGACATACCCACGTTTCTGAGCGTTGGGAGCAAATTACTCGAGCTAAATCAACTAGAGGTTTACAAGAATACCCACAAGACGTTCGAGATTTTCGTTCGCGAACAGTTCAGCCTTGAAAAGCGACAAGCGTATCGCCTGATGGAAGCGGCAAGCGTCGCCCAAAATTTGTGTCCAATTGGTCACAAAACGGATGCCCCCGAGCTGGAGATTCCCAAGCTGGAGTCGCAACTACGCGAAGTTGCCAAGGCTCCACCGGAAAAGCAAGCCGAAGTCGTCAAAAAGGCTGTTGAAAAGGCTGCGGAGGAAAACCGCAAGCCCGTTGCCAAGGACTTTGCGGAAGCTGTCAAGCAAGTAACTGGCGAGATTGTGTACGAGGATGAAGTTCCGATTGACAAAGAGGAAGAGGTAGAGATCGAAGACGAGCCGACCATAGCGGAGATCTGCGACGAAAGCAATAAAGCTATAGAGTCATTCTGTCGATCAATGGTCAAGCAGTTCGAAAAGGAAGTGCCTCGGCTCCCTTGGACAGAAGACAGCGGACGAATCGATTCAGCCTTAGCAAGCTTAAGAGCTGGCCTTACGACTCTTCGTGGAGCAAAGTCTGAGGTTTGCCCAGCGTGCGTTGAAGGAATGACCGAAAGCAATGGCAGTTGTCGTTACTGCAAGGGCCATGGTTATCTTCCAGCATATCAAGCTAAGGCTATCCCAGAGGATGAACGAATATGATTCAGCAAAGCCTGTGGCAAGAACCAGTAGGAGGAATCATTCCTCGTGACTATCAAGTCGAGGACGTGGCTAATTCATTTCGCCTGTGGGACGCTGGAAATGTCGGCGTTTTAACTCGCGCTGCTACTGGCATGGGTAAGACGATTATGTCCTGCCTGAAATTTCGTCGGTGGTTGGATACTAGCCCAGATCACCGCTGTATGGTGCTTAGTTACGAGCGTGAATTAGTGCAGCAGTTTGCCGAGGAAGTATTTGATGTTCTTGGCGACGTTACCATCGGTATTGAGATGGGATCTATGTCGATCAATTCTGACAGCATACCTCAAATTGTCGTTGCCAGTCGCCAGACCCTAATGACTCACGAGCTGGCCACTATGGAACAGCGTGAAGTGCTGAAATCGTTTGGCCTGTCAGATGTGAAACTGCTGACAAAAGCAGAGGCTACTCGGGCAATTCGCGACCTGCGAAACAAAATCGATGTTCAGTTAATTGCCGATGCAATTGACGAGTTTAACGCGAGCTATCGCTGCAACCACGAACTAGGAAGAGTATCGAGGTTATACAAGTTTGACAATCGACTTAATTGGCTTCTGGTGATGGATGAAGCCCACAAGTATTCGATGCAATTGAAAACAGTCGGTCACATTATTGAGTGGTTCGAGAAAAACCCAAATCATCGTCGCAGTGGAATCACAGCTACACCGAAGCGTCGAGATAAAGTGTCGATCGGAACCAAGCTGTTTCCGGCAATCTCTATCGACTATCCGCTCACAAGAGCCGTCGCTGAAGGATTCGCTGTTAAGTACGTGCAAAAGTTTGTGCAGGTAGATTCCGTCGACTTCAAGGCGATCAAGGAGATTGCCGGTAAGTCCCAAGAAAAGTGGGACAATGAGGTCAATCGCAGGATTGAGAAGGATCTTGCTAAGTTGTGCGAGCCACTGCTAGACATGGTTGGCGATCGTAAGACTTTGATCTTTTCTCCGACGGTAGATTTAGCCGGGAAGGTGTGCGACTACATCAACGCCCGTAGCGAGTGTGAGTGTGCTTCATGTGGCGCTAGAACATGGCATCCGAGATTGCGTATTGGCGATGGAGCGAAATGCCCTAAGTGCAGCGATTGGCTTGAGAAAAAGCACGTTACAAAAGATGGCGTCCAGGCATATTCGTTGCATGGTGGAGTACCACACAACGCTCGAAAGCAAGTCTATGGAGATCATAAATCAGGGAAGTTCCAGTTCTTGTCAGTGTGTGGGTTGTGTCGTGAAGGATACAACGACCCGAGCATCTCATGTGTCGCGGTTTTCCGTCCTGTCAGTAAGGATGCCAGTTCTCTTGCCGAACAAATGAAGGGCCGAGGCGCTAGGCCACTTAAAGGAACAATACACGGGCTGGATACCGTTGAAGAACGGCTAGCAGCGATAGCGGCCAGCGCAAAGCCAGATTGTCTGATCGTTGATCTCGTTGGAATAACTGGGTTGTCTGACTGTGCTAGCACGATTCAGATTTACGCGGATGGATTGAGTGACTCAATCGTTGCCAGGGCAGAGGAAATTGCCTTGAAGGGTGGAGTAGAAGATCCGCAAGAGGCTCTAAAACAAGCTAAGCGCGAAGATGATGAAGCGAGAGAACGCAAACGCAGGGCGGCCATGGAGGCTGAAGAGATGCGTAGAAAGCGGGCTGAGGAACGGGCACAACTCGAAGCTAGAGCAGAATACACCGCTCATGATGTTGGCACTGCGACAAAAGACAAGACGCAAGCTAGTGATAAGATGCTCAAGTTTTTGAGTTTTCTTGGAATGGAGTTCACTGGAAATTGGGAACCGTCCCGAGCGCAAGCTAGTCGCATGATTGGATTGCTGCAAAAAGGAGAAAGCCCAGAACAGGTTGCGTATCACACTGGACTGGATGCGGCTGATTGGTTGAAGTCCAAGCCATCTATTAAGCAGTTGCGAAAACTTCAATCACTTGGGCATCGATCTAGTCCGGACATGACTCCCAAGGAGGCAAGCGACATTATTGATGCACTGTTAAATGGCAGGCCAGCGCCGAGAAGTGCGAGCAGTTACAGGCGAGAAATTGAGTCAGCCAGTTCTCACGAAGAACTTACGTTGATAGGCCGAAAAATGCAGCATGATCTCAAGTCTGGAAAAATAGACAGCACTCTCTTCCAAGGTTTGGTCGAGACTGGAAAGATGCGACGATCACAACTCGACGAAAGTGGTGAATGATGCCACGTAACATTTCGTTCTCGCTGACTACTAAGCAGTTTCGCGATCGCTCCAAGACAGTGACTCGTAGGCTCAAATGGGACAGCGTCAAGGCTGGTGACATTCTCATGGGAGTCGAAAAGGCTATGGGACTCAAGCCAGGGGAAAAGATGGTTCGCCTCGGGCTCATCCGAGTAACCGAAGCTCGCAATGAGCCTTTACAACTCCTGATCGACGATCCGGAGTATGGAAAGTCGGAAGCGGCTAAAGAGGGTTTTCCAGAGATGTCCGGCGCTGAGTTCGTCGAAATGTTCTGCAAGCACATGAAGGTCGGTCCCAGTTATGCTCCCAAGCGAATTGAGTTCGAGTACGTTGACGAGGTTGCAGAATGAGCGAATGGATTCGTGTTAGTCGCGCCGAACCATGTCCTGTGTGCGGCAGACCGGATTACTGCACCAGGACAACAGACGGTACCGCTGTTAAGTGCATGCGGGTTGAGTCAGAAAAGCCAGACAATGGAAAACTCGGTGGATGGATTCACAACTTGGCGGATCCGCTGCCGCCTCAACCACCGGCGAAACCAGTCGAAAAGAAAGCTGACTGGACGGAAGAGTGCAGAAAGATGTTTGCCCATGAAAAGGCTCACGACAAGCGGTGCGAGGTTGCCGACCAGTTGAAGGTATCGGTCGATTCCCTTGAACTTCTTAGGGTCGGAGTTGGTTGGGACGAGTGGAACGGGCGAGAGTTTTCGAGTTGGCCATCGCGAGACAACGATGGACGGTGCATTGGCTATGTCCGAAGGTATTCCGATGGAAGCAAGCGGACGAATCAAGGCGGATCAACAGGAGTGTTTTACACGCCGAATTGGTACACGCATCCAGGTCCGGTATTCATCGTGGAGGGTGGTTCAGACGTTGCAGCCTGCGAATCGAACAACCTCAATGCCATTGGTCGCGCCAGTAATGTTCATGGTGGCGAATGGATCAAGAAGATGATCAAGCAGTGTTGCCCTGAGAAACTAATCATCGTTGTTGGCGAGAGAGACGAAAACCCAGGAAAGCGGGGAACTGTATCAAGCTGTACTGCGAATTGTCGTGGATGTGCGTTCTGCTGGCCAGGATGGTTCGGCATGAAAAAGGTTGCCGCCGAACTTGGTGGAAGGGCTGTCGGGGTGTTGGTTCCTCCGCACGCCAAGGACATGCGAGAGTTGGTGACTGGCGGATTAATTTGGACCGAACTACTGGAGACTCTTTAAGATGGCTGAAGTGAGACCTGCGACTGATGATGAACTCGCGAAACTTGATCAACTGAGAGATGCGTTGCTAATACTGTTCAGTAAAACAAAAACCAGCCTGGACGACGCCGTAAGTGTAATGCTAAACGTAATTGTTGTGTCAAATCTCGACATAGCCGGTGTTAAGATGCCTAGCTCGCAGTTGATTAATCAACTTACGCTGGAAATCGCAAACATGGTCGAATCGATTCCTGAGCGGTACAACGAGCTACTCGAAAGGAATTAAAACGTGCCTTTGTACTCCGTTGGAACTTGGGATCCTCACAAGCAGGCTTACACGCCTCAGCGTGGATTGTCTGTTCCATCGTTCAATATCACGCTAGGTCAGCTTCGAGTAGCAATGAAAGAGCTAAGGGAAATGGGTTACTCCTGCCATCGGTATCGAGCGGCAGACGGAACATACGACGACAATGATTGGTGCGTCCTTATCGAACGGACGGATGGAGAGCATTGGAAGAAAATTCGGAAGAGTTGGAATCGGTAATTTACTTTTTTAGAAAGAGCAAACGTGAGCGAAGATCAAAACGACGTTGTTGACCAAGAAGAAACCAAGACCGATGAAACGGCTACCAACAAGCGTAAGACGTTAAGCCTCGGCGAACGAATTAAGGTCGTAGACTATCTGCGATCGTTGGTCGAGCCAATCGTGGCAGACTCCGGTTCGGCCGTTGCCGCTGTTGTCAGCGCCGCTACGCAGGTTGAAATCAACTGGCAGCAACTCAAGTACATGATCGACGATCTTGCCGAAATGAACTTGGGTTCGAAGGTCTACGTCAAGTCGGCTGCCACAACTGACGACGATCGCATTGTGGCACTGGAAGCAAGGATCGTTCAGCTTGAATCGCGAATGTCGGTTCTTGCCAGTCGCATCGACGATGGTGCTGAGTAAATGGCAAAGAAGAAGCCAGTTAAGAATCCAAAAGTGCCACGTACGCGAGGCGGCGGCACAATGACGGAATCGCAGTACTGGGGAAAAGTACGTTCAGCACTCAGAAAAGCATTTGCTTGGTGGGTGCCAGCGCAAGAAGCTTCTAAGCGAGCTGAGTGCGGAACTAGGACCAACCCAGAAACAGGACGGCAAAAAAAGATCTATCGCTGTGCCGCGTGCGGAGAAGCTGATTTCATCGAACTGATGGAGCTTGATCACATTGATCCGTGCGGGTCTCTACGATCTTCTGATGATGTTGCACCATTCCTAGAGCGATTGACCTGCGAAGATAGCTCTAAGTTCCAATTGATTCACAAGACGTGCCACCAGTTGAAAACTAACGAAGGAAGAAATTCAGGTGAAAACGAAAAGTAACACTCGAAAGAATCGAGAAGCTGAGGCTAAGCCGTTTCGCCAGAAACTCGTTGCGGACGTTGGGGAATGCGAGAACTGCGGTTGCTCGCCGTCCAACAAGCAAGGGCGCATGGCTGATCTGGTTCGTCTGGCTGTTCACGAGATCGCTTCCGGAACGCATCGCCAAAAGGCACTGGATAAGCCATACGCGGTGCTCGTGCTCTGCTGGCAGTGCAATTCAGGTCCGTTCCAGGATCGTGCCGAGTGGTCAGAATCGAGGCAATTGGCACTGTTAGCCCGTAGCCGCCCGAAAGACTTCGACCTAACTGCCTATTTGGAGCTCACTTCGCCTCGGGCAATGCGAAGAATCGAAATTGGCGAGGTTTTAGGATGGATGGAAGAGGACTACCTTACCAAGCAGGACATTGCCGAACGACTCCAGGTGGATCGTCGATCAGTCCAGAATTGGGTTACTAGCGGTGAATTGCCAGCGATCGACGCTAGATCAGTCGGTGCTTCTCGACCGCTCTACCGAATTTCATGGTCGCATTTTCTGGCGTTCTGCGAGTCTCGCAGTGTGTCAGATGTGCTTCCATGTCTGTCGAAGGACGATGGCTGAGATGTTAGTGGTTCTTACAGAGAATTCTCTGGCCAGATCTACGCCCCGTTCTCCGCGTTCGTAACGCGATCGTATTTCCAGGACATCCTTTTCCGTGAGTTTGACCTTATGGTGCTTAACGCCTCGCATGTCTGTTCCGTGCATAATCTTGTCTTGCGAGTTTTCGCTTCGAGTACCCCACGCTAGATTCAATAAGTGGTTGTTTGATGGGTTACCGTCGATGTGTCTGCACTCCATACCAGCCGGACATGGTCCGACAAACACTGTGAGAACCAGTTTGTGTACAAATACAGACCGTCTATGTCCATCGTGAGAAAGATTGACTCGGTGATAACCACCCTTGCCTGTCGTATGCTTAACGAGAGTGGAATCTTTCCAGAGCCTGTCTTTCTCACGCCCATTGCGCCCAGTTACATTGCAAATCGAAATAACGGTCCCATTTTCATCAATGGCGTAACGTGGGAATTCAGTAATTACACGAAACCCATCTGGAATGGTATTATCGGAGTCAGACATTGCTCGGTTCCTTCAAAACTGAGTGTTGTTGAGAAGTCTGTCCGGTTTACTAGATCGGGCAGACTTCGTTTGTTTGAGGGGTATTGTAGCACACATGCCGTGCATGGTTAGCCACAGCTAACTTGCAAACCATTCTGAAATGCCTTACCCTGTTTGGTGAACATCAGTTTTCACCTAAAAACAAGGGTATTCAAAATGTTGCGACTTGTGTCGTGTTTAGTGTTGCTGGCTGGATTGTGCAGTTCGGCTAGTGGGCAGTTGTTTCCAAACGCTCCATGGAATAGGAATCAGGTCAGCAGTTCGGATTGTCCTAACGGTCTTTGTCCAAATCAGGCTGCGCAATCCGCCCCAGTTCCGGGTCACTGGTCTTATCCCGGAACAATAGACAAGCACCTAGAAGAATCTCATGGCGTTGCGACTGCTGGCATGACTCGGCAGCAGAAGCTAGACATTCATGATTCTTTGCACGAGGGAACTGTTCCTACTGTTCGTAAAGCGCCAATTACCAGCAGGGCAGGGTATCAGACAGTGACCACCGCGAAATCATATGGGTCATGCGGAATGCGGCTTAACTACGGTTCTTCAGGAGGATCCTACTCGTTTCGTGTAGGTGGATTCGATAGGGATGGCTACCTAATCACTTCCATAGGCGTAACACAGTCACCACAAGCTCAAGGTGAAGTTAGTTCGCTGGGCATCAAGAAGCGGAAAGCTAGTCGAGAGGCGATTCTAGATGCCGCTAACAAAGCACACAGCGAATCGACCATCAGCAGCGATGAACTTAGAGCAATTCGATTGGCGTGTAAATCGCCAAGAATGCTTGCCACCATCGAAGACATGATCATCGAAAAGGCGATCAACAGTGGTGCATACTCGTTCGCGCTCAAAGCCAACGGCGAAGTTGATAAGGCAGCAATTGACTGGGAAGCAATAGGCGACTTCATCTTGAAGATCGCTCCTGTCATTTTCAAGCTGATTGAACTGTTCGCAATACTTGAGCAGGCAAATCCCGTTGATGGTCCGGTAGTTGCGGACGTGTTTAGTCCAAACTTCGTGGCGACCATAGCCTTTTCCGGTTGCTAAATCGTTTACTATGCCGTGGCGGACTAAGTCGGTAAAACGGCTTGGTCTACCATGGCTCCATTTATAGGGAGTGGTGACGATGGACTTGCAACCAATCGACGATCCAAATCTGGATTGTCCTGAATACGGTGGTCCGGTGGTTGAACTACCACCTGACAGAACCGTTGGAGCGATGTTCGAATCGCTCGAAATGCCAAACGCCTGGCACAAGTTTGCATGGATCAAAGATCAGCTTTGGAAGCATGCGACGGGCAAGGGCGTTCGCGTAGCTGTGCTCGACACTGGCTATTCCAAGCACCAGTACGGGCCTGAGCCCGTAGCGGCTCGATCGTTCATTAGCGGTCAATCATGGTCCGATGGTAACGGTCACGGTACTCACTGCGCTGGTACGATACTTTGCCGTCGCGATGAAAACGGCGAGTCGATTGGATTGGCTCCTGATGCTGACTTGATCGTTGGTAAGGTGCTGAGCAATGGTGGCTCGGGTGGTTCTGATGGAATCGCTGCGGGTATTCGATTTGCTGCGGATCAAGGGGCGCACGTTATCTCGATGTCCTTGGGTGGTGGTGGTCCTGACACTGGCACCAATCAAGCGATCGACTACGCGTGGTCCAAGGGCTGTATCGTCAATGCTGCGGCCGGAAACGCTGGTTACAACGGAGCCAACACAATCGGTTGGCCTGCCAAGTATGCAAACTGCCTTTGCTGCGGTGCGTACGCTGAGAATGGATCGATTGCGAATTTCTCAAGCGGTGGACGCGAATTGGACTGGGCTTGTCCTGGTTCAAACGTGATTAGCTTCTCGACCAATGGAAGCGGATTCAGGCCGATGTCCGGCACTTCGATGGCGACTCCATACGGTTCAGGTCTATTGGCTTGCCTCGTGGAGCTGCGATTGCGTCAAGGCTTGCCACTGTTCACGAGTGCTCAAGAGGTTCGTGACTACTTCGATAAAGTCTTGAAGGACGCCGGGGCTCCTGGCTTCGACGTTCGTTTCGGCAAAGGCATTGCCGATGGTACTTTCCTAATTGCCGCAATCCTCAGTGATTTGACAGGGGCATAATGATTCGATCAATCAACAAAATGTTGCTAACCTGCGCCACGATCTTTGTTCTGACAGGAACACTTCTGGCGCAGCCTTCAGCCAAAATCGTTGGTCCAAAAGAAGCCCCCGCAGGGGAATTGGTTGTACTCAGTTCGACCGGATCGACCGGCGACAACCTGAAATGGGTCAAGCCGGAAGGCTTGCAGACTCTGCAAGTGGGATGTGCCTTGCTCGACACGCAAGTTGTATTCGCCACTACAAAGCCTGGGCAATACAAGTTCATGCTCATTGTTGCCGACAAGGAAGCGAGAATCGACTATGTCGAGCACACGGTAGCAATCGGCGGAAATATTCAACCTCCCCCGGTTGACCCTGGCGATCCAATTAAGCCGCCACCAGTTGACCCAAGTCCAACAAAGTGGACATCGCTGCAAGTAGCATCGAAAACGTCAGCGGATCGCGTTAGTGATGCTACAACTAGGTCAAAGCTCAAGGCTGCGATCGCGGCAGTTGCGCTAGATATTTCCGGTCGCTGTGAATTAGGTCAATGTCCAACGGTAGAGGCAGCTAAAGAGCAGGTTCGTAAGGCAATTGAACAAACATTGCTCTCTAGGACAGGATCGTCTGGGCTGGTCGATTGGACGCAGTGGCGTAAAGCCAATCAAGCAGAACTTGACAGACTGGGGATTGTCGACTGTAAAGACTACCTCGCGGCGGTTCGCGCAATAGGAAGTGGCTTGTAACCCAAGGGTAACTTGATGAAGATTCCTAAACTCCTCGGTTACGTTCTTTGGGAAGATCCAGATTCAACAGCCTGGAAATTCCTGATCTACTTCGGAATAGGCATCAGCAGCAGGGAAATGGTCGCCGGGATGGCTGTTGCTATGATGGGACAGGTCCTAGTCAGCCTGAATGATCCTCCGCTTACAAAGTCCAACGCGGCAAAACGACTAAGATCGGAAGAGCACACGTCTGAACTCCAGTCACATCACG
>ERZ650303.466-NODE-466-length-12409-cov-9.315121_pt1 | contig 12409 bp, 12 predicted proteins | sample MGYA00376239_ERZ650303 | MGnify/ENA primary metagenome ERZ650303 (study PRJEB26733, sample SAMN07839262) | wastewater metagenome | biome: small river; feature: stream; material: water | place: USA: North Carolina | collected 2016-04-05 ... | reverse complement strand
ACATCCCGCGGATTGAGGTGATGAACAAGATTGACCAGATGCCTCAGACCTTTACGGAGGGTGCAGTTCTGGTCCGAGATTCTCAGGGGATTCCGAGCCAGGTTTTCCTCTCCGCCAAGACTGGCCTAGGCCTGGATTTATTGCGTTCAGCCCTCGCTGAATGCTCTCAAATGACTGATAGAATAAGGGTCGAGCAGAATCGTGCCAAGGTCCAAATGGCCCCAGACGAGTTTTTAGCTCCTTTACCCGAACGACCAGAGACTTCTGAATTTAATCCGATTCCCAACCGAAAATATTCACCAAACGATGCGTAAATTTCTTGAGCTGTTTTCGGTCAATGATCCAGGCTGGGGCAATAGTCACCAGAGCAATGGGTCTAAAGATGCCAAAGGTGGGCAGGGTAACGAACAATCTCCCCAGGCTGAACCTACTAATTCAGATGCTGAAAAGCCAGTAGAAGTTCAGCCCAATAGCCCAAGACCAAATAATCAACCTGCTAAGCCAGATGGTCCACCCGATTTGGATGAGTTATGGCGTGATTTTAATGACCGCTTGAGCGGAATTTTTGGCGGCAAGAAAAAGCCTGGCGCCACATCAAGTAAGCCCGCTAATAAACCAAGTAGTACTGATATTCCTCCGCCATCTCAGCGTAGCAATGGTGGTGGCAATAATGGCGGTAACGGTGGCGGCGGTATGAGTGCGCCTGATTTCAACTTCAGCAATCCATTTGGCTCAAAAGCCACTGTCTTATTGGCTGCTGGCGGCGTAGTTTTGGTTTGGATATTTAGCGGCTTCTTTATTATTCAAGAAGGTCAAGCTGGAGTGATCTCCACCTTCGGTAAATACGATTACACCGCTAAGCCAGGCATTAACTGGCGCATGCCTTGGCCAATTCAATCTCAAGAGACCGTCAATTTATCTGGAGTGAGATCTGTAGAGGTAGGTCGCCCTATATTAATTAAGGCAACCAATCAAAAAGATTCTTCGATGTTGACTGAAGATGAAAACATTATTGATGTGCGCTTTGCTGTTCAGTACAGATTAAAAGATCCCACCGATTATTTATTTAATAATCGTGATCCTGATGCTACTGTGGTGCAAGCGGCAGAGACTTCCGTTCGTGAAATCGTAGCTCGCAGCAAGATGGATACTGTCTTGTACGAAGGGCGCGAAAAGATTGGCGTTGACTTGGCTAATTCCATTCAGAAGATCTTGGATAGCTATAAGACTGGTATCTACGTAACCAGCGTGACCGTTCAAAACGTTCAACCTCCAGAGCAGGTTCAAGCTGCATTTGATGATGCAGTAAAAGCAGGTCAAGACCAAGAGCGTTTAAAAAGTGAAGGTCAGGCTTATGCAAACGATATTATTCCCCGCGCCAAAGGTACTGCAGCACGTTTGATTCAAGAGGCTGAGGGTTATAAAGCGCGTGTAGTGGCTACAGCTGAAGGCGATGCTGCCCGCTTTAAACAAGTATTTGTGGAGTATGCAAAAGCTCCTGGCGTGACACGGGATCGTATGTATATCGACAGCATGCGCGAGATGTATAACAACGTTACTAAAGTTTTGGTAGACACCACTAAAAACAATAGTCTTTTGTATCTCCCGCTAGATAAGTTGGTTGCACAGGTGAGCGCTGAAAGCGCCCAAGTGGCAACGGGCCAGTCACCTGCCACTACACCAACCGGATCTGTCACAGTCGGTGGGGCAACAGGCAACCCTGCGGCCCCAACCCCGAGCTCTCCAAGTGTTGCGGCTCCTAATAGTGGATCTGCAAATACTGCCGATAAACGTGATGGCTTACGAAGCCGTGATCGGGAGGCAAGATAATGAATGCAAATCGTCTCCTGGCTGGCATTGCTGGATTAATTGCGCTTGCATACGTTCTAGCATCCAGCATTTTTATTGTTGATCAGCGCAACTTTGCTGTTGTCTTTGCTTTTGGTCAGATCGTTCGCGTGATCGAACAGCCTGGTTTGCAAATGAAGTATCCGGCGCCGTTCGAAAGCGTACGTTTCTTTGATCGCCGTATTCTGACAATCGATAACCCCGAAGCAGAGCGCTTTATTACTGCCGAAAAGAAGAATCTCTTAGTGGATTCTTATGTGAAATGGCGCATTGTTGATCCGCGTAAATTCTTCATCAGCTTTAAGGGTGATGAGCGCTTGGCGCAAGATCGCTTAACTCAGCTGGTTCGCTCTGCCTTGAACGAAGAGTTCACCAAGAGAACTGTACGTGAGCTGATTTCTGATCAGCGTGAGCAAGTGATGCAAGGTATACGCAAGAAGGTGGCTGATGATGCTTCAGATATCGGCGTAGAGATTGTGGATGTCCGACTCAAGCGTGTAGATTTGCTGGCCGAGATTAGTGATTCTGTTTATCGCCGCATGGAAGCGGAGCGTAAACGTGTTGCTAACGAACTGCGCTCTACTGGTGCGGCAGAATCAGACAAGATTCGAGCAAATGCCGAGCGTCAACGTGACACGATTCTTGCTGAAGCTTATCGTGATGCGCAAAAGATTAAAGGTTCAGGCGATGCAAAGGCCACGGCGCTTTATGCAGAAGCTTTCGGGCGCGATCCACAGTTTGCACAGTTCTATCAGAGTCTGGAGGCTTACCGTAACTCCTTCAAAGATAAGAAGGATGTCATGGTAGTTGAGCCTAATGGCGAGTTCTTTAAGTTCTTGCACAAAAAAAATTGAAAGTGAATATTTCAGATCATGAATCGTTGGTTACTTCCTGAAGATATTGCTGATGTTTTACCAGCCGAGGCTCGTAAGGTAGAGTCTCTGCGTCGTGCCATTCTGGATTTGTATGAGTCCTATGGCTATGAACTAGTCGCTCCTCCGATTTTGGAGTTCTTGGATTCCTTGCTCACAGGCACTGGTTCAGATCTCAATTTGCAAACATTCAAATTGGTCGATCAATTATCTGGTCGCACATTGGGTCTGCGTGCGGACATGACTCCACAGGTTGCTCGTATTGATGCGCATTTACTCAATCGCAAAGGCGTCACCCGTCTTTGCTATGCAGGCTCTATTGCGCACGCTCGTACCCCAGTGGGTAGCTCTGCACGTGAAGAATTGCAACTCGGCGCCGAAATTTATGGCTGTGCAAGTTGGGAAGCGGATTTTGAAGCGGTCTCTTTGCTATTACAGACTCTAAGTGTTGCTGGCCTGAACAAGGTTTATTTAGATCTATCTCACGCCGGCGTGCTTGCGGGAATTTTGGATGGGCACAGTCTTGAGAAGGGTGATATCGAGGCTCTCTATAGCTTGCTACAAAGCAAGGATCGACCACGCTTGGCTGTCTGGGCTAAATGCCTGCCCGCTAAATCTGCAGAAGCTTTAATGTTGCTCACAGAATTGAATGGACCTTGTGCACAAGTATTGGCAAGCGCTAAAAAGTCTTTACCAAAACATAAGTTCATTGATGAGGCTTTGTCTCAATTAGAAATGCTTGCTACTGCAACTGCAGCCTTGCCAAATGCGGTTGAGCTCAGTATTGATTTGGCTGATTTGCGTGGATATCAATATCACAGCGGTGTGATGTTTGCAGCCTATGTTGATAAGTTGCCACAGCCAATAGCACGTGGCGGCAGATACGATCACGTTGGTCAGGCATTTGGGCGTCCTCGTCCTGCTACCGGCTTTTCAATGGATTTATTGACCCTAGCTAATCTTGCCCCTACAGCCCAAAGAAAACCCGCTATCGTAGCGCCTTGGATTGTTGATGCAAGCTTGGCTAGCAAGATCGCAGAATTGCGCAATGCTGGTGAGGTGGTCATTCAGGCAATGGATGGCGACGCTGTAGAAACCGCTGAATATATTTGTGACCGTGAGCTTGTAAAGCAAGGCAGCTCATGGGAGTTGAAAAAGAAATAACCCGCTTTATTAATAACGTACTAATTCTGTAATTACCTTTTGGATTTCATTATGTCTTCAAAGCAACAAGATCATGGTCGTAACGTCGTTGTCATCGGTACCCAGTGGGGTGACGAGGGCAAGGGCAAAGTAGTAGATTGGTTAACTGACCATGCTCAAGCAGTCGTGCGTTTTCAGGGCGGACATAATGCCGGCCATACCTTGATTATTGGCGACAAGAAAACGATTCTGCGCTTGATTCCTTCTGGAATCATGCATAAGAATGTGATTTGCTACATTGGTAATGGTGTTGTACTTTCACCAGAAGCTCTTTTTAAAGAAATTGGTGAGTTAGAAGCTGCGGGATTGGATGTCAAATCTCGTTTGAAGATCTCTGAAGCAACCACATTAATTCTGCCTTATCACGTAGCGATTGACCATGCTCGTGAGAAAAAACGTGGCAATGCCAAGATCGGCACTACTGGTCGTGGCATTGGACCAGCATACGAAGATAAGGTCGCACGTCGTGCCTTACGTGTTCAAGATTTGTTCTATCCAGAAAAGTTTGCCGCGCAATTGCGTGAGAACTTGGAATATCACAACTTCATGCTCACAAACTACTACGGAGCTGAGCCGGTTGATTTCCAAAAGACTTTAGATGAAGCCATGTCTTATGCAGAGCGTATTAAGCCGATGGTAGTCGATGTCTCTAGTGCTTTATATGCGGCAGAGCAGGCTGGCCAAAATTTATTATTTGAAGGTGCGCAAGGTACTTTGCTCGATATCGATCACGGCACTTATCCTTATGTGACTTCAAGCAATTGCGTAGCTGGTAATGCAGCTGCTGGATCTGGTGTTGGGCCAGATTCATTGCAATATATCTTGGGTATTACTAAAGCCTATTGCACGCGTGTTGGTGCCGGCCCATTCCCAAGCGAGTTGTATGACTTTGATAATCCAGCCAAGCAAGATCCAGTTGGCGTGCGTTTAGCTGAAGTGGGTAAAGAGTTTGGATCAGTTACTGGTCGTCCACGTCGCACTGGTTGGTTAGATGCTGCTGCATTAAAGCGCTCCATTCAGATCAATGGCCTATCTGGCCTGTGCATTACTAAACTTGACGTCTTAGATGGCTTTGAGACCATTCGTCTTTGCGTGGGCTACACCCTTGACGGTCAAAAATTAGATGTATTGCCGCGCGGTGCTGAGGCCGTTGCGCGCTGTGAACCAATTTATGAGGATTTCCCAGGCTGGAAGGGAACTACTTTTGGTATTCGTGAATGGGACAAACTCCCAATAGAGGCACAGAAGTTCCTGCGTCGTATCGAAGAAGTTGCAGGAAAGCCGATCGCTATGGTCTCAACAGGACCTGAACGCGATGAAACGATTCTTCTGCAACATCCATTCAAGGGTTAATCGGGTTTTACTAATTAACTTTTGTATATTTAATTTACATATTTGTTTTGAGGTTGAGAAATGACTGCACGTACACAATGCAATAGCCTGCAAGTGGCTACACCGTTATATCGTTTCATTGAAGATCAGGTTCTGCCTGGTACAGGCATCAAAAGCGCTGACTTTTGGAAGGGTTTTGATGAAATCGTGAAAGACCTAAGCCCAAAGAACGAGGCTTTGTTGGCGAAGCGCGATCGCTTGCAATTGGATTTGGATAAGTGGCATCAGGCTAACCCAGGCCCAATCAAGGATATGCCTGCCTATCGTAAGCACCTGAAAGAAATTGGCTATCTTGATGAAGTTCCAGGAAAAGTTCTGGGTACCACTAAGAATGTTGATGATGAATTAGCACTTCAAGCTGGTCCACAGTTGGTGGTGCCAGTTCTGAATGCACGTTATGCATTAAATGCTGCTAATGCACGTTGGGGCTCTTTGTACGATGCCCTCTACGGTACGGATGTGATCTCTGAAGAAGATGGCGCAACTAAGGCTGGTGCTTACAACCCGATTCGTGGCGCTAAGGTAGTGGCCTTTGCTCGCAAATTTTTAGACCAATCTGCACCCCTGGCTAAAGGTTCTCATGCAGATGCTACCGCTTACACAGTGGATGGCAATAAGTTAGTTGTGAGCTTGAAGGATGGCAGCAAAACAGGTCTTGCTGATGAGAAGCAATTTGTTGGTTATCAAGGTAATGCTTCTGCACCTTCTTCAGTTCTCTTGCGTAATAACGGTGTGCACATTGATATTCAAATTGATAAGAGCAAAACTATTGGTGCCAGTGATGCTGCTGGTGTAAACGATGTCGTGCTCGAGGCTGCGCTCTCTACCATCTTGGATTTGGAAGACTCGATTGCCGCCGTTGATGGCGATGACAAAGTTCTTGCTTATGAAAACTGGTTGGGTATTCTCAAAGGTACATTGGTTGAAGAGGTTAGTAAGGGTGGCAAAACCTTTACTCGCACATTAAACCCTGATCGTAAATACACTGCTGGTATCGGTGCTGTTGATGCCAAGGATGGCGTGGTCACTTTACATGGCCGCTCTTTGCTATTTCTCCGCAACGTTGGTCACTTGATGACTAATCCAGCGATCATCACTGGCGACGGTAAAGAAATTTACGAAGGTATTTTGGATGCAGTGGTTACCGTATTGATCGCTTTGTATGACATTAACCGTCCTGCAACTCAAGCAATCGGCAATACTCGTAAAGGTTCTGTTTATATCGTGAAGCCAAAAATGCATAGCCCTGAAGAGGTTGCCTTTGCTGGTGAACTCTTTGGCCGTGTTGAGAAATTGCTAGGCTTGCCAGCAGACACTGTAAAGCTAGGCATCATGGATGAAGAGCGTCGTATGAGCGCCAACATTAAGGCTGCGATTGCAGCAGCGGGTGCTCGTGTCGCCTTTATTAATACTGGCTTCCTCGATCGCACTGGTGATGAAATGCATACAGCAATGCATGCGGGTCCAATGATGCGCAAAGGCGATATGAAGACCAGCAAATGGTTATCTGCTTACGAGCGTCGTAACGTTCTGGCTGGTTTGGATTGTGGCTTACGTGGCCGCGCTCAAATCGGCAAAGGAATGTGGGCAATGCCAGATTTGATGAAAGCCATGGTTGAGCAGAAGATTGTTCATCCTAAGGCGGGTGCAAATACTGCTTGGGTACCATCACCAACAGCAGCAACATTGCATGCTTTGCACTACCATCAAGTTAACGTAGCACAGTTGCAAAAAGAGATGGAGCAGTTAGATACTGCTGCAGAAGCTGAAGCCTTGATTGATGATTTGTTGACTATTCCAGTAGTAGAAAAAGCGAACTGGTCTAAAGAAGAGATTCAACAAGAATTAGATAACAATTGCCAAGGTATCTTGGGTTATGTGGTTCGTTGGATTGACCAAGGTGTTGGTTGCTCTAAGGTGCCTGATATTCATAACGTAGGCTTGATGGAAGACCGCGCCACTTTGCGTATTTCTAGTCAGCATATTGCCAATTGGTTATTGCACGGTATTGTGACTGAAGCTCAAGTGAATGAGACTTTGCAGCGTATGGCTAAAGTGGTCGATGGTCAAAATGCTGGTGATCCTTTGTATAAGCCAATGATGCCAAATTTCAAAGACTCTTACGCCTATAAGGCAGCCAGTGATCTGATTTTCAAAGGTCTAGAGCAGCCTAATGGCTACACCGAGCCTTTGCTTCATGCATGGCGTTTAGAAGTGAAAAAAGCTCACGCTTAAGCTTTACTTTCTTGCTCTCAAGATCAAATGGATTTGTCGCAAGGCAAGTCCATTTTTTCATTTTGATCCTAGCTAACTCTATTTCCTAGTTACTCCATGTTTAGCTTTTTAAATCCCTTTGCTAAAGCTTCCAATGCTCGCGGGCAAGCGCTGGGCTTTCACCTCAATGATGGGGGCAGGGAGGCAGTTGGTTTTAAGGGTGGAGCTGGCGACTGCGTGGTTCGTGCCATCGCAATTGCTGCTGAGTTGCCTTATCTGCAGGTTTACGAAGATCTTCGCGCTGCCAACGCAGCCTATGCAGATCAGAGAAACGATAAGTTGGCCAAAAGACTCAATGCTAAGGGTGCATCACCTCGTAATGGCAATCATCGTAATGTCTTTCATGACTACATTCTGGGTCATGGTTTTGACTGGGTTCCCACCATGAAGATTGGGGCTGGTTGCCAAGTACACATGCTGGCTAATGAGCTACCCCAAGGCAGGTTAATAGTGAAAGTTTCTAAGCACTTAAGTGCGGTAATTGATGGAGTGATTGAAGATACGCACAACCCATCTCGGGGCGGTTCGCGCTGTGTGTATGGCTATTACATTAAACGCTAGAGCCATAAATGAAAAAGCCTCCAGACAATCGGAGGCTTATTTCTTAAAACTGACCAAAAATGGCCTAAAACAGGGCTAAATCAGCAATAAATTACCAATTTCCGCTAGTTTTACGTGATTTTTGTTCCATTACCTTAGCTTCGCTAAATGCTGCGGCTAACAGAGCAAAGAAGTCTTTAATTGCGAATAAAGGCTTAAAACTAAAGGCTGGTGCCTGATGAAACTGTACTGAGTTTGAATGTGCCATGGTGAGCTCCTTAAGGGTTAACCCTAATGATACACCTAATCATCCGAAATTGCAGCAAGGTAATGTGTTTTGTCTAATAAGTACTGGTATGGCGGTACTTTTGGTCCCAGGCGTTTTTATAGGCTGTGGTCATCCCGATCATGATGGACGTGGTCCATGCCAATGAAAACAGGCCGCTGAAAGAGATGAAAAAAGCAAAGGTTTTCCAGCCATCACGCAATGTATCGGACTCAAAACCTACGGTTGTATAGCAGCTGCCTGCAAAGAGAATTGCAGCAAGGGGCGTTTTCATGATTTCCAGGCCAACCATGAAGACTGCCCAAAGGAGAATCTCTGATAAGTGGATTAAGGCCAGAAAGACGAAGGTTGCATAGAAGTGAAAGAAAACCCGGTTGTATTGCGTTAGCTTGATATTGCTACGCGTCAGGCGCTCAAAGCGCATATACAGATGGTTAATGGTGCTGCCATGGAACATCAGGATGGCAATCAGGCAAATAATTCCCCATACAGAGTCACGCGCCAGGAGTAAAAAAGGGAAGTCCGAGAAGGCTGTGATGACGTTATTCATGGGGGATATATGGAGTAGTTCAGGCATTGATTTCTTTGTCGGTTGATAATGGCACATCTCTAATTTCATGTAAAGAAACCATTGACCGAGCATCACATGCCGGGCGGAAAGAGCAAAGAGCGCTTTTTCTTATTCTCCCTGGCCGGAATTCAGTTCACCCATATCCTGGACTTCATGATCATGATGCCTTTGGGCCCCGAATTTATTCGTGAGCTCAACATCAATACCCATCAGTTTGGATTATTACTCTCTTCCTATACATTTGCCGCTGCCATCGCAGGGGTCTTTGCCACCTACTTTGTTGATCGCTTTGAGAGACGGATACTCCTTCTCAGTCTTTATGCCTGCTTCATTATTGCCACCTTGGTTTGTGGTTTAGCTCCTGATTACCATTCTTTATTTATTGCACGGGCATTCGCGGGTGCGTTTGGTGGCATCTTAGGTTCCTTGGTTCAGACCATCATTGCAGACTCGATTCCGTTTGAGCGCAGAGGGAAGGCCTTGGGTACCGTGATGTCGGCATTTTCAGTATCTACAGTTGCAGGTGTGCCGCTGAGTTTATTTCTGGCCAATAACATTCGATCTTTAGGCTGGCGTGCCCCATTTATCTTTATTGCCCTGATATCAAGTCTTATCTTGTATTTAGGCTATCGCAACATCCCGAAGATTTCTGGTCACCTAAACCACTCTCATCAGGGCAGCCGCCTCAGCCAAATCTGGAATATCTTTGTTGCCCATCAGCATCTGCGCGCATTTATTTTTATGGCGCTGATTATGTTGACTGGATTTTCTGTGATCCCTTATATCGCGCTTTATCTCACCTCGAATGTAGGGATTGATAACTCTTATATCTCATTGATTTATCTTTGCGGCGGAATAGCCACGCTCATGAGTTCTCGCCTCATTGGTCATATGGCTGATCGTTATGGCAAGGTTAAGGTATTTAGAGTTCTTGCTGTAATTAGCTTAGCCCCCTTGCTGGTGACGACTAATCTCATGCCGGTTCCACTTTGGGTGGTGTTAATTAATTCCACCGCCTTCTTTGTTTTAGTTTCGGGCCGCATGATCCCGGCGATGGCAATTGTGAGTCAAGTGGTGGATGCCAAAATCCGAGGTACCTTTATGAGTCTAGTAGGTTCAGTGCAGATGCTGGCATCGGGGCTGGCATCCGTTCTTGCTGGCGTAGTAGTCACCATTGGTACTGATGGGAAGATGGAGCACTACAACCTAGTTGGTTATGGGGCGGCCCTATGTGGCTTGCTTACCTTCTGGTTGGTGGGCTATATTCATACCGACAAACAGGTGCGCTAAGCCCAATTTATTTTCAAAAGAGAGGTTGTCATGATTACATTTCAAAGGCCAGACGGTGCTTCAGTTGAGGCTTATTTAGCTGAGCCCGCTGATTTAAAAAATGCTCCCGGTGTAGTGGTGATTCAGGAGTGGTGGGGTCTTGATGATGAGATTAAAAATGTCGCCAACCGTTTAGCTAAAGCGGGGTATCGCGCTTTGGTTCCGGATCTTTATCGCGGCAAACTTGCTCTCGAGGCAAATGAAGCAGAGCACCTCATGAATGATCTCAATTTTGGCGATGCTGCCAGTCAAGATATCCGCGGCGCTGTTCAGTACCTTAAATCAACCGGTAGCGATAAAGTGGCTGTCACGGGATTTTGCATGGGTGGGGCTCTCACGGTGCTATCTTCTGGACTCGTTCCTGAATGTGATGGAACAGTAGTTTGGTATGGCTACCCCCCATTAGAGTATGTTGATGCATCAGCCATTAAAAAGCCGATGCTGGCGCACTGGGCTCTTCATGATGATTTTTTCTCTATTGATGGCGTTGATCAACTAGAGCAAAAGCTTAAAGCAGCCGGGGTGACATATGATTTTCAGCGTTATGACGCTAAGCATGCCTTCGCTAATCCAAAGTCGGATTCAAGAGGTCTACCACCACTTCAGTACAACCCGGCTGCTGCTGATTTAGCCTGGGATCGCACGATGACTTTCTTAAAAAATACTCTGGGCAATTAACCAGCAATTAAAGGTGTATATGTTTTTCAATTGGATTTATAAGCGCAGTAATGTCCAGATATTAATTATTTTGGTCTTGTTCTTTGTGGTTTTGTTAGATGTCATGCCACGTATTTTGCAGGCCATTCCGATGTTTGCCCCCACCCAAGACAGCACTCGATTGGGCTTGAGTCTTTTTGGATCGATCATTACCCTAAGTGGCCTCTTAATTGGTTTTTTATTAAACCAAGCTCAAACCAATTTTCGTGAAGTGCAATCTTTGGTCTCCAGAGAGGCTGGTCAAATTAATAATTTAGATCGTCTCTTGGTGCGCTATGGAGATCCTGCAATCGCTCCTGTACGTAAAGAGCTGTTTGAGTACATGAATTCGATCGTATTTGATGAATGGGATTTGATGAAGGATGGCCTGGGCAGCTCAAAGACCCATATGCTGTGGCGAGGGATTTCTCGCCAGCTTTTATCCTTGGAGCCACATACCAATAGACAGACGGCGATGTACACCGATATCCTCAAAAAGGCCGAGGAAGTTGCTGAAAGTAGGGAGTCACGCATTGAACGCTCATCGGTTCGTCTACCGAATCTATTTTGGGTTGTCATCATTATTTGTATGATGGCCTTGTTGGGAATCAATACCTTGTTCTTGCCGTCTGACTCATTTTTCATGGGCTTGAAAATTTTGCCTGTGACCTTGGGTGCGCTCATCTCGCTATTGGTGATTACAGATCAACCCTTTAAGGGTCAGAGCTCTGTTAAGGCGGACCCGTTTCTAAAAATTATTGCGTCTATTAAAACTCGTACTGAATAATCTACTCTTTTATTGCCATGCATCTATTCGCCGAAAACCTCGCTGTTGAACTTTCTTCCTATTACCGCAATCTTGCCTTAGGGCATGGCGTAATTCCCAAAGTCTTCACTTTGGTTAATGGGGCGGGGGATCAATACCTCTTTTTTATTGATGATCTGCGCATGACTAAAGATGAGGAGGATCAATTCCTAGCTTATATTGTTCAAGAGCATGAGGCGGTTTGTTATGCGCGTGGAACCTTGGTGATTCTCGAGAAATCCCAGCAGTTGATTGAGTTTGCAGTCATTGATCAGGATGATGCCGAAGCCATTGTGTGTTCAGCTCAATTAACGCGAAATATTGACGATAAACCAGTCGGGCTGAGTGAGTTTGAGAAGACTTTGGCACCCAAAAAGACTATCTTCTTTAGTGGCCTCTTTGAGCCTATTAAGCTCTCAGAAGATAGGGCGGAAGAATTTGAAAGTCTTTGGGATGAAATGAAGCCCAAGATCTTGCATCGAACTATGGGGATTTAAGCGTCTATTGAAAAAGGGCTGTTTAGTCCCCATATAGGCTCTGTAGGTGTATTTGGTGCCCAGGAAGGGACTCGAACCCCCACAACCTTACGATCG
>ERZ650303.464-NODE-464-length-12453-cov-4.868930_pt1 | contig 12453 bp, 24 predicted proteins | sample MGYA00376239_ERZ650303 | MGnify/ENA primary metagenome ERZ650303 (study PRJEB26733, sample SAMN07839262) | wastewater metagenome | biome: small river; feature: stream; material: water | place: USA: North Carolina | collected 2016-04-05 ... | reverse complement strand
AAGCGCAGTAACTGCGTCTTTTCCACGAATCATATCCGCAACTAGGCGAACTTTTCTTGGTGACTGTCTGTATTGTGTAAGTGTAGCTTTCATAATTATTTCTTTTTAGATTTACCAGCTTTTGATAAAGCAATAGCAATAGCCTGTTTTTGTGGTCTACCACTTTTAATTTCTGTCTTAATGTTAGCACTAACAACTTTAGAGCTACTTCCTTTCTTTAACGGCATAATCTTACTTTTTATAAAATAACTTATTGACTAATAAATTTGGATTATTCAAAGCTTCTTGTCTAGCTTCACATCCGCAACTTGGAGACACTTTTTTTACTAATGCTTTTACTCCACTGTATTTTGTTAACTTCTCTATAGAGTCACCAAAACCTTTTGATTTTCTTATCATAACATTACCATTTTACTTTATCAGCCCAATAAGCAGCACTTGATTTACCTTTAGCTATATTCTTAGCATGTCTAGCTTTGAAAGAAGCTCTCTTAGCTTTCATTCTATTAGACTCACCAGCTTTAGGTTTACCAGCTGTTTCTGCTCCTTGTTGACCGAAGTGAATTATTTTTTCAGTACCATCATAACAAGCCTTTACTACATGCGACTTTTTAGGGTCGTTAGGAGTTCTTTTAGGAGAGTTACACGGCATGTTCTTTTTATCCAACATAAGTATTGATTTATAAATCTTTGCAAAGTTACATATTTTTTTATTTTACATTTGCACTAATTTAATCAAATATAATGGCTAGAAAGGTATATAGAAAAATGAAGAGGATAAGCGAAGACAAAGAGATTCGTATACAGAAGAAGCTTGCAGAGAAGCCTCAAAATTACTTCTTTAAGGAAAAAGCTTCGTCTTACTTAAAGTACTTTAGAGTAGTTAGAATGTACATACAAAAGAAGTACGAATTGAGTCTATCAGAACTTGAGTTGCTTTTGTTCTTATATGATGAGAATGTTTTCAATAAAGAAACTTTTAATGGTTATGCTTGTACTCTTGGTTTCTCAACAATGAATTGGCTTAATAAGTTCGAAGAAAGAGAGATTATAAAAGTATGGAGGGAAGGTACTAAGGAAACTAAAATGTACACACTAACTCAAAAATATAAGATGGCTTGTGCAAAAATGTATAAACATTTAGAAGGAGAACCTGTACCACAGAATGTACAGCTTAATCCACTATTCAAGAGTAATGTTTCGTTTAGTGATAAGATGTATGCTAAACTTATAAAGAAAATGAATGATAAAAGAAAAGGGGTAGAATAACTACCCCTATAACTTACTAACCTAAAAACTCGTCAATCTTATCAAGTATTTTTGAAGTTGACTTAAACTCCTTATCAAGAATTTTCCTTTCTTTTTCAAGAGCTTCGATTTGGTCTTCAATCTGAAACGCATAGTTTGCCATATCAGCAAGAACCCAACTCAATTGCTTTTTAGCAACATTAAAAACTTCTAGAGCATTGCTCTTTCTTTTCGCTAAGTATCTAGCGTCTTTTTTAAATCCAAACATATTAAATTAAATTAAAGTACGACTCTTACATCGCTTAAGTTTATAATAAGGTATTTTTTACCTTCTAGTCTCAACTCACTAGCATTTACTTTATCATAGTAAAGTTTGTCTCCAGACTTTATTCCTTCAACATCTTCGCCAGCCATAAACACCTCTCCTAACTTATAACGAATATCTCTATCGTTAGCTTCAGTGATTATAAGACCAAGCTTATTCTTTACCTCTTCTTTTATTTCAGATATTACCAATGTTCTACCAAATGCTCTCATTATGCTCTTTTGTTTGTAACCGTTGCTTCGGTTGTTAATAATGTAGCTGATACAGACACAGCATTTTCAATTGCATTTCTAATTACTTTTGTCGAGTCAATAACACCCATCTTGTACATATCTCCAAACTCCTCAGTTAATACATTGTATCCAAAAGAGTATTCGGATCTATTTAAACCACTAATAATATCTAATGGATTAACCCCAGCGTTATCTATTATTTGAGCAAATGGATAGTATAAAGAATTCAACACAGAGTACCATCCAGCGATATAACTTTTATTACTTGTTTTTGGAAAGTTATTAATCAATAGGTTTCTCAATGCAATTCCACCTCCAGGTAAAATACCTTCTTCTAAAGCACTTTTAACTGCATGGATAGCATCATCTACCCTATCCTTCTTTTCTTTCATCTCAAGCTCGCTATTAGCTCCTACGTGCACAACTGCAACACCGCCACTAAGTCTGCTCAATCTATCTTTATAATGCCACAGATTCATTCTATTCTCAGCATTTGCTATTGACAAATGAATGTTCTTTAACCTCTCGTCAATATCAACCTTGTGTTTTGGTCGGTCCACTATAAGAACTGTATCCATGGTTGTAGAGATTGATTTGATTGCTTCTCCTAAATAACTTGCGTCAACTGCTGATAAATCATTACCAGTTTCATCAGAAGCTAACACTGCACCTGTCAAAGCGCACAAGTCTTCAAGTAATTCAAATCTTTTAATACCAATCCCTTCAGGTGCGATTACATTAACCTTGATTACACCTTTTGCTTTATTAACATTCAAAGCATTCATTACAGCTGTCTCAACGTCTGCAATAATCAAGATACTCCTTTTGTTCTTGATAGCTACTTCTAAAACACTAGTGATGTCTTCAAGACTCTTGATTTCTTGGTCAGATATAAACACTAATGGATTATCTAAAACAGCCTCTTGTTTCTCTGGGTTTGTAACCATGTATGGAGAAGTATATCCCTTCTTGATTTTAGTTCCATCAATAACACTAACATAAGTATCACTATTTAAACTTTCCTCCATTGTAACAACACCGTCTTTACCTACTTTGATGTAAGCCTCTGCAATAATGTTACCTAGTTCAGTATCGTTGTTTGCTGAGATTCTAGATACGCTTTTTAAAGTCTTGTTACTAACCCTTTTACTTTGGTTTTTCAAAGATTTAACAACCTCAACACAAGCATCTTCCATTCCTTTCTTGAATTGAGTAATATTTGTGTTTTCATCGATTACATTAAACGCCTCTTTAATCAAAGCCTGAGTCAATACACAAGTTGTAGTTGTACCATCACCACTATTTCTAGCACTTCTATCAGAAGCTTGTTTTATAATACTAGCACCTAGGTTTTCAACTGGATCTGATAAGTTAATAGAGTTAGCTACTGTAACACCATCTTTAGTAACGTGAGGCAATCCTCTTTCATCCTCAATGATTACATTTCTACCAGCGGCACCAAGAGTAACCTTAACAGCATCTGCTACAGCATTAACACCATTAATAAGTTTTTCTTTAGCTTCGTTTTTATATAGTATTTCTTTTTCAATCATTTTATTAGATTTTATCGTACGTTAATTCAAAGATGTCTGGTTTACAAGGATAGAATTCACCTTTAACACCTTTTATAATATAATCTCCTTCTGTTGCTCTCATGTCTCCTTCTAAAGTAGAGATGATACAAGTTGTTTTTTCGTTGGTGATAAAATCTTTAGCGTTACCATTTGTAAATTCTTTTACACCACTCCAGTCATCAGCACTAAATTTGATAGCTTCTACTTCTACTGGTTTCTTTCTATACTTCATTTTTAGTATTTAAAGGTTAATACTTTCACTATATTCATTTGAGCATCTAAGATGTCTCCAATAGCTTTATCGAATAATAACCTACACAAAGGTCTTTCTGAATTTGGATCTGCATTATTGTTTAGCAAATCAGCTAATTCAGCGCAAAGTTCTTTTGCTCTATTCACATTTTCGTCTCCTGATGTGTTAAACGTTAGTCCAACTAACTTCTCTCCGAATGTCATTTCTCTACTTACCATTTCTTATTAAATTTTAATTATTGATCTAGAAACTACTACTCCGTCTTGAACTTCTTCATACACTCTAACACCAGGGACAAACGATAATGCTTCTGCTACATTGTCTCCTTGTTGAGTTGTTACTTGTATAACACAACCAACTCTATCTATTTGCATAGCTTTAGTTGATTTCATCCATCCTTCATTCTGAGAAGATGCTTTACTGATAAGTTTGAACGTGTCTCCGTTTCCCCAGAACACAATGTCCTTTACATTTTTTGATGCACCACTAGCATCCGTGTTTTTCAATGTCTTTGCCATTTGATTTGATTTAGTTGTTAATTTTTTACTACCATGTAAACTTCAATTCCATAAAAAGGAAGTAAAGGTTTAATTCGTTAAAATCGTAGATTTCGTCTTTTTCGTACCAATCTAGTCCAAAAAGGAAGTAGTTTGGTGCAAAAGTTAATTCAATTTCCATAGTTTTTGTGTTTTGATAGGCAAATATAGTGTTTTTTATTTAAAACCAAACAATAACATATTCTTTATTTTATGTGTTAAACAAAAGTTATATACCTATTAAAAAAAAGTTTAATACCTATTAAAGAAAAGTTTAAGGATAATATTAATATATATATAAATATATATAACTATGTGCATCTTGATTATTTTTTATATATTTGTTAAGTCAAATACAATACAATGAATATCACTACAGAAGCAAATTACTTGCTATTTGGTTTTAAAGAAACTGGAGATGCCACATATCTATTCAAACTCAATAGAGTATTGAATGATTTCCTAGAAGATGTTATAGACGATTATTTAGAAGCCGATGGATACGAAGTATCTAAACCTAAAGATTGTGTTTTAAAAGCTATTAATTGGAGGCAGGATAACACTTTAAAAACTTCCCTGACTTATCGTATAGGATGTCAAGATTAAATTCTTTATCTAGTTTATCAAATATAGATTCGTGATTCGAGAATTGCAAATAAGTATGAACATCTTTATACTGATGTCTAACCCCAGTTTTATATAGTGCATATTCTATAAACCACATAGGATTCAACATTCTTTCATTTCGCATTGTTATATACCTGTTAATAATCTCTGTCATACATGTGTTTTTTGTTCTTGATTTCTTTTGTTTTTCCGTAGTGTAAGTAGGCAGGGTTAACAGATACTCTATTTGGACTAAGTACCTTGATCATGTTCTTACGTTTCAAAGTGTTTATGATTCTATTTACTTGGCTTTTAGTAAGACCACTTTCTATACGAATTTCATTTCTATCTTCTGCTGTTAGACTACAGTATATTTCTCCTTGAACTTGTTTGTTTAGAATCAAGACCAAAACATATAGCTCATTAGAAAAACTTTGAATCCACTTACCATCGTCATTCGTAAGCATCATCATGAAAAACTTCTCATCAGCAACTGAATAGACACTAGTGTTAGTCTCTATAATCTCACCAGTATCTCTATTTACTGTGTCAATATATATCGTTTTTATACTCATACGGCGCATGGGATGCGTCGAAACACGCACTTTATACCCTTTTTCAATTTTATAACATTCTCAATACCAAACAACTAACTGTTTTTGTATCTTATCTTCTCTTTGTACCCTACAAATATACTACATTTTATAATCAAGTACACAACATAAACATACCTATTTTATATCGCAATATCAGATACGAAAACATAATCTACTTATTTGAATAGTTTTTTTTGCATGTTAGATACCTATACATTTTGGGTTATCCCCCCAATCTACGTTCAAACTCTAAAAAGAAAAGTCGTTTAAAATTATCCCCCGCCCTCTAAAATTTCAAATTCGATTTTCAACTTTTTAGCTTTTTGCCTACTATCTTTTTAAATTCCAGTTTTTGACAACTATATACGTTTTGCGTTTTCGTTTGTCCCTATTCCGTTTGTCGTTTGTGGTTAACTATTTTTTTTGTGGTGCGTGTCGATACGTTTTGCGTTACAACTATCAACAAAAACGAATACTAATAACTTCATCACGTTTTACGATATACGTTTATTATATAGTTTGTGTTTTGGTATTCAGTACCTTAACAAATGATTTTTTCAATACTTTTCTTTGTTTATATGTGCCTTTCAATTGGCTTTTAATACTACATTTTTAAACACTTCAAAAACTTTTTTTGTAAAAAGCAAACATTTTATGTTAAATTTTCAGTTTTTTTTGGTTAGAATATGATAAAAATTCGCCAATTTCATTGAGTTATTATTAATGATTTTGTTAAAACATTGCAAATAAAATAAATTGTGTTAAAATTATGTTAAAAAGTTGCATCGTATTGGATAAAGTTATCATCTTAGCCACGTCTTAAAAGCAAAGGCAAAAAAGTTCTTATATAATATAAACAAAGCGTGACGCCAAACGCAAAATAAAAGTGGCACTTATCAAAATGAAAACTTTAGTTAAAACACAAGCAAAAAACGAGGTTAAAAAATTAAGTCCTAAAGAAGTGATTAAAAGTATCGCATCTAAAAAACAAAACGAGGTTAAAAAGCCTAACGAGTACAAAACGCAAGTTTTAGACGTGAACGCCAATTTTAAAAAATCATTGCGAAATACTGGTAAAGCGTTAAAACTACTTTTGGCTAGTGATGCGTTAACGAGTGCGCAAATAAAATTTGCAAAGGACTTGCAAAAGGATGACGCAAAGTACACGTCTTTTGATGCTAAAGTAAGACGCACAAAAGCTGGTGAAATTACGGCGTTTTATGTGTTGCAGGCTATTTATAGAGAAATGAAATAAGCCCTATTTTATAGGCGTTCGGCTTGTGTGGTTACAAAGATTTTATCTTTTGGCGTTCGATTCGCTAAAGCCGTCAAAATGGTAGTGCTAACCAATAACGTAATAGCACATTTTTACTGGATTTTTAAGGTACATTTTTACCAATGGGCAAAGCAGTCCAAAAAACGTTACAAAGTAGCGTAAAAGCCTCGTTAATGCGAGTGCAATGGTAAATTTTTGTAGGCTTAAAATCTTAATGCGAGTGCCTTAATTGGCAAGAGTGAAAGCAAGCAAAGTAAAAAGACGAGTTCTTTGTTTATTGAAAAAAATCGGTTATGTGAATTTAGAAAATTTGCATACTTAAAAAGGTAATAAAAGCCTTTGCGCCCGTCTATTGGTGCATAAAATTACGCCTTGTTTTTATCGGTTTCAAGGCAGGACTATCTTAGGGAATTTCGCGATGATAGTATATAAGGGAACGTGTATAAATAAACGTGTGTGTCCTTTATATAAAAAAGCCAAACATCAAAGGGAAAAAAAGGTATGAACGCAAGTCGTTCACAATCATAAAAAAATATAGTCCTATCATTACTTTATGTTTTGGTAGGACTTTTTATATAAACTAAATAGATTCATTCTTATATAGTATGTTAGGCGAAACTCCTTAAAAATTATATAGGTAGGTATGGTAAAATGCGAGTTCGATTCTCGCCCTACCACAATGCAACAAAGCAGGATTTTAAAACCAGTAAAAAATGGAAGAACAAAACGCAATCGAGCAATTGATGAAAATAGTTGCTCAACAGAACAAAGTAATTGTGTCGGCTAATGTATATATAGGCGACCAAAATACCCTATTAACTCTACAAAAAGAGTATATAGAGAGTTTAGAAGAACAAGTAAAATACTATCAACTATTAAAGCAATCATTATGGAATTAGCAACACAAATTTTTATGTATGGATTTGCCGCTATGTTAGTGGCTTGTACGGCAATAGTTTTGTATTCTCAAAGCCTATTTCACTTTAATAAGTATAGAGTAAAGGCATTCGCTGAGAATTTCCTATTGTTATTCGCATTTTACACTGTATTAACGGTGTTTTTGTATGTTTTATTCGAATTAGTTTGTTAAATTTTAAAGAAATATAGTTATGATTACAAAAGTATTGGCTTTATCTAAAAATAGAAGAGCGAGATTAGTAAAAAGTAGTGATGTTGTTAATATATCACTAACATTCGAGAAGTTTTATGATTTTATGTCTAACGTTATAGGTGGAGGTAATAGCTACGCACCTAACGAAACAAAATGGTAGTATTATGATAGATTTATATGTATTTTTAGGTATTGCTATGGGATTTTTAGTATTCATTATTGTAATAGATAAAATGGGATGAGAAAGAGAATTCATTTTAAGGTAGATGTACAAGAATTTGTACAAAGAAGTAACGCAGAATATGAGCGTAGACGAGAGATTTTCACTGATGCTATACAAACTATCGTCAGAGATAAAAAGGTGCCTTACAGAGAGGCTAAACGACAATTAACGATAAAGTTGAAGTTCGACTTGATGCGTAGGGAGATGCAAATGGTATGTTGATTCACAATCATCAATGCTAGATGTATTAAAGAAATGTTTAATACCTATTAAACATAAGTTTAAGGATAATATTAATTATATATACATAAATGTATATATGCAAAACCAATAAAATGAAAAGAGCATCAATAAGAGTTGTATTAATATTTGTAATGGCAATATTTGTGTCGTTTATACCTGAACAAATACCTGATTTCTTCGGAGATTGGGCTTGTAAAGGCTGTAATTACGGAGAAGCTGGGTTTGAACGAATTCATGCACCTCAAATACATTGGGGATATAGACATTGGTTGTTCTTCTCTATGGGTTTAGTTTTGTTTATAATGCAAGTAGTAGATATAATAGTAGAATCGGAAAAGAAAGTTTAACAATTAAATTAAGTAAAAATGAGAGAAAGTGATTTATTAGGTAAAAAAATGGTGGGTTTTAAATTCAGTAAAGGACCTGGATTTCCTGAAATAATGGAAAAATATGTAGGGAATATTGGCACTATCAAAAGTATCAAACCTAGCGTAAATGGGGATTTCTATGTAGCAATTGTTGAGTTTATTGATAATGTTACGTGGTCTTATCCACTCGATCAAGTAGAAAAACACTTAGTGGTTGAAGATTTGTTTGATGATGGTAAATTAGGAGCTCCTTATCAACCAGTAAAAGAGTTAGTCCCAGTGATTGACGCAAGTACATTTATGGAGGTGTCTGACAATCCTAGTTTTGTAGGTAGACCTGCGAGGAGAGAAGTATTTTGTAAGATTGGTGACGTATACGTATCAAAAGACGAGGTTGGTATGTTTGAGTACTGGACTTATGCAAGACCAATCAAGCCATTAGAGTTAACACTCGAACAGATTGCCGAAAAGTTCGGTGTTCAAAACATTAGAATAGTATAACAATTAAATAAAAAAAAGATGAGAAAATTTGAATTACAACTGATAGATGTTTTAAGAATCCAATCTTATAGTGGAGATTTTAAGCACATGAGCAAGTTTATTTGTAAAAAGATTGAGAAACTGGGTCTTACATACACTAAGGATAGAATGGGTAACATATACGTTACTAAAGGCGAGAGCGATGTATATCCGACAATGGTATGCCACATAGATACAGTTCACTTGTTTAGTCCTTTTTATCAAGTACATCAAGCGGGTCGTAACATATTTGCTGTCAACAAAATCAACTGCGACAAAATGGGTGTTGGTGGTGATGACAAAGTAGGTGTGTTTATGACCCTCAAGATGTTAGAAGATAGAGAGATATTCAAAGCCGCTTTCTTCGTAGATGAAGAGATAGGCTGTGTAGGTAGTAGAGCTTGTGACTTCGACTTCTTTAGTAATAGTTCATTGGTATTAGAGTGTGACAGAAAAGGTAACGATGATTTTGTTAGTAGCATTAGTGGTACTAAGTTATATTCTCGTGAGTTTTCAGATGCTTTAAAACCAATACTATACACTTACGGAAGAAAAGAAGTTACTGGTGGTATGACTGATGTATTAGAGATTGCATATAAAACAAAGATATGTGTAGCTAATATGTCTTGCGGGTATTACAATCCCCACACAGATGATGAGTTTGTCAACATAGATGATGTGTTTGCAACGTATCAGATGTGTCACGATATATACGATTCATTAGGTTTTGATCTATGGAGAGTAGAAGAAGATAGAAATGAATATGACTATTATGGAGGATATAGTTATAAAGGTTATGGTACTGGTGGTACGTATGCGAATACTTATGGTAATCGTTCACAATCATACTTGCCAGCTAAAGAAGATGACTTCGATTTTGATGATTGGAATAAGTCTTATGGTATAACTCCAGAAAGAGATTTAGAATCAATACAAGATACTCTAGAGTGTGCATATTGTGGTAGTTTACATACGCAGTTCGATGCTTATGATAGAGATATATATTGTCATAGCTGTAATGGATTTATGACAGAGATGGAATATTTAAACTTTATAGACGAATTATCATAATAACAAAAACATAATATAAAAAGAAATGGAAATCAGATACAATATAATCAATGTTGCAGAAATTTTATCTCAATTAGGTAAAGACGAAGAAGCAAATGCTATTGACAAATTAATAGAAGTAGATAACGATTGGCATTACGACCAATACAATGGATTCTCTAGATGTATTAATAGATTCTTGGATAGACTACCTATTTTAGAAGAAGATTTTAGACAATATTACGTTACTTTAAGGATTTTCTTAAATGAATTTTTAAATAAAGAAAAGTTTTACGATTCAAATACCGACTCTGTCGATGTGTTGTATTGTTTATCAAATGCAAAATCACAGCCAATAATGATGTTGATGTTAGATACTTATGAAAGTAAAATATCTAATGCTTTAATGTCAAGAAGATTCACTAGTAGATTAAGTGATATATTAGTTCGTGATGAGCAGTTTAGGAGTGTTGAGGGTAGATTATTTCATAACGAGATAGTACAAAGATATTGCAGTACAAACTTCTCTAAACTATTCGATAGAAACTTCGATGCAAAAGAAACTGACGAAGACTTCGAGATAAGTTATGTACCAAAAGGTAAGGCTACTGTAATGGGGGAATCTAGTGGTAAATGGAGTAAAACCAATAGAATAAACGCTAAGTTTGTTAAGGCAATCAAAAAAGTTCCGTTAAGATACAAGTATTCGAACAGATTTTATGAGTTATTGAATAATGCAGTTGTGGCTGCTTACTCTAACAAGATAGAATTATCTATTGTTAATGGTTCAGATATTGTTAAGTATTACGACCAAAGAACTTATGTTAGAGGAGATTCTTCATCTCTTGGTAATAGTTGTATGAGATATGACCATTGTAGTAGTTATATAGAGTTTTATGCAGCCAATACAAGTAATGTTGATATGTTGATTGCTCTTAATCAAGAAGGTCACTTATGTGGTCGTGCAATCTTATGGAAAGCAGATTGTGGTACTAAGATTATGGATAGAATCTACGGTACAGAGGTTATGGTAGAGAAGTTCAAAAGATGGGCTATAGATAATGATTATGTTCACAAAGAATCACAATCATACGATTCATCATCATCTTGGGTAGGAAAAGACGGTGTGTTTAGTCAAGATTACGATATTACAGTAAACAATATTAGAAGAATGCCTTATATGGATAGCTTTAAATATACAAATGATATTGACAGCTCTACTATGGTTCTTAATAATTCAGATGGAGATTATTGCTTCACAGATACAGATGGCTGTTTAGAGACTTTCGGAGAAGATGAAGATGATGAAAACTATGTTTACTGCAACAGAACTGACGAAAGAATACATATAGATGATGCTAGATTCGTTGGTGGAGAGTATTATAGAGAAGAGCTTTGTGTTTTCGCAGAAGATATTGGCGAGTGGGATTTAGAGAGTGATTGTATTTGGTTAGAGTACAAAGATATATGGGTTAGTGAAATGGCTAATGTAACATTTATTGACAACTCTCAATCTTTCAGATACGAAGAATATGTTTACGATGAAGATGCAACTGAAATGCCAGACGGAACATATTGTCTTTCTTCAGAAACGTTATACAACGAAATTACTGGAGAGGACTGGTTTAACTTTGGAGATTTAGTAGACGTAACATACAAATTGTCAGACGATATAGAAGTAACATCACAAGTTTGTAGCGAATGGTATGACAACGATAAACTATTAGAGGACATCAATGCTAATATAACAGAAGAGGTGTTGGAAGTTTACTTTAAAGGAGAATTAATTTATAAACTAGAGGAGGTTATTAATGACTAGAAGAAAAAGAACAAATAGGCTTTGCATTGCATTTGAAGTAATGAAGATTGATAGAAACTACTATGATGAAATCAATCAGATAAGAAAAATACAAATGGAGGAGAATATTACTTTCAACGATGCAAGGCTTATTTATAATGAGAGAAAGAAGATAGACATTATAGAAGACTTAATATTTAATTCACAATCATAACTTATGGAAAAAGAATTTATACCTTACAAACAAGCATTAGCTTTAAAAGAATTAGGATTTGATGAAGAATGCTTTGGTTATTATTACGTGAGTCCTTTAGATAATTCATGTACAGATATTATATATGAAATATGTATATCTGAAATGTTAAATAGTCATATCGCTGCACCACTCTACCAACAAGCATTTAGATTTTTTAGAGAGAAATATAATTTAAATGCTGAACCTTATACAACTGATATGGGCTCGATTGAATATTCTTTTCAAATAAGAGATCTAT
>ERZ650303.463-NODE-463-length-12456-cov-8.631481_pt1 | contig 12456 bp, 16 predicted proteins | sample MGYA00376239_ERZ650303 | MGnify/ENA primary metagenome ERZ650303 (study PRJEB26733, sample SAMN07839262) | wastewater metagenome | biome: small river; feature: stream; material: water | place: USA: North Carolina | collected 2016-04-05 ... | reverse complement strand
TCATAACATTCCTTTTATTATCTAACATATTATATCACCAATCTGAAGATGGACTTGACGAACTATCAGAAGAACCCCAAGAAGATGAACTATCTGACGAACTTGACGAACTGGACGAACTCGAAGAACCCCATGAATAGCTTGGAGATTCATCCCTGTAACTTGGCGATGTATCTTTGTATGGTACATCGTCATTACGACTTGAGCTTCGTGAAGTGTCGCTATGTGAACTCATGATGTTATTAATCACCATTGCAGTTACCACATTATCAACGAAACTGTCATCTTGCTTTGTCACTGTTTGCGCAGTAGGTTTGTTATCAGCATAAATGTACGTTCTTGGTTGGTTCTTTGCTGCTTTTTCTAACTCAGCTTTGCGATCGGCATCTTGCTTAGCAAGGGCTGCTCTTGCGTAACGCTTGCTTTCAGCTTCGCGAGCTTCACGCCCACGGCGCATGATTTCTTCATTCAATTCATTGCGTGCTTTTTGTTTAGCACGGCATGATTTTACAATACTAACAATCATGTAAATTCCAATGAAAAGGATTAAGGAGGCAAAACCTCCTAAGATTAGGAGGTCTTCCATCATTTGCCTTTCGATGTAAATTTATCTAGCAGTTGTTTACCAATCTCGCTTTGAGCAAGTCCTTCAAGAGCTGCACCAACATTACTACCGCCTTGTGAAGTAAACAATTCACCTAGCGAACTGATACCACCGGTGACGGTACCGCTGTTAGCAATAACCTTGATGTCTGCTTTATCCAATGCACGAGCTTGTTCAACACCAATTGCTTGGTTAGCTTCAACTTGTCGAATTGTGATAAGGTACTGTTGGTAACTTTGGTTCTCGCCGATTTCTTTAGCAAGGACAATCTGTGCTTCAACTGGAGCAAGTTGTAGTAACTTTTCAGCTTCAGCTTTAGCTTGACCGTTAACCAATAGACCTTCAGCTTCTCGTTTCTGAGCTTCAAGAGTACCTTCAGCAATTAGAACCGTTTTCTGCTTTTGACCTTCGGCACTGATAACATCAGTTTGCTTACGTTCTTCAGCTTGAACAATATTAACGTCTTTGGTAATCTCTGCAGCTTTCACGTTTTCAACACGTTGAACTTCCATTGATTTTTCAGCAGTTACTTTTTGTTGCTGTTTGATGTCTTGTTGAGCCATCTCATTAGCAATACCAACCGCTTTATCTTTCTCAGCCGTTTTGATACCAACTTGTTCAGCAGCCAATTGGCGATTAATTTCAACTTCACGTTGAGCATCAATCTCAGCATTTTGAGCAGCTTTCTTGTTAGATGCAACAACGATTCGTGATTCTTTTTCAATCTCGGACTTTTTCTTGTCCATGATATTCTGAATTACCTGTGAATCTCGACTGTCTCGAATGTCCATCAGTTCGATGTTCTTAACAGTTGTAACACCCCAAGCTTTGAGTTGTTCGTTAACTTCTTTGGTGAAAGCATCACCGAACTCAGAACGACCTTGCATGATTTCTTCAATCGTTTTGCTTGCAAGAATTGTACGAGCAGCACCTTGAAGAATAGACATCAACTGTGAACTAAGTTCTTGGAAACTAAATACACGTTGAGCCGCAATGTTTGAATTCTCAATACGGAAGAATGCTTCAAGGTCAAGTACGAATGGCAAGCGACCGTTGTCATATGCTTCGTAATCTTTCAATCGCAAACTAAACACAGATACTGGGAGTTTGATAACTTGAATACCAATTACTGGAATCCAACTTGGCCACTCGTAGTAAGTATTACCGTCTGCTTGATCTTTACCGTAAGAAACGGTTTGTTTTGAACTTTGGATAATGTGTACTTCATTAGTGCTTACAACACGACGAAGACCTAGAATCCAAAATACGATTGTTAATGTAAATGCAATTGCAAGCATTAATCCAATTGTAGGGAGGAGTGCGATTTCCATTTTTGTCTTTCTTACTTATTCACAACCACTTGACCTTTGAAGTCACGTGGAACGATGATGGTATTGATATGACCAGCCAATGCAGCTTGTGAGTAGTTCAACTCGGCTTGTGCTTGGATGTAAGCAATAGATTGTGCGCCTTGGCTTGATAGGGCTTGCATACGCTGAGCTTCAAGTTTCGCGGTTTCAACCTCTACTTCTTTCTGACGCTTTTCGTTTTTAGAACGAACCAATGAGTTAGCAGACTCAACAACGATGTCGGCTGGAACTACACTACGAATAAGAACTTGCGTAATATTGATAGCGCCGTCAAGACCTTCATCATGCAATGTTTTCTGAATTTGCTCTTTAATTGCAATTTCCATAGCTTGACGGTTGTCACCCATGTCAAGAGCTTCGTATTTGCGAGCTTCTTTGTACATTGCATTACGAGCCGCGTTGTAGATGTAGTTAAACATCAAGTAAGTATCACCGTCATGACGAACGTGGAATGCTTTAGACTTTGTGTTGTAAAGTTCAGCAACTTGTGATTGGTTCAAACTGTAGATAACAATAGCATCAACATCTTTCATTGTTGAGTTATCTTTGGCAACCGGCGTCATGTCATCAAGTTTGACGTTCACATCCTTAACTGGAAATGTAAGAACATCGCCAACTAGTGTTTGGTTCCAAGAACCCGGTACCAACTCTGTCGTGTTGACTTGTTTGTTGATATCAACACGAAGGCCGACCTCACCTGTCTCGATGCGAGTGCACCCAGTGGTAAGGACGGCCAGTGCGCCAATAATGGCAAAAGACTTCAAAATTTTCATATCTTTCCTTCTTCAAAAATACACCAAAATTGGTGCGATATGAAAATTATAACATAGATTAGTTAAAGTATTTCAAGAATTTTTCATATTCCTTAGGATAATTCACTCTAAAATCCCTAACTGATGTAAATGTGTAGTCCATGTTGTTTTCGGTGCCAGCCACTACAATGGTCGGTCCGTATGCAGATGGTTCTAACGTAATTTTATCTGATGGAGATTTAAATTCTGTGAAGTCACAAACGTTTTCAGGGTTTGGTCCATTTGGCAGAATGCCATTAATAAATGTGTATGTTGTGTAGTTCATCTTCTCATCAATCTGTTCTGTTAAATAATCTTTAAATGATTTCTCTGTCACGGCTTGTTGGTATTTCTTTAATAGATCATTCATATCAGTTGGGCTGATTAGTTCTACTTCATAAGCTTGGTAAATCTTAAACTGCGCATTTGGTGTAAATACACACCATTCTGGAGAACGAATGCTATCAGATCCTAAGCCAGCAACTTTATAATCAACACCCTTTGTACCAAGCGCTGCGTTCATCTTAAAGATGTAACCTTTGGTACCGTAGCGACGTGAAAATCCAGTATCACCAACATATTGTTGAGCTTTATCAATAATGTTTGAACCGTAAATACCATCACCAAGCATACGGCCAACTACTAAAGAATCACCAGACTTAAGAACTCTAAAGCCATAGCGAAGAATCATTGAAGCACCAATAGAACCGGTTCCATGGAACATTGGGTTAATGATTTCTTCACCTTCGTGTGAAGCCAACCATGCCTTCTGTTGTTCTTCTTGGATAGGAATAGAAACCTTAAATGATTTGACAACTCTTAAAGTTGTATCACCGTGGCGACCATTTCGTTTATTTCTATGTAGGTCAACTGAAATTCTGTCGAGGTCTTCTTGTGAAGCATTAACAACTTCAACCTTTTGACCTTCTAGTTTACCATGACTGTAATCGTTATCCTTAACATCTTTGATGTAAGCATCCATTGTATCGAATGTCTTTGTGAATTTAGCAGGCACTTTCGTTTCGGCGTTAGATACGTTATTGTATTTTAGGATTTCTTTGATACGTTTCTTATCTAGTTTTTGGTAAGGTACAATTGGACTTTCGTCATTGTGCAATAGGCCTTCAACAGTTGAAGAGAACCCAGCTTTCGTTAGGTAACTTTCTGCCATACGAGCACGCATGTTATATGACATTTTGTCATACATTTTTTGAGCACCAGCACGATCTTCATCTACCATATTATCAAAGTATTCCTGCACGGCACCAATGTTGTCTTTGAAATAGTTTGATTGTTTCTTAATCCATGTGGCATCATCCATAAGATCTAATGTACTCTTAAAGATTGCGTCCTTTTGAACTTTAGAAATATTCTTATAGTCTTTCGTGTTAACATTCTCAAGAATATCGCTAACGCTATGCTGACGATTACTTTGCTTAATCATCTGGAATGTTCTTGTTATTGTAGAGTCAATGTCATCTTTAAATGCGTCAGTGTATTCATTGATAGTAAGCATATCATTCAATGTACTGACCTGCGTAGTATCTAAGAAGATTCGTTTCTTATCTGGGTTAGAAAAATATCTCGTGAAAATTGTTGACTTTTCAGCATCATCAAAATTACCAACGTTATTTGAAAGATTATGATAACCGATTTTCTGCAAATCTGTATCAGACAATGCGGCAATAAATTCAGAGTCAGTCAAGGCCATAGTGCCAGTTGCATTATGGATAAACATATATGCTGGTTTTGTCTTAGCGTTCAAATCTTTATATGTGAATACCTTGCCTATACCAGCGACACTTTGAAGTATTGACGTAGTATCACTCTTTCTACCAGATAGTTCATTAAGTGTTGATAACTTAAAAACGATATCATTCAATAATGTAGTTTGTTCATCAGATGTCAAGATGTCCCAAATGTTATTTCTTAGAGTGATATGAATATACACTTGGTTGCTGTATGTGTCAATGTTTCTCATATCCAATGCAGATTCGTGAATCTTATCTGCAACGTCTTTACGTAAAGATGCGTTTGCACGAACCAATCTAACAAAATGTGAGAACAGCGATGGCATACCAGGTGTCATTCCTGTACTACGAATTCGTCTTAAAATTGAGTTGAGATCAATTCCAGCGCCAACGATGAATGAAATAAGATGAGTATTTAATTTATCAAGTTTTCTATTTTGCGCCAAAGACAGTGTATATGAAAATACGTTTAGGACGTTTTCATGGTCAGTACTTGACATTCGTTTCTTTGCGAATTCATCTAACTTAGCGATTAGTTTATCTGTTAATAAATCGACTTCGTAACCACTTATATAGCTAAGAATGCCACGAATAAATGTCAATGCCTTAATATCATCAAACTGATCAATGATTTGAATAAGTTGTTGCTCAATTGATTGTAGAGCTGGTGCACTAAATGGCTTGGCACCGTATGTTGTTGTTAGCAAACGATCAAAGTCATACCCATAACCGTAAGTTCCGGTTGTTCTGATAGCGTATGCTAAGATGATGTTATCTTTGTCTGATTTGCTTAGATGGTATTCATTCATGATCGCTTTGATTGTATTGTTATTCCAATCAAATTCAGAATCAGTGTATGATAGGACACTTGTGCCGTTTACGTTTTGTACGTTTGACCCAAGTGATATGATGAACTCATCAACTGTTTTAAATTTTAGGTAAGAGTTAATAAATTGGATGTTCTGTCCACCAGAAATATATCCTGGGCGAATTCCGTGGTCAAGTTTAGAAACTGTTTCTTTTGCTTCTTTAAGATTAGCTGCGTTTGGGTTATCAAACAAACTCTTAGCCAAGCCGCCAAATACATTTTGCATTGTGTATTTAAACTGAGCATAATCACACGCATTAATAACACCATCGAACAAACCGATGTTTTGTGCAATCAGAAGTCTCTTAGCCATGTGGGCATAGTTTTTTGATAAGCGAATAGCACTATCAATAGTACCAGACATAGTACTTAATACGTTTTTGCTTTGTACGTTTGTAGTAATGAATTTGGCAAGTTCTTTTAATTGTTGTTCTTGCGGTTCATTTGTTGTACTCATGATCATTTGAAGAGATGCAATTAATGCACCCTTTCTTTGTTCAGCTGTACTCTTATAAACATTATTGAAATTATCAAGAGTTCCACCGTTTACAAAATATGCAACAACCTGTATATTTCCTGGCCACTCTTGCTTTTCAATCTTTTCAGGCTTCTTTGGTTTCTCAACTTTCTTTGGTTCTACACTTGGTTGTACTGTAGGTGCCACGGTTGGTGGCGCAATTGCTTTACTAATTCCACCAATGTTTGCTAATCTATGGTCAATAGATTTCTTAGACATCATGTCAACGTCCCAAGCAGTTATCTTTGACTTCTCAACATTCAACCCTCTAAATGCGTCAAAGAAATCCTTAGACACATCTGTCTGAACACGGGCACGTACACGTAAATTCATGAATGCTTTATATTGATCTTTGTCAATAATGAATTCTTCTTTAGTTACCTTTAGGTGTGATCCCAATTTTGACCACCATGAATCTTTGATCCCGTTCATCCACTCAATAAGAATGGTTGGATCTACTTCAGAAATACCACCCTGCTTTAACTTAACCAAGAATCTTGTGATTTGCGCAGCTGTAGTTGAACTCTTAAAAGCTCCTTTGTCATCTAGTAATTTAATAATCAATGACATGTTGTTATTTTCATCTGAAATGTTGTTCAGTTGAAGCTTTAAGTCATTCTTAAAATATGTATGAGCTCTTTGTTTATCTTTAATAATGTTGTAGCCGATTAGCATACCAACAAAATTAAACATAAAAGCAGACATCATGGCCTTTTCATCGGTCACGAATGTCTGCTTTGAAGTTAAGTCTGTATAAAGTGTATTTTCGCGTAGAGCTTCTTGCTGTTTGCGATATTCATTAAAAGTCGTCATTTTTAAATCCCTAGAAATTACATGGTATATGTTTATTTATAAGGATATCATATGTCAAGATTCTGATAATTCCTGTTTACGAATTGATTCTTGGCGTTCTTTTTCATGTTTATCGCAAAGTGTTCTGACCCAACCACCAGTACGACGAGTACCAATATCACCACACGTTTCACATGTTCGACTAGCGATTGACTCTGCCATGCTGATCATACCTTGAACTTGGGCATCTCCACCTTGGCAGTAAAAGCGCAGACCACCGAACTTTTCTTTGACTTGTTGTACTTTAACTTGTTCAACATAATCTGGGATCACATTATCATATGGGTTACTTTTTAGCAAACGCTCACGGCTCTCATTTACCCAATTAATGTGACTTTGGATGTTAGCACATAATGCTTCAATGATATGCCACCAACCTTCGCCAATACAGAACCCGCCGTATGGCTCAGAAAACATTTTAGGGTATGTCTCTTCCATACGTTTTACAAATGCATCATATTTTGCCTCTTCAAGACTCATAATAATCCTTTAAAATAAGAAGATGAAAACAGAAAGAATCACCATAGCAACAATAGAAAGCACTGATGCATAAGACATAGTCTTAATCACCGACCATCGTTGGGCGCCGTTCAAAGACTGCCAAGCTACAATACTAAAATGTAGAAAGGCAGTGATGATAAAGAATGCTAAGATTACACGTATCATTTGATTGCTGCAATACGGTTAAGATTTAATGTGATCATAACTTTGCGAGTTTTGGTCTCAGTATGCAATGTATCTTTCACTTCACCCCAAGTACTTGAATTGTACTCTGTTTTCCAGTCAAATTCTCGACCGTCTTTATGGCACCACATTGAATACAATTGTTCCATCTCTACACGTGCTCTGTAATTTCCAGTTGGTTTACTTACAATATAACCAACGTATGTGCCCTTATCACACCCAACATGGTTGCCATAACCAGATCGCACCATCATTACTTGTTCACCTGGTTGAATCGTAGTACCAATAGCACCAGTGATTGGTTTAATGTGAACTTCTGCTGGGATGCGCTTTTTGTATTTCTTTTCAGTCATTACTTCTCTCCTAATAGATATTTGTTAGAGATTGCATTTTTATAAATAATATTATAACAAGGTTTATTTAAAATATGTCAATTTATCTTTATATTAAAACGCATAATGCTACCGGTTTAAAATATTTTGGTAAAACTACCAAAAAAGATCCGCATAAATATACTGGATCCGGCAAATATTGGGTGCGTCATCTCAAAAAACATGGATTTGATTACACGACCGACGTGGTTGGTGTATTTGATGATGAAGATGAATGCCAGCAATTTGCATTAAATTTTTCCAAAGAGAACAACGTAGTTGATTCTGTTGAGTGGGCGAATCTTCAAGAAGAAAATGGACTTGATGGGGCACCAAAGGGACATAAAGGACATAAGTTTACGCAAGAGCAGTTACAAAAAATTTCAGAATCATCTAAACAAAGATGGGAAGATCAAGATTACAGAATAAAAACGTCAAATGCACAATCATTAAGTTGGACAGACGAAAAAAGAATTTCACAATCTAATAGATTAACCGGGGTTGCGCGCCCAGATCATTCGAAGAAAATGAAAGAAATAATGTCGAGCATTGTTCATAAAGAAAGAACATCAAAACATTTTTCAGAAATGGTAAGAACAGAAACACATTGTAAAAACATATCAAATGCCCTTACAGGTAAACCAAAAACAACAGAACACAAATTAAAATTAAGTGCACCAAAACTTCGATGTTGTAGACTGTCAGACAGAACGGAAACAACAGTTAATATGTTAAATAGAGAGCCAACCCCTAGGATTTGCCGTTTGTCTGATAGAAAGGAAATGGATATTATTAATTTTAAAAAATATCAATCTCGCTGATTACATAAATATTTGTTAGAGATTGCCTTAAATGTAAAGCCACCATTGACTTCTTTGAACACTACGCCTTCACGCAGATGACCAGTGAAACCAATGACAGATTTGCCATCGGCATAATCTAACAGTTGCGGGATATCAGTGATATTCAATGTGCCGTGCAATGTAGCAGATTCTTCAATAACTGGTGCATGCTTCAAGCCCATACGAGCGATAAGGTCGCGCCGAGCTTGCGGCATTAGGTATTCGCCGGTCTGAATGTTGTACACATCAAACACTCGGAACTCTGATTCTGTTAGACCATAAATGTTATCTTGGATGCCTGGGCCAACAAGCTCACCCTGAATTGCGAAATCCCAGAATTCATCAACTGCTTTCATCTTAGCTTCGATGTCATCCTTGCGAGCTCTATCCCAGAATGAGTTACCTTCTGTTTCTTTTAGGTTCAAGTTACGTGAACATACACCGAACTCCATTTCATCATCTACCTTCATTCGGTAAACTGTCATAGAAGAACCTTCACACTTCTCAGTAATTTCAAAGGCAGTATCAGCTTCGTTAGCTTGAGTGATTTCTTTCTTCAAGTTTTGGCATCGTTCTTGATCAGTCTTAGGAATCTTTGATGGGAAGTTACCTTTGCATGTACCTGCCAAATTAGCAGGAATTGCCTTTTCCCACTTCTTGATACCAAGAAGTTCCGTGACATCCTCATCAAGAAGTTCTGTTGTGATATCTTCGAAACCTGGCACAATCTTAATTAGTTCAAAAATTGGTAATAGCAAACCTTGAGAGATTTGACCACGCAACTTAATAGTCTTTAGACGTTCACCTTCTACACCTTCAAATGATTTTGGGTAATGCCCAGCTTTAGTCAAAAATGGTGCAACAGAAGTTGGGATCCAAGAGTCGATTTCAAAATAAACCGCTAGATCACCAACATTGTACAAACCTTTTTGTGCAACAACTTTCCATCCGCCAACAGTGGCTACCTCAATTTTGTCAGCACCTTCGATAGGATCCAAAGAATCAATTGTTCGAATTGTAGCTAATTTTCTCATTTTCTTTCCTTCTTTATTCAATAACACGAATGATTTTCAACCACATGTTGAATTCTTTTTGAGACCAAATTCCTTGGCGAATCCAATAGTGAATTTTTTCAATTGGCAAATCTGCAATTTCGTCATCGGTCAAAAGACCTTTGATTTTAACGTCAGCGCCATAAATACCTTTACGCTTAATGCGCATACGCATTTGTTCAAATTGCGTCATGTGAACTTTCATTAAATAGATGTTGCGGCACAGAACCAAACAACTTATATAAAGTGCTGCTTGACGTACTAGCGACAGCAAGTTTCATATTTTTCTTAGCCGCCTGTAATTTGTAATAATCACGAGCAATTCTATTTCTTTGATTACCACGACTATTATTACAATCAAAGCAAGCAGCAACTAAGTTTGATGATGACTCAATCTTTTTGTTCCGAGGACTTGCCCATTTATCACGTAGATGTTCAATTGTCGCATGTTGAGTTGAGTTCTTAATGCTGTTCATTTCACAATTGCAGTAATAGCACTTGTTATTTTGTTTTGCAACTAAACTTAAAAGAGTCATACACTTCTGTTGTTTGTTTTGATTGATTAATTATAACACCAATTTGTTAAATTTCGCCAATTTGTACCGTTCATGTCCAATGTTTATACACAATTGTCTTAACTTATAATTATGATCTTTGATTTCTTTAGAAGCATCTTTACCTTCAGGAATAAACTGTAACCGAATGGATTCAAGTTGCTTTGTGGTACTATCCCAATCTTGTGTTGTGTTTTTCGTCATATTCTTTTTGAATTTCTTGCTCAGCTTTGTATGAGATGTACGCCATTAAAAGTTCAGCGTTGGTTTCCTTATCAAAACACTCTTGTTTATAGTTGGAAATAGTACAACAACGGCAAGTAAGATGCATGTGTTTCTTACCTTTTAGTTTGAACTGGCCAGCATCCCATCTTGTTTTCATCGCGGTACCTCAACCAACATAAAAATTTTCCAGTCTTTATCTGGGCTTTGTTCTTTAACGTACTTCAAGAAATTCTCTGCATCTTCCATTGTACCGCTATGGGTTTCTGTGTGGTAAGCATAACACCCAACACTAGTCTTATCTTTGGGATCCCAATAATGTCCAATTGCGTATGTGAATTTTTTCTTAGGTGGATTCTTGTAATATTTCCGTACTTTCTTTTGAAGTTCTTTCCAAGCTACTTCTTTATTGGCAAAATCTGAACGTTCCATACCGGCACGAGCAAATACTCCACTAGGGGTATGCTCAATCTTCACAACACGTGAAGGCGAACCAAATCCACGAGGTACACTTTCAACGCTGATTACAATGTCTTTTGGATCAATTTTCATGTTTAGTCCTAAGTTTTTCAATTAGTTGCTCTGCAGCAAAATGGTCGTCTAATTCATCCATTAGAAATTTAGCGCATAGATCAATTGTAAGATTATAAAAATCTTCAATCCTGTCATCCCAAAGTTCAACACTCTCACGGTATTGAACAGGATTGCTTGCTAAATTATGAGTTGAAATGTGGCCACGAGATTTACGGACCAATTCTTTGATTTTAGGATTCATTTTTAAACCTATGTTGTTACCAGCGCAACTAAACCAATGTATGTCAACGCGTGTAGAAGTTGGTCAACACCAAGAAGCCACCAGAACTCTTCATGAGTATCTGCTTTCCAACCACATTGTTTATTGATGTTCATCTTTGCCCAATCAATATGATAGTGCAAGAACGCATCCATAAACCCTAAATAGATACAGGCCATTGGCGCATACCACCACAAACATAACATAGTACCCAAGCCGTGTAATGACGCATGAAGCACTCCACCAGGATGACCATAAGTTCCCTTGTTCATCCATTGATACGGCTTCTGTAATGGGAAGTCAACAATGAAATGTTTCATAAATAGAAACGTGATCAAAAATAAAGTATCATTCATTTTCTAACTCCACACCCACAAGGTGTACATTACAAATCCTTTAGACCTAATGCATTTAAGACTTCTTCGCGTTTAAAGTCTTTACCAGCATTATAAGCCAATTTCATTAAACGTGTAACTTGGAATGCGTTGTACCTACCATCTTCTTGCGGTTGTTCCATAACCTGTGCCCTGCGTGCATCATCGTACCAGCACATGATAATTTGGCCGCTTGGTTGTTGCGAATAAAAAGAATGATCTTTCATTACACACCCCAAATAAATAGGAAGATACTTGCGATCAGATTTACAAAACCAACCATGACAGCCAAGCCACCAATGATTTTAACCCACAATAGGGGTGTACCCATTGGCTTAGTGGCATCTTCAATTACTACGCTCGCAATAAAAATTAACAAACATGTTAAGAATATTTTAAATGCAATAACTGCCATATTAAGCCTTTGTAGTTTTTGTAGATGGGGTTGATGGTGTTGTGATTCGCTCAAATGCTTCTACGCGACCTTTGATTTCTGTGTAGAACATTTGGTACTTTGCAATACGAGCGATGTCTTTTTCAGTCACACCCTTTAGTCGACGAATGTCTGTATTATGACGCAAGTCGGCCATCTTTACACGCATTGCATCAATATTACTAAAGACTGCAGTTTTATATTCGTCGTATGTTTGGCCACGCTGTTTAGTCAAGCACTGCAAACCTTTAATGACACGTTCAGAAATACCCATTTCACGAAGATCTTGGTACGTAGTGTTTGTATCTTCAATCACGTCATGACCAAGTGCCATGCACATGAGTTCTTCATCATCTGACTTTAGATAATGCATAACTT
>ERZ650303.459-NODE-459-length-12495-cov-4.630225_pt1 | contig 12495 bp, 8 predicted proteins | sample MGYA00376239_ERZ650303 | MGnify/ENA primary metagenome ERZ650303 (study PRJEB26733, sample SAMN07839262) | wastewater metagenome | biome: small river; feature: stream; material: water | place: USA: North Carolina | collected 2016-04-05 ... | reverse complement strand
AAATAGCCCAATCAACATTCGCAGCCATCTACCACCACCTAGCCGCTTGATCAGAAAATAAACCAAAGCCAAAACGATTGCGCAATTTGCACCAGAGACTGCAGTCAGATGGGTTAACGAAACGACTTTCATATCTTGCTCGAGACCATCACTAAGCGAACCGGTTTCGCCGATTGCCAAGCCAGCCACCAAGGACCCGGCATCTTTGGTTACCGCTTTGATGTTTGCTAAAAAAGCTGAGCGCACCTGTTGCACAAGTGCCTGACCGTTATTGGCTTCTTTTAAAGTCACGAGTTCGTCTTTACACCTGGCGGCAAAACCAGCGCGCTGATTGGATTTGGTGGGCCTAAACTCCAAACGACAACTCGCAACTTGATTTGCTTTGAGTTTGGAAAGAGCATGACCACCGCGCAACTCGCCACGGGCCGCGAGCCCAAAGATTTGCCCCTGAAGTTCGGCCGAATCCAACCGGACACTTACCCGATAACTGTTTAAACTTCCGAACCTTCTTGGTTCATCTAAAACGGTGAACTCTGAATTGGCGGAAGCAAATTCAGATACAGCATTATCAAGTGCAAGTGGCCTAGAGGCCGCGTATTGAATTCCAAACGAACTCCAGCCGGCAATTAATGCAGCCGCTATCAGCAGCCAATACCTTTTCAATTGAAGCCCAGCAACCAAAACGTGGTGAGCAAACTTAACCAGAGACAAATTGCAGCCAACCAGGTACTCAAAGTACTACCTGATCTTTCAGGCCGGCAAATAGCTTGTCACCGATGCCGCTGATGCTCAGCAAGTCTTCTTTCTTTTTGAAGCCGCCGTTTGCTGTTCGCCAGTCGATTATTCTTGCGGCCAATGCTGGCCCCACACCTGGTAGATCTTCCAACTCGGCAGCACTTGCCCGGTTCAAACTTATTTGAGCCGCACCGCCGGCAGCCGACCCCACCACCATTGGCGCCGCACCAAATTTATAGACCACAACTTGTTCGCCATCGGTTAGCTCTCTGGCCAAATTCACGCTGGCTTGATCGGCGGTTTTAGTTAGTCCACCGGCCGCAAATATGGCGTCCATTAACCTTGCGCCGGATTCCAATTGGTAAATGCCTGGCGCGGTTACCTCGCCAACAATGTGAACGTAGATGGTTGCCGCACTCACCACGACTTGGTCTGGAGCAATACTCGGTTGGTTAGCAACCGGCACTTCCCTGGCGCTGGTCATTCCGTTGACAAGAAAAACGACAGTGGCAACCACTGCCCCAATGACCAGCAAAAGCTTTTTATTGATTGGTTGTTTGCCGCCTATCGCTTCGGCGAGTTTTAGTCTTAGCCAATCCATGAGGCAAAACTAAAACGCCCTCTCAATTGAGAAGGCGCCTTAGGTAAATCTGTGGAAAACCGCGACTTACTTAGTGGCCCAATTATTTAGTGGCGATGTTTACAAGCTTCGGAGCACGCACAATCACATTTGCAACGGTCTTGTCGCCAATAGCTCGCTTCACGGCATCAGAGCCAAGTGCTTGCTCGCGCAGTGCATCCTCGGTGATATCTACTGACACCTCAAACTTGTCGCGAAGCTTGCCATCAACCTGAACCACGGCAATTACCGAGCTCTCAACCAACAGTGATTCATCTGCATCAGGCAACTGCGCCAAGGCAACGCCTGGCTCATAACCCAACTTCTGCCACATGTCTTCTGCGGTGTACGGCGCAAACAACGAAAGCGCCTTGGCAACTGTCTCGGCAGCTTCGCGAACGGCCGGGTCACTCGCACCAGCATCGCCGTCGATGGCCTTACGCAGCGCATTTACCAATTCCATAATCTTTGCCACACCAACGTTGAATTTGAAACCTTCAATTAGCGGACCAAAGTCACGTAGGAACGTGTGGGTTGTCTTGCGCAGTTCTTTATTGCCAGCTGCAAAATCAACACCGATATCACTTGAGACATCGTTTGCTGTTCTCCAGGCACGAGCCAAGAATTTTGCTGAACCTGCTGGTGACACATCGGCCCAGTCGATGTCTTCTTCTGGCGGACCAGCAAATGACATGGTTAGACGAACGGCGTCGACACCGTGAGTATCAAGCTGCTCACTCAGAGCCACAATGTTTCCGCGTGACTTTGACATTGCGCTGCCATTCATCAAAACCATTCCCTGGTTAAGAAGGCGCGTGAATGGCTCTTCGAAATCTATGTAATCCAAGTCGTGTAGCACCTTGGTTACAAAGCGTGCATAAAGAAGGTGCAAGATCGCGTGAGTCACTCCACCTACATACTGGTCAACCGGTGCCCAGTCTTTTGCCGCCTGCTTAGGGAATGCCTCGGTGGTTGATTCCGGTGACAAGAAACGCAAGAAGTACCAAGAGGAGTCCACAAAGGTATCCATGGTGTCGGTGTCGCGCTTGGCCGGCATGCCGCACTTAGGGCAGGCAACATTAACCCAATCCTCGGCCCCACCAAGCGGTGAAGTTCCCTTTGGCTTCAGGTCAAGTCCCGCGGCCGATGGCAGTTCAACCGGAAGCTGGTCTTGCGGAACCGGGACCTCGCCACACATTTCACAGTGCACGATTGGAATTGGGGTACCCCAGTAGCGCTGACGTGAAATCAACCAGTCGCGCAAGCGGAAGTTTTTAGTCTTCTTACCCTTTGAATCTTTTTCAAGTAGAGCAATTACTTTTTCAATTGCTTCTTTCTTGTTCAGGCCATCCAGCGGTCCGGAGTTAACCATGGTGCCTTCGCCCACAGTTGCAGAACCCGATACGTTTGGATCTTCTTCGCCGGTTTCAACCACTACGCGAATTGGAAGACCAAGAGCCTTAGCAAAATCAAAGTCGCGCTGGTCATGCGCTGGTACCGCCATGATTGCACCGTGACCGTAATCGGCAAGCACGTAGTCAGAAACCAAAATTGGAATTCGCTCGCCATTGACTGGGTTGATCGCAAAGCGACCAAGGTTTACTCCGGTCTTAGGACGGTCTGTTGCCAAACGTTCAATGTCGTTTGACTGCTTAACCATTTCTAGGTATTCGGCAAACTTCTGCTGTGTTGCGGTATCGGTGTTGGCAGCAAGCTCGGCAGCAAGTGCACTGTCGGCAGCAACCACCATGAATGTTGCACCAAACAACGTGTCGGGGCGAGTTGTGAAAACTGTTACCGGCTCATCGCGGCCTTCAATTTCAAATTCAACATCGGCACCGTATGAACGACCAATCCAGTTGCGCTGCATTGAAAGCACCTTGGCCGGCCAGTTGCCTTCAAGAGTGTCTAGGTCATCAAGTAGGCGGTCGGCGTAATCGGTGACCTTGAAGTACCACTGAGTAAGTGCCTTCTTGGTAACTACGCTGTCGCAACGCTCGCAAAGACCTTGAACAACCTGCTCGTTAGCCAGCACTGTCTGGCAACTTGGGCACCAGTTCACGTTTGAGTTTTTGCGGTAGGCCAAACCCTTGTTGTAGAACTCCAAGAACAACCACTGGTTCCAGCGGTAGTAAATAGAGTCCGAGGTAATTAGTACGCGGTCCCAGTCAAAAGAACATGCGTAGCGGCGCATCGAAGCGCGTTGCTGAGCAATGTTGTCGTAGGTCCAACCCTTTGGATCAAGGCCACGCTTAATCGCAGCATTCTCGGCTGGCAAACCAAAAGAGTCCCAACCAATTGGGTGCATTACGTTGAAACCTTTTTGAACCCAGTAGCGAGAGATAACATCGCCAAGCGCGTAAGCCTCGGCGTGACCCATGTGCAAGTCACCCGATGGGTAAGGGAACATGTCTAGAACATACTTTTTAGGTCTTGCATCGCCCGGCTTACCTGACGCAAAAGGGCGCAGCTCATCCCAGATTGGGAGCCATTTGTCCTGAATAGCGAGTACGTCGTACTCGTTTTCGTTTGTTGCGTCAGTCATTCTTATAAGGTTACCAACTAGGCCCAAGGGTCAGGTGCGTTTAGCGCTCTAAGCAGGGCCTGGGCCTTGAGTTTGGTCTCTTCGAGTTCGGCTATCGGGTCTGAATCGCTGGTAATTCCGCCACCAACCCCGATGCTGGCTTGGTTGCCTTCGAAAACCACGGTGCGAATTGTCATGCCGAATTCGGCGGCACCATTGAATCCAAAATATCCAAGCACGCCCGAGTAGACGCCGCGCTCCCCTGCTTCGAGGTCCTTAATGATTTGCATGGCTTTAATTTTTGGAGCGCCGGTCATTGAGCCACCAGGGAACGCTGCCTCAAGCGCAGTGAAAGCGTCTTGGCCTTCAGCAAGCTCGGCCTGGATTGTGCTGACCAGTTGATGCACGGTTGCGTAAGTTTCAACCTCAAACAGCTTTGGTACCTGCACCGAATTTGCCTTGGCAACTTTGCCTAGGTCGTTTCGCATCAGGTCAACGATCATTAAGTTTTCGGCCCGTTCTTTTTCATTTTCACGAAGCTCTTGTGCATTTGCTAAATCACTGGCTTCATCTGCTCCGCGCGGACGTGTGCCCTTGATTGGCTTGGTGCTAATTGTGCCGCTCGCGCTCACCTGCAGGAACTGCTCGGGTGAACTACAAACCACCGACACCCCGTTGACTTTCACGAACGCGGCATAAGGTGCCGGGTTTGACTCACGCAGGTTCAAAAAAACCGATAGCGGATCAAGGTTGTGCTGCAGCTTGATCTGATTTGTTAAACAAATTTGGTAAACGTCACCAGCGGCAATGTGCTCTTGAGCCTTGGCGATCATCCCTAGGTAGGCATCCGCATCGTGACGCAGACTTACCTTTGTGACTTCTTTAGGTTTTGAACTTTGCAATCGGTAGGAGGCAAGCTCCCCACCAATCAAGCCAAGCCTAAGGAAGGCGGCATTGCACCAGTGTTCAAAATCGGAGGAATCTTCAAATAGTCCAACGAAGTGAACTTTTCTAGCCTGGTGGTCAAACACCATGGCACGGTCTACATCAAGGAATCTTGGTGTGCCTTCATACTCAAAAAACCCAACCAACCCTGGCCGCCAATCAAAAGGTAATTCTTTATCTTCGTGGTCACCAAGAGTTAGATCCTGCGTAGGTATGCCAGCGCCAACCACACTGAAGGCAGCGGCTGGGTGGTGCTCACGATCTAGCCAAAACGCATTGGCTTCATTCGAAAAAAATTGCAAATATGCATCTGCCGGCTTGACCCAACCCCTCAGTTGCAAACTGAACAGGCGCATAAATAAACCTTCCAGTTTGATGTAGGGGCTTTGCCAACCTAAGAAATTACCGATTTCCTTGGCCAGTGATTCTTAATCTAGATTAGAGGAAAGATAGGGGGTGACGATGTCCGACCAGGAACAGCTTTATACGCTGCAAGGCAACGTAATCGTCGAAATCACCCCCGATGAAGTGCTTAACGGGCAACTGATGGTTGCCGATAGCTGGCTAGTTTCAGAGGGCCGCGCAAGAAGCTTGCAAGAGCACTATTTAAGATTCCAAAACTGGGTGCACCAGATTGAACCCGGATTAAAACTCACTGCGCTTTTCGATGCCGTCACAAAACTTACTCCGGCCGAGGGTTCATGGTTTCCGCGAATTGAATTTTTGGTGAATCCGGAAACGGCTCAGACCCAACTGCTGCTCAGAATGCGCGAAGCGCCAGAACTTGAAACCAGAATCTCGCTTTGGAGTTACAGCGAACCGGATCCGCGAATTTCACCAACCATTAAGGGCCCGGATTTAAGCCTTGGCATGCAAATGCGCCGAGCTGCCCAGATGCACGGTGCTGACGAGGCCGTATTACTCTCACCTGATGGTTTCATTATTGAGGGTGCACTTAGCGCCTTGGTTTGGTTTAGAGATGATGTGCTTTGTGCACCTGGTTCTGACTTGGATTGGATTCCAAGCATCACCCGCCAAGAGGTATTTGCAATTGCAGAGTCAATGGGTGTGCAAACCCGCACCGAGAAAGTAAAACCTGCCGACCTTGTAGATCTTGAGATCTGGGCGCTTAGCTCACTGCACGGTATTCGTGCGGTTGATGAATGGGTTGACCTTGGTGGCCCAGTTGGTGCACCAAGACACCTAGTTGCGTTTAATAACCGATTAAGAATGCAGTCAACCAGGATAATTTCCTAATGAATATCACTCGAAACTTATAAAATAATTTGCCGATCCGCCATGGCAGACAAATTGGAGTCATGAGTAATCAAAACGACTGCTCGATTAGGCTTCTCTTTAGCCGCTTTGAGTAGATCACTCACTAATTTAATTCCAGATGTTTGGTCGACATTCGCAGTTGGCTCATCCAGAATAATTACTGAAAAATCGGCCAGCAGTGCTCGCGCGAGAGCCAAGCGCTGAGATTCACCGCCCGATATCAAGACTCCGCGATCCCCTAACTCTGTTTCCAGTCCCTGACGCAGCGAAAAGGTCTCGTACAACCCAACGCTTTGCAATACCTGCCAGATTTCTTCATCTGTAGCATCTTGTTTTGCCAGCAAAAGATTGTCTCTTACAGTGCCCAAAAACATATTTGGGTCTTGTTCGACAAGCCCAATAGTTCTATGTATCGAATCTTCCGAGTATTCGTGAATCGGGTTTCCATTAATCAGATAACCACCTGATTGCAAGCCTAAAAACCTAACAAGGGCAAGTGCAAGTGTGCTTTTACCCGAACCGCTTGGTCCGGTAATTGCGAGGGTCTCCCCAGCGCTGAGTTTGAAAGAAACCCTATCTAGGACCGCTCCCCCCGTAGGGTATGCGATAGAAATATCGTTCAACTCAAGACTTGTAAAACCGCTCAACGTTTTAGTCCCAAACCCTGGTTTGAGAACATCAGGAATGTTTCGGGTTTCAATTTCTAAAATTCTGATTGCACTGGCCTTGTACGTCCGCCAAGAATTCATTACAGGTTGCAAGCTCAAGATGACATCAAACAGCGCAAGCGGAATCAAAACGTAAACAGCCAGCAACACTCCCGGTTGCGAGCCTTGGGACACAGACTGCGCACCAAAATACGAGGTTCCAATGGTGGCCAGAGTGGCCGTGAATGAGAACAGAGCTTGCCCCAAGCCACCTGAAAGGGCTTTTTGCTTGGCATGCGCCAGAGAAACTTCATCGGTCTTTCTTAATTCTCTAAGCGCGGAATCTACCCACCCATAGGCAACCAACACGTCTAAATGTTCCAAGTAATCGAGCGACTGACCTGCATGCTTTGCCAACGTATCTGCTTGTTTACGCTCCGCCTGTTTCGAAATTGCACTGGAAATCGGTAAGGCAATAAACACGGCAGCGAGCAATGTGAGCAGCAATATGACTGCCGCACTGGGAAGCAACAAAGCCATTCCCAGGACTGTCAAGAAAGAGACCACAATAGCTTGAACAAGCGGTGCAATAACTCTCAATGCTAGGTTCTGCAGAGAATCGGTGTCGGCACCAACTTTGGTCAAAATATCGCCTCTAGATTCAAGACCAATGCCTGCCGGCGCGAATGGAATAAGTTTCCTATATATTCGCGGTCTAGTGGCCGACAGCATTCGAAATGCTGCATCGTGGAGAAGAATTCGTTCGGCATACCTAAATACCGAGCGACCCAAGGCGAAACCTCTAACGCCGACAACCGCAATCATGAGGTACATGACTGGCGGATGCTCCGCCGCCCTAGAAATCAGCCAAGCAGAGGTCGCCAACAAGGCAACCGCCGATAACCCCTGGAGCACACTTACGAGTAGCCCTAACCCAAATGACTTGGATTTAGGTAAACCTAGTTTTATCAAATCAAACATCTGCAACCTCGATTACGCGATCCGCTGCCTGAATTACCTGCTCTTGATGTGAAATTACCGCCACTGCGGTTCCGTTGGCAGCAAATGATTTAAGTGATGAAACTACGACGTTAGCTCGCGCAGAATCTAATGCTGAAACCGGTTCATCCAGTAGAAGATAAGGTGTTCGCAAAGTTAGCGCCCTGTAGAAAGCACGTGCCAAGCTAATTCTTTGTGCCTGCCCGCCTGAAACTTGAGAAGCATCCACGCCAACCTGGTCTTGTAATTGCAAGTCATCTAGCGCTGCCATCTTAATTGCAAGCGCTAGCTCTTTGTTTTCAACAGCAGGCTCACTCAAACTTGAATCGAATCCAAGAATATTTTGAAGAACTGTTCCCGAAAATAAAGATGCCTGTTGAGGCATCCAACTGACAAGATGAAGCCTTTGATTTTGAACTGTTGAGTCAAACCCCAAGAGGTTGCGAAAAATGGTGGACTTACCAATGCCAGAAGGTCCAGTAATTACCGTGAGTTTCCCTGCCTCGAAATCGCAATCCAGTTTTTTGTCAGCTGAATTGTCCGATTCTTTTGCTCGTAACACCTCAGAAGCGAGGTCAATGATGTCCAGCACTTTTTTAGAAGCAGTGACGCCTTCGGCTGCGGCATGGAACTGAGCGCCGACTTGTCTTACTGGCAGGTAAACCTCTGGCGCCAATATCAAGACAAAAAGCCCAACCAGTAATGAGATTTCATCATTTACGAGGCGTAGCCCAATCGAAACGGCAATCAAAGCAACCGCGAGACTGCTCAAGAGTTCCAAGGCAAATCCAGATAAGAAAGTTATCCTCAATACCTTCATAGTGCGAACCCGGTATTGCTCGCTTGCTGAAGTTATCGTCTTTACCTGCACCTCGGCCCTCTCGAATATTCTCAGAGTTGTCAGGCCTCGCAACACCTCTAGGAAATGCTGAGTGAGTCGAGTCAGTGAATCTAATTGTTTTTGTTGAGCATTATTGGTTGCCCAACCAATCAAAATCATGAAAACCGGAATCAGAGGCAGCGTGGCAACCAACGCCACGCCACTTGCGGCATCTTGTAGCCAAATCAGAATCACTAATGCCGGCGTGCCCAATCCGGCGTATACAAGTTGTGGTAAATACTTCGCAAAGTACGAATCTAGAGAGTCGAGTCCCGTGGTTGCCAAGAGATTAATCTCAGCAGCGCTTTGATTGTTCAACCAACCTGACCGTAAAGTCTTTATTGCCAGATACAACTTGCTGCGTAATTCTATTTTTACCGAAGCTGCCGCTCTTGAACTTAAAAACTCTTGAGCCCAAATAATCGCAGCTTTAACCAACCCTGCGATTGATACCGCAATTACTTGGAAATAAATATCTTGAAATGAGTTGCCAAGAATGAAAATTTTCGTGACTAAAACAGAAAGCTGCCAAGCAATAACAACCATTGCCGAAGTGCCAAGAGTCGCAAGAGCGACCACACCGGCGATGAACCAGCGGGCCGCTCTTGCTTCTCGAAGTAACCGAGGGTCTAACGGTTTGATAATTCCCCTATGGCCTAGTGCGCGCCAGCAGGAATTGATTTACGGCTGATGCGCTTGCGGAATACCCAGTAAGTCCAACCTTGGTAAAGCAACACCAATGGAATCATAAATACAGCGACCCAGGTCATAACGGTAAGCGTGTATTCACTTGATGAGGCATTGTCAATGGTTAGGCTGTACGTCGCATCTGTAGTAGATGGAAACACATTAGGGAACAATGCTGCAAACAAACTACCCACCGCAGTAATAATGGTCACAACTATTAGTGAGAAAGCAATACCTTCACGCTTGAAGAAGTTTGCAACCAATCCTGCGATAAGTGTCACTGCAGCGATTGCAGACAAAATGAACCCCAGAACACTGAAGTGTGCAATCAAGGTCCAAATCAAAAAAGTCGCGGCAAGCAATGTTGTGACAATGCCCACTTTGGTCCCCAGCTTGCTTGCACGATCTTTAATTTCACCATCGGTCTTCAAGGCGATAAACATCAATCCGTGTGTCCAGAACAAAGTCAGAGTCACAAGTCCACCAAGCAAACCGTAAGGGTTTAGCAGGGTAAACAGCGTGCCCGTGTAGACGTGTTTAGCGTCGAGCGGAACACCCTGAACTATGTTTGCGAAAGCCACACCCCAAAGGAGTGCAGGAAGCGCTGAACCAACCACGATCATCCAGTCAAATGTTGCCTTCCAGCGAACTTCGTCTGCACCAATAGTGTGACCCTTTCCTCGATACTCAAAGGCCACGCCTCTAGCAATCAAGGCCGCCAAAATTAACAACAACGGTAAATAGAAGCCACTAAAAAGTGACGCATACCATTCAGGGAAGGCTGCGAACAAGCTCGCTCCGGCAACCAACACCCAAGTCTCATTTAGGTCCCAAACCGGACCAATGGTGTTAATTAATACGCGGCGATCGGTGTCATCCTTACCTAGAAAAGGTAAAGACATTCCAACGCCAAAATCGAATCCGTCAAGTACGAAGTATCCGATAAATAGGAATCCAACAATTAGGAACCAAATTTCATTGAGTTGCATGAGTTTTCTCCTTTCCTTTCTTAGTAAGCAACAGCTAGTTTGTCTGAGTCTTCAGACTCGGATTTTACAGATTCTGATTCGTCGATTCCTTGTTGAGCTGCAGCCAACAACAGTTTCATTTCGACAACCGCGAGAATTCCATAAATCGCAGTGAATACGATCAACGAGATCAAGACATCTACGCCGTTGATTCCCGGAGAGACTCCATCTGCTGTTTTCATCAATTTGAATACCAACCAAGGCTGGCGACCCATCTCTGTAAACATCCAGCCAAGTGAAATGCCGAGAACTGGAATTGGAGCGGACCAGATAGCCACGTTCCATGCCCATGCAGGAAGGTTTAGGTTGCCCTTGCGAGTCATCCATAAACCAACCACGGCAATCAACATAGACAACATTCCAAGTCCGATCATCCAACGGAACGCCCAGTAGGTAATCCAAATAGTTGGCATGTAGTCACCAGGCCCGTAGGCGGCAACATACTGCGACTGCAAATCATTTAGACCTTCAACCTGGCCATCCAAGGTGTGAGTTGAAAGAAACGAAAGTAAGTTAGGGATTCGGACGGAAAATAATTCGCTCTTACCGTCTGGGGTTCCCCAGGTGAAAATTGAAAATGATGCTGGAGCTGATGTGTTGTAAAGAGCTTCAGCGGCGGCCATCTTCATCGGTTGAGTCTGAACCATTGCAAGTCCTAGACCATCACCAGATAGCACAGTGCCAATTCCGCCAACGATTACGGTCCATAGACCAAAACGAAGCGATGTCTTCATTGAGGCAGTAGCTTGCTTTCGCTTCAAATGGTAGGCAGAAATTGAAACCATCACTGCACCAGCGAACATAAGCGAAGCAGTAATTGTGTGCGGGAATTGATTCAATGCAACGATGTTGGTCAGCACAGCGCCGATGTCCACAAGTTCAGCTCGGTTTTTTGCCTCATTAATTTCAAAACCAACCGGATTCTGCATGAATGCATTTGCGGCCAAAATGAAATATGCAGACAAAACAACACCAAGAGCTGTCATCCAGATTGTGGCCAGGTGAAGCTTCTTTGAGAGTCGATCCCAACCGAAAATCCAGAGACCAATAAAAGTAGCTTCGAAGAAGAAAGCGAGCAAGCCTTCCATAGCTAGCGGTGCACCAAAGATGTCACCAACGAATCGCGAGTAGTCCGACCAGTTCATACCGAACTGGAATTCCTGAACGATACCGGTAACCACACCCATGGCGAAGTTAATCAGGAAAATCTTTCCGAATAACTTGGTTAGCTTTAGAAATTTCTCGTCGTTTGTGCGTACCCATGCCGTCTGAAGGATGGCAACCAAGAACACCATTCCAATGGTCAGTGGCACAAACAAGAAGTGGTACACAGTGGTGAGGCCAAACTGCCAACGTGATAGGTCAAGTGGACTGAGTTCGGTGAGCACAGCTGAAATAGCCATGTGCATGTGAATCTCGCTTTCTGGAAAACATTTTTGTTTTCCAGTTCCGTTCTACTCCTTTTATAACGATTGCGCAACGACGCCCCGCCGTGTTCGAGATTTCAAACTGATGCGAAGATTGAACTGTGAACGAGATTCTTGACTGGCTACTAAACACGGTGCAAAGCGTTGATCCAATGCTTCGCAACGCACTTGCCGGTCTTGCCATCATGCTCGAGACCTCTCTTTTCGTTGGACTGATAATTCCAGGTGACACCGTAGTTCTAGTTGCCTCGACCGGCGTTCAAAATTTGCCAGATTTTTTCCTGCTTCTTGGTTTTGTTCTCCTCGGCTCGCTCATCGGTGAGTCTTTTGGTTTTTGGATTGGCCGACTCTTCGGCGAGCGCATCAGGGCCAGCAAACTTGGCCAGCGAATTGGTGAAAAAAATTGGCGCATGGCCGATGCTTTCATCGAATCCCGCGGTGGCCTTGCAGTGGCCATCTCTAGATTCTTGCCGGTTCTGCACTCACTCGTTCCTGTGGTTTCTGGCGCCACCAAGATGAGGTACCGAACCTTCATTCGCTGGACTCTTGCTGCCTGTGCAATTTGGGCTTCTGCCTATGTGAGTGTTGGCTACCTTGCCCACACCAGCTACGACCAGATTGGTTCCAGCCTCAAGTTCGGCGGCCTGGCCTTTGTTGCCATCATCCTGATCTTTGTGACCATAGTTCACTTTGCCAAGAAGCGTCTTGAAAAGGCCGCAGTCAAGA
>ERZ650303.453-NODE-453-length-12509-cov-11.430063_pt1 | contig 12509 bp, 19 predicted proteins | sample MGYA00376239_ERZ650303 | MGnify/ENA primary metagenome ERZ650303 (study PRJEB26733, sample SAMN07839262) | wastewater metagenome | biome: small river; feature: stream; material: water | place: USA: North Carolina | collected 2016-04-05 ... | reverse complement strand
ATGGCGCGCGCTGGCCCCGCGCCGCCCAAGTAGCCCCAGAACACCTCAAGCCCGGTCCCGTCCACGCGGTACACCTCCACCTTGTCCCGGTCCGGTGCCTCGATCATCACGAGGTCGCCCTGCTGCACCCGAAGACGCCCGCCAGACAGCCGCTGCGCCTCCATCACACCACCCACAGCACCGGGGGCACCCGGCGCGGCTTGCGGAGGTCGGACAGGTCTGCCTGCCAGCGGCCATCCTCGCTGCGGCCCGTGCGCAGGCTGAACCAGACCGGCTGCGGCAGCACGAGCAGCGCCCGGTGGCGCTCGACACGCACCACCTCAGCGGTGCGCTTGGCGAAGGTCCCAATGAGAGAGGCGGTGATTCCCATGCCGTAATCATGGCACAACCTAGGTTGTATAGCAAGCATAAAGAGGCTCGTTACCATGACGGGCGCCACGCCGCCTCCAGCTGGTCGAAGCGATCGGCGTCCCGCACGTAGGCGCCGGCCAGGTCCACCTGCACCTGTCCGCGGACCCAGTTCAGGTACTGGCTGGTGCTGTCCACCGCATCGTCGTGCGCGCCTTGGGGGAAGTGCAGCAGCTCCGCCTCGTAGTCGGGCAGCCAGTCCGCCTGCTGCGGCAGCTTCACCCGCCCCGCCTCCAGCAGCGGTGTCACCGCCTGCCAGCGCACCTCCTTGCTGCGCTGTCCCGGCTCAAAGGCCAGCACGGGCAACTGGCTGCTGACGCGCAGGTCCTGTAGCAGCGTGCTGCCGCTGGCTTTGTCCTCGATGAGGACCGCGTGGGGACGCCACTGCTGCGCCAGGGTCAGCACCCGCTGGCGCAGCGCGGGGTACTCCAGCCGTATCCACTCGACGGCTAGCAGGTAGTTCCCGTCGTCGCACTCCGCCCAGACCGTGGCGCACGTAGGGTCGTTCATCTCCGCCGCCTTGACCGCGGTGTCCAGACTGAGGGCGACGCGGCGGGCGCGGGCCATCACCTCGCCGGGGGTCTCGCGGTAGCGCTGCGCCACCCACTCCAGTTTGAACATGCCGCCCTCGGCAGGCGCTGGACGCTGTTGGTAGAGGGCCGACCAGTCCATGGTGCCCACAGCCTGCTTGATCTCCTCCAGGCGGCTTGTTGGATACCACTTGGGCCACAGCGCTTCGCCTGGCGCGCGGGTCCAGACCTCGCCGCGGCCAAGGTCCCACCGCTCGGTGGTCTCAGCCAGGGCTGGCAGGTTGAGCACGGTCCAGCCCTCGGCGGCGTGCTCTTTGAGCAGCCAGCCGGCAAGGTCCCCCTCGTGCCAGCGGGTCTGGATCAGGATGATGGCGCCGCCGGGCATCAGCCGCGTGTAGAGGGTGCTGGTGTACCACTGGATGATCTTGCGCCGGATGGTGGGGCTGTTCGCCTCCTCGCGGTTCTTGAAGGGGTCGTCGATCATCGCCCAGTGAGCGCCGCGGCCTGTGATGGGGCCACCCGCGCCGACGGCCACGTAGACTCCGCCCTGCGTTGTGTGGAAGCGGCGGGCGCTGGTGCTGTCGCTGCGCAGCCTGACCGACGGGAAGACGCGGCGGAACACGTCGTCGGCGATGGTGTTGCGCACCTGCCGCCCGAAGTCGTCGGCCAAGTCCTGCGCGTAGGTAGACGTGATGATCTGCTTGGTGGGGTTACGTCCCAGCGTCCACGCCGGGAACATCTGCGACGCCAGCAGGCTCTTGCTGTGCCGCGGCGGGGTGAAGATCATCAGCCGCTTGCAGTCGCCGCGCTCCACTGACTCCAGCGCCCGCGCGATCAAGCGGTGGTGCGGCGCTACCTCCAGGCTGGGCCACATCAGCTTCGCGAAGTCCAGCAGCCGCGCGCTGGCCAGCACCTCGGGGGGCGGGGGCCGGGTCATGGCTCTCCCTTCGGCTTGCGCAGCAGCGCCGCCGCTGCGCTGGACCTATTCAAGCACCTAGAGTCAGCCAGCGGGGTAAAAGGCTTCTCCAAGCAGCTTGAAGGCGTCGAGGGGATGACCGACAAGCTGATTGACCTGCAGAACGCGCTGTTCAACATGGACGCCAAGTTCGAGCAAGCTCCTCCAGCGTCAGCGCCACCCCAGCCCGGTCCAGCCGCTCAAACACCCGCGGGAACGCCAGCCGCCCCAGCCGCACCGCCTCGTCAAAATCCACGCGCGCAGGCACCAGCAGCACGCTGTTGCTGCCGAAACGCCCATCCCCAGTGCGATCCCACCAGCCGACGAAGGTCCAACCGTAGGCGTGCGAAAGACGGCACGCGCCCTGTGTCTGGTACTTGTCGGCCAAGTAGCCGTTTCGGTCGGCATAGCACGAGTACGGCTGCCACTTGCCGTCAAGTGGAATGCGGCCCAAACCGGGCACCTCTCCGCCTGCCAGACCGCGGCCAACCGCGTACAGATAGTGGCCTGCACCGTTCCCCGGCCACGCGCCGAAGTACAGGCAGTCGTCCGGGTCAACCGCCGACGTGCCGACCGGCGCGGCCAAGCGCCGCCACCGCACCAGCGCGGCGCGCAGCGGGTCCGCGATCTCCGCAGGCAGCGTGGACAGGTGGATGCGCCCGGCCAGGGCGGCAATGGTGCGCAGTTCGGCCAGTTCGTTGCTCGTCCCTGAATTGCTCATACGCCCTCCTTATGGGGTAGACAGATTCCCAAAAACGTGGTACTAGCAGCGCTAGAGACCTCTACCCACCTTCTTCTCAGCTAGGCGCTTATCCGCGCCGCGCTGAGTCGCTAGGTGGCGCTAGGGCCTGCCGGCCACCAGCGCTAATTTGGCGGGCCCTCCGCAGCGGCCACCCAGGCGTCGCGCTCCGCCTGGCTCATCTCATGCGCGGCCTCCGCTGGTGCAGCGCCCGGCGCCGTCACCACGACCGGCGCACCAGGGCGCGGCCTCTCCTCGTGGACCTCGCGCCGCACCACCGCCGCGTCAGCCATCAGCACGAGGCGCATGGCGCTGTGGTAGCGCTTCCACGCCTCCGGGTCGTCGTCCAGCCGGTCGCGCGCCATCCGGGTCTCGACGTGAGCCCGCCGCCGCAGGTGCTTCACGTAGGCCAGCGGGTCATCCTTGGCCTTGACCGCGGGCGTCGGCGCTGGCTCGGGCTCCTCCTCTTCAACGGTGTCCGCAGGCTCCGGGGGCGGCGGCTCCTCCGGCGGCGCCGGGTCCTCAGCCTCTGGGGGCTCCGGGTTCACCCGCTTCACCCCGTTGATCCGGTCCAGGGTGCGGCTGACCGTCATCATGTTGGTGTCCACGCCCTCGCCAGCCAGCCACAGGATCAGCTTGCGCAGGGGGGCGCCCTCATCACGCCGCCGCTTCAACTCTGCGCACAGGTGCTCCGGGATTGCTCTTTGGCGGGGCATGTAACACTATCCTCCGTGGTGTTAGTAACACGTTGGGCTAGCAAATGCCCAACCGCCGTAACAGTTACCGTCGGTGGTAAAGTTAGCCGCGCACCGGGCGTGGGTGGTCCTTGGTCCAGTGGGTGCGCCCATCCACGCCGCGGTTGCGGCAGATGATGCACGAGGGCTGCGCGCGGCGCTTCCGTGGCGGGTCTTGCTCTGGGCGTTGCCGCTCAGGTTGCGCTTGCGGCGCCTCAGGTGATCCGCTGGGTGCCGTCTGTGCGCTACCACCGCGCCCGCTCACAGGGTCGCCAGGGATCTGTGCCCAGCGGGTCCACAGGGGCAGGGTCATGCGCCCAACTCCTTCATCAGTGCGTACAGTTTCGGGCAGCGCCCGGTCGGCGCCTCCTCGGCGAACAGGCGCTCCAGTTCATCCCACCGCGCCACCAGCGCCGCCCAGACAGGGCTCTCGTCCGCCATCGCTGGCAGGTGCGGGCGCAACTCGGGCACGGCCTCCAGCAGGCCCAGGCAGCGCCCGAAGTCGCTTGGGTCCAGCGGGTGGCTGCGCCAGCGGGGCTCTGGTGGCGCTGGAAGGTCCGCCAGAGGGGCCAGGCTACGAGCCATGGTCAGGCTGGAGATGCCCGTCTTGTCGCTCTTGAGCCACGCGGCGAGGCCCATCTGCGCGCGCACCTCCTGCTCGGGCCTCGCGTAGGCCACGACGATGAGGTCTGCGGCCTCGATGACCGGGTTCAGGTAGCGCGCCGCTGCGGGCAACCCTGGGTGCTTCTTCGCCAGGTGTTCGCAGATCGCGCTGACGAGTTCCAACTGGTTGACGACGGTCACGACCACTCCTTGCAGCCGTCGCCCGCTCGGTCCTCGACCTCGCGCCGGGCCTCGTCACGCTCTTCCCGCAACCTCACGATCTCCCGATGGGCGGCCAACAACCGTGCTTCCCGGCAGGCTCGCAGTTGGCGCTGGATGTCTGACACCGCAACTTCGGCGTGCGCAAGTTGCACCAGCAAGTCAGCTTCGTCGGCCTGCATTTGCTGCCAGGGCTGCCGCTGCATCGCGGGCGCTTCGGCGCCCAAGGCAGAGCACGACCCCGGCTGTCCCTGGGCGGCGGCGATGTGCGAGATCTGCGCGGGCAATGGGGCTGCGTAGGTCTTGCCCAGGCGCGGCAGTTGCGCCTTGCGGGCCTGGCGCGCCAGCGTGCGCGCGTTGATCTTGCTCTCGGCTGCCCACTCGGCGAGCGTCAGCCGCTCTTCGTCGCGCCGCACCTGCACCACGCCAGCACGCGCAGCCGCGCTCTCCCGCAAGCGCCGCGCCAGCTCCAGCGCCGCGCGGACGTGCAGGTCGGCCAAGTCCTCGTCGGTCATTGCAGCTAGGTCAGCCACGGCGCCCCGCCTTCTGCCCCGCCTTCTGCGCCATCTTCTCTCGCTTGCGACGGCGCGGGCAGGTGCGGACGTCGTGTCCGGTGCGCCGGCACTCGCTGCACCTGTGGCGCTTCTGCGCGTCGAGGTGGCGCAGGCACGCCAGCAGCGTGGCCACGATCAAGCGCCGCTGCGGGCTCGTCGCCGTGTGCGGCCACAAGGCGCCTGGGGGGAGCTGCGCCAGCAAGTCGGGCGGCAGCCACCTCCAGCGGCAGCGCTGCCAGCGGGGCACCCGCAGCCGCGCGAGGTGCTGCTCTGTCGTGAGTTGAACACCCACGGGTCACGGCACCAGCCAGGCGCAGGGGGTGCCATCGGGCAGGCAGGGGCGCAGTTCCATCTCTCCGGCGCGCGCCGTTCCCCAGTTGCTGCTGAAGGCGTCGCCGCAGATCTCCCCGATGGCTGGGTCGAGCCCTGGGTATCGACCCATCCACAGCCCGCCCCGCGCCTCGTGGAGCGCGGCGTCAACCGGGCGGTCGCAGTCGGCAACGTTCTGCTCCGCGTTCTCCCGCCCGGCAAGCCGGACAACGCTCAGGTTGTCCGGCTCCCAATCGCCCAAGTAGCCGTTGCCGTCGGGCAGGAGTTCGCCGTCCTGCACCAACGGGTTCCCCCACGGCCCCGGCGTCGACGCGCGATCGAGCCGCAGCACCTCGGCGATCATCTCGTCTGTGACTTGGGTTTCGTCAGCCACCAACTGCCTCCATGTCTACCTAGGTAGTAACACGCCAGTCCGCCCAGATCAACCACATGCGGCGCTACCGTCGCCACCCATGCGCGCGCAGCCACCACACGCCCAAGAGGGCCGCATCCAGCGCGTCGCTCTGCGGGCGCCCGGCGCGCGGCATCACCGGCACCAGCGCCTGTTCGGCGACGCTCAGCGTGCGCAGGTGCAGCTTCTGGTGCTGCTCCTTCGGCAGGCTGCCCTTCCACTGCCGCGGGGTGACGGCGTGTAGTTCGGCTCCCAACGCCGCCGCCCGGTCGAGCGCTGCCGCCGCCACGCCGGCCACCCAAAGCAGTCCCGCGGGGTCCACCCACTCGCCCCGCCGCGGCAGCATCTCGGGCCACTCCACCACCACCGCGCCCGGCTCGCCCAGCGCGTCCACCTCGTCCAGCAGCGCCACCAGCGCCCGCGCCCGGCCCGCGTGGTCCTTCGCAGGCGGCACCCGGCACCAGCGGCACGCCGCGAGCTGGCCGCGCACGAACAGCGCTGCGCCGAGATCAGGCAGGCCAGGGTCCAGCGCGAGCAGGGTCGGCGGTGTCATGAGCAACCCCTCAGATCACGAATGGCACAACCAATCACGTAACCCACCTGCGGCACCACTGCGTTGCCCAGAGCCTTCAGCCGGGTGGGTCTGTTTGCCTGCCCTTGCGCGGTGCGCGAGGCTTCCCAGGAGTGCTGTTCTTCGCCGGGACTTGCGGGCCAACGTCCGTCCAGCCCTCGGGGAAGCCCATGAGCTGCTCTACCCAAGCCGCCGAAAGAGGCCCGGACTGCACGGCTCCGATCTGCTCGCTGAGCGGGCGCGCGTTGCGCTCTAGTGTCTCCTGCGATGCTGCGCCGCTTCTCCAATCGCGGGCCGTCGGTGTAGCCCAACGCGCGGCTTCGCTCGCCAGAACCCGGCCATGCGTCACCCCGTGAGACGGGCAAGGCCAGGCCGACGACAAAGAGCCGGTCCCTCTGGTGAGGGGCGCCGACGGCGGAAGCGGGTATACAGTCCCACCACGCATCATACCCGAGCGCGGCCAGGTCTCCGAGAACGTCTCCCAACCCGCGAGCAAGCAGCGCTGCGACGTTCTCCACGACGACGATGCAGGGTCGTAGCTCGCGAATGATTCTGGCGTACTCCCGCCAGAGGCCAGAACGCTCGCCAGCGAGGCCCGCACCTTTGCCAGCGTAGCTGAGATCCTGGCACGGGAAGCCGCCGCAGATGACATCGACGGGGCTGAGGTTGTGGGCTCCGACGCTGCACACGTCGTCATACCGGGCAGCGTCAGGCCAGTGCTTCGCGAGGATTTTTCGTGCAAAAGGATCCCTCTCAACTTGCCAGATGGTGTGCCCAAGCCCGGCCCATTCCAACCCGAGCTCGAGCCCTCCGATGCCAGCGAACAGGCTACCGATGGTTGCCATCGAACTCCTCGCATCCCTGGTGCCTCTCTGCAAAGTCGGCCAGCGCCCGCGCAAAGGGCGGCAGCACCAGCACCTCACTGCCATCGGCGCGAGCCTCGGTCCGCTGCGCCTGGGGCCACCGCCAGCCAGCCGCCTCCGGGTTGCTCACCCCAGGCAGCGCCCGCGTTGCCCCGCAGCGCAAGCACCTCACCACGTCATCAGCGACGGAAAGAAACTGGCTCATCCGTCCTCCCTGACTTCTCGCGGAAGGTCGAGGTGGCCCCGTGCCAGATAACCTCGACGGTCTTCTTTGGGCAGTAGCGCGCCGCCCCGATGATGAACTCCGCCTCGGTCTCCGGCGCCGCCGCGTTGTACACGTGGTCGCGGTAGACGAAGCACACCATGTCGGCGTCCTGCTCGATGGCGCCCGACTCGCGCAGGTCCGAAGGGATAGGCCGCTTGTCGGTGCGCTTCTCGCAGTCGCGGTTGAGCTGTGCCAACACCACCACCGGGCACGCCAGTTCCTGCGCCAGCTTCTTCAGCCCGCGGGACATCAGCGCCACCTCCTCCTCGCGGCTGCGGCGCCCGCCCACCTCGACAAGCTGCAGGTAGTCGAGGACGATCAGCGCCTTGCCGGGGTAGCGCTGGCGCCAGCGCCTGGCGGCGATCTGGATCTGCGCCCAGCGACGGCTCGTGTCGTCTAGGTAGATCGGCAGGCGGGTGAGCTGCTGCGCGCGCTGGAAGATGCTGGCGAACTCCGCCTGCGTCACGTTGGCCTTGGCGAATTGCTCCGCATCACAGCGCGTCCCCTGGACGATGGCGCGGTCCGTCTGCTCGTCGGCAGTCATCTCCAGGTTGAAGATCAGGCAGGGCGCCTGGCAGTTCATCGCCCAGGTCAGCGCGAGGCTGCTCTTACCCATCTTCGGGCGCCCCGCCAGCACGTACAGCCGCCCGTCCTGCAGCCCGTTGATGGCCTCGTCAATGCCTGCGATTCCCGTCGGAAGCCCCTTCAGCGCCGTCTGCAGGCTCCGAAACGCCTGCCGCCGCTCCGCAAAGGCCGTCATCCGGGCCGTGACCATCTTCCCCATGGGCTGCGCCTCGCCCGCGCCCGTCAGCACCGTGCCCTCGGCCATGATGCGCTGCACCTCGCTGATGTACTCCTCGTCGTCCCCCGGTTCGCGGTCGGTCAGCGCCTGTAGCCGCGCCAGGGTCTGGCGCATCCGGCGTCGCAGCGCGTGCGAGCGCACGATCGCGGCGTAGTGCGGCAGCGCGTCCAGTACGCCTGCCCGGTCTATCATCTGGAGCCACGCCGCCTCGCCGTTGGCCAGGATGGGCACGTTCCAGTGCCGCGCCCGTTCGAGCTGCGCCTGCAGCGTGATGGGGTCGATGGGCTGACCCGCCGCGTCCAGATCCAGCGCCGCCTGCACCGTCACCGCGCAGACCGGGTGATGCATGTCCCCAGGGGCGATGTCCAACAGGGCCAGCGCCCGCCGCCCGTACAGCATCACCTGCCCCGTCACCGCGCGTTCTGCCGCGAGAAGGCTGGTGCTCAAGTCACCTCCGCTGCCGCGAGTTCAGCGACGTTCCTCGCCATCTGCGCCTTGCAGCGCTCCACTTCGGCCATCACCCGCTCCTCCTCCTCCAGCATCTCGGGCGTTGGGTTCTTCCACGCCTCCGCCAGCGCCACCTGCTGCCGCCGGCGCTCCTCCATCTCGCGCCGCCAGTCCTCGGCGCTCTGGCAGTCGTGGTAGCCGATGGTCTTGGGGTCGCGGACAGACACGCTCGGGTCGTGGCCCCCGGTGGTCTCCTTCCATGCCCGCGCCTGCGCCAGCATCGTCCCCAGCGACTTCGCCACCGTCTGAATAGGGATCTTGTAGGGGCTCTCCTCGGTCCCGCCGCCGAGCCGCCACCAGCCGCCCTTGCCGCCATCGCCCCACTTGAGCCAGCGGCATAGCAGGTCGAGGTCTTCCTGCTCCACCTGCTCGTGGTGCAGCATGCTGCTCAGCTGGCTAGGATTCCTGATGCGTGGATCGGCGAACGCCCCACCGCCCATCCGCTGGCCCTTGGGTGGGTCGAAGCTGATCCGCTTGGTGGCCTGGATGGCGTCCAGGAACGCCTGCATGGGAACCACGGCAGGGGGCCTGGGAGGCTCCACAGGCTGCGTTGGGGGTGCGGCCCGGGTCTCCGCACCTGCGCTGGCCTTTGGGGGGCCTTCCTGGGCTTCCTGCTTGCTGGCTGGCAGGGTGACACCCTTCTGCCCAACTGGTTCAACCTCTTGCGGTCGAGCCTGCCTTGGGGGGTAGGGGGGATCTTCTTGTTCTTGCTCTTGTTCATGCTCTTGGATCGCCATAGCCTTTGGCGAAGCCTTCCCGGAAGCCTTGGGCGAAGCCTTGCGGGTAGGCTTGGCGGAAGGGTTAGCCACTTCCTCCCATGCCTCACTCAGCGACGGCGAACGCTCGCGAAAAAACGCCCCAAAGTTGGCCTTGGCGCGCTCCAGCAGGGGGCATTCAGGCAGTTCGCGGAGCCAGGTACCCCACCCGCGAATCACGTTTGGTGATTCGGGGATGTTGTGCGCGAGGGCCTTCGGGATGTAGACCAGCCCGGCCTCCCAATCAGCTTCCGCCATCCCTTGCTGAAAGACTTCCCGAAAGGCTTCCAGCAAGGCTTCCTTGGTCCAGCCCAGGTCATCGGCAATCCCACCTGGCCGGGCGCGGATGAGGCCGGGGACGCTGCTGCTGCAGGGGCAGGTCAGCAGCCAGATGAACAAGGTCTGGGCGTTGGCGGGCGCCGCGGACAGGCGCCTGAACTTGGCGTCCGACCACATGCGCGGATCGATCTTGCGGTAGCGCGCCATCAGCCGCCGCCCTTCTTCGCGGGCTTGACGCCAAGGGCCTCATCAAGACCCACGAGGTCCAGGCGGCGAATGCCGATCTCCAGAGCGACGCGCAGCAGCGTGCTCTTGGTCATGTGGGGGTAGCGCTCGCGCACCGCATCGAAGCGCTCGCGGACTTCGGGAGCGACGCGAGCACCCAGGATCTGCGTGTATTCCTTCATGGGCCGTTTGTACCCCAATGCCAAGCAATGTCAAGTTGACGTGATTGGTATGTTAACATCCTAATAGTCCCGTCCCAACCGAAGCCGGGCGTTCATCGCGCGCCCAGTAGGTCAAGCTGAGCGGGAGGCGCGGGGCGCAGGCAGGCGGGCGAGCACCACAGCCGCTCGCGGTGCTTGTTCAGGTTGCCGGCGACGTTGCCGTAGCCCCCGTTCGCTTTCCACTCCACCGTCTCCCAGCCAGGCGGCGGGGCGAAGTGGCCCTCGTAGCCGCACAGGATGATGCGCAGCCGCGGGTCTGCGCCCTTCTCGACGGCCCAGGCGGCGGTCTCGCGAAAGACCTCGTTGCCCTCTGCGTACAGGTCCGCGTGGCCATCGTAGGGCGGGTCCAGCAGGATGCCCGTCACCCCGTTGCCCAGGATGACGCTATCGCCGGTGACACGCTTCCAGTCGCCGCAGCAGACCCGCACCCTGCGCAGGCGGTGCTGCAGGGCGGCGAACCATGCGTGGATGCCAGTTGCTCACCTGTGATTGACATGGGCTTAGTTAGCTCCTACAATGGGCTTGCCGCCGAACCAGGGATAGGGGCTACGTAAGTCGCTCATCGCCCCAGCCAGATCTGCCGGGCGCGCTCGCCAGAGAGGCCCAGCCGCTCGCCGATGGCCCGCCACTTGACGCCCGCCGCCCGCAGGTCGCCGATCTGCCGCAGCCGCTGCTGCCGGAGGCCCAGCCGCGCCGCAGCAGCTTCCTCGCGCCGCTGGGTGGTCTGGGCCTTGCGCTGCTCGGCCACGCGCTGCCGCTCAGCCGCCAGCACGTCAAAACCCACCGCGCGGCACCATCTGATGATCGTGGTCCTCGTGACCTTGGCGGCCTTGGCCACCTTGGCGATCGGCTCGCCGTCCTTCGCCCAGGCCACCGCCCAGGCGCGCTTCGCTGGAAGTTCAGCCATGGAGGCAACGTGGCACACCCGCGCGCCCCAGGCAAGATGACTGCGAGATAACTGCCCATCACCGTAAGAGCGTGGTACGGATGGCCATGCCGGACCATGCGCAACCTGTGAGGCCAGATCGCTTGACACATCTAACCTACCTAGCTAGTATCTAAGCATCGGAGGGCCGATGATCAACGAGACAACGCTAGGCGCGGCGCTGGATGCGCTTGCGTCTCTGGGGCGCACCGCAACCTGTGCGGTGGACGTGAACGAAGACGAGCTGCTGCGGGTCGGCAGCGGGACCACGATCAAGCAACTGGAGCCGGGCGAGCCGGGGCCGGTGCTGCTCCAGCAGGTGGTCTACCGCAAGGCCGACGCGGTGCTGGTGCTGCAGCACCGGCGGCTGGCGGACGCGCTGGACATCCGCGACCTCGCCAACGGGCCGCTGACGGTGCTGCTGGCGAATCTCCTGGGCGAGGTGTCGCACCAGCCCATCGCCGCGGACCACGCGCGGCAGGCGGTGATGGCTGCGGAGCGGGGCGACCTGTACGCCTGCGCGGCGCACCTGTCGCAGGTCGAGACCATCTGCCTGCGGCAGCGGGTGTGCCTGAGCGCATGCCGCCACCAGCTGCGCACGACCGCGGCGCGGCCCTACCTGGACGTGCTGGACGTGCTGCGGGTGACGGCGGGCCGCGAGGTGCTCTGGCGCGCGGCGGAGCGGGGGCCGGATGCGCTGCATGGGGAACTGCTAGTGCAGAGGTTGGCGGCGGACCACCCGCTGCGCGTTGCGCTGGCTGCGATGGATGCGCCGCGCGAGTGCCCCGTGGTGGGCGGCCCCTGCGACCCGCGGCTGGAGCGCGCCGCTTGCTGCGAGGTGCTGCAGTGAATGGGCTGACTGAGGGTTTTGCGCCCCGCCGCATCGAGGATGTGCCGCGGGCGAAGGGCCAGAAGGCGTGGATGCAGACGCTGGCGGCGCTGTTCCCCGGCGCCCCGGTGGTGGGCATCCACACCAGCAAGAGCGTGGCGATGCCGATCGTCAACCCCGCGCCGGGTGTCTACGTGGGTGATAACCACTACTTTGCGCTGGTCTGCGCGCCGCGCGCCGTGCTGCGCTTGCTGCCCGAGACCGCGCACCGCAGCCCGCGGGTGCGGCGGCGGCTGGCCCGCGTCTGGGGGCGCCCCGGCATGCGCGTGGCGCGCGAGGTGCGGTGCGTGTACGACGTGGTGACGCCGCTTGCCGATGGCGTGGTCTGGGATCCTTCTTTCGGCTGGGCTGCCGACAAGGGAGAGGTGTTGATCCGCTGCAACCGGGAGTCTCTTGGCGCGTTGGCACACATCCTCAAGGCGGTGCTGCAGTGAGGGCGTGGCTGCGGTGGTTGGCGGGCGATGTCGCCCCGGCGGCGGCGGTTCTGCTGCTGCTGGTCCCGGCGTCGTCGTGGATACTGCTGCGCCAGTGGCGCATGCCGGTCGATACCGCCGAGACGTGCCGCGCGAAGGCGTTGGAGAACGCGGCGGCGGACGTGGCGAAGTGGGCAGGGTCCGAGGAGGACCGCGCGCAGGCGCGTTGGCTGGCCGAAGCGCGGGCGCGGTACCAGCGGGTCCATCGCGAGGGCTGCCGCCTGGACGCGCCGACCGATGGCGGGGTGCGCTGATGGCTACGCTAAAGCTG
>ERZ650303.452-NODE-452-length-12515-cov-4.719342_pt1 | contig 12515 bp, 11 predicted proteins | sample MGYA00376239_ERZ650303 | MGnify/ENA primary metagenome ERZ650303 (study PRJEB26733, sample SAMN07839262) | wastewater metagenome | biome: small river; feature: stream; material: water | place: USA: North Carolina | collected 2016-04-05 ... | reverse complement strand
CTTTTTCAGCACGGGCTGCGGCCCAGAACCGAAAGCTGCTGCCACGGGTAGCTTGCACTGACAGCGCAATGTTGTCCATCACCGACAAACGCTTGAAGATGCTGGTAATTTGGTAGGAGCGCACCAATCCGATGTGCGCACGCTGGTGCATGGGCATGGCGGTGACATCCTGCCCGCCAAAACAGATAGCGCCCTCATCCGGTTGCAACGCACCGGATATCTGGTGAATCAGAGTGGTTTTGCCAGCGCCGTTGGGGCCAATCAGTGCGTGAATGGTGCCTTTTTTGACCGTCAGCTGGGCTTGGTCAGTGGCCGTCAAACCACCAAAGCGTTTGACCAGTTGGTCGACGTGGAGCAATGCTTCCATCATGCGGGCCTCCGAACTTTGATCAGACTTGCCAGGCCATTAGGAGCCTTCAGCACGACCAGCAACAGCACTGCACCCAAGCCAAGCTGCCAATGGATCGTGAAATGGGTCAGCAGCTCTTCGAGCAAGAGAAAGAACACGGCACCCATGATGCCTCCGTACAAATAACCCACACCACCCAAAATGACCATAATCATCAGCATGCCCGACTGACTCCATTGCATCAGCGCTGGGCTCACAAAACCGCCAAGATTGGCCAGCAGCGCCCCCGCCAGACCCGCAAGCGCCCCCGCCAAGGTGAATGCCACCAGCTTGTACCGGAACACGGGAAAACCGATGGCCGTCATGCGCACTTCGTTCTCACGAATGGCCTGCAACACGTGACCAAAGCGGGCGTTGAGCAAACGCGCAACTGCCAACAAGGTCAGCACCATCAGGCCCAAGGTGACGTAGTAGAAGATGCGGTCATTGGCCAGATCCAGCCCAAAGCCCAAGCTAGACTTGCCAGCCAGCGAAATGCCATCGTCACCTCCATAGGCCTTAAGGGATGTCACCAGATAGAAAAGCATCTGGGCAAATGCCAGTGTGATCATGATGAAGTACACGCCTTGGGTGCGCAAGCTGATGGCACCAATGACCAGGGCGAATCCTGCACTCACCAGCATCGCCAGCGGCCAGGCCACCCAGGCACTGTCGATACCTGCCTGCATAAATATGGCCACGGCATAGGCCCCCAAGCCCACGAATGCGGCATGGCCAAAACTCACCATGCCCCCAAATCCCAGAATGAGGTTGAGGCTGGTCGCGGCCAATGAAAAAATCAAAATGCGACTGGCCAGCGTCACATAAAAGTCAGCGCCAGTGGCACTGGCAATCAGCGGAAATACAAGAAGCAGGGCCAGCGAGGGCGCGGCCCATTGCCAATGCAGGCGGTGGGCCAGAATGCTATGCGTCGTGCGTTCCATTACTTGGTGTTGGGTCATGGCTTCAACCTTGAAATATGCCGACCAGGTTCAACCATGGGAGGGGAACAAGCCCCTCGGGCGGAAAAACAGGACCGTGGACATCAGCACGTAAATCATGATGGAGGCAACTGCGGGTGCTGCATTGGCAGCCGCCTCGGCCGACATAAGAGAAGCGAACAGCAAAGGAACCAAGGTACGACCTGCTGTGTCGATCACGCCTACGATCAAGGCCCCAAGAAAGGCACCACGGATGGAGCCTATGCCGCCAATCACGATGACCACGAACGCAAGTATCAAAATGCTCTCACCCATACCGACCTGCACCGCCAGCATTGGTCCTAGCATGCCGCCGGCAACACCACACAAGGCAGCACCGACACCAAAAACCGCGGTAAAAAGATTGCGGACATTGACCCCCATCGCCTGCGCCATTTCCCGGTTGGCAGCACCGGCGCGCACCTGCATCCCGACCCGGGTACGGGTGATCAGCAGGTACAACAACCCCGCCACCAACAAACCCACACCAATGATGAACAGGCCATACGAGGCATAGGAAAAGCCAGGAAACAACTCCACCGGACCCGCCAGCGTTGCTGGAGGGTTCAGGGAGATCGGCTGCGCACCCCAGATCAGACGCACCGTTTCATTGCACATCAGCATGATGGCAAACGTCCCCAACACCTGTGAGAGATGATCCCGCTGATACAAGCGCCGCAAAATACTGACTTCCAGAAGAACGCCGAACAAGGCAGCCCCCAGCACGCCGAACCCAAGACCCAGCCAGAAGCTGCCCAATGCATCGGTGAGGGTCGCAATCAGGTAGGCACCCACCATGTACAACGAGCCGTGCGCCAGGTTGATCATGTCCATGATGCCAAACACCAGCGTCAAACCAGCGGCTAGCAAAAACAGCATCAACCCGAATTGCAAGCCGTTCAAGGCTTGCTCCAGCACCAGTATTGCGTTCACAGACGTTCTCCTCGCACAGCGTTTTCAGTCATCAAGCTGGCATCTTGCAGCTGCCGACATAAGCGTCGCTGTGGTTCTTGAAAATCGACCCACCCAGCATGCGATTGGTCACACGGCCTTTGGCATCTTTTCCGACCATGCGCAGGTAGTAACTCTGGATAGGGAAATGGTTCTTGCTGAACTTGAATTCACCGCGCACCGATTTGAAATTGGCGGCCATCAGCGCTTTGCGCACAGCGACTTTGTCGTCCAGCTTGCCCTTGGTGTCACGCACCGCAGAATCTATCAACTGCGCAGCGTCATAGCCCTGTGCCGCGAACATCGTGGGCAAGCGACCGTATTCATTTTCAAACTCCGCCACGAATTTTTTGTTCGCTGCATTGTCCATGTCATGCGCCCACTGTGTGGTGTTGAACATGCCCAGCATGGGTTCGCCAACGGCCTTGATCACATCCTCGTCGCCCGAGAAGCCGGGGCCAAACAAAGTCATGTCTTTAGACAAACCGGCACCCACAAACTGCTTGATGAAGTTGATGCCCATGCCTCCGGGCAAGAAGATGTAGACCGCATCGGGTTTGGTGGCACGAAGTTGCGCGATTTCGGTGCCATAGTTGAGCTGGTTCAAGGCGGGCAGCGCCTCGGAGGCCACCTCGCCTTTGTAGAAACGCTTGAATCCGGAGATCGCATCCTTGCCGGCCGGGTAGTTGGGCGCAATGATGGCCACGCGCTTGAAGCCCTTTTCGGTCATCACCTGGCCCGCAGCTTCATGCATGTTGTCGTTTTGGTAAGACGCACTGAAAAAGTAGGGATTGCACTGCTCGCCCGCGTACTGCGATGGGCCAGCGTTGGCGCTGATGTAAAAGGTTTTCGACTGGAACGTGGGTGCGCCCACTGCCAACATCACGTTGGAGAACACCACACCGGTCATGAAGTCGACCTTGTCCCGCTTGACCAGACGGTCCGCCGTTTGTCGACCTACATCGGGGCTGGCTTGGTCGTCTGCCACGATCACTTCAGCCGCTTGTCCACCCAGCTTGCCACCGTTAAGTTTGACGGCCAGCTTAAAGCCATCGCGAATGTCCACGCCTAGGCCAGCACCGGGGCCGGACAGCGTACTTAACAAACCGACCTTGACAGTGGATTGCGCATGGGCGCAAAGCGTCAGCAGTGCCGCTGAGGCGATCAGGGTGTTGCGCACGATACGGGAAGAGTATTGAAGCATGCTGTGTCCTTTGGTGAATGAAACGAGGGGGAATCGTTACTTACGGTTGGCGTAACTTGAAGCGTTGCAACTTGCCGGTTTGGGTACGCGGCAATTTGTCGATGAATTCAATCGCACGGGGGTACTTGTAAGGTGCTGCCACGCTTTTCACAAAGTCTTGCAGGGTCTTCACCATGGCAGCATCCCCCACCACGCCAGGGCGCAGCGTCACAAACGCCTTGACGATCTGGCCGCGCTCTTCGTCGGGCTCGCCGATCACCGCGCACTCGGCCACACTGGGGTGCTGCATGAGTGCCTCTTCCACTTCGGGGGACGCGATGTTGTAGCCCGAGGAAATGATCATGTCATCGGTGCGCGACTGGTAGAAGAAGTAGCCATCGGCATCCTGCAAGTAGGCGTCACCAGTCAGATTCCAGCCACCACGCACATAGGTCTTTTGCCGCTCGTCGGCCAGGTAACGGCATCCCGTGGGGCCGCGCACTGCGAGCTTGCCGATGGTGCCGCGGGGCACTTCGTGGCCATCCTCGTCCACGACGCGAGCTTCGTAGCCAGGCACGACACGACCCGTGGCTCCGGGGCGGGCTTCAGCCTCGTCCGCAGAAATAAAGATGTGCAGCATCTCGGTGGCACCGATGCCGTCAATCAGCTCAATGCCCGTCGCTTCGCGCCAAAGTGTGCGGGTGGATGCAGGCAATGCCTCGCCCGCTGACACGCAGCGGCGCAAGGAAGTTCGGCGCACCTCGCTACCGCGTGCCGACAGGGTGCGGTAGGACGTGGGTGCTGTGAACAGTACCGTGGCACCAAACTCCTTGATGCCATCGAGCAGCTGGGTAGGCCCCGCCTTGTCCAACAGCACGGTAGAGGCCCCCACCGACATTGGGAACAGCAGCAAACCACCCAACCCAAAGGTAAAGGCTAAAGGCGGGCTGCCAATAAACACATCGTCGGGGTTAGGCTTGAGCACGTAACCCGGCCAGCAGGCACAGATGGCCATCACATCCCGATGGAAATGCATGGTGGCTTTGGGGATGCCAGTGGTGCCCGAGGTAAAGGCGATCAGGCAGGTGTCGTCAGTGGCCGTGTTGACGTTGTCAAACGCATGGCTCTGCCGCTCCATGGCGGATTCCAAGCTGTCGGGTCCTTCGTAATTGAAGTGACGCAGCTGGCGCAGGTGGGGTGAAGCCAGCGCAGCCGAACGCATTTCTGGCGAGAGTGCGCCTTCGCACAAGGCGTGGCTGATCTTGGCAATTTCCAAAATAGGCTCGAGCTCTTTGGCGCGCAGTAGTGGCATGGTTGCCACCGCAATGCCTCCGGCCTTGACGGTGCCAAACCAGCAGGCCGCCATCATGGGCGTGTTGGAAGAATGCAGCAGTACCCGGTTGCCCGGCACCAGACCCATTTCCCGCGTCAGCACATGGGCAATCTGGTTGGCACGCTCGTACAGGTCGCGGTAGGTCCAACACACATCCTTGCCACGGATGCACACACGGTCACCACGTCCTTCTCGGATGTGGCGGTCTAGCAGTTCAGTGGCGCAGTTGGTGTGTTCGCCAAATTGCAACTCCGGCAGATTGAATAAAAAATCGGGTTGCAACGCAGCCGCAGGGAGGTTGTCCCGGGCGAAGGTATCGATATGGCCGGTTGTCATAGTTTGTGCCCCACGTCTTTGAGCAGCTCACGCGCAATGATGAGCTGCTGCACTTCGGTCGCCCCCTCATAAATGCGCAGGGAGCGTATGTCGCGGTACAGGCGTTCCACAGGCTGTTCGCTGACCACCCCCATGCCGCCCCACAGCTGCACGGCTGCGTCAATGACTTGCTGCGCGCCTTCGGTGCTGACCATCTTGGCCATGGCAGCCTCGCGGGTCACGGTCTGCCCTTGGTCACGCTGCCAAGCTGCGCGGTAGGTGAGCAGTGCCGAGCTGTCGACGGTGGTGGCCATGTGTGCCAGCTTGGCCTGGGTGAGCTGGAAATCGGCCAGGGTCTGATTGAACATCTTGCGGCTGGTGGCGCGCTGCAAACCTTCGTCCAGCGCACGGCGGGCAAAGCCCAGCGCAGCAGCAGCCACCGAGGTGCGAAACACATCCAGCGTGCGCATGGCGACTTTGAAGCCTTCCCCCGCTGCGCCAATTCGCTGCGACAGCGGGATGCGGCAAGCCTTGAAACTCAGGGTGCCCAGCGGGTGTGGGGCCATGACATGGATGCGTTCGCTCACGCTAAAGCCTGGTGTGTCGGCATCCACAATAAAGGCGCTGATGCCTCGTGCACCCGGTGCTTCACCGCTGCGCGCAAACACCACATAAAAGTCGGCAATTCCGCCGTTGGAAATCCAGGTCTTGGTGCCGTTGAGCACCACGCTATCGCCCTCCACGCGGGCACTGCACTGCATGGCGGCGACGTCCGAGCCTGCTTCTGGCTCGCTCAGGGCAAAAGCGGCAATGGCCTGCCCTGCGGCGACGCGCGGCAAATAGGCCTGTTTTTGCTGTGCCGTACCTGCTAGGCTGATGGCACCTGAGCCCAACCCTTGTATGGCGAAGGCGAAGTCGGCCAAACTGCTGTGACGGGCCAGTGTTTCGCGGATGAGGCAGATGCTGCGCGTGTCCATGCTTTCGCGCACGCCACCGTATTCAGTACCACCCACCGCGTGGCGCAACCAGCCGCCGGCACCGAGCTGGCGCACCAGTGCCATGCACTCTGCGTCCACATCCGACCCATGGTCATGGGAAATGTGTTTCACACACCATGCATCCAGCGCCCAAGCCAGTTCGACATGGTGCGGTTCAAAGAAGGGCCATTGCAGGTAGCTGGTGTCGCTCATGGTGCTTCTGTCCTCGGTTGGCTTAGTTACCCTGAAATACAGGCTTTTGTTTGGCGACGAAGGCGTTGTAGGCGCGGTGGAAGTCTTCGGTCAGCATGCACAGGGCCTGTGCTTGTGCTTCGGCTTCGATGGCTTGGTCGATGGACATGCTCCACTCCTGGTGCAGCATGGTTTTGGTGATGCCATTGGCAAAGGTGGGGCCTGCTGCAATGTCTTTGGCCCAGACTTGCGCGTCGGCTAGCAGCGTTTCAGGTGCGCTCAGGCGATTGAGGAAACCTGCGCGTTCGGCCTCTTCTCCGCCCACTGAGCGGCCGCTGTACAGCCAGTCACTGGCGCGGCCCTGACCGATGATTCGCGGCAGCATCGCGCAGGCACCCATGTCACAACCGGCCAGACCAACGCGATTGAACAGGAATGCCGTTTTGCTGCGTGCCGTGCCGATGCGCAGGTCAGACGCCATGGCAATGATGGCGCCTGCCCCAGCACAAATGCCATCGACGGCGGCAAGGATGGGCTGAGGACAGGTGCGCATGGCTTTGACGAGGTCGCCCGTCATGCGGGTGAACATCAACAGCTCGGGCACGGCCAGTTGCACCAGCGGTCCGATGATTTCATGCACATCGCCGCCGGAGCAAAAATTGTTGCCAGCCCCGGTGACCACTACGACTTTGACGTCGGTCGCGTATTTCAGCGCACTGAACAGGTCACGCAGCTCCGCATAAGAGGCGAAGGTCAGCGGATTCTTGCGCTCCGGCCGGTTCAATGTGATGTGGGCTAAACCGTCGACACAAGTCCACTGGAAATGGGTGGCCTGGTAGTTGGCCAGCGCCTTGTGGTTGCCTGCCAGCAGTTGCGGATCGATCAAAGTGGAAATAGGGGATTGCATGACAAAAAGTTCTTGGTTTAAAGATCAGAGGGGGCACTCGATGCACCGATGGCGCTCGGCATGGCAGGCAGAGGCACGACATCTGCCTGCGCCTTGAGCATGTGCACACGCAGGCGGCCTAGTTGCTGGTACATCTGCGCCACGTTGGACGCTTCAAGGCAGGCGAACAGCTCCAGCACCCACTGCTCGTGCTCGGTAGCCATGGTTTCAAACTGTGCACGACCCTTGTTGGTCAAATTCACTATCCAGGAGCGGCGGTCGCTGGGGCTGCTGGAGCGCACGACCAGACCGTCGCGCTCCAACTCATCGGTGATGGCTGTGACGTTGGCACCACTAACCATCAAATGGTTGGAGAGGTCTTTCATGCGCAGTCCCTCATACTCGCGGTATAGCTGGGCCATATAGTCAAAGCGGGCTAGACTGGTGTCAAAACGCACGCGCAGACGGCGGCGAATCTCGTTTTCCATTTGGGTGGTGCATGTCAGCATGCGCAGCCACAGCTTGAGCGCAGCATGCGCGCCTGTGGCGCTGCGCGCCTCAAAACCCAGACCATCGGCGGCATGCATCGTGTCCACGCTGTCGTCTTTGGGTGCCGTCTTGTTTTTAGCCATTGACTCCTCCAGTGTGTCTGTGGGATATGCGCTAGCAGCGATCAATAATGAACCGTTCATCGTGCACTTAGGACATGACTTCGCCACCGCACACGGCGATGGCCTGGCCTGTGATGCTGGCCGCAAACTTGCCTGCTAGCCACACGACGGTATCGGCCACTTCGTCGGGCTGCACCAAGCGCTTCATGGGATTGCCTTTGGCCAACTCAGCGCGTGCCTCCGTTTCCGTGCGCCCAGTTTTGCCCATGATGTTGGCCACGGCGTCTTTCACGATGTCGGTTTCGGTATAGCCCGGGCACACGGCATTCACAGTAATGCCCTTTGCGGCCAGCTCCAGTGCCAAAGCACGGGTCAAACCGACTAGGCCATGCTTGGCCGCCACATAGGCTGACACATAGGCATAGCCCACCAGTCCCGCTGTACTGGCCACGTTGATCACACGGCCCGATTGCGCCGCCAGCATGTCGGGCAGCACAGCCTGGATGCAGTTGAATGCGCCAGTCAGGTTGACACTGAGCATGCGTTCAAACAGCGCAGCGTCCGTCTTCATAAAAGGTGCACTGGCAGCTTGTCCGGCGTTGTTCACCAGCAGCGCAATTGGTCCGAAGGCGGTGCGGGCCGCGTCCATACCCGCTTCGACGCTGGCACGGTCCGCCACATCCATTGCCACCGCTTGGCAAACGCTACTGCCCCCCACCTTTGCCGTAAACGCATCCAATGCGTGGGCATCGCGCCCAGTGACAGTGACTCGATAGCCTTTGGCCACCAGTTGGGTTGCAATCGCGGCACCAATGCCACGACCGCCCCCTGTCACCACAGCGTGTAAGTTTGCGGCCATCAGGCGTTCAGTGCCAGTTGCCCGGCACGCTCCAAATTACGCTCCAGTTGCACCTTGCCGCCTATGTATTGCTTGGGCCAGGCCAGGTCTGCATAGCCTTGCTCGGCGGCGGCGTGCAGTGTCCACGCCGGATCTGCCAGATGGGGACGGGCCAGCGCACACAGGTCGGCGCGGCCTGCGGCAATGATGGTGTTGACGTGGTCGGCCTCAAAAATATTGCCGACAGTGATGGTGGGCACGCGCAATTCGTTGCGGATTTTGTCGGAGAACGGCACCTGGAACATCCGGCCATATACCGGCTTTTCGTCCTTGCTCACCTGACCCGACGACACATGGATGATGTCGGCACCTGCCTCCTTGAACAGCAGGGACACTGCAGCGGCATCGTTGGGCGTTGTGCCACCCTCCACCCAGTCGTGGGCCGAGATACGCACCGACATAGGCTTTTCGGCGGGCCAGACAGCGCGCATGGCATGGAACACTTCCAACGGGTAGCGGCAACGGTTTTCCAGGCTCCCGCCATATTCATCATTGCGCTGGTTGGTGAGCGGCGAAATGAACGACGACAGCAAGTAGCCGTGCGCCGCGTGAAACTCAATCATGTCGAAGCCTGCCTGCTCTGCACGCTGTGCAGCGGCGACAAAGTCGGTCTTGACCTTGTCCATGTCGGCACGCGTCATTTCGCGGGGCACTTGCGAGGTGCCCGTGATGTACGGCAGGGCTGAGGGCGCAATCAGTGGCCAGTTACCGTTTGCCAGGGGCTGGTCAATGCCCTCCCACGCCAGCTTGGTGGAGCCTTTGCGGCCTGCGTGGCCGATTTGCAGTGCCATCTTGGCTCCGCTGTTGGCGTGGACAAAATCGACAATGCGCTTCCAGCTATGCATCTGCTCGTCATTCCAGATGCCTGCGCATCCGTGGGTGATGCGTGCGTCGGACGAGATGCATGTCATCTCGGTCATGACCAGTGCAGCACCACCCAAGCCACGCGCCGTGTAGTGCTGGAAGTGGAAGTCTGCGGGCAGGCCATCGGTGGCCGAGTACATACACATGGGCGACACCACCACGCGGTTGATCAGCGTCATGCCGCGCAGCTTGAACGGCGTGAACATGGGGGGTATCGGTTTGGCTGGCAGGCCGCACTGCTGGGCGAACCATGTGTCGACGCTCTCCACGTATTTGGGGTCGCGCAGCTTCTGGTTGGCGTGCCCCACACGCTGGCTGGATGTCAACAGCGAGAACGCCAACTGCTCAGGCTCCATGTGAACATAGCGCTCCACATCCTCAAACCAGGTCATGCGGTTGCGCGCCGCGCTTTGCAGCTTGAGCGCTTCAATCTCGCGCTCGGCCTGATAGCGTGCCAGACGCTCGGGCACTGTGCCATCCGAACTGTTGAGTACCTTGGCCAGAGAAATAGCATCTTCCATGGCCAGCTTGGTTCCGGAGCCAATGGCAAAGTGAGCGGTGTGGGCCGCATCACCAATGAGCACGATGTTGTTTTTGTGCCAGCGCTCGCACAGCACTCGGTTGAACTTGATCCACATGGCCGAGCCGCGCAGGTGACGGGCATTGGAGATGAGCTTGTTGCCGTCGAGCAAATCGGCAAACAGGTTTTCGCAGAACGCAAGGGATTGCGCAGCCTCGAACTTGTCGATGCCGGCCTTGAGCCAAGTGGTTTCCGATGTTTCCACAATGAAAGTAGACATTTCTTCATTGAAACGGTAGGCGTGCAGATTGAACCAGCCCCACTCGGTTTCCTTGAAGGCAAAGGTGAAGGCGTCGAGCTTCTTTTTGGTGCCCAGCCAGATGAAACGGTTGGTGCGCAGATCGATGCGCGGGTTGAAGTGGGCTTCGTGCTTGGCACGGGTAGTGGAGAACGCGCCGTCTGCACCGACCACTAGGTCGTATTCTTTGGCATAGATGTCGGGATCGGTAATTTCCTGCTCCCACAGCATCTGAACACCCAGTTCGGCAGCACGCTTCTGGAAGATTTGCAATAGCTTCAGGCGCGCCATGCCACAAAAGCCGTGCCCGCCGGAAGTGATCTTGCGGTCTTTGAAGAACACATCGATGTCGTCCCAGTGGTGGAAGTTCGCCTCAATCTCGTTGACGACCTGCTCGTCGGCCTCCCGAAAGCCGTCCATGGTCTTGTCAGAAAAAACGATGCCCCATCCAAAGGTGTTGTCGGCGGCATTGCGGTCGATCACAGTGATGTCGTGCGCCGGATTGGCCTTCTTCATCAAAATTGCGAAATACAAACCCGCGGGGCCTCCGCCTAAACATGCGACACGCATTGCGTCTCTCCTATCGTTGGATCGCCAAAACTGCCGCCAAATTGGCGACTCCGTTAGGTGTCGAGTAGTTTTAAGTTACAAAAGTATTCGTCACCATTCGCCATACTTTAATTGTTAATAATTAAGGAGTAAAGTATTTATGCTTTAAGTAATCTAAGTGTTTACCCGTGAATTCTGGGTCTACAGTGCGAGAAAGCGTAGATGAGCGCTGCGTTGGAAATGGAACGACTGGTCGTGTTGCTGCCGAACAGGTTGCGACGGTGTTGACCACAAGATTTGACGCCGTTGCGCGGCGCTTCAGCGAGGCCGATACGCAAGCTAGCGAGACTAACGGCTAGGGACTAGGCAGAAAATTCTTCACCAGTGTGTCTGAAGCGATAACAACTGAGAAAAAACTCGGGAACCTCGCTGCCAATTCGGTGAGCGTCACTTGGTGAGCTCAATGGCCGGTATCGTTTGGGGAGTCAGTGGCTCAAGGACGGGTGTGTGCATTTGCCTATTTCTGCACAAATTAAAGAGCTTGTCGGGTCTTTGCCGCACCGTTTCAAGAAGTGCCGTTCCAATCTTTAAACAAGGTTATGTACTTTGTGGGAGAACGAACAGATATACGGTTTACAACTCATTAGCATATTTTTCGTACAACACATGTTGCCATGTTGCACAGCGTTTCTTCCATTCACCTTTACGAAAGCTCATCATGAACAAAGACCAAATCAAAGGCGCTGTCAAAGGCATTGCTGGCAAAGCTCAGCAGATCGCTGGTAAGACGATTGATAACAAAGAAATGCAATTCAAGGGATTGCATAAGCAGGCAGTGGGTCATGCCGAAAAAACGCTGGGTGACGCGAAAGAGGGCATCAAGAATGCTCGAGACAAGATCAAACGTGACATAAATTCTCGTTAATTGATTAGCGCACGCCTTGCGCGTGCGCTGGCAGTATTGCGTGAGCTGAGGTACGAGAGTCGGTGCATACCGACGATTTGGTTAGTCTGCGCATCGCTTTGCGTAAATCAAGGTAAATGTCATACAAGGAAAGACCATGGAATTAATTGAAAAAAATATGAATACCTTATTTGCGCAACTGGGGGAGCCCAACGATGACACCAGCATTGCGCGTTTCATCGAATTGCATGGTACTTTGACCGGTGCGACCCAGCTGCATGAGGCCCCCTGCTGGACAGCTTCGCAGGCCAGTTTTTTGCGTGATGCTTTGCTGTTGGACGCTGCTTGGGCGCCCGTGGTGGACGAACTCAATGTGAGGTTGCACCGCAAGCCCAATGTTCCTGAAGTCGTAAATGCTCCACCAACTTAGTCATGATGACTCACTTCAGCGCAAATGCAATAGTAGATTGAAGATCAAATAAAGAGAATGCATTTTGTTGACATCTGTACGCTAAGACTTATACGGCTAGCCGAGTGTGTCTTCGACCATACGAACATGGATGTTGCCAAAATTCTGTGTGTGCAAGTGTTTTTGCATGGATCAGCACATCAGTGCGCCAAGATTTTGTTCAAGAACTCTTTGGTGCGTGGCTGACGGTTTTCTGG
>ERZ650303.451-NODE-451-length-12515-cov-9.034510_pt1 | contig 12515 bp, 12 predicted proteins | sample MGYA00376239_ERZ650303 | MGnify/ENA primary metagenome ERZ650303 (study PRJEB26733, sample SAMN07839262) | wastewater metagenome | biome: small river; feature: stream; material: water | place: USA: North Carolina | collected 2016-04-05 ... | reverse complement strand
GATCTTACGGCATTGAGCTGAGCAAGAACGCAGCGCCTTTGCTCAAGTACGCTGAGCGCATCTTCTCGCGCCCAGCCTACATCGAGGCACTGACGCCGTCCGAAAAGGTCATGCGCAAGTAAGCGCAGCCCAGATTGGAAACGTCAGTCATGAGCCAGGACGATCTGCCCTCCACCCGTCCCTACCTGATCCGCGCCATTCACGAGTGGTGCTGTGACAACGGTTTCACGCCCTACATCGCGGTGGCGGTCGATGAATGGGTCCAGGTGCCGCGCGAGTTCGTCAAGGATGGCGAGATCGTGCTCAACACCAGCTATGACGCCACCGGCAATCTGCGGCTGGGCAACGACTTGATCGAGTTCAAGGCCCGCTTCGGCGGCGTCGCGCGCGAGATCAGGGTGCCGATCGACCATGTGCTGGCGATCTACGCGCGCGAGAAGGCCGTTCGGGAACTGATCGAGGCTGAGCGCGAGCAAGGCCGACGAGAAGTTGCGGAAGCGGACAACGCATTCCAGCAGCAGACCAAGGCCGCGTTCCAGAGCGTCCGCGAGTACACGCGCGCAATTGACGATGCGAATGAGGCCATTGCGCTTGAATCGCAGCTGATCGGAGCAAGCGATCAAGCGCGAGCGGTCGCCATCGAGCGGCTGCGTATCGAGCAGCAGGAGCGCCGCAAGCTCGAAGAGATCAGGCTCAGCAGCCTGCTGCCAGCCGAGCGCGACACCGCCAACGCCGACGTGCGAGCAGCGACAGCGAAGGCATCCGCCGCCGCCGAAGCCAAGGCCTACCTCGAAGAGTACCAGCGCATCTACGACGACCTGCGCAGCGGCCTGACCGACGCGATCATCGAAGGCGGCAAGAGCGCACGGGACTACCTGCGGAGCCTGTTCCGCAACCTCCTGCTGCAGCCGCTGCTGCGCCCGCTGGTGTCGCCGGTGGCCGGCTTCATCGCCAACGCGACAGCGGGCACGTCGTTCGCTGACACCGGCGCGGCTGGTGGGGCGTCCGGCACGTTCGGCCAGATCGGCACGGCGGCCAACCTGTACAGCGCCGGGCAGAAGCTCTACGAGGGCTTCGCGTCCGGCTTCGCGGAGATCGGCACCGCAGCCAAGGGCGCCTACTTCTCGATGTTCGAGTCGGGCGCCGTCGGCAGTGCGAACGCGGCGCAGATCGCCGCGGCGTCAGGCGAGGCCGGGTACTACGGCAGCGCGGCGTCCGGCGCATACAGCACGGCGGCGGGCACGAGCGCGAACGCATCGTTGGTGTCCAACGTGGCCAGCACCGCGGCGGGCGTGGCTGTGGGCGTGATGGCCGGGCGCGCGCTGAGCGGCGGCTACAGCGCCATCGGCGGCAACAGCGGCAACACCGCGGTGAATGTCGGCACGGCCATCGGTGCGATCTGGGGTCCGATCGGCGCGGCTGTCGGCGGCATCATCGGCGGCGTCGTCAACCGCGCGTTCGGCCGCAAGGCGCCCGAGGTCGAGGGACGCTCAATCGAAGGCTCGATCACCGGCGGCGACTTCGCTGGCAGCGCCATCACGTCGATCCTGGAGAAGGGCGGCCTCTTCCGCAGCGACAAGCGCTCCACCGAGTCGCAGGCCATCACCGGCGACCTGGACAAGGCCCTGGACGAAGGCGCGAAGAGCCTGGTCACGCTGGCCACGAAGTACGGCGATGCGCTGGGCCTGCCGGTGACCGCGCTGGGCAACGTCACGGCGGCCATCAAGGTCAAGATCACCGACGACGCGGCCGAGAACACCAAGGCCATCGCCGACGCGCTGGGGCAGTACGCCGACGCGCTGCTGGGCACGTTCGCCGACCAGATCGAGCCCTTCCGCAAGAGCGGCGAGACGGTCGCGCAGACCATCGAGCGCGTTGGCGGTGCGCTGCTGGGCGTGAACGACGTGCTGACCACGCTCGGCCTGACCGCGCTGTCGACCAGTCTGGACGGCGGCAAGGCAGCGCTGGCGCTGACCGACCTGTTCGGCGGCGCGAGCAACTTCGCGCAGTCGGCCGGCAGCTACTACCAGAAGTTCTACAGCGAGGCCGAGCGGGCGGATCGTGCGACGGCGCAGATCACCAAGACGCTGGCCGAGTTCGGGATTCAGGCGCCGACCACGCGCGACGCGTATCGATCGCTGGTGGAAGCGCAGGACCTGACCACCGAGGGCGGGCAGAAGGCCTTCGTCGCGCTGCTGAGCCTGGCCGACGCCTTCGACGCGGTGCAGACCGCCAGCGATGGCGCCGCGGAGGCTGCCAAGCGCCAGGCCGATGAAACCGCGGCCAACAACAAGCGGCTGCAGGATGCGATCGGCAGCAACCTGGGCAAGTTCCAGACGCCCGGCCAGCAGACCGACAGCGCGTACCAGCGGATCGCCGCCCAGCTGGCCGACGCCGGCGTGCAGACGACCGCATCGGTGCTGCGCGGCATCAGCAAGGAAGCGATCCTGGCGTTCGCCGAGGCCTTCGTCAGCCTGGACACCAACAGCACCGAAGCGAAGACGGCAATCGTCGAAGCGGCCGGCGCGCTGGCCGACCTGAAGGACTCCGCGGCCGCGGCCGCGCAAGAACTTGCCGACCGCCTGCAGAGCGCGATCGACAGCAACATCGGCGGCTTCCTGTCGGCGGCTGACAACCGCCAGTACCAGGCCGGCCGCATCTCGCAAAGCCTGGCCGGCTTCGGCGTCAACTTCAGCGCCGACCAGCTGCTCGCCGCCAGCAAGCAGCAGATCTTCGACTTCGCCCGCACCTTCGTCGGCCTGGCTGATGTGAGCATGGAAGCGAAGATCGCCGTCGTCGAGGCCGCCGGCGCGCTCGGTGCGCTGGTCGACGCCGCCAACGAGGCCGCCCGCCAAGACGCCATCAAGGGTTTGCAAACGCAGATCGAGGCGTTCAACAAGCAGTTCGGCGACCTGACGGTGCTCGATGACGTCGAAACGCTGTCGCAGGCCTTTGTGCGCAACCGCACAGAGCTGCAGGGCCTAGAGGAAGGCTTCGCCAGCCTGATGGGCACGGTGGGCAAGACCGTGCAGGAGACTCTGCGCGACGTGATCGAGTCGCAGCGGGCGATCGTCGCGTACCGCTCGGGCTCGCTGGCCGACAGCATCACCGATGCGCGGCTGCGCTCGCAGGCCCCGGCCGAGCGCATTGCGTCGCTGCGCAACACTGAGGCAGGCCTGTTCGCGCAACTGGGTACCGCAGCCGACCCGGTCGCCATCGCGCAGAAGCTGCAGTCCGTCATCCTGCGGCGCATCAGCGAAGAAAGCGCGCTGCGCCAGTCGGCATTCGACGCCGAGGCCAAACTCGCCGAGCAGGCGCGCGACGCGCAGATCACCAGCCTGCGCACGCAGATCGACGCCTTTGAGCGCATGCGCCAGCTCGCGCAGGAGATCGGTCAATTCACCGGTTCGCTGCGCTTCTCCGACCTATCGCCGCTGAACTACACCGACCAGCTCGGCTCGGCCCGTTCGCTGTTCGAGACCACGCTGGCCAAGGCGCAGGGCGGCGACCAATTCGCGCAAGGCAACCTCACCGGGAACGCTCGCGCCTACCTTGACGAGGCCCGGGCCTACTTCGCCAGCAGCGCCGAATACGCGGCCATCTTCGCGCAGGTGACCGGCGCGCTGGACTCGCTTGCCTCGACCGCCGCAGACCCGCAGCTGGAGGCGCTGCAGAGCCAGCTGGCGGCACTGGAGGCACTGCAGATCACCGCGCAGACGGCGCAGGACACCGCGGCCGAAGAGCTTGCGGCGCTCACCTCGATCGACAACGCGCTGGCCGTTCGCGAGGCGGCGGCGACAGCAGCCGTGGATCGGCAGGTCGAGTTGGCGCGGCAGCAACTCGAGGAGATGCGCAACGCGGTGGCTGAGCTCAAGGCGCAACTCGAAGTCGCGCGCGAAGCCTACAAGCAGCTGATCGCGCAGTTGGAGCGCCTGAACGAGACCACCGAGCAAGGCGTCAACGTCGACGACCTTGAAGGCGCGCGGCCGTGAAGCAGTTCGTCGTCGAGATCGCGCCGACTGTCAACGTCGACGGCTCGACCTCGACGTTCCTGTTCGGCACGCGCTCCTGGCGCACCAAGCCGACCGACACGCCGGCCAACACGCGCGTGCGCGGTCTGCTGAAGAACCCGGGCACGCTCAAGCGCGAGCTGTTCAGCCGAGCGCGCGTCACCGGTGCCATCGCGCCGAGCTTCGGCAACATCGTGCTGAACAACAAGGCCTCGCTGCGCGACGGCGCCGGGCCGCTGGACGAGTGGATCGACTACGGCATCAGCGGCTCGCTGGTGACCGTCCGTTGGGGCGACCGTGACGCCGCCTACCCGGCCGGGTACACGACGGTCTACATCGCATATGCCGCGGGCTTCCTGGCCGACAGCGACGAGTTGACCATCCGGCTGCGCGATCAGCTGCAGTTGCTCGATCAGCCGATCGTCTCCGAGGGCTTCGCCGGCACTGGCGGCCTGGAGGGCGGGCAGGGCATCGCCAAGCGCAAGCAGTTTGTCAGCCAAGACCCGGGCTTCATCGAGCCGATCCTGATCGACGCGGTGCGCCAGATCTACTTCGTGCAGAGCACCAGCGCCGGCGGGCTGCACGACCAGTGGCTGACGAATGGTTCGCCGATCAACCCGTTCGACGTGTTCGACAACGCGGTCGAGATCACTCGGGTGTCGCCGAACTACTCCACGGCGGCCGACATCGTGGCCACGGCTCCGGCGCCGGGCTACGTGCGCTACTACTTCGGACCCGCCAGCGCGACGTTTGCAGGCTGGAGGAACGGCCCTGTCTACTTCCGCCTGGGCTCGCCGCCGGCCGGCGATGTGCGCGTGTTCGCCGCCGGTTACCCGACCGACGCCGACGCGGCGCGCATCGGTGTGGCCTGGGGCACCTTCGCGGCGCATCACCTGGCCGCGCGAGCTGGCGTGCCGGCGGCGAACCTCGACCTGGCCGGCTTTGCGCTGGCGGTGGGGCCGCAAGTCGTCAACGACGCCAGGACGTTCGCCGACGTGCTGGACGACTCGGCGCTGGCCCTGCAGGGCTGGTACGGATTCAACCGGCTGAACGTGTTCCGCAGCGGCTACCTGCTGGACCCGAACAGCAACGAGATCTTCTACGGGGTGTCAAGCACGATCGTCACCGTGCCGTCGAACCCGTCGGCGAGCGTGCACACGTTCACTGAGGCGGGCATCAGCGACCTGAAGCGGCACCCGGTGCCCGACATGGAGTCGCCGGGCTGGGCGGTGTCGATGCTCAGCGGCGACACAGCGCCGAGCCGCATCGCTACCGGCGCCACCGACACGATGCGCGACTACCTCTCGCGTGAGGTCTGGTGGTCCGCTACCGGCCGCGTGCCGGCGATCAAGCTCGCCGACCCTGGAGCGCTGACCGAGACCGTGCGCATGCGCGGCCGGTACATCCAGAACGACTTCGATCGCGACCTGTGGATGGCGCGGTGGTTCGCGCTGTACGGTGGCCGGCGGCACTTCTTCACCTTCACCGCGCCGCTTTCGGCCACGCTGCTAGCGCTGGACTTGCACGACTGCGTGACGCTGCAGCACCGCCGCTTCGGGCTATCGGCCGGGGTGAAGTTCCGCATCGTCGGCATCACGATCGACTGCAGCACCAAGGTGCCGCAGATGCGCTTCGTGCTGTGGGGCGGCAGCACCGGCACCTATGTGCCGATCCCTGGCGGGGGCAGCGGCGATCCGCCCGCGACGGTCAACCCGGTGGCCGATCGGGCGCTGATCGCCACGTTCACCGGATTCATGTACGGCTCGGTCGAGGTGGGCGGCGGCGCTGGCGCTGGTGCATCGGCTGCGGCCATGGGCGACTTCACCCAGGTGATGTACGGAGACGCAGGCGCGACCAACGACCCGCTCTTCTCCTACGTCAACGCGCTCTTCCACTTCGAGACCGGTCACGACTGGGACGACAGCAGCGCATCGGCCTACACGACAAGCCGCTCTGGAATGACGATCGGCGCCGCGAAGTTCGGCGCCGGCGGCGCGGACTTCTCCGGCACCGGCTACTTCTACTGGACCTGCAACACGGCGGGCATCCTCGACACCAGCGACCTGTGCATCGAGGCGTTCATCAATGCCGACGCCACGCAGCCGAACAGCTACCCATCGTTCCTGCAAACCTACCCGGGCACCGGCACGAACTGGCTCGCGGGCGCGCTCTCCATTGGCGTCAGCCGGCCCGCCGGAGAGACGAACAAGATCACGCTGTACATCTACAACTACAGCACCTCGGCCGCGCTGCTGACATCGACGAACGGGATCGTCGGCAGCGGCTGGAAGCACGTCGCGATCACGCGCAGCGGCAACACCTGGCGGCTCTTTATCGACGGCGTGCTTGAGGCGACGGCCACCTGGTCGGGCTCAGTGCACACCGCGGCCCAGAAGGCCTACATCGGCGGCGATCCATGGTCAGGGGCCGATGGTCTCAAGGGCCAGATCGACGAACTCCGCATCACCGTGGGCCAGGCCCGCTACACGGCCGCCTTCACGCCGCCACCGGCGCCGTTCCCCAACTCGGCCTGAGAACACCACCATGGCACGCCAATACAGCACCACCCTGCGCAATGCGTGGCTCGACACCTACGAGTCCACCATCGGCACGACGCCCAAGCTGCGCATGATGACCGGCTCGCTGCCGGCAACGTGCGCCACCGCACAGAGCGGCACGCAGCTGATCGAGATGACGCTGCCCAGCGACTGGATGGGGGCGCCGAGCAGCGGCACATCGGCGCTCGCCGGGACGTGGAGCGGCACGGTCGCGGCGGACGGCACGGCCGGCTACTACCGCTTCCTGAGCAGCGGCGGCACCTGCCACGAGCAAGGCCTCATCACGCGCGCCTTCGCGCTGAGCACCAGCGCCACCACGGCCGCGAACAACAACGTGCTGACCTTCGCGTCCACGACCGGCGTATCAGATGGGATGTCGGTCAGCGGCACCGGCGTCCCGAGCGGCGCGACGGTACTGGCACACACAAGCACCACCGTCACGCTCAGCGCGCCTTCCACGGCCGGCGTCGGCAGCGCGGTGGCGATCTACTTCGGCGACACGTCCGGCGATCTGTGGCTCAACAACACGGCACTGACCAACGGCCAGACCTTGAGCATCAGCGCGCGGTCGCTCACCGCTCCGGGGCCCTGACGTGATCGGCCTGAACGTCACCAACCTGGCCGCGACGGCAACGCTGTCCGGCGGCTCCTGGCTCGCCGCTGCGCCGGTCACGAACTTGGCCACCCGCGATGCGGCCGACACCGCGCGCAGCACCAACGCGAACAACAGCAGCACGCGCATCATCGTCGACCACGGCGCAGCGGTGACGCGGCGGGTGATGGACCTGCGCGAGCACAACATCAGCTCGGGCGCGACGATCCGCTGGTCTGTGGGCACCAGCAGCGGCGGCAACGAGGTGGCCACCACCGGCACGATCAACGCCTGGCAGTTCACGCCCCGCGCATTCGATGGCCGCGACCACGGCCTGATCTTCGTGCTGCCAGCCGATGCGACCGGCCGGTACGACTACATCGAGATCTTCGACAGCAGCAACGCCGATGGCTACGTCGAGATCGCGCAGCTCGGGATCGGGCCGATCGACTTCGTGCCCAGCTACAACGCGGCGTACGGCCTGAAAGACGGCTTCGTCTCGTTCGGCGGCAAAGAGCGGTCGAGCGGCGGCACCCTTTGGACGGACCAGCAGCGGATCGCCCGAAACGTGAGCTTCGTGCTGGAGGCGATCGACCTGGACAACGGCGACTCGCTGCACGAGCTGGAGCGCTACGTCGGCACCACCGAGCAGGTGCTGTATCTGCCCGACCTGCACGACGCCGCCGCGATCCAGCGCTACGGCATGCGCGGCACGCTGGATGAACTGAGCGCGCTTGACTACCCCTACTACCGCCTGCGTTCGATGCCGCTGCGCATCACCCAAGACTGAAAGGAGCCCCCATGAGCCAACTCCGAATCGCCACCGTGGCCGTGATCATGCTGGCCCTGCTGGGCCTTGCCGCGTCGTGGCCGTGGATTGCCTTTGCGCAGCAGCAGCCGAGCAAGTGCGGCGCCTACGCATCGGGCATCCGTGCTGACGGCTCGACGTGGACCGGCGCCGCGCCGCGCATGTGGGTCACGCGCGAGGGCCGCTGGGCCGTGTGCAACACCTGGGTGCCTGACGGCGGCGACCCCGAGATGCCCGAGCCACCGCCCGCGATACCGTGCCCTGACCAGCAGCGCTACGAAGAGTGGACCGGAGGCGATGGCGAGGTGTGCAGCAGCATGCCGCCCGGCGCGTACACCGGAGTCACCGACTGGCCGCGCGCCATCGCACACGGCCGGGCGCGGCTGCTGCGCGACGAATGGGGTCCTGTGCAGGGCATGCTGCTGATGCGGTGCGTGCAGGGCAAGTGGGTGCGCGACGGCGCGTTCTGCTCGCGGGTGCAGTGATGACCAAGGAGCACGACATGCTGGCATCGGCTCCGAGCTTCGTGGCGATCCTGATCTGGCTGTGGGGCGTGCCGATCGAGAAGTGGGCGGCGCTGGCCGGCTTGCTCTTCATCGTGCTGCAGGCGGCGCACCGCATCTGGCGCTGGCGCAATGAGGCGTCGGACCGGGCCAAGGGCAAGCCCACGGACACCACCGATCGGGCGGACCTGTGAGCCCTTTCTCCCCGACGACGATGGCCTCATTGCCGTTGTCAACGCCAGGACCGGCCGGCTTGTCTGGCCGCCGAGCCACGCCGTGAACATCAGCCAGCGCGGAATCAACGCCATCAAGGCCCACGAGGGCCTGCGGCTGGAGGCGTATCCAGATCCGGCCTCTGGTGGTGATCCATGGACGATCGGCCACGGTCACACCCAGGGCGTGAGGCAGGGCCAGACCATCAGCGCAGCCCAGGCCGAAGACTTCCTCCGCGAGGATCTGTACTGGGTTGAGCAGTGCATCCGCGACACCGTGCGCGTGCCCTTGAACCAAGAGCAATACGACGCGCTGTGCTCGCTGATCTTCAACATCGGCGGCGGGGCATTCGGGCGCTCGACGCTGCTGCAGCGGCTGAACGATGGCGACTACAAGGCCGCGGCGGCAGAGTTCATGCGCTGGGACATGGCGGCCGGCAAGCGCATGCCGGGGCTGACCAAGCGGCGCGAGGCCGAAATGGCGCTGTTCACGGCTGGGCCCGCCGATCAAGCACCCGTCAAGCAACCATCAAGCACCAGTCAAGCAATCCCTGCTGGCGAGGCCAGCGCACCGGAGCAAACCATGTCCTTCGCCGATGTCATCAACAACCCGGCCACCAAGGTGCTGCTCGGGCTCATCAACCCGGTGCTGGCTGCTGTGCCCGAGGTGGCCAAGATCTTCATGGACAAGGACGGCACCACGGTCCCCGAGCGCAACGTCGCGGCGGTGGTGAAGATCGCCGACGTGGCCACCAAGGCGCTGGCGGATGCTGGAAAGCCAGCTGCGAACATGCAGCAGGTGGTCGAGACGCTGGCCAGCGATCCCGAGGCGAAGCAGATCGTTCGGGCGGCGGTGATCGATCAGTGCATGTACCTGGTCGAGGCCGGCGGCGGCGGCATCGAAGGCGCCCGCAAGGCAGACCTGGCCATCAGCGGCGGCGACATCAAGCACAGCCCCAGTTTCTGGGTCACGCTGGCGCTGCTGCCGCTGGTGTACCTCGTCGTCGGCAGCGTGGTCGGGCTGTGGGGCGAGAAGTGGCCGAGCGACGTGCGCGCGGCCATTGCAACGGCCATCGTGTCCCTGATCGTCGGAGGGGCAGCGGGTTACTACTGGGGTCAGACGACCTCGCGCAATCGGACGCCCGCGCCTTAAATCGTCCACATTGAGTGCCTGCGTCTTACCTATCTCAGAACTTTAAGCGCGCCGGAGGAAGCAATGAGCAAAGTCACCATCTACCAAGACGAGGCCGGCTTCTGGCGCTGGCGCCTGCAGGCCCGTAACGGCAAGGTCGTGGCCCAGGGCGAGGGCCACTCCAGCCCGCGAGACGCCAAGCGGGCATTCATCGGTGTGCAGCGTGCAGCGAAGGCGCCGAAGTGGGCGAGCATCCCGAAGTCGTGATCACCCCGGCGCAGCGCGCGGTCCTAGACCGCCTGGCCGCCGGGCACATCCCCGCGTGGCTGATCGTCTACCCGGACGGGATGACGGCGGTGCTACAGGATCAGGGCGGGGCGGAGAAGCATGCGATGGCCTCGCATGGGATCAAGCTGCCGCTGGTGGTGCTGAAGGGGTGAGCCCGGGGAATCCTTGGAAGAATCCCCCGCACACTGGCGGAGAGAGAGGGATTCGAACCCTCGGTACTGGAGAACCAGTACGCCGGATTTCGAATGCGATGCCACCTCCGCGCCACCTATGCGCTGGCCTGTGGCGCCAAGCGCGAAACAGGCCGCTTTGGCGCCTGTTTGGGAGGAATTCCCCGCACACATCACGCCCGGCGCCCGATGGTGCCGATTGCTTCGGCCAGCGTGTCTGCCGACAGGTGGGCATAGCGCTGAGTCGAACGCGGATCGCGGTGCCCGAGCAGCTTTCCGACGGTGTACAGCGGCACCTCTGCGTTGACCATCTCAGACGCCGCGGAGTGGCGCAGATCGTGGAAATGCACGTTGCCGATGCCGGCCGCTTTCCTGGCTCGCTCCCATGCCCGCTGAACCCCTCGTTTCGACCCGGTGAGTGGCAACCTGCCAAGCAGGTGCTGGATGCGCGGATGGGCCGGCACGGCGCGCGGCTCGCCGTTCTTGCTGTCGCGCAGCACCAGCACGTTGCCGTGAACCTCGACGTTCCACAGTTCCCCGAGACGCATGCCGGTGTAGAACGCCACGCGGATGGCGATCTGCGCCTTCCACATCGTGCAGGCCCGGCACGCCTTGAGCATGCCTTCGCGGGTGAGGTAGACGTGGCGCTCGTTGCGGACGTGCGGCATCTGCATGCGCGCGGTCGGGTCAGTCTCTGTGAGCCCGTGGCGCTTCCACGCCCAGCGGCATGCCGCCTTCAGCACTGCCAGCCTGTTCCTGATCGTGGCCGGCTGTACGGTGGTGCCTTCGCGGTGGCCTGATGGGTCGGCCATCACCTCGGCGGCCACGGTCGGCAGTTCGGACATCGGCCGCCCGACGTAGGACCAGGCGATCGCCGCCAGGTGCTCGGCCGCGCTCTTGAAGCTCTTCAGGTGCCGCTTGTCCTTGAGGTACAGCGCCACAGCCGAATCGATCAGCGGCTCGTCTCGCTGAATGCCAGCCGCAATCGCGGCGAGGCGGGAGCCTTCTTGCCGGTCGTACGTGTCAGCCTGGGCTTGACTCCAACCCCTCGGAAGAAGTCGGCTAAGTCGGTATCGGCGGCCCGCAACGTAGCGGTCGAACTCGAAGCGCCAACGCTTGTTCCTGGAGTCCCAGCGGATCGGCATTTGGTCTTGTACTCCTGCACGTCGGCGGGCGCGAAGCGTAGCGCATCGCCGAATCGGTATGAGGGCAGCTCGCCGCGCCGCGCCAGGTCATAGACCATGCGGCGGCTCAAGCCAAGCCGGGCCGCGACTTCGGCCGCGGTCAGCATCAGGGGCTCGGCTGTCTCGGTGCTCACGCTGCCCTCAGTAGCCCAAGTGCCGAATCGACATCGGAGTCGGCAGCCGCTGCGCAACCTGCGCAAGCGCTTCGGTCTTTCCCATCACGCCGATGACCCTGCCGTCAATCTCTATGCCGTAGCTGCGGCTATGGTGGCCGGTGGCGAGGAAGCGCACGCGCACCTCGTGGCCCAGCAGCGACAGCGTTCCGCCGCCAAGCTCCGTGCCGTGGGGTGGCAGCATCGGCGCCGGATCGCGCATTTCGGCCTCGTGGTCGCGCCTCGCGCGCTGGGCCAAGCATCTGCGGTTTGTCTTCACAGATCAGGTCCGATCAGTCGATAACACGTTAGGCGCAAGCAGGCACCCACCGCATGAATGCTCTGGATACGGGCCGCGGGCCGTTGTAGGCCACAGCAGGCAGACTGCCGGCGAGGCGTTCGCACTCTTCCTCGGTGCCTACGTGCAGCAGTTTGGCCTCAGGCTCGCCGCCGTCGCTGAACTCCAGCACGTATCCAAGCATCCACTCGCGCGCTTCGGCGCCAGCGCCTAACCCCACATTCGAGCCGACCTCGCGCGGCGTTGCTTCAGTTTCCATCGCTGCTCCTGTGCCGCGCGTGGCGGCTCAACGTAACGTTCGGCCTCAAGTTCCAACCTTGTCGGTCGTCCCCTTCCAAGTGAATTCGCCATCGGCGCCCACCGGGAAGTGCGCGCGGCAGATCGCGCAAAACGTACCGCTGTAGAAAGCCGGCTCGCGGGCGTAGGTTTCGGCCAGCGCCAGGCCCATCGTGGTGACGCCGCCGCACTTGTCATGCACATAGGCGCTGCGCACCGGCCGCACAAAACCCTTGGCGCGTTCTTCGGCGCTCAGCACCACGTAGCCCTTCTGCTGCCCGGTGGCGGGGTCAATCTCGCGGTGATCAGGCGTGACGGGCGAGCCGCCCGTC
>ERZ650303.449-NODE-449-length-12556-cov-9.301976_pt1 | contig 12556 bp, 14 predicted proteins | sample MGYA00376239_ERZ650303 | MGnify/ENA primary metagenome ERZ650303 (study PRJEB26733, sample SAMN07839262) | wastewater metagenome | biome: small river; feature: stream; material: water | place: USA: North Carolina | collected 2016-04-05 ... | reverse complement strand
TTCATATCTACTTTGCGGATCCATGGCACAAGAAGCGTCACCATAAGCGTCGCTTGATTCAGGCGGAGTTCGTGAGGCTGTTGATTTCTCGTTTGAAGCCTGGCGCTTATTTACACCTTGCTACCGATTGGCACAACTACGCAGAGCAAATGCTATTGGTTTTAAATGCTGAACCTGCTTTAGTAAATACCTCTACTGAGAGAATGAGTATTGAAACTTTTTCAGTAGCTGATATTGCTAGTGAGAGTGAACTTGCTAAAGAGTCCTTTAAAGAATTTAAACCGACTCTTGAGCAGCTCGAGGCTAAGCATCCTGGATATGTCGAGAGGCCTGCTTATAGACCAACTACTAAGTTTGAAACCCGCGGCATTAAGTTGGGGCATGGCGTATGGGATTTGGTTTACAAGAAAAAATAAAGTAGGGATGATGTTAAAAATAAAGCCGCTCTTTTGGCTTAAATGAGCGGCTTTATTAGTTTCTGATCTTGTCTTATAGACCAAGGCAAACATATTTGAGCTCTAGGTATTCATCCATACCGTAGACACTGCCTTCACGGCCCAGGCCAGACTGTTTAATGCCGCCAAACGGGCCCACTTCATTGGAGATGATTCCAGAGTTGACGCCCACAATGCCGTACTCAAGCGCTTCAGCGGCTTTCCAGATGCGGCCAATATCACGGCTATAAAAATAGGATGCCAAACCAAACTGGCTATTGTTAGCCAGTCTGATTGCTTCCTCGTCGCTTTCAAAAGAAATGATTGGGGCTACTGGGCCAAAGGTCTCTTCATAGGTAATGAGCATGTCATTAGTCACATTAGACAAAATGGTGGGCTCATAAAATGTGCCACCTAAAGGCGAGCGCTTGCCGCCAGCAATCAACTTTGCACCTTTGCTAATGGCATCAGCTACATGCTTCTCTACTTTCTCTAGGGCAGCCTGCTCAATGAGTGGTCCTTGTGTGCTGCCGGCCTCCATGCCATTGCCCACTTTGATGATTTCAATGGCTTTTGCAAACTTTGCTACAAACTCATCCTGTACTTTTTTATGTACATAGAAGCGGTTCGCGCAAACGCAGGTTTGACCAGAGTTGCGATATTTAGATGCCATCGCACCTGAAACCGCTGCATCTATATCAGCGTCTTCAAAAACAATGAAGGGAGCATGACCGCCGAGCTCAAGCCCTAATTTCTTTACCGTGGGAGCGCATTGCGCCATTAAGATTCGTCCAACTTCGGTTGAGCCTGTGAATGACAAGTGGCGCACGGTAGGCGATGCGCAGAGTGTTTTGCCAATTGCAATGGATTCATTGGCATCTGCAGTGAGAATATTAATGACACCGGCTGGCACGCCAGCGCGCTGAGCGAGCTCTGCTAGCGCTAATGCACTAAGAGGCGTGAGTTCGGCTGGCTTGATCACAATAGTGCAACCTGCTGCCATTGCCGGTGCTATCTTGCGCGTGATCATCGCGATAGGGAAATTCCAAGGGGTGATAGCAACGCAAACACCAATTGGCTGCTTCATGACGATCATGCGCTTATCGCTCCAAGTCGTACTTGGAATGGATCCAGCAACCCGTTTAGCTTCTTCGGCAAACCACTCTACAAAAGATGCGCCATAAGCTACTTCACCAGCTGCCTCAGTGAGTGGCTTGCCCTGTTCTAGGGTCATGAGTGTGGCTAGATCCTGGGTATTCTGAATAATGAGATCAAACCATTTGCGCATTACAACAGCACGCTCTTTACCGGTTTTGCTCTTCCAGCTTTGAAAGGCATGCTCGGCGGATTCAATCGCGCGCTCAGCATCGCTGGGTTCAAGATTGCTTACATTCGCAATCAGCTCACCAGTGGCCGGATTGTGAACCGCAAAAGTTTTCCCTGAATTTGATTTACACCACTCACCATTAATGAAAGCCTCTTCTTTAAATAGGCTTGGATCTTTGAGTAATTTGCGGATATCCGTTTTCTGCATGATGGCGTCTCTTTAGTAAAAAAGTTATTTTTATTTTATCCCTCAGTGTAGTTTGGTTTACCTGCCAAGGCTATGGACAAAATAAACCCCCTGGACCTCATGGAAGCGCAGGGGGTGGAGTCTTGGGGGGTATTTTGGTCTAACTGGCTTGTACCTCGGTACTGCGTAACTGTTGGGCCAGGAGATCCAATACGCCATTGACGTATTTATGACCATCCGTACCGCCAAAGGTTTTTGCTAATTCCACAGCTTCATTGATAGCCACTTTGTAGGGAACAGCCAAATCCATAGCCAGCTCATAGGTGCCGATGAGAAGGGCAGCATGCTCTACAGGGGACAGCTCATTAATGGGGCGATCGAGGGCTGGGGTAATGATGCCCTCTAGCTCGTCGGTGCGCTCCAGTACGCCAGCAAAAATACCCTGAAATAAATCATGTTGGCAACGGCGAAAGCCAGGATCCTCGGCTAACTGCTTGGCAATTGCCGCAGCATTGGGAAGGCTGCCCGCGCGACGCATGACTAGGCTTTGATATACGCCTTGTAAGGCATATTCACGGGCACGACGACGTGGCGTGAGCGAGCGCTTAGGCGCGCTGGGTGCACTCGGTGCACCGCTTGCTGCCTGTGGATTGGGGGCGTTCTTATTCATTTTGGAAATTACTCTTCTGAAGGATTGATTTCAAAATCAATATCGGGAGTAAGGGCTAAAGCCAGGTTGGCCATTTCAACAACAGCTCTTGCGCAATCAGCACCCTTTACCTGAACACGTACCTGAGCTTGCTCATCCGTCTCGCAGGTGAGAACACCATTGGCGATCGGTAATCCAGACTCAAGGCAAACACGGGTAATGCCAGCACCAGATTCATTTGATACAAGTTCAAAGTGATAAGTCTCGCCACGGATGATGGCGCCCAGCGCAACCAAGCCATCGAACTCACCGGTTTCAGCTAACTTTTGTAATGCAAAAGGAATTTCTAATGCGCCTGGGACTGTGACTAATTTGATATCCGATTGCGATACACCCAGTTTGATCAACTCTTCAATACAAGCGGTAGTCAAGGCAACGCAATGCTCTTCATTGAAGCGTGCCTGCACAATGCCTACGCGCAGATCTTGGCCATTGAGATCAGTAGCGAGTACGCCTACTGCAGATTCGTCATTGCTTGTATTCATATTATTTTCTGAAATTACTTACTAATTAGGTTCGAATGGGGTGTAGCCGGTGACTTCAAGCTTGTATCCGGAAAGGCTAGGCACTGGACTTGGGTTGGCGAGCAAACGCATTTTGCCAACGCCAATATCTTTGAGGATTTGCGCGCCAATGCCATAGCTACGGAAATCAGTTTTGCGCGCCAATGGCTTTTCTGCTGCTTCAGTAGGAGTGCCATTCAATTTATGAAATTGAGCCAGCCAGTCCGCATCATTGGGAGCTGCAATGCCAGAAGCATTGAGTAGAACTGCCACACCAGAAGGTGCTGCCGCTAACTTTTGTAAAGCTTGAGCTAAAGGCCAAGAGTGCGTGCTGACATTGGAGTCCAAGAAATCTAATACGGTGACAGGTTCATGAACGCGCACTAGTGTTTCTTCACCTTCCGTTGGCTTGCCATGAACTAACGCTATATGCATGCACGAGCTTGGTGTATCGCGGTAGATGATTCCCTGAAACTTACCCCAGGGAGTATCGAACTCACGCTCTCCCTCACGCACCACAATGCTCTCATGTTGGCTACGGTATTTGATGAGGTCAGCAATACTGCCAATCTTCAATTGATGTTCTTTTGCAAATTCGAGCAAGTCTGGCAGTCGCGCCATGCTGCCATCATCTTTCATGATCTCGCAAATGACGGCGGTGGGTGAGCAACCAGCCATAGCGGCTAAATCACATCCAGCCTCTGTATGACCGGAGCGGATTAGCACACCACCAGGTTGCGCCATTAAAGGAAAGATATGGCCAGGTTGAACTAGGTCATTCGGTTTTGCATTTTTAGCAACCGCTGTCTTGATCGTGTGGGCACGATCTGCTGCTGAGATGCCTGTAGTGACACCACTGGCTGCTTCAATCGAAACAGTGAAATTGGTACCCATGGAGGTGCCGTTGTCCCTAACCATTAAAGGTAGGTTAATTTGTTGGCAGCGCTCACGCGTCAAAGTAAGGCAAATTAAGCCACGGCCATGTTTGGCCATGAAATTCACAGCCTCTGCAGTGACATGATCGGCAGCAAGGACTAAATCACCTTCATTCTCGCGATCTTCTTCATCGACCAGAATGACCATCTTGCCGGCTTTAAGCTCAGCAACGATTTCTTCTGTGGAGGCGAGGTTATTTTGCATAGCCCTCTATTTTAAGCTGAGGAGGGGGTTTCGGGCTTCAGCCTAGAATCCTGTGGTCAATATTGACGCAATATCCAGTTTTTCTGACAGTAAGCACCCATGAAAGGGCTATTTTTGCCTCCCTAGTCCCGAGAAAATAAGTGGTGCCTCCTCTCATTCAAAAATCCCTGATCCCCCTTAAATCACACGCTCAGGCCAATGGATTCATTTTGTTAGAGGTTCTGGTGGCCATGAGTCTGGTAGCAAGCACTTGGGTGGGTTTGAGCAATATCTACCAGGCGATGATTTTGCGCTTTGGACAACTCCAAGAGAAAAGAGTGGAGCTCAGAAAGGAAATGGACCGGCATGAGCTCGCCATGTTGGCTGCTGCACAACCAAATAACTTAAACCCAGCTTCACGAAAGTTAGCGAATGAATCTATTGGAGTGTCTCGTCGGTCTCGCCCTATCCCTAGTCTTGGTCGCACCACTCATCAAAAATAGTGGTGAGTTCATTGCAAAGCAAATTCAGTATGAAAAATCTCAATCTCTGACTGCAGAAGCAGATCGTGCGATGGAATTAATCGGGCGCGCTATTCGGATGGCCGGTTATCAAAATCCTAATTCAGCACTTACATCTGTAAGAAAGAACAGCACTTCGATCGATTACATTCAGGTTCAGAAAAATAATGGATATCGAGCATCAGATTCTCTGATAGTCAAACATCAAACATCCTTGGGGGTGGACTTTGATTGCATCGGCAATACATTATCAAAAGAGCGCACTAAAAATAATTTAGCGCAGCAAGGATTTTTAGTGGATCGGCAAGCATCAGCACCAAAAGGAGTGAAAGTAAATGGCGGTTCATTAATCTGCCAATCGCTGGATCGTCAAGGGCGCATCCAAAACACTACCTTAATGAATGGTGTCCACCATCTCTCTGTTGAAGCGCTGCCAGCTAGTGCTGGAAAGGCTTTTAAGGTCAAGTTGGAGATGACTGATGGCGCATTCATTCATCAGAAGTTTGAGCGAACATTTACTACTCGCAATCTCCTATGAATCTACGATGATTGTTGCTTGGGTCTTATCACTGCTGACACTGCTCTCTATGCTGGTTATCCAGCTGGAGCGCTTGGCTGCACTTGAAGTGATGAGCGTCAACACTTATGCGGAAACTCAGAAGGGATTTATTGCTGCAGAAAAAGCCCTCATTGAATGCGAGCAATATCTTTCTAATATCACCCTCTTACCAAATACTACTTGCCATATACAGTCTGCCGGAAAAAATCTTTGGTTGCTATCTAGCAAATCAAAACCTAGCTTGGAGATCCTGATCTTTCTAGATGAAAAAACCAATATCGCTACACGATTAAATTGGCGGCAAAAATTTGAGTAAGCAAGATCAAGGTTATAGCTTGCTGGAGCTGATGGCTGTTGTGTTAATCATCGCCATCATTACGGTATCGACATTACCTTTATTACATGAACAAATGGCTGCACGAGAAATCGACATCATTGCGAGACGTTTTATTGCCCATGCTCAATTCGCAAGGGCTCAAGCATTTGTATTGGGTGCGCCTGTACGGATTACTCCATTGAATGGAGGTCTTTGGGAGGAGGGTTGGGTGGTTAAAAATGTTTGTGATAAACGTCAGCCAACATCAATCTGTATCGAGCGGCAGTGGATTTCTCAAGGTGATCTTGCGCAGGTGTATTTCAAGGGTGGGGGTAAGCAGTTTATTGATCCGCACACATCTAAGAGAGGTATTTTGTTTAATGCTGCTGGTGCTGCTAAAACAGCCCAAGGCGGGTTTGTAGCGAATCGCCTGATATTGGGTCATGACCGAGATTCTGGGCTCGAGCGGCATCTCATACTGGGCAGCGGGGGTCGCTGGAGAATTTGTGATCCTAATGCGGACATCAAATCTTGCTAATAATAGCCCTGCTTTTATTAGTGCTAAATCATTGTTTTTAAACAATGTTCAATGTAAAATTGATTTTTCATAAAAAGCATTGAACATGCCTTTCTCACAATATTTTCTAAAAATCACCGAAAGTCAAAGCCGTCAATATATTGATGCGGAAACTGTATTTTTGGCCTTAAGGGATGCCATCTCGAAAGCTGCTGAGGTTCGGGGCTCAATGATCTGGCGAGAGTTGCGCGGGGTTCGTTATTTGATTCGAACCTCAACATCAAGTGCGCAAAAAACCATCGGAGAATTTTCTCCAGAAACCCAAAAAATTTACGACGACTTTATGGCCCGTAAGGCCAGTCTGACTACTCGAGTAAGTGGACTTAAAGAGCAGATACGGCTTCAGCAGCGATTAAATCGGGCGCAACGTGTTGGGCGCACTCCAAATATTGTGGTGAACATTTTGAACGCCCTGGAAAAGGTTGGTATAAACGAGCATTTCTTGGTCGTTGGGACGCATGCTATCTATGCATATGAAGCTGCGGCAGGGCTGAGGGTTGCCGAGGGGGCTATGGCTACGCGGGACATTGACCTTCTATTTGATACTCGTAAGCGCTTAGCCTTTTTTACCGCCTTAAAAAATGGAGAACATTCATTATTGGGGCTTATTCGTAAGATTGACCCTAGTTTTGAACTAGTGCCTGACCAGCTTTATACAGCACGTAATCAAGATGGCTTTGAGATAGATATCATTCGTCGCCCAGCAGTGTCGGGTGACCCGCATCCATTGAGAATGAGTGAGGATGATGAAGATTTTTGGGCGATGCAGGTATCCATGGGCAATGCTTTAGTTTCTTCACGACTTTTTAATCAAATGGTTGTTGCGACCTCTGGCGAGATGGCTATGATGCGCACTATCCATCCCTTAGATTTTTCTCGTATTAAGCTTGCCTTATCGGAGCAGCCTGGTAGGGATCCGAATAAATCGGGAAAAGACCTGTTGCAGTCAAAAATAATTAGCGCCCTAGTGCGTGAATATTTACCGCATTTAGAAAATACTTCTCACTAATCGGTTTTAATAGACCCATGTATACCGCTGTCGACCACCAATTTATGAGCCAGGCTTTAGCCGAGGCTCAGCATGCTCTTTACCTATCCAACCCCAACCCGCGGGTGGGATGCGTCATCGTGAAAGATGGGGTGGTAATTGGGCGCGGACATACTCAAAGGGTGGGCGGACCCCATGCGGAAGTTCAGGCTTTAGCTGATGTGAAATCAAAAGGGTTAGACCCCGCTGGATCAACGATCTATGTCACCTTAGAACCCTGCAACCACACTGGGAGAACGCCGCCTTGTGTTGACGCCCTAATTGCAGCCAAGCCAGCTATGGTGATTGTGGCAATGTCTGATCCCAACCCCTTGGTTGGCGGTAAAGGTCTAGAACGACTTAAAGCTGCAGGCATTGATGTGCGTTGCGGTTTATTGGAATCTGAAGCTCAAGCATTAAACCGGGGATTTATTTCTAGGATGACCCGAGGTTTACCTTGGGTTCGTATGAAGATTGCTGCTAGCTTGGACGGCAAGACAGCTTTACCAAATGGTCAAAGCCAATGGATTACCGGTCCCTTGGCCAGGGCGGATGGCCATCATTGGCGCGCTCAAGCTTGCGCCATATTGACTGGTGTCGGCACCGTTAAAGAAGATGACCCAAGCCTCAATGTTCGTGATGTCAAAACTGAGCGCCAGCCTTGGAGAATCATCGTTGACTCCAAGCTCGAGACGCCGCTCAACGCAAAGGTATTGAATAACCCTAAAGCATCAGGCGTTATCCTGGTTTGCGCCTCCTTGGATTCTCAGGAGAGTCAGGTCAAGGCAAAAGCATTTGAGGCACTTGGTGTTGAAGTGATTGCGATGGCTAACGCTAATGGCAAGGTAGATTTACCAAAACTCTTTGCTTATTTAGCAAAAGAGCGCCACATGAATGAAATCCATATCGAGGCTGGATTTAAGCTCAACGGATCCTTGCTGAGAGAGGCTTGTGTTGATGAGCTCTTGCTCTATTACGCACCCTTCTTGATGGGTGAGGGTATCGGGATGGCTAATATCACTCCGTTAGCGGCCTTGGATCAGCGTCAAGATTGGCAAATCATTGATCACAGTCTGTTTGGCTCTGATCTTCGTTTGCGCCTTGGTAAGAAATAACAAATACGCAAAAACAAGAAATAAAGATTCAATAAAATTACAAATACCTATTTAAGATCTCACTATGTTTACTGGAATTATTACTGCCGTTGGCCAAATCAAAAGCGCTCAAGCCAAAGGCGATGGCTTGCATTTAGTGGTTGAAGTGCCTTCTGGATATCTCGATGATGTTGCATTGGGTGACAGCATTGCTATTCAGGGTGCATGCATGACGGCCACCCAATTTACTGATAACACTTTTGCTCTAGATATCTCACGCGAGTCTTTAAACAAGACGGTTGGTTTAGACAAAGTAGGTCCAGTCAATTTGGAAAAAGCTTTGCGACTCAATGATCGCTTAGGTGGTCACTTGGTGAGTGGGCATGTGGATGGTGTTGGCAAGGTGGCGCACTTTGCAACTGTCGCTAATGATGCTTATGGTTCTTGGCTTCTGCAAATTCAAGCCCCAAAGGCGTTGGCCCCATTCTTGGCTTACAAGGGATCGATTGTTGTGAATGGTGTTTCATTAACTGTAAATAAAACGCAAGACAGTCAAGAGGCTTGTTTGGTGGATATCAACATCATTCCCCACACGCTGGAGAATACGACCTTGGGTAAGCTAAAGCAGGGTGATGCAGTGAATCTAGAGGTAGATTTAATTGCGCGTTATGTTGCGCGGATGCTAGAAACCCAGAGTAGTACTTAAGTAAAAAATCTGAATTACTTCTTTTGGTAGCGTGTTGGATCGCTTAAATTGGCTTGCTTGAAGCCAGCCTGGCGTAGGCGGCAAGATTCACACTCACCACAAGCTTCACCCAAATCATTTGCTTGATAGCAAGAAACAGTTTGTGAGTAGTCGACACCTAAAGTGGTGCCCAGCCGAATGATTTCTGCTTTGCTCATGCTGATGATGGGTGCATGCACCCGAAAGCGATTCTCATTATTCAGCGCCTCAACACCAGCCTTAGTGGCTAAGTTGGCCATCGTCTCGAATGAGGCAACATACTCAGGGCGACAGTCTGGGTAACCTGAGTAGTCAACGGCATTGGCACCATAAAAAATATCTAATCCACCCAATGACTCAGCCCAGCCCAAAGCAAGGGATAGCAAAATCGTGTTGCGAGCAGGAACATAAGTGACGGGAATTTCTAGATCTTTGCCTGGGGTAATTGGGATATCGATAGATGAGTCGGTTAGGGCCGAGCCACCAAAACGCGTGAGGTCTAAATTCACTATCTCATGACGCACAACACCCATTTTTTTAGCAATGTGTTTTGCTGCCGCTAGCTCAGAAGAGTGGCGTTGGCCATAACCAACTGACAATACATAGGGCGCGTATCCAAGATCTTTTGCCAATGCCAGAATCGTGCTGGAATCCAATCCACCAGAAAACAAAATGACGGCAGGCGCATTCGGTTTACGTGGCGCAATATTTTGAAAGGCAGCAGACAGCAATGACATGGCGAAACGTTTCTTTAATTAGCTTATTAAATTACTTCGTAGCAGCGATGAGCTGCTGCGCGTCTTTTGCTGCCTCAGTGTCTGGATACTTGCTGATGATCTCGCTAAAGGTTTTCTTGGCAGCTGCTTTATTGCCACTTTCCAATTGCGCATTACCGAGTGTCAACATCGCTGAGGGAATGCGGGGATGATTTGGGTAGCGCTTAATAAGGCTTTGTAGCTGCGCAATCGCACCGGTGTAATCCTTATTGGCGTATTTACTATTACCACTCCAAAAGAGTGCTAGCGGAACATATGGGCTCTTAGGGTAGCGATTCACAAAGGCTGAGAAGCCTTCATCAGCCTTCTTGAGATTGCCTGCTTGGAATGCTTTTAAGGCTTCGTCATACGCTTTCTTCTCACCAGGTTGGACTGTGCCGCTCACGCCCTCAATTGTGGCTGTACGGGGCTCAAAATTACCAAGGCGATTATCCAAGTCTTGATAGTAAGTTTTTTGACTGGTGCTGATGTCTTCGCCTTGCTTTTCCAGATTCTCAATTTTGCCGCGAAGCTCTGCATTGTCTGTCTTGAGTTTCTCGATTTGATTTTGCAAATCTAGCTGGGTATTTGCCAGTGTTTTGCGTAACTCTAAGATGGCTTTGCGTGCATCATCATCGGCAAAGAGTGCCCATGCATTACTGGAGGCGCTTAAGCAAAGAGCTGCTGCACTTAAACAAAACGCTCGTGAGAGCGTTTGTTTAAAAGAGTGTGAAAGGGCGCGCATTAGTTTGTAATGTAAACAATGTCAGCACGGCGATTTTCTGCCCAAGCTGCTTCAGTGTCGCCTTCAGCTTTTGGTTTTTCTTTACCAAAGCTCACAGCTTCCATTTGGTCTTCAGAAACACCCATCAAATTGAGTGATTTACGCACTGCATCTGAGCGACGTTGACCCAAAGCCAAGTTGTACTCTGCGGTACCACGCTCATCGGTGTTGCCTTGAATAATGATCTTTTGCTTAGGATTGGCTTTTAAGAAGCTTGCATGAGCAGAAAGTTGTTTTTGGTATTTAGTTTGAACGGTGTACTCATTTAAATCAAAGTACACGCTGCGTTGAAAGAGTGGGCTACTTGGATCATTCCATGGCTGTGAGCCATAGTTACCGCTGCCACCATTGGCACCATCAACATCATCCAATTTGACGCTTGAGCAAGCTGCCAAAAATAAGGCAGTTACACCAACGAGAGTCAGGGTTGCGGCGCGGCGTGCGATAGAAATCTTCATGATCTGTCCTTTTTCCTACAAACTGAGTAACTAAATAAGCTAATAGCCAATATTATGCCCCTAAGAGCCCAATATTGGCTATTTCGCCAGAAAGATCTGGCTGCCTAACTATGGCCTGGTGAGGCTTAGTCCATGAATGGACCCCAGGAGGGCTGACGGACATCAGATCCTGGAATACTTAATACTTGCTTGGAATTGCCATCAACTGATACTGCAGCCAAGACCCGTTTGCCGCCCACTTTGGTGGAGTACAGGACGTAACGACCGTTTGCTGCAAAAGATGGGGACTCATCGCTAGTTCCATCGGTGAGCGCTTGAGCATCGCCTGTTGCCAGGTTAAGGATATAGAGGCGGAACGCTCCACCAATATTGGCGATGTAGACCAAATACTTGCCGTCTGGTGAAATGCGTGGTGAGGTGACAAAGCCTTGTTTATAAGTAATGCGCTTTGCCCCTTCGACTTGCTCGCCTTCAGCGCTCATCCGGTAAATCTGGGGATTGCCGCCGCGATCACTTGTGAAGTAGATATAACGACCATCAGCCGAATATTGAGGTTCAGTATCAATGGTGTAACCACGAGTAAGGCGGTGCAAGCCTGTTCCATCGGCATTGATGCCATAGATCTGGGTATTGCCATCCTTAGAAAGAGAGATCGCCAATTTCTTGCCATCCGGTGACCAAGCGGGTGCGCTGTTATTTCCCTTTTGGTTGGAGAGGGGAATGCGGCGACCAGTTGCCAGTTCGTGAACATAGATAACAGGCTTGCGGTCTTCAAAAGAAACGTAGGCCACTTTCTTGCCATCAGGTGACCATGATGGGGAGATGATTGGCTCACCGCTATTCATGGCGTTACGAATATTTTGACCATCGGCATCAGAGATCACGAGGCGATAGCGTTTACCTTCTTTAATGACATAAGAGAGGCGGGTTGAGAAAATGCCGCGCTCACCCAATAATTTGAAGATGATGTCATCAGCGATCTTGTGAGCTGCTGCACGTAAATTATCTGCGCTGGAATTAATATTCAATCCGCCAAGACTTTCGGATTTACGAATATCGAACAGCTTGTAGCGAATCTCAAACTGGCTCGCACCAGTTTGTACTACAGAGCCAACAGCTAAAGCATCTGCACCGCGAGCTGCCCAAGATTTGTAATTTGGCGTGCCTTCATCGCTTTCGCTGGCATTGCCATTTTCAGTATTTTTAAAGTATCCACTGCGCGCTAAGTCTTGGCGAATGATATCGGTCACACTAGTCGGCAGTTTGTTCTCATCCTTAAAGCGCATGACGGCGATGGGATAGAGAGACTGTCCTACACCAGTAATTTGAATATTCATTTGCGCTAGCGCTGAAGAGCTCAGGCCAGTCATGGACAACATCACTACGAATACTGATATCACTAGTGAAGAATACTTTTTAGCTACTTGCAACATGCTTTAGTCCTTGGGTTTAAAGGTCAGCTT
>ERZ650303.447-NODE-447-length-12591-cov-4.210913_pt1 | contig 12591 bp, 9 predicted proteins | sample MGYA00376239_ERZ650303 | MGnify/ENA primary metagenome ERZ650303 (study PRJEB26733, sample SAMN07839262) | wastewater metagenome | biome: small river; feature: stream; material: water | place: USA: North Carolina | collected 2016-04-05 ... | reverse complement strand
GAAACATCGTTTCGAACTCCTAGCAAGCCGTGTGGTCCAAGGCCTTGTTTCAACATCTGGTGGAGACTACAAAGAGGGTTGGATCACCAGAGGATCTGGAGATGGCGGTGTCGATTTCGTCGGACGGGTTGATCTCGGGACCGGTTTTTCGAAAGTCAAGATCTTGGTACTTGGGCAAGCTAAGTGTGAAAAGCCGACCTCCGGGACAAGCGGTCGGGATTTGGCGCGAACAGTTGCCCGCTTGAAGCGAGGATGGGTGGGCGCCTACGTAACGACGAGTTACTTTACCGAGATGTCGCAGATTGAAATATTTGAAGACCAATACCCGCTTATCACCGTGAATGGTTTAGCACTTGCAGAGGAGGCGCTGAGGCTACAAACCGAGAGCGGCTTTGCCACCCTAGAGGAATTTCTCGTCAGCCTAGAGGCTGAATATTCGAGTTTGGTTATGAACCGTAGGCCCGAGGAGATACTTCGCGACTAGCTACGGTTGCACATCCGGCAATAGGATCTCGTTGCTTACCGAAGTTATTCCGAAGCCCGACGGAGTTGAGCTATCTGGTCCGCAGATTTGTGCAAATGGCCAGATGTACCTGTTTGTCGATGTAAATGATCCGCTGTTAGTGGTGGTGAAGGTTCCAGTTATCGTCGCCCGGTTGCTGTTGACCGCGAAGTAAGTGCTGCCGTTGGCGCCATCCAAGCCGATTTTTGGATAACCCGTGCCACTGATAAAGGTGATCTGAGGATCGGTGTTGGTGCAGAGCGCCCAACCGGTTGGTGGGTGGACCTCAACGACCGCCGAATAGCTAACCGTGGTCTTCTTTGGTGCATACGGGTTGTCAACCATGACGTTGTTGATGCGCGTCTGTTGGTTGGTGACCACCGGGGTGCCATAGGCATTCGAAACCAGGGTGATCGGGTTGGCGTCGGGGAACTGGAAGTATTGCTTGGCCCAGTCGGGTTGAGCACATCCGGCGAGCGCCTGCTGCCGATCAACCCCGGCTTGGTTGTTGGCATAGACCGAGGTGGTTACTGTGCGCCACTTCTCGTCACAGGTGAGGCCGCTTTCGAGTCGCTGGAAGAACGGCAGGCTTGGTGAGGTGCCGGCTGGGCCGGCGGAGCCATCCGTGCCCTTAAGTGAACGAAGGAACTCAGTGGTGGTGCCAAGATTGCCCGCTTTGAGCCAGGTTTCGTAGGCGCTTTCACCCTTGCTGCCATCGATGCCGTTGGTGCCATTTGTAGCGATGGCTGTCTTGAACGCAACCCGGCGCTCTGCCTTGCCGCACTTGGCCTTGAGATAAACCAGGTTGGTGGTCTTGCTCACGCAGACATAGGTGGTGTTGGCAGTGACCGCCCAGGCTTCGGACGATGCGGATGCCGTGCCAACGGCCATGAGAAGCAGGCCTGCTATGGCGGCTAGGTTGCGCTGTCTGACCAGGCGTTTAGTGATTGATTGGGTGTTTAGTTTGGTGTTCAAGATTTCCCCCGAGATCTTTAGAACGAATGGTGCTTATGGTTTCTTTTTGTAACCCGTTGGGCACTTTGGTGCCACAGCGGTGATCTTCTTGGTGAGTTTCTTGTTCTTGATGTTCACGCAGGTGATTGTGGTTTTCTCGACTGGCGAGGTCGCAGCTTGCTCGTCGGCCGCAGCAGGCACCTTGACCGAAATGTTCGGCATCGAATAGTGGTAGCCATAGGCCTTGAAACGCGCCCATCCATGGCTCAAAGCAAATGTGGTGGTTGCAACCTGGGCCTTACCGTCTTTGTCGGTGATTTGAATGTCAGCCTTGTTGCCGGTTATGCCGTTGCCCCAGATGCAGCGAGCGATTTTCTCATTCACCAGCAGGTCGTAGAAGCCCTCGTTGAGCGAACCATCAGACTTCAGGTGCGTTGAGGCCACTTCAAAGTTGAGGCTGCGCGAAGCCTTGTTCCACTTTGGGGCCGTCGGCGTATAGGCGATCGCGTTCGAAAGCACCACCCCGCGAACACCGGTGACCGAGGTGCAGCTGTAACGCCCTTCATCGCCGGTGAGCCAAGAACTTAGACGCCAGTATGTGTTCGTGGCTTGCGCGGTTTCGCTTACCTTGCTGCCAAAGCGTTCCCAGGCCCAAATGCCATCGAAACGGCTGACCACCTGACGAGGTTCGCCGGCACTGCCCTGCATCTTTTCAACCTCTGGTGACACGTCATAAAGCGGGTCTCCCTTCGGAATGAATTCGGTGGATGCTGTCGAAACTTCGACCGGCTTTCCCGTGACCGTGACATAACCCTTGCGCACCACACCGAAGTCGATGTCTGGGTTAATCATGCGGCCATCAAACCAACCGGTAAGTTCGTTGATTCGGTTGCCTAGATAAACCGACACTCTAATCTCGAGATCTTTGGGCAGGTTGAATAGCGGTGCGCAGTAGATGTTCGATGCGGTCTGCACATCATCGCCGCTCTGACACATCGGCTTGATCTCGGTGCCCCAAGCGCCAATATCGAAACCCTTGATTCGGGCCTTGCCGTTGACCATGTAGCTCTGAACCACAGCATTGACCCAATACTTATCGCCCTGGCGATGTGGTGCCTTCGGAAAGCTGAAAAGGTTTGGTTGCGATGCAGCCAGGATGTTCTTGCTCGGGTCAGCCTTATAGGTCGATGTCAGAGCCTTGTCCCAATTGCCGTTCACGATGATTCCCCAGGCCACATCTCTTTGGCCGGGGCTCTTTTCTAGAACAGCCTTATTCCATTCGCCATCCACCTTGTATGAGACATCCGAGATGCAACCGACTTCGATTTTGTCGCCACAAACACCGAGCACCGTTCTAAAATCTTGCTCGAGGAGATCGCGCACCTTTGCGCTGTTTGCCTTGTTGCGGAAGTCGGTGCTGAAGTACTCGCCATTGTTAACCGTGTCTGTCCACACCACTCGAAGAGTCTCCTTCGGTGGAACGTTGGTTTCATCACTCTTCCAGTAGTCACCAAGCGTCGCCGCTGCGGCCTGCAGAGGCAAGATTGAAATGGCCAGCACGCCCGCGAGCGCGACCGACCCAAGACGCTTGAAAAACTGCAACGACTACTTCTTTTTGTATCCGGCTGGGCACTTAGGCCCAACAGCGGTTACCTTCTTGGTGAGCTTGCCCTTGGCACAGGTAATGGTGGTCTTCTTGGCTGAAGTTGATGCGCCGGCCTGAGTCATCTTCACCGAGATTGTCGGGCTTGAGAAAGTAAATCCGTAGGCTGCCATTTGCAACCATCCATCTTTTGTTTCTCTAACCACTGTTGTGGCAACTTTCGCTTCGCCAGTTGCCGAGGTTACCGAGACTTTTGCCGAGATTGGCGCCTTGGAGAAGTGATAAAGGCAACGAGCTGTCTCGCTTCGCATAACAAGGTCGTAAGTGCCTTCGACCTCGGTCTTGCCGTCAGGCATGTAGTGGAGGCCGGTGACTTGATAGTTCAACGAACCTGATTGAAACTTTGGCGCACCGATGTCAAAACCCATGGCATTGGTGGTTACAATGCCCAGCACTTCGGATGTGTCAGCAAGGCAGGCGCCACCCTGGCCCGACGTAATAGTCATCATGCGCCAATAGGTGGAAACACCCGCAGCGATTTCTTTGGTTTGCTTGCGGAAAAGATCAACCCAAGTGAACACATCCTCGCTACCCGGACCACCGGCCGTAACCGCCCAGAACTCGCCCTTGCCCGTGCCGCCTCGGCCAACATTGAGAGTCTTCTCAATTTCAATTTCTGACTTAGGTTTTACGGAGGCAAGTTGAGGCACTTCAACTGCAGAGCCTTCAACTACTAGGCGGTTTGCCGATTCCGAGAATTTCTTTACTGAGATGTTCGGGGTCTTCATGCGACCAGAGAACCAGCCGCCCAAGTTTTCCGGGATTCTGAAAGTCAACTTCACCTTCGTGCCATCAACGAAGTCGGTGCGCATACCGCAAGTACCCACTTCGAGCCATTGGCAAGAAAGATCGCCGCGGCCATTGTTGTATTCCTCGCCAGGTTTGGCTTTGGCGTCGAAGAATGAGGGGCTGAAATCTCCAGACTTGGCTACATACGGAATCACGTTCGCTTGAAGCGACTGTGCGGAATACTCACCCGTGCGGTGATCAAAATGCTGTTCTAACTGAACACGAACTGCGTACGTGGTCGCTCCACTCTTGTTGGGAGCGTTAGGAGCGTCGAACAGTGATGGAGTCACGCCTTCGATTAGTCCAAGTTCTTTGTCGCCTTCAATGCGGATGCCGTCTTTCGCCGAGCGCAAGAACTTCGCCGCTTGATATTCACCATTAGGCGGAGCTACTTCAAGGCCCTCTACACAAATTTCACCTGTCGCCTCAGCACAAGTAGGGATGATTGGCCACGCGATTAGATCGAGTGTGGTGTTTTTCATGTCACACACGGGGTCTTTGACACCGCCGCACCATCGCCAGGTGCCTCGAGTATCGGTGCTGCCAGTAGAAGGTGGCTGAACCGCTAGGCCTGAGTGGGTGGCTGATTCGTTGCCAGGTTCTTGAATCACCATGACAGCCTGATCTCCGGCCATCGCGACATCGCTAAAGTTATACGGCTTGTAGTCCTCTGCGACTGCTCCGGTAGCCGTGCTCAGCATGATTGTTGCTGAGATTGCGGCCAATAGTCGAACTGCCTTGTTTTTCATGTTGTCTACTTCTTCTTATAGCCGGCTGGGCACTTAGGCCCAACAGCGGTGATCTTCTTGGTCAGCTTGCCCTTTGCGCAAGTGATTGTGGTCTTCTTGGTCGAAGCCGAACCTGCCTGCGTTAGCTTCACTGAGATAGTTGGGCTTGAGAAGTTGAATCCATAGGCGGCAAGTTTTAGCCAGCCATCTTTTTCGCTCACCACGGTGGTGGCGACTCGGTTTTCTCCGCCTTCACCAACGACTGAGATGGTTGCTGATATTGGCGCTTTCGAGAAGCCATACAAGCAGCGCGCGACATCCGAACGCATGAGCAGGTCATAGGTTCCTTCAACTAAGTTCTTGCCGTCAGGCAGGTAGTGCAAACCGGCAACCTTGTAAATCAGTTGGCCACCCTTGAAGTCAGGAACAACACCGTTGTACATCATTGCGTTGGTTGTGACGACGCCGATGACACGGTTCGTGTCCTTCAAACAAGCTTGGTTCGAGAGTCCGTCGACGGTACTGAAACTCCAGATTGAAGTTGTTCCCGCTGCGGTGTCCTTTGCCACCTTTCGGAATCGTTCGACCCAATCAAAATCTCCCCAGTGCGAGAAGGGATACTTGATGGTTCGTTCGAGTTGGCTTGAACCGCCTTCTCCACCGTGGTTCTTGACTAATTCAAGATCTTCTGCACTTGAGTTGGTCGAATTCACCGCTGCTGCCATACGAGCAACCGTTACTGGTTCCGCAGTTACTTGGATCCGATTATTAGCGGTTGAAAAATCAGTGATTGAAATGTCTGGCTTGGCAAGGCGTCCGCGGAACCAGCCACTGATTTGCTTTGACATTCGGAATGAAACGCTGACTTTGGTTCCTGGCACGAAATCTTCACGAATGCCACATCGGCCTGCCTCAGACCAAACACATTCTGGAGAGCCACGGCCTTCAACGCGCGGCTTACCATCCGGGCCTTTGCCATCGCGGCGCGCTGGAACCTCATACTCTGCACCGGTTTTCACCGTGTATGGGTTTACGCCCGCATCGACGGCAGTCGTAATAAATGTTTTAGTTCCTTGGTCGTAGGTAACTCGAGCATTGACAGACACGGAATAGGTCGTTGAACCTCCACCGTTGGTAAGTCCCGGGACATCAAAAAGAGAGATGGAGCCGCCGCCATAGAGGCCCTGTGCCGGGAATGCCTTCTGGGCAGGGGTATTTACTGCACCAAGAAAGACCGCCGCTACCTCTGAGCCATCCGGCTTAGTGAAAGTTGCGCCTTCAAGGCAGTTTTCCTGAGAAGCACTTTCGCATCGCGGCAAAATCATGGTCGAGTCGAAGTGCACACCGGGTACGTCAAGGTCGCAGGCGGTTCCCGGCTGATTGCCGTCGCTACAGATCCAACTCTCGTAGACGCCAGAAGACACGGCGTTACGAACAACCTGCCGGGCAGAAATTGGCTCAAAGCCGCCATACTCGCCAACAGTTACGGTTGCCGCATTTTGGTCGTAGCCTGACCAATTCCTAACGGTCCAAGACTCCGCGCTAACCGGCGCAGCAGAAGCTAAGACCATGAATGACAAGGTTGCGGCGGTCGCAATTAATTTATGCGAGATAGATTTCATCGAATACCCCCATAGTTCGTGACTTAAAGACTACTTGGCGGTTAACCCTCGAAAATGCCGTTTTTATAACGAACTTTCCACGATTTACATGCGGGCACTAGGCTTAACTTAATGCCGGTTTACGGCAGCACATTGGGGGTGCACGTCAGACGTGCTGTGCACCACTTTAGATATTGGGGGCTTCATTTATGAACCGCATTAAAGCAATCCTTGCATCGGCAATTCTTGTCGGTGCAGCACTAGCACCAGTCACTGCGGCAACCGCAGCACCGACCTTCGCAGTGCCAAAGACCTCTTTCAAGACTTGTGACGAAACTTGGGTCACCTTCTGTGTTGAGTCAGTTTCGATTCAGTCACTAGGCATGGCTCAGGGCGAGCCACTTACCTTCGCTAAGTCTGGCGTTGCCCTAGGCACCGTCACCGCACCAGCAGCACCAGTCACCACTGGCACCGCAGATGCATCTGACAAGCCAGCAGTTGTTTCATCAGTTGCCGGCGCAGCAGTTGCTGGCCGTTGGGCAACCGAGACCTGGTCAGCAGATGGCCGCAACGCACTTGGCTATGACGGACTATACGTTGACGTGAAGGCAGCTAACGCTTTCACCAACCACCTGTTCTTCGATGTTCGCCCAGTAAAGGTTGACCCAACCTCAAACGCGACCACCCAGGCAAACCAGGCAGACAACTCTAAGTTCGCTGTTGGTCTAAGCCCAGATGACATCGTTACCTTCAAGGTTCGCGTTGGGGCTGCTATCACCGACGTAACCGTGGGTATCGGTAACTCAATCTCTGTAACCAAGGGAACCGATTCACAGGGCAACACCTTGACTATCTCTGGTTCTGCTGTTCCTGTTGCAGTAGCTGGCAAGGCTAGCGACTGTTCAGGTGAGGCTGGCGTTGCAATCGCAAACGTCTCTCAGCTACAGGCAACCGTGATCGTCGCTAACGACGACATGGGTTTCGGTGTTGATGGCGTATCGGGCAACCTCGCTGTTGGAACCAACGGTTCATGTGGCACCTCGACTCCGGTTTGGGACGAAGCATCCAAGTCGCTTTCTTGGACCGCTTCGGCACCACACTTCGCAAAGGATGGCGTCACCGTGAACAAGGGCTTCTACAAGGCTTCGATTCCAGTGAACGACGCTCTTCTTCTATGGGGTCTTTCAAACCCTAAGGATGCAGCTTCTGCTCTAACCGTAAAAATCACCACCGAGGAAGGCGGCAGCTCAGCTGCCCTAACCAAGATTGCGGTCAAGAACAACAAGATCATCATCGACTCATCAGGCTTCAGCTACTCAAAGCCAACCTTCAAGATTGTGCGCAACGTGAAGTACAAGAAGTGGGCTGTGAAGGCAAAGCTAACCTGTGTTGACCTAAAGACCAAGAAGGTCTCCAAGGTCACCGCTTACACCTGTGGTGCAGGCAAAGCTAAGAAGTAAGACCAATCCTTTCCAGGATCAAAGGAATGCCCCCGGTCTTCGGACCGGGGGCATTCTTCTTAACGTGGATTCTTTTCTGCCGATTACTTCTTCTTGTAACCAGCCGGGCACTTAGGGCCAACCGCGGTTACCTTCTTGGTTAATTTGCCCTTGACGCAGGTGATTGTGGTCTTCTTTGCTGGAGCCTTAGCCTGGCTTAGCTTCACCGAGATGGTTGGTGAGCTGAAGGTGAAGCCGTAAGCGGCCAGGTGCAGCCAACCGTCCTTTTCACTCACGACGGTGGTGGCTACCTTGTTTTCACCGTTGGCTCCGGTGACCGAAATGGTTGCAGAGATTGGGGCTGAAGAGAATCCATAGAGGCAGCGTGCGGCATCGCTTCGAATCGCAAGGTCATATGTGCCTTCAACCGGAGTTTTACCGTCTGGCATGAAGTGAAGGCCGGCAACTCGATAGTTGAGTTTCTGTCCATCCCAGGATGGAACGCTACCGTCATAAACGAGGGAATTGGTAGTTACCACTCCAATAAGTTTCGATGTGTCGCCAAGGCAGCGATTGCCGCCGTTAGCTTCGCCAAACGAAGCGAGATTCCAAGCGGTTTTGGTGTTTGCAACGGTGTCCTTGGCTAGGCCTGCAAAGAGTTGAACGTATTGGTAGGAGTCCGGGCTCTCTGGATTGTAGGTGCGCCAAGACCGCCCTTGCTCCTTGTCACCACCACCGCTGTTGAACTGCGTTAGGGATTCCTGAATATTTGCAGGCTGATCCTTTACTGAAATCGCGACGTACATTTCAGGCACTTCTACTGGCTCAGCTACCATCGTCAGACGGTTAATTGAGTCGGAAATTTTTTCAACCGAGACCATCGGGTTACTAACGCGCCCGTGCAACCAACCTGTAACTTTGTTTGAGATTCGAAGGGCTACACGGACGATGGTGTCTGGTTTGTAATCAACTGACTTTGCACAATAGTCGGTGTCGGTAGCAGCGCACTCGAGGCTTGAACTGTTAATGCCATTCGAGACGACCGTATTTTCAGATCCACCGTTTGCGACCGTTCGCACAGTTGCCGGGGTCGCGCCTGACACTCGCGTGTCGACGACTGGAGTCACGTTAATTCCGAAGTTGACTATTTGAACCTCTTTTCCACGGACTAGGTAATGCAACCCCGCTCTAACTACATATTTGTCGGAGTTTCCTTCGTTTAGCACACCAGATGATTGCCAGATCGAAGGCATCGATGCTGCCGGATTTCCTAACCCTGGAGTGGTCGCGAATGAAATGCCGGCCACTGTCTTTACATACTTTGCTGGCGAAAAATCCTCGCCCTTTTTAAAAATACCTACCGACTCGATGCAGTTGTCGGTCACTTCGCCACAAGGCGGCAATATGGCCAAGACATTTAAGTCTGAATTTGGGCCTAGTGAGCAGCCTCCCGTTTCTAGGCTCGGGCAAAATTTTCCATGACCGAACTTGTCCTTACCCACAGAGGAATCGATTACAAGCGAATTGAGGCTGGGGCCGAGAGATTCATCTTTGATGTAAACGCCAAGCATTCCGTCAGCTTCATTCACACCAACGGGCGAATACTCCTTGGCAATCGCAGGTGAAATCGGGATCAAAGCCAGCGAAGCAATGATTGCTGCAATTCGAATGAGTTTCTTCATTTCTGCCCCCAAGAAAACGATGTGTTTCGAGTTTAGCCAACCCGCTCGGGCACATCCACGGTTTTGTCGTCGTCGTTATTGCCCATATCCCAGTCATCTCGGCGCAGCCAGGCGACTGCAGTGATGAGGATGAACACCAAGACCAGAGCGATGGCCGGGAAGGTGAAGAAGCGATCGAGGTTCAAACCCAGAGGTGGGTTGCCTGGGAACTGGTTGCGAACCTGAATCAGCGAGAACAGGTAGGTGGCCAACCAGGCCAGGATGCCGAGCGAAGGCGGGCGGTGGCCACGCACGATATAGAAGGTGGTTAGACCGGCAGAGGCGGCACCGATAAACAACACGAAAAGCAGCAGAAAGACCTGAAAGACGTCGCTGGTTGAACGCTCGATGTGGAAGTCGAGCTTGCCGTATCCCACGGTGTTCGCCGAAACAATCTTGCCCATATCTTCGGGCTGCGGAACCTTCTTTAGGGTCACCGAATAGCCAGGCACTTCGGTCGGGCTAGCGGTCAACCAGAGCGGCAGAGTCTCGCCGGTCTCGGTGCTCTGCAAAAGCATCGAAAAATCTCCGTCGTATTTATCGAACGGATAGTTCGAAAGCGCGGCCAGGTTCTTGAGTGGCACGGTCGCCGTCTGGGCCTGAGCCCACTCGTCTGCGTTCAGGTAGTAGTTGGTCTGGCCGGTGCCATCGAAGCTGAGCAGGGTGCCGGCAAACAGCACACCTCCGTTTTGCAGAGACATGCCTTGGTCGCCATCCGGGAAAAGGCGGATGCGCAGGTTGGCCTGCTTGGCGTTGACCACGTCGACCTTGTCGAAGGTGACCAGTGCCTGAACCACACTCGGGCAGCCATTTTCAGAGATGAACGCTGGGTCGAGGCCGGCAACATACTTGGGCGTGCAGAGGTCGGTGCGCTTATCGGCCAGCTCTTTCGAAACGGTCACCGGGGTGGTCTGCAGCCCGGCGGCAAAGAGCCCATAAATCACGAGCAGCACGGTTGAGAAGACCAGGATGAGCCCGGGCAGTCGGGTGGCACGCGTGTGACCGAAAAGGTTGCGCACTAGTTCTCTCGCTTGCCTCGGATGGCAACCACCGGGTTAGCCATATCCCAGTCTTCGCGCAGAATCCAAGAGGTGACCGTGACCGCAATCAGCAGCACGAGGACCAAGACCACCGGATAGAAAACCCAAAGGTCAAACAGGATTCCGTTTGGTGGGTTGCCTGGGAGCTGCGTGCGCAGCGAGAACATCGCGAACAAGAAAGCGGCGAGCCAGCCGAGTGAGTTGAGCGATGGCGGGCGCTTGCCTCGAACAATCGCGATGGTGATCATCGTGCTCACTATTGCGCCGAGAATCATCAGCAGCGCCATCAACAGCACGGTCAAAATCGCGTCGAAGCTGCGCTCGATCGACCACTTGACCCCGGTGATGCCGATCACCTGTTCGCGCTTAATGGTCTTGGCAATCAGCGCCTTGCCGGCCTTGTCGCTTGCCGACACCGAGAACAGTTCGCTGGCAACCTTGAAGCCCGGCACAACTTCTTTACTGTCCTGGATGTAAAGACCGGTCTGCGCAGGGTTCTTGGTGCTGATGTCAGACGCGGTTGCAATCAAGAACGAGTTGTAGCGATCGAATGGGTAGTCGCGCACGTCACCGAAAAGTTTGAGTGAGACATCCATGCCGCCGGCAATTTCGGCAACGTCGTTGCTCCAGCGACCTTGGCCCGAGTATGCGTCGAAGACGAACTGCAGCGGGGTTTCGACCAGTGAGCCGTTACCGAGCACGCTTCCGTAGCTGCCGGCGAGGCGAGGGGTGGCAATGACTCCGAAACCCGAAGAGTTTGGGTCAACGTTGGTGACGGCGAGCTCGAGGCTCACCACATCCTTGCCGCCAGATGGCGTGCCGGTCTTGGTGTAATCGCGGTCTAGATCTGGGCTGGCGATGTAGCTCGATGAGCCGGCCGAGAAAAGCAACAGCAAGAAAGCGGCCAAAACCGATAGGGCACCGAGGGCGAAACCAATGCGCTTTACGTGCTTCTTGGCCACTAGTAGCCACCGATCATGATGGCGTAATTCGTATAGGTCTTATCGGCCTGGTGAACGTAGCAAACGATCTTGTTGTTGTACTTCAAAGTCTCAAGGCCGGCATCAGGCCACCAGTAGCGCAGGTATGGCTTCTTATTTTGAATCGAGGTCGGAGGAGTGCCGCCAACCACTTTTCGGTAATAGCCGGCGCAGGCCGCATAGACCTGTTCTTCTGTGGCAGTTGCGCCACCCTTGGTCTTGATCGGTCCCGAATAAATCACCTGGATGTGGTGATCATCGTCACAGCTGCCGCGGAACAACAGTTTGTAGCGCGAGCCCTCAATCGGATATTTATCGTCGGCCGGGGTGGTGAACGAATAGCACCCAGTTCTGGCGTTCAAATAGAAGGTGCTCTGGCCGGCTTGAGCGGGCGAAAGGGTTAGCGAAACAAGGGCGAAGCCTGCTGTTGCGAAAGCAGCAATAACTGCTCGAGCAATACGCCTGTAACCCATCGGAAACCCCCTTCAGATTAGATTAGTCGTATGACAGAAAATGAGACCAAAGCAGAGCACGCGGTTCACGTTTGGGAACGCTGGTCGACCATTCCGTTGGCGATACTTGCCTTGGTTTATCTGGGTCTCTACTCGCTAGAGGTTTTGGGCCACTGGTCGAGCCCGCTGCTGTGGGATTTCGTAGCAATCTCGGATGTCATCTGGGTGATTTTCATTCTCGACTTCATCGGTCGCTTCATCCTGACTCACGACAAGCTGCGTTTCTTGAAATCCAACGCCATCGAACTGGTTTCGCTGCTGCTTCCGTTCTTCCGTGCCTTCAGAATGTTCCGCGTGGTCATTGCCCTCGGATTCTTGTCACGCGTTGGCCGAACCCTTAGCGCGCGAATCAACATCTATGTCGGCTTGATTTTGCCGTTGCTAATTTATGTCTGTGCCCTCGGTGTTTATGACGCCGAACACAAAGCGCCAGGCGCCAACATTACCAACTTTGGAGACGCCATCTGGTGGGCCTTCGTAACTATCGGCACCATCGGCTATGGAGACTACTACCCAGTGACCGTTGAGGGCCGAGTAATCGCCGTGCTCTTGATGATTGCCGGTTTGGCATTCGTCTCGGTAATCACGGTTTCGGTGGCAACCATGTTCCTAAACCGCCTCGAATACGACCTAACCAAAAAGAAAGCCGCCGCCAAGGATAA
>ERZ650303.446-NODE-446-length-12604-cov-6.840545_pt1 | contig 12604 bp, 6 predicted proteins | sample MGYA00376239_ERZ650303 | MGnify/ENA primary metagenome ERZ650303 (study PRJEB26733, sample SAMN07839262) | wastewater metagenome | biome: small river; feature: stream; material: water | place: USA: North Carolina | collected 2016-04-05 ... | reverse complement strand
ACCCACGACAAACGGATTAAAAGTCCGCTGCTCTACCAACTGAGCTATGGTCCCACACGAAGCCCTGGATTATAAAGGGCGAAAAGCCTGAATTTTTTCCAAAACCGCGTTTTTCTTGAGGTGAGAGTGGGCTCTCACATGTGCCCAGTTTTCAGGTACCGGCTGTGCCAGCTCAGCGCTTCGTCCAGCAGGTGCGGCGTGTGCAGGCCCGCGCCGCTGTGGCGAGCGCGGTCCATGTAGTCCCGCAGTTGCGGCCTGAAACTCGGGTGGGCGCAACGCTCCACGATCAGCTCTGCGCGTTGCGTGGGCGCCAGGCCGCGCAGGTCGGCCAGGCCTTGTTCGGTCACGATGACTTGCACATCGTGCTCGGTGTGGTCGTGGTGCGAGACCATGGGCACGATGCTCGAAATGGTGCCGCCCTTGGCCACGGAAGGGCTCATGAAGAACGACAGGTAGGCGTTGCGCGCAAAGTCGCCCGAGCCGCCAATGCCGTTCATGATGCTCGAACCCATGATGTGGGTGGAGTTGACGTTGCCGTAGATGTCGGCTTCGATCATGGCGTTCATGGCGATCACGCCCAGGCGGCGCACCAGCTCGGGGTGGTTGCTGATCTCTTGTGGGCGCAGCACGATGCGCTGGCGGTAAAAGTCGATGTTGCCGTTGAACTCGGCTGCTGCATCGGGGCTGAGCGACAGGGCCGTGGCCGAGGCGAAAGCCAGCTTGCCCGAGCGCAGCATGTCCAGCATGCCGTCTTGCAGCACTTCGGTGTAGGCCGTGAGGTTTTCAAACGGGCCCTGGTTGAGCCCGGCCAGCACCGCGTTGGCGATGTTGCCCACGCCCGATTGCAGCGGCAGCAACTCGGGCGGCAGACGGCCGACTTTCACTTCGTGTTGCAGGAAGTCGATGATGTGGCCGGCAATGCGTGAGGACACCTCGCTGGGCGCGTCAAACGCCGAATTGCGGTCGGGGTGATCGGTGATGACGACCGCGATCACTTTGGCAGGATCGCATTGCAGATAAGGCTCGCCAATGCGGTCACTGGTTTTGACCAAGGGGATGGGCTGGCGGTGCGGCGGCAGGTGGGTGCCATAGTAAATGTCGTGCATGCCCGCCAGCGCCGGGTTCTGGTGCAGGTTGACTTCCAGAATGATGTGGTCAGCTTGGTCAAGCCAGGTCTTGTTGTTGCCCACGGAGGTGGAGGGGATCAAGCGACCGTCGGGCAAGATGCCCACCACTTCGACCACGGCCACGTCGAGCTTGCCCAGAAAACCGAACCACGCGGCTTGCGCCACATGCGACAGGTGCATGTCGGTGTAGAGCATTTGCCCGGCGTTGATCAGTTTGCGGCAGGTGGGGTCTGACTGGTAGGGCAGCCGCATCTCGATGCCTTGGGCTTGGGCCAATGCGCCGTCCAGTTCGGGCGCGGTGGAGGCGCCGGTCCACAAGCCGATGCGTGCCTGGGTTTGTCCTGCCGCGTGCAACTCGGCCAGTCGAGCGGCCAAGGCTTGGGGCACGGCTTTGGGGTAACCCGCACCGGTGAAGCCGCTCATGCCCACGTTGGCCCCGATCGGGATCAGGGCTGCCGCTTGCTCGGCCGACATGATTTTGGTGTGGAGGTCGGCATTCTGGATGCGGTCGGCAAAGCTCATGGAGACTCCGGACATGGATTGGGTTCAAACGAGACCAGCACAATGGCAACCCTTTTGAACAAAAGGCAAAGTCTATCAGTCCATTCGAAAAATCAAGGGTTAACCCTTATCATTCTGTGCGCAAAGGGCAACGCGCAGCGTTGTCGTCTTCCTGTTCTTGCTGGCACTGTTCTTTTTGTTTGAACTTCAAATCCAATATGTCTTTACATCCAAACGGTCTTCAGCGCAGACACATGATGCTCGGCACGGCTGGCACTCTGTTGGTGCCAGGACTGATGGCGCAACCATTGCGGCAGGCGCGCCTGGTGGTCATTGGCGGGGCCGAAGACCGCATTCAAGATCGACTCATTTTGCGCAAATTTGTTGACTATTGCGGGGGCGCTTCCTCACGCATTCGCTTGATCACAGCCGCCAGTGGTGTTCCTGATGTGGTTTGGAACAGTTACCGTCAGGTGTTCCATGAATTGGGTGTGGGAGATTTTCAACAATTGGCCTTGACGGATCGGGACAGCGCATATGTGCCCGAATTGCAGCAGGATATTTTGCAAGCCGATGGCATTTTCATGACCGGTGGTGACCAGAGCAAATTGATGCAGGTGTTGTGGGAAACACCGGCCTACACCAGTTTGCATCAGGCCTTTCATTTGCATGGCTGTTGCATCGGTGGCACCAGTGCGGGTGCTGCTGTGATGTCGCGGCACATGATCACTCAAGGGGAGGCTGTGCTGCGACCGCGCAAGGAAGCCACGGTGACAGACATTGGTTTGGGGTTGATCACGCAAGCGGTGGTGGATCAGCATTTTTCCGAACGCAGGCGATTGCCTCGGTTGATGTCCACGTTGGCGCTGCGACCTGATTTGCTGGGGGTGGGTATCGACGAGGATACGGCTTTGGTGATTGAACGGAACAAGGCCATTGAGATCATTGGACGGGGTGCAGTCACGGTGGTAGATCCGACCCGCATGCGGTCTAATGTGGATGAGGTTGCCGCGGAAGAGCAAATGGAGATGTTGGGCGTCGAGCTGTATGTGCTGCCTTCTGGTCGCCGTTACAGCTTGGAGGCGAAAAACCTGCCATCTCATTGGCCCGTCAATTTGACAAAGGTGCTCAAGCGTCTGGTTGCGCCAGGGCCGATCCGCAGTTGAGTTTGTGGCACTTGCCGCCCGTTGATTCAAGAAAGCACCCACGAATGTCTTTTTGTTTTTTGTTTGTCCAACAAGGTGACCGGTCTTCGGTCAAGTCTTGAGCCATGGCTGTTACACGCACCGCCTCGTTGATGGGCTTGTTGCCTTTTCTCAAGCCTTACCGCTGGGTTTTGGCATGTGCTGCTTTGTTCTTGTTGTTGGCCGCTGGCACTACGTTGGCGTTCCCCTGGGCCTTGCGCCAATTGATTGACCAAGGTCTCACAACAGGCGCTCACTCGGATGAGTTGGTGGGCCATTTCATGCTGTTGTTTGGTGTGGCGCTGGCGCTGGCCGTGTTTTCGGCGGCACGCTATTACGCGGTCAGTTGGCTGGGCGAGCGCATCACCACCGATGTGCGCAATGCGGTGTACGCCCATGTGCTGGAGCAAAGCCCGGCCTTCTTTGAAAACACGCAGTCGGGTGAGGTGTTGTCGCGGCTCACCAATGACACAACCTTGGTTCAGACTGTGGTGGGTTCGTCATTTTCGATGGGCTTGCGCAATTTGGTCATGGGCTTGGGGGCCATGGCCCTGTTGGTCTGGACGAAGCCGATCTTGATGCTGCAAGTGTTGGTGGTGCTGCTGCTGGTGGTATTTCCTGCAGTTTTTTTGGGGCGTCGGGTTCGCAAGTTGTCGCGAGCCAGTCAAGACCGTGTGGCCGATGCCAGCGCCTTGGCGTCCGAAGTGCTCAATGCGATTGCAGTGGTGCAAAGCTATACAGCCGAACGACGCGAAGCGGCGCGCTTCGTGGACTCGACCACGCGGGCTTTGGGCACGGCCTTGCGGCGCATCCGGGCCCGTGCGGTATTGGTGGGTTTCATCATTGCCGCATCCAGCGCTGTTTTGCTTTGGGGTGTGTACATGGGCACGCTGTCGGTCAGAGCGGGCACGACCACGGCAGGTGAGTTGGGTCAGACGGTGGTCTATGTGATTTTGTTGGCCAGCGCTTTTGCGGTGCTGGGCGAGGTTTATGGTGACATGCTGCGTGCAGCGGGTGCCACAGAGCGTTTGATGGAGTTGTTGCACACCACATCAGGCTTGACGGTGGTGGCGCAACCCTTGACTGCACCTTGGCCCCAAGGGGGCTCTACGGTGATCCTGGACGCGGTCAAATACCATTATCCGTCGCGCCCGGAGACTTGGGCGATTGATCAACTGTCCGGTCGCATGGGAGCAGGTCAAACTGTGGCCGTGGTGGGGCCCAGTGGGGCGGGCAAGACCACCTTGTTTGATTTGCTGATGCGTTTTCATGATCCACAGTTGGGGCGAATCGTGCTGGATGGTGTACCTATTGATCAGATGAGCTTGCATGATTTGCGTCGTCGCATCGCCATCGTGCCGCAGGAGCCGGTGATTTTCTCCGGTACGGTGATTGAAAACATCCGCTATGGTCGCCCTGAGGCGAGCTTGCCAGAAGTGCACGCCGCCGCGCAGGCGGCCTATGCAATGGAGTTCATCGCCAATTTGCCCCAGGGCTTTGACACTGACTTGGGCGATCGGGGTGTGCGTTTGTCGGGTGGGCAACGACAACGCATCGCCATTGCGCGCGCGATCCTCAAGAATCCGCCTTTGTTGTTGCTCGACGAGGCGACCAGTGCTTTGGATGCACAAAGCGAAAAGATGGTTCAGGCTGCGCTGGACACCGCCATGCAAGGACGCACCACGGTCGTGATTGCGCATCGCCTGGCCACGGTGCAGCAGGCCGATGTGATTTGGGTGATGGATCGTGGCCGCTTGGTTGAGCAAGGCACGCACGCCCAGTTGCAAGCGCAGGGTGGTTTGTATGCGAGCTTGGCGGCTTTGCAATTCGGGGTGGCGGGCTAATCCATGGCTTACAAAAAAGCCCGCAAAGCTTGACCTTGACGGGCTGAGGTGTGGTGCCCCCGACAGGAATCGAACCTGTATCACTCCCTTAGGAGGGGAGAGTTCTATCCATTGAACTACGGTGGCAGTGCCCGCATTTTACAGCCCAGCGTGATTCAACTGGGGCTGAGGTGAGCATGTACGGGCGTTGGGTTTCTCCGGATTTTCGATGCCTGGACTTCATCGATAATCCCAAAATGCGCAATCTGATCAAAAAGATATTTCATCGTTTTGCTGCGCCAAAGCCAGATGCGTTGCGGGTGCTTCTTGAGCAGGCGCCGCTTGGGGTGGCGGTGGTGGATCCGACAACGGGTGTGATTCGGTCTGCGAATGACCATTTCGCCAAGTTGCTGGGTTGCTCGACGGACTCTTTGCGTCAGGTGCCGTGGTCGGCTGTGGCACGTTCAGAACCTCGTCGGGCCGAGACAGACACGGCGGAGTTTTTTGCCGATCAACAACCGCCAACAGGGTGTCGGATTCATCGCTTGCTTCGTTCGGACGATGCGCAAATATTTGCGGAAATCACGGTGCTGGCTTCCATATTGGATTGGCAGGATCGGCCTGTATGTGTCCTGATTGCCAAAGACGTTTCAGAACAAGTGTGGGCCGAAGAGCAGCTGCGCGTCAGTGAACAGCGACTGCGCTTGTTGACGGACAGTGCACGTGACGTGGTGTGGACCATGAACCCGCTGGGGGAGGTGACGTATGTGAGTCCTGCCGTCGAGCAGTTGCGCGGGATCACACCCAGTGAGGCGATGAAGCAAACCATTGACGAGACCCTCACGCCCGACTCCCAGGTGGTGTCACTTCAGTATTTTGGCGATGTGGCCGCCGCTTTGCAGCAGGGCTTGACGCCCCCTGAATTTCGCTCCGAGCTGGAGTATTGGCGCAAGGATGGCAGCAGGTTCTGGACCGAGGTGTTGGCCTTTCCGCTGATGAACACCCATGGTGCCTTGGTTGAAATTCTGGGGGTGAGTCGGGACATCAGTCAGCGGCGGCAGTATGAAGACAGTTTATTGCAGGCTCGGGCGGTGGCTGAAAAATCCAATGCGGCCAAGACCGAGTTTCTGGCGCACATCAGCCATGAGATTCGCACGCCGATGAGCGCTATTTTGTCGCTGACGGAGTTGTTGTTGAATACGCCGCTTGACGATCAGCAAAGGGCGTTGCTCATGAAAAGCAAGAGCGCGGGGCGTTTGTTGCTGGGCATCATCAACGACATCCTGGACCTCTCGAAACTCGAGCACGGCAAACTGGAATTGGCTCAGATCCCCTTTGACTTGCACGATGTGCTGCAACAAGTCAGTGACCTGGTTAGTGATGCCTGTGCCATCAAGGGATTGCGCTACGGTGTCGAGATCGCGCCGGATGTTGTCATGCATCGAATCGGTGACTCTCAGCGTTTGGCACAAGTTCTTTTGAACTTGGTGGGCAATGCGGTCAAGTTCACAACACACGGGCATGTTCAGGTGTCTGTGCGCTGCTTGTCGGGTGACGCGTCTGGTGAGTATCTGCGTTTTGAGGTGCAAGACAGCGGCATTGGTCTTGCCCCGCCACTGCAGGTCAGGGTTTTTGAAGGTTTTGTGCAGGGGGACAACGAGCACACCCGTTCAAGTGGTGGGACGGGTCTGGGCCTGTCGATTTGCAAACGGTTGGCCGAGCAGATGAATGGCGAGGTAGGGGTCGAGTCCCAAGAGGGTGTGGGGTCAACTTTTTGGTTCACTGTCCGACTGCCGTTGAGTCATGCTGACAGGGTTGCTGATGCTCAGGATGCACGGGTCGGACAGGCACCTGCGTCGGTGCTGGGCGTGCATGTTTTGTTGGTTGAAGATAACGTGTCCATGCGTGGCATTCTCAAACAGTTGCTGGAGTTGGCGGGGGCGCAGGTCGACACGGCTGAAAATGGTCAAGTTGCCAGCCAGATGGTCAATGACACGCGTTATGACCTGGTCCTGATGGACATGCAAATGCCCGTGATGGATGGGCTAGAGGCGACACGGTTGATCCGACGCAATCCCGCGCACGAGGCTTTGCCGATTGTGGCTTTGACGGCCGGTGGCTTTAACGATGATCGGAACGATTGTTTGGCCGCGGGTATGAACGACTATTTGATGAAGCCGTTCGAATACCGGGATTTGATCCAGGTCTTGCAGCGCAATGTGCGCGCTCTGAAAAACCAGGTTTGATCAGTCCTTGCGCACGGTGTAGACCAAATCCAGTGCGTTGTCTTGGCCAGTTTGTGCCCGCAATGTCAAGCGGCGCGAGAGGTCATAAAACACATAGAAGCTACCGAATGTGCCGCGCAAGCTGGTTTCATAGACCAGATAGAAATCCTTGGACAGACGTTTGCCCAGTGTGACTGCTGCACCTGTGGCGGTGCTGTCGCTGCGGCTGCCGCTGGCCAGTGAGATTTCGTCCAGACCCAAAGCGCCCGCCATTTCGCTGCTCAAGGTTTTCCCGTTGCTGCTGAACAAAGCCAGCGCCGCTTGTTGCAGCACAGCCGATTCAGCGCCGCCACCGGCTGCAGAACGCCCCAGCACCAACCAGGCGAGTTTGTCCGCATCGGCCATGTCAGGGTCGGCATACAGGCGTACTTTGGGGTTCAGGGCGGTGCCGCTGATCTGCACGCCCACGCGTTGCGACAAGTTGGGGCGTATGGCCAGGATGTCCAGTTGCGGGTTGTCATACGGGCCAATGAAGCGCAGCAAGCCGGTTTCAATGTTCAGTTGTTGGCCATAGGCTTTGTAGCGACCGCCTTCTGTGCGCACTTCACCGCTCAAGCGGGGCAAACCTTTGCTGCTGGCATTGCTGAGCAAATTCACTTGGCCTGCCAGGCGGGTAGTCAAGCCCAGGCCCTGGATTTGAAAGTCAGGCCCCAGGTCCAGCGTGACCTGCACATCGGGTATGCCGACCCAGGAGCTGGTTTGTGCGGGCGTCTGGTTTGGCGTTTGTGTTTTTCGCTTGTCCACAATGGTGACGTCCTGGCCCAGCTTGGGGGTGGTGTCTTCGGGCAAGATGAACAGGCCTTGCTCGGCTTGTACCTGGCCACGCAATTGCAGTTGACCTTGCTGCATTTGGGCCTTGACCTGGCCTGAAATGGCCAGACGTCGATCGGCACGGTTGCTCACACGCAAGGCTTGGGCTTGCATTTGCAGGGCCATGTTCACTTGCCCCCATGGCGAGGATTTCTGTACGTCGGGGTTGGGAGGCAGCCATGTCAGGTCGCCTTGGGCTTGCAACTGTCCTCCTTGTGCGCCGGCACCACGCAAACTCAATTGCGTCAGTTCGACTTGTTGTCCGTGTACACGTGCACGCAATTGGCCCTGGCTGAACTCGATGCCTTGTACGGCCGAGCGCACGGCCAGGTTGTCGGCTTGAACATGGCCTTGCCATTGCGGTTGCTGGCGGGTGCCAGACAGGTCAAGTCGTGAATCCAATGTACCCTGGACGCGCCAGCCAGGTGGTGCCAGCAGGGACCAGGCTCCTACGCGTGGCAGTTGGGCTTTCAGCCAGCCAGAGACGGGCGCTTGCTCAGGCCAATGCCAGCCGTCTGTGTCGTGGCTTAAACGGGTTTGAAGCTGGGCTTGGGCTTGCCCCATTTGTTCACTCAGCCAGTTGAACTGGGCCTGTACCGCTTCGCCGTCCACTTGCAGTTGGATGCGTGCTTGCGTCAAACCGGCATTCAAACGTTGGCCGGGCGCGTTGTCTGCGTTGATGCGCAAGTCTCCCCTGCTGCGCTCGAGTGCCGCTTGAAGCTGAAGTGAGTCGTTTTGCACCAGCTTGACATGACCTTTGAGCAGCAAGTCGCTTTGGATTTCGGGGGCCAAACCGCTGGGTATCCAATTCAGGGGAAGGTCTTCAATCTGCGCAAAAAATTGTGTGTCGGGCTCTGTGCTGTGGGGATGACGCGTGCGTGGTGTCTTGGGTTGTTGCGGGTGCCATTGACCTGCATCCCACAACAGCCGTGCTTGGCCGGATGTGGGGCCTTGCCAGAGCATTTGGCCTGCCTGCCAGCGTGCCAGCGTGCTGGCAGCGCTGCTCGACCATTGCCAGGAAACGGTTTTTTGCAACTGTGCCTTCCAGGTCGTGGTGCTGCTGGTGGCGTTGCCTGTCGAAGTGATCTGGACGGATGCGCTGTCAATCTGACCTTCCCATTCGCCAGTGCCAAGATGGGTGGGGGCAGCGCTGAGGCGGCTTTGTATTTGCGCGGTTTGTGTGCCCCATTGCAGTTGTGTCTCGATGTGTGCCCGCATGGCGCTCAGTGGGCCTTGCACGGAGATTTGCCCTTGCGGCATTTGCCACGTCGGGCCAGCTTGTGATTGGTAAATGACGCGAGGTAGCGAGACGTTCAATTGCACCGAGGTCTGGCGTTGCTGGAAGCCGCCTTGCCATTGTGCTTTGAGTTGACCCGCGCCCGAGGCTTGCCACGGTTGGAGGCGCTCGGCCCAGCCCGGAAAGCGGCGCAACCAGGCCATGCCGAGCGCAGCATCACCCATCTCGATATGGGCCGTGCCTTGGCCTTGCTGCGGTGCCAGCAGGCCTTCGGCTTGCACTTTCAGACCAGGCAGGGTCAATTGAAGCTGGCCTTGCGCTGCTCGTTGTGTGGGCTTGAATGTGAATTGCCCTTGCAAGCGGGCATCTGCGGCTTGCATGTCCAGCGCTTGAACGGTCCACTGTGTGCCTTGCCATTGGCCTTGCAGGTGCAGTTTGTCCCAGCGCATGCTTGTTGGGCGGGTATCTTTGCTGGGGATCGCGTTCAAATCGGCTGCGAACGACACCGTGCTGGTGCTCTCAGCTTTTGCCTGAATTTGTCCTTGTAAACGGGTGTTGGCCAAACCCGTATGCAATTGACGGGCTTGTACGCCTGTGACAAGAACCCGGCCAATCCATCCTGCAGGCGTTCGCTCGCCTTCACCCTGGATGTGCCCGTCAGCAATGTGGGCATCCAGTTGCTGGACTTGCCATTGATCATGGTGACCTTGCAGTTTCACATTCAATTGACGCAAGGGCAGGGCTTGCTGATCCCAGGGGCCAGGGTTTTGATTGTTCACATGGGCTTGGATGCGCCACAGGGGGCCATCGGGTGTGACAGACGCGTGGCCTGTCAGCGTGGCTTGCGGCGCGCCTGGCCACAGTGCGGCCAGGTTCAGGTGTTGCCAGTCGGCCTGTGCCTGGGCAATGGCTTGCTTTTGCCAAGGGTGAATTCTTGCCTGTACCGTCATTTGCAGGGGGGCTGCTGCCGGTATCGCGGCTTCAGGGTGCAGTTGCGCCTGTATGTTCAAGGCGGCCTCAGGCCCAGAGAGCGTACCGTTCACTGTCGCATGCGCTTGCAGTGTCATGGGCGCGGTGTGTGCTGTGCGCTGCATCTGAACTTGTCCTTGCAGTTGCGCTTTCAACACCATGGGGGCTGCTGCTTGCAGGCTTGCGTTCAAGGTGTAGCGACCTTGCGCGATGTCGAAAGGCTGCAAGTTCAGGGTGTGCGCCAGCCCGTTGTAACGGTAGTGACCTTGAAGGCCTGTGGCTTCAAAGCCTGCAGCACCAAGCATGGTCAAGTGGTTCACACGCCAAGGCAGATTGACGTGCAGTGGCAGTTGCAATGCAGCGATGGCTTGAGGATCACTGGCTGGGTTGTGGTCGTCGATGTGCAGCGCCTGCACCGACAACTGGGTCAGCGGCAAGGCTTGCGACCAGAGACGGGACCAGTCCATTTGCAATGTGACGTGTTGCGCCTGTACTTGCAAGCCAGCTTTTTTCCAATGCAATTGCGCCAGCTGTCCGCCATGACGCAAGCTGCCTTGGGCCTGGGTCACGCTCAAGCTTTGGTCAGAGGGCAAGAGCCAGGCCACACCGCGCAGCGTGCTGTCCAAAGAGCCCGCAGTTCCGGCCCACCACCATGAGCCGCCCAGTGTCAATGTCACGCTGGCTAAAAGGGTCATCAGGCGGCGTGCCCTGATGTGTGTCTGAGGGGAGGGCGGGCGGTTGCCTGTCGTGCTCATCAAAAGACAAAGCCTATGCTCAAGTGCAAGCGCAGTTTTTGAACCGCTTGTCCATATGCCAGATCCATGCGCAAGGGGCCGATAGGGCTGCGCCAGCGGGTGCCGACGCCATAGCCGATCTTGGCCTTCATTTGCTGCAAGTCATCGGACACGGCGCCAGCGTCCACAAAGACGGCGGTTTCCCAGTCGGTGCGTTGCTGGTTCCAGAGGATGGGGCGTTGCCACTCCATGCTGCCCGTTGCCAGGTAGCGTCCGGCGGCGATGGCCCCATTGCTTTGCAGCACCCCAAGGCTGGACGGTGCATAGCCGCGCACGCTGTTGTCACCGCCGGCCACAAACAGCTGCGTCGTGGGCAAGCCGGAGGTGTTCCTGCTGATGACGCTGCCCGCTTCCGCGCGCACGGCCAAGCGACCCGATTCGCGGCCCAGGGGTTGCAACCACATGCCACGTGCCAGCCACCGTGTGAAAGGTTCGCGAGGTGAGCCCAAGCTCACACCCGTACCCAGCTCCAGGCTGCCGCCTACGCCTTGGGTGGGAAAAGGCAAGCTGTCAAAGCGTCGCCATGTCCAGGCGTAGTTGGCGCTGACAGATTCGCGTTGACCGACCAGTGAGCCGACGCTGCTTGATGCGTCATATTGCGCGTAATACGAGCGATCGGTTCTTTCTTCTCGCTGTGTGCGGCCATAGCGCCAGCGTTGGCTACTGACCTCGTAACCCACGAATCGCTGATGCTCCAGTTGAGAAGAGCCGTTCCAGCGCCACAGATCCGCATCAGGTGGGGCCAGCATGTCCAAGCTCCATGTTTGCAGATGTTTGTCCACCGACAATTTGGTTACGGCACGCCAGTTCAGCCCCGGGACGCGGTGTTGTGTGTATTCGGCGGTCAGGCGTGGGCCACTGTCACTGCGAACACCCAAGCCCAGTACCCATTTCTGGCGGAGGGTCTCCTTCAACTCCACTTTGACGGGCATGGCCTCTGCCGGGCCTTCAGGGTCCAGCGAGACGAACACCGCGTCGTAGAAACCACTGACCACCAGCCTTTGTTGGGCCAGCAGCAGATCATTGAGTTTGTAAACAGAGCCAGGTGTCAGGTGGGCCAGCCGTTCGACCTGTTCGCGGCTGTAGCGTTCAGTGCCTGTGATGACCAGTGCGCCAATGGTGACCGGAGGACCGGAGTCCATGATGAGCGACAGTTGTACCTCGTTGTTTTTTGGATCGACCTGGGCCTGGCTGTCCACGACGCGGGCTTGAGGGTAACGCTGGGCCTGTACCTGCTTCAGGGCTTGGGATTTGGCATGGCTCCACTGGTTCTGACTGAAGTGCTGACCTGTGGGCAGGGCCCATTCCGAGATCACTTGTTTGCGCTGCTCGGCGGCATCCTGGTTTTGTTCGATGTCGCCACGCCATTGAATTTGTACTCGTGAAATTTTTGCGGCAGGACCGACTTCAATTTCAAGGGCAACGCTGCGCCGTTGTTCAGGTGTCGGATGCGTGTCCAGTACCCATTTCAGTTGCGGATTGAAGTAACCGAGCGTGGCCAACAAGTCCCGCGCTTGCACATCGGCATCGCGCAGCAGTTTGGCCATTTCTTGATCATCGAGATCGGACAGGTTTTTGTAGCGCTGCAGTTCCAGATGCTCTGTCATCCAGGGAGCGATGTCTTTTTCATTGGCTTGGACGATCAACGCAAAGGCCAGGGGTTCTGGGGCGGAGGCGTTGGGTGCCTCATCGGCCAAGGACAGCTTGCACCATAAGGTACAAACCAGCAGCAGAGCCTGGATACAACTGCGTCGACTCACTTGCTCAGCAAACGCATGGCATCTTCCAGGCCCTTGAGGGTCAGGGGGAACATGCGTTGGCTCATGAGTTGCTGGATGATCGAGATGCTCTGGCGGTATTGCCACACGCCTTGT
>ERZ650303.444-NODE-444-length-12617-cov-6.665658_pt1 | contig 12617 bp, 7 predicted proteins | sample MGYA00376239_ERZ650303 | MGnify/ENA primary metagenome ERZ650303 (study PRJEB26733, sample SAMN07839262) | wastewater metagenome | biome: small river; feature: stream; material: water | place: USA: North Carolina | collected 2016-04-05 ... | reverse complement strand
TATGGGGTGTAGAGCCTCATCGAGGGTTCGAATCCCTCCGTTTCCGCCAGCAAACCCTAAAAACGCGCCGTTGGCGCGTTTTTTTTTTTGCACTCAAAAAGTGCTCACCTTTTTTGATAGTTCAAATCTCAAAAATTGATAAATTCGAAACCTTAGTGATTCACATGAATTGCTAGGGTGTGCCAAATGGAAACAAGGGTTTGCAAAAGTAACCCTATTGATGGAATTGCAGGTTTAAATTGATAAATCTAACATTCGTCCAACAAAAGCAATTTTGCTGGATGTCGTTAGATAAGGTCAATTACCCGTGTTCACAACTGCTCGTCTCGCTCGTCAATGTGTGTCTGGTTTCAGCTTGGTGTTGGCCTCATTGACCGTTCAAGCGCAAGACTTGCCTTGGCACTTGGGCTCGATGAACAGCGCAGCTGCTGCAGCGCCGGCAGCTATCAATACCGCGGGCACAAAGCCTGGTCCGCATGAGGTGGTTGTGGCGGTGATTGATGGCGGCGTATTGCCTAACCATCCCAGCCTGTCAGGCCGCCTCTTGCCAGGTTACGACATGATGTCGGCTCCAAATAACCTCAAAGGTGGTCGTTCTGCCGATTTCGGCCCTGATGCCCGTGATGCCAAATGTGGCGAGCGTGTGACCTCTGCCACCTACCGTACACACGGCACCGAGGTGGCTAGCCTCATCGCTGGCAATGGTCGCGACGGTGTCACTGGTGTCAATCCCAGCGCCAAGATTCTTCCCGTTCGTTTGTTTGGCTCATGCCACATGTCTCGTACCGACTTGCTTGACTCATTGGCTTGGGCTGCTGGTATGCCCGTGGCAGGTGCGCCCACGAATCCAAACCCAGCGCGCGTGATCAATTTGAGCTTTGCTGGTGGTAAATCTGTGTGTGGAGATGATTTGCAGCAGCTTTTGGACCGTGTGGCGAAAAAGAACATCTTTGTCGTCGCGGCTGTCGGCAATACCTTTGGCAAACGTTTGGCTGAACCAGCCAACTGCCGTGGTGTGATTTCTGTTGGCGCGGTGGACGCAGAAAACAACATCGAAAACTACTCGGGTCTCGATGCACGCACCACCATTTATGCACCGGGCGGTGGCAAGCGTATGTCTGTTGATGCACCTTGGCGTGTCAACAAGCTCAAAGTGGCGACGTTTGATGTGAACTTCAAAGGTGATGAATCGCCAGCAAGCTTATTCAGTGGCGTGGGCACCAGCTACGCATCGCCGTTGGTGGCTGGCTTTGTGTCCTTGTTGCTGTCACACAAGCCTGAAATGACACCCGCAGACTTCATCAAACAACTGCCCAAATACTCACGCCCAGTGAACCCATCTAGCAATTGCCCAGAGTGTGCGCCACGGGGCTTGGCAATGGCTGAAGCTTTGTAAAATTTAATTCTTTAGATATACTTCCAGAGATTTCAATAACTAGGCGATTTGCCTTTCTGTTGATTCCTAAGTTTTAGTTTTTCGTATTTAACTTAACAAAACTTAGCATTGTTCTTACAAATTGATTTCTAGAATTTCTTCGAAATCGATTCGTTCGGAGGGAAGTCATGAAGAAGTCAATTCGCTTATTTTTAATGGTGCCTACGGTGGCATTGCTCACCGTCGCCGTGTGTTACCTCAGCTTCAAAGTGATTGAGCAATCGATCATCGAAGAGAACGAAGCCGTCGTTCACAGCATGGCGCAAAACTTATTGCCTGCACTGTTGGCTGGCGATACCCAACAAGTTGATCACTTGCTCAAAAGCCTCGAAAGCTACCCCGGTATCCAAACGGCGGAGTTGGTCAGCGGTGCCGGTATTCCCTTGGCGAGCTATGTGCGCGATGGCGTTGCAGTTGATCCCACCCAAACCCAGTTCGCTTTAGCTTCTGCAGATGAGGCTCTCGGTGCGTATGGGTTGCATGTCACAGCCCCATTGACATTTGACACACAAATTTTGGCCAACCTTCATATTGCGGTTAATTTATGGCCCGCTTATTTGCGTGTCATTCAGTGGTTAGGCTTGCTGCTCATTCTTCCTTCGGCTTTTTACGTCTTTGTTAAACAAATGCGAATGAAGATTCGTTTTGAAAAAATGTTGGATGACGCAGGGCCTGGTTCGGGTAACCCATTCGATATTGACCAAGCACTGGACGGTGCGCTGCAAGAGTCGGATATTTCATTGGAATACCAGCCCATCAAGCGTGTGGGTGATAAAGGTATCTTCGGCGCGGAAGTCGTGGTTTGCTGGCGACATCCATCAGGTCAGACCCTTCACGTTTCCCCCGCAGACTTCATTGCTTTGGCTGAAAACAGCGGTTTCTTTTTGCCCTTTGGTGCATGGGTGCTGGAAACAGCCTGCAAACAGTTTGCAAGCTGGCAGCACCAGCACGGGCCTTTGGTCTTGGCACTCAACATTGCCCCTAGTCAGCTGAAAGATGCAGACTTCTATCAAAAAGTGCGTGATGCATGTGCTGCAACTCAGTTTCCACATCAATTGATTGAGTTTGAAATCAACGAAGCTGCATTGCTTCGATCGCCGGACGCGCTTGCTGAGGTCGAGGCCTTTGTTCAAAAAGGCATGAGCTTGACAGTCGATGGCTTTGGCTTGTCGCCGCGCTCACATGAGCTGCTGCAAAGTCTGTCGATTCACAAAATCAAATTTGCGCCCCAGCTCATTAAAAACATTGCCCATGACGCAGAAATGTTTGCCCACTTGCAGTCGTTTGGGCGATTGGCAATGGCGCACGACGTGCAAATGATGGCAGATGGCCTGAACAGCGAAGATCAGACCCTCATGATGCAAAAGCTTGGCTGCGTTTTGGGGCAGGGGCCTTATGTGAGTCAAGCACTTTCAGCCAAACAGTTTGAAGAGTTAATGGTGCATCAAGTTCGTGATGCGTTTGCTAAGCAAAAAGTGCTTCAGCAAAACTTAGCAGATGCTGCTTTAAGCTTTTAAAAACAAGGCATGACCTTGTCTGTCTCTGCGGTTGTAGACATATAACCCACAGCGGGAAAATGCCGAGCAATGCAGGCACTCATTTGTGCCTCGTCGGTTACGTAATACAAATTATTTTGAACGATTGAGCTTTTGCGGGCCAGTGCCTCAATCGTGCCTAAGTTGATCCCCAAAGATGTCAAGGCTGTGATCGTCAGCGAATCGTTTCCGACCAAAAAACATGCAGACAGCGGGAGGCCACCAATGCGCACAGGTGTACCTGTATAGATATCAATCAGATCGCGCACAGACACCCCAATGACATCTGCAGAGCTGTTAAACGACGCGATGGAAAACTGATCTTCTTGTGCGGGCGTGGCAATGGCTACATTCGCATCATTGAGATTGCGTGAGCAATGCCACACAGGGTCTGCATAAGCATTCGTTGCTGTGAATAGCAAAGCGATCACGCAACTTAAATGTTGTCTCATGTGCTTCATGATTTGGGTATTCCTGCTGCCGCGGTAACACCTTTGGGCGCGCATTCTGGGCATTTTTCAATCGGCTCCACCGTCCGCAAAAACTTGGGCATTTCTTTGGCGAAATCGGCGGTTTGCTTTTCTGGTGTGTGCGACAGCCACAAAGAAATAAAACCCGACACCACAGGCGCGGCATAACTTGTGCCCACACCTCGAAACAAAGCGGATGCGCGTTCACTGCCCGTGAAATCCAAATCGTAAGTGGCTACTTTGAGCTTGTTGATGGACCAATCCGCACCGCCACTCAAACGCTTCCCCCCTCCTGGCGCATACAACGTCGTGCGTGTATCTAGGGCCGAGTACACCTCGATTTTGTTCTCAGCATCCAAAGCCCCCACCGAAATCACACCCTTGCAATTCGCGGGCTCAGGCAGAGGCTTGTGAAAGTTGTTGCCTGCCGCGGCCACCACAAACACTTTCTTTTCAATGACTCGGTTGATTACCTGCTGCAAATCTGATCCGCACACAGACAGGCCACCGGCAATGCTCATGTTGATTACACGTGCTGGGTTGGGGTTGGTAGGCACGCCAGCCACTGGTAAACCTGCCGCCCATGCAATGGCGTCTAGCATGTCTGTTCGCGTCATGCTGCACGCGCCAAATAAACGGATCGGCAAAATCTTGGCGGAAGGGTTGACCCCAAACACGCCATCTACGCCATTGCCTGCAATCAAGCTGGCCACTTCTGTGCCATGCGTACGAAATGCACCAGATACCAAGCGTTGACCGCAACGTGCATCACGCTCATCGGGACGGGAATCTGTGGAGCGATCACCTCGCAGGTTATTGGGGGCTGAAAGCATGTCATAGCCGGGTAGAAGCTGACCGCTTAGGCTGGGGTGAGTTGCCATCACGCCGCTGTCAATCACAGCCACCACGATCTGATTTGGACCGGCTTTAATGCCTTGGGTATTGATCGCGGAAGGGGCGGCAACCGTTTGTGGGCCGCTGATTAAATGCCATGGAATATCTTGAGCAGCTAGGCTTTTTACCAGCCCAATGCCTGCCAGTACAAAGAAGATGTTTTTTTTTAGAAACACGGCCCTACAGCCTCAGTTTGCGTGGCTTGAGGCAAGTAGCCAATCGCTGGTTTGTGCTTGGTCATGCAAGCGATCATCTCTTGTTCGTTTTTGACCATATGAACATGGCTCGCAACCAAAGTGCTTTTGCGCGATAAATTTTCTAGCACATGCAGCTCAGCACCGATGGACTTCATGGCTGTTTTGCTCATGGCGTGATTGCCGCCTACAAAACATGCCGATACCACCATGCCACTGGCTTTGACGGTTGCACCTTGGTAAGCCGAATACAAGTCGCGCAAAGAAATGCGCATAACTTCGTGCTCCACATCAAGCGCTGCGAGGGTAAAGTTATCAGACGCATCTGCCACTTGCACACCTGAGCGGGAGCAGTGCCAAACAGGCTCTGCCAGTGCAGTTGTACAGCACAGCACAAAGCTAGACACCACTATCCCTAGTAAATATGAAGAAAACGACTTTGTTTGATGCTTATGCATAAGGTATTCATTTTACTGTCTTGATACGACTATTGCACCTAACAATCACTCAAAAAAATGGCCTCGGTATCACCGAGGCCATTGGCCATCACAAGTTCGAGGCGTTTTAGAACGGCTTGGTAATTGCCAAATTCACGCGCCAATCGCCAATGACCGTGTTGGTCGCATTCCACACACCAGCACCTGGTGTTTTACCAATGGCATGTGCCACCGACAAAGACCAATTCACATCTTGCACCTTGCCGCCCACTTGCCAGCCTGCACCTTGCAACGTGTAGTAACCGGTGTCACTGTCAGTTGACAAAGGCTTGCGGTAGTTTTTCACCACGCCCACGTCGTAGAAGATCGAGCCATACACATCGGGCACGATTTGGTGCGTGATGTCAAACGACATCTGTGCACCTTGGTCACCCACACCATCCAACGCGGTAAATGCGCGAATGCCGTTGATGCCACCCAAAGAGAAGCGGTTGTACGTGTCTAGGTTTTTAGACGCTGCCTGAGCGCGCCAACGGATCGAACCTGTGTAAATACGCTCGTTATCCAACGCGTGAGACAAACCACCGTTCATCTCAATCTTTTGGTACGCACCCGCCACGCCATGTCCACCTTGCGACAAACTGTCTTCAGATTTGTCTGTTGCGTTGCGGTCTAAGTTCATTTGACCCGTAAAGAAGGTCACCTCGTTGTTGAAGTTATCCACCCAACCCTTTGCCGACTCGACACGCAACTTCAAGCGCAATTGGTTGTCCACGCGATCCGCTTTCTCAATGCCTGCGGTCCAGTTCTTGGTTTCGCGACGTGACACCTCGGTGCTTGCGTACCAGCGGCCATCACGGTCGGTGCTTAGCAGCTTGGTCAGGCCTGCGCCCACCTCGTTAGACAAACCGCGCACATTGGTCGCTTCGCTTCGCACCTCACTGCCATACACCTTCCAGCGCATGCCAGTACCCACAATGGGTGCCTCGTAGTCAGCACGGTAGTAGCCCACGCCACGTGACTGCTGTGTCGTCAAAGACAACTCAGACAAAGGCGTAAAACCTGCAATGCGCACATTGCCCAACAACTGCTCGCGACCAAACTGAGTCAAGCCATAGTTGTTGAACTGCACCAAACCACCCAGCACCGCACCTGCTTTGTGATCGACAGGGCGCAGGTTAATCACCACATCCACCACCTTGTCGTTCACTTGGCGCATGCTGACCTCTAGATCAACCGGCAAGTCGTAGGCGGCGGCATTGAGCTGGTTTTCAAAACCTTGCACATCTACTGGCGTGCCTGCCTTGTAAATGGCCGTAAAGCGGCGAGCCACTTCGTCGGCAAACTCCTTGCCCTTGTCACCATCAACCGTGACCACTGACACCTTGCCCACCGTGGGGAAAGCCACATTTACCGTCAACACCGAGCCTTCGGGTGTGGGCTGTGCGCTGGTGGTGATGTAAGCCAAGTAGCCTTTGTTTTGAAACAGCTCCCAAGCAAACGCCTTGAAGTCGGCCAGCTTTTGGGCGGGCACGGGCTTGTTGATCTCACTCGCCCAGTAAGCCATCAACTCGTTTTGAAACAAAGGGCTATTGACTTGCACCGCATTCAAGCGTGCAAAACCTTGGTCTGTGGTGGCTGGTGCTGAGGGCTTTTTAGCCGCAGGCTTAGGCGCTGTGCGCGACATATCGGGGCGGCTTTGCTCGATGCTGCGTTGCACATCGGCCGCTGTGGGGCCGGTGGTTTGCGCGTGTGCGCCTTGCAACGACAGGGCACAAATGCATGCGCTGGCTACCAAACCGAGTTTGAACATGGGCAAAGCTTTCTGAATAGTTGTCATATATAGGATCTAATTTTAAGTTACCGAACAGAGCCTTTTGCGCCAGTTTTTGGCTCGTAGCAAATGTCTACGCCTTGGTTGCTGGTGGACTCTTCGCAATAGCAGTTTTCAATACTGTTGGCTGTGCAAGTGTCATCAGCCAAGTCTTCGGCTGAAGCCAGTGCGAAGGGGTTGGATGAGCCCACGGGAATTTTCACGCGGTTACCAGTGTTGGTTGGCACCACTGGTGTTGGAGGGGGCACAGGAACCGCTGTGATGCTTGGCTTGTTGGTGGTTGTCGTTGTTGAAGCCACTTTGTAGTTGGCTGCGTCAGCACCGTTGAGTTGGATACCAGCCACTGTGACGGTTTTGTTGGTGCCCACAGCGGCGGTATCAAATGATGCGCTGGTGTTGGTGGGCGTTACAACGTCGCCAGCCACGATGTCTTTCAATGTGGCCGATGCGAGCGTTGCGTTGGTGTTGCCGTCAAAGACTTTGCTGTTGGCGACATAGAGGGCTGTGAGTGATTTTGGTGTGATCAAGTTGTTGGCAACCAGAGGCGCTTGTTGAACCAAGTTGTAGTTAGCTGCATCATTACCAACCAATGACGCGCCACTGAGTGTGACAGTGTTAGCACCATTGCCATCTGTACCCAGCACGTTTTTGCTGGCGAATGTGCCTGTAGCAGCCGTCAACGTGACTCTGTCACCGGTAATAACTTTGGTGTCTGTTGCAACACTGTTGCTTGATGCCACAGTGGCCAGTGTGGGCGTACCGTTTAAAGAAGCAGCCGTTGTACCGTCATAAATTTTTGTGTCAACGCTCACACCGCTATAGGTGACGTCTTTCTTGGCAATGATGGCTGCCACTGTTTTGGTGCCCACCACGTTGTAGTTCGATGCCAAACCACCGTTAGCGCCATCGGTCAGTGTGGTGCCTGCAGCTGTCACTGTTGCTGTGCGGCTGCCTGCGTTCTTGCTGTCAAACGTACCCACTGCACTAGCGGTCAATGTCTCGCTGCCCACCAAGTCTGTAGACTTCAAAGTCACTGCAGTGATGCTGGCTGTGTTGTTACCATCATAGGTCTTGCCCGCAGCCGTGATGCTATCCAGGTTGACGTCTTTCTTGGCAACCGTCAACGTCCCACTGTTATAAGTCACCCCATAACCCAAAGCAGTTTTTCCAGCAATACTTTCGCTCGCACTAAGCGTATATGGCGTAGACGATGCATTTTTTGCGTTTTGAGCGGTGCCTCCATACACGGCTGTGGCAGTAGCACCCGTTAATCCGTCACCATTTTTCAATCCGCTCGGTGTGACTTCTGTGAAACCATTTCCACCGGTAAAAGTCAAACCATCGTAGGTTTTCGAGACGTTGTTGACATTCACCGTCAATGTCGGTTTTTCACGGTAAATCACGTTGACGCCACGGCTGAGTGCCGTGTTGTAGTTGGTGTTGCTCTCATCGCTGTTGTAACGGAAATTGCCTGCTGCGGCCAATCCTGCGGCAGAGGTATCACCTGTGATCGAACCCGTCATTAGCTGTGCCGTACCGCCGCTGCCAACAGAGACTGTTTTACCTGTGCTGACAACAATATTGCCGCCCACATCAGCGCCAACTGCCGCCCCAACAACAGTGGACTTGCCTGCATTGAGCACCAAGGCTGTTGCTGTTGTTGCCGTTGTGCTGACATTTTCAGCAACGGTCAAATTACCCGTTTGCGTAGCGATGCTGAGATCACCTGTTGCATTGACTCCTGTGATGGCGTTCACTGCTCCCAAGGTCAACGCAGAACCGTTCACATAATTAATCGCTTTGCTGTTACCCGCCAGCGTTGTGACGTGGTTGTCTGTGTTGGTCAGCGTGTGCGTGGCGTTCGTGCCCAGCAGCTCCAAGCTTGCTGCTTTGATGGCGGCGGTTTGTGTGATGGAACTTGAAGCGCCTGCGCCATTGAGTGTCAGATTTTTGGTGGCCGTACCAGTGCCATCGTCACCCACCTTCAAGCCCGCATTCACTTCGATGTTGCCACTCGTTTGCAAGGTTACATGACCTGTGTTGGCAAGCGTGGTGGTAGCAGCGGAAACGGTAATTTTTCCAGTGCTGCTGGTATCACCAATCACCAACTTGCCTGCGGTGATGCGGTTGAGTTCGGTGTTGTCGATGCCCAGCTTCTGGCTGGTGAGCCCTGAGCCCATCCCATCATTGGCAGTTGTCCCACCAATCAAAATCTCATTTCCAGAGGTGAGCGTTTGGATATTGACTGTACCTGTACCGGCATTCACCGATGCGGTAGGCGCGATATACAAGGTATTGGCATGGATGTTGATGGTTTTACCATCAGCCACTTTCAAACCACCGTTCGACAATGTGCCGTTGGTTGTAATCGCCACCGCACGCTGACCGGGGTTTGACGCTTTCGTTTCGCCTTTGACGGTGATATCTCCAGCGTTTGATGTCACCGCGTTTTGAACCACCAAACCTTGAACATTGGTGGTGTTGGCGCTGTAGCCTTCAAGCTTGATGTCCGTTTGTGCACTCACTGTGCCTTGGGTCACAACACCTGCACCGCCAGCCGCATCGGTACTTCTACCAATCATGCTTACACTGGCATTGTTTGATTTCACCGCTCCTGCTGAAAATATGCCTTGGCCTGTGACTGATTGGCCTGTCAAATTCACTGCACCGTCAGCTGTCAAAACTGCATTGGATGAAACCCCTGCTCCAGCTCCTGAAGAAGCACCCATGATGTTGAGGTTGCCCGAAGCCGTGATGGCACGGGTATCCGCCAGGTTGATGCCTGTGCCTGTGGCTTTGCCAGAACCAGCACTGATGACACCTGTGGTGCCATCAATGCCACCCGAACCAACCGTGTTACTGGCTCCCGTGATCATGCCAGCACCAGTGTTGTCAATAATGATATTTTTACCAACAATTGTTGTTGGCGTTGTAACCAGAGGGTTGTTGTTCATGACGATTCCCCCCTGATTGGCTTGAATCAAAATATTGCCAGTCGCGTCAAGGGATGTATTGCCCGCCAAAGGCGTCAACACGCCATTAAGCGCCCCCACTCTGGAGCTTATTTGAATGGCGTTTGTGCCTGGCTTGTTGGTTTCACCCTGCAGGACGATGTTGCCCCCGGCTTTGGCTTGAAGACCTGAGACGATATTGAGCGCCTCAAGACTGTTGTTCGTTGAGCGGTTGTTGCCGCGCAAGGTGATGTTGCCATCGGCCGTTAAGATCGGCGCTTGGGCTCCCCAGCCGCTCTCGGCAAAGTAAAGTCCCCTGCCATTGCCCCCACCTTCAACCGTGCCTTGGATGTCAATGTTGCCGCTGGCGGTGACCGTTAAGACATTGGGGAAACGTTGCACGACGACACCCGAGCCGCTGGAGCCCGCAATGGTATTGGCTACGCCCGTAACCGTCAGATTTTTTACATCCCAAGTCGTGTAGTTGGAGTTCTGAATATAAACACCAGTGGCGTTGGCGGTGATGCCGTCAACAACCACGTCAACGCCCTTGGCGTTGATGTTGGTGTCCCAGATTTGAACGGCCGATGTATTTTTTTCTGTTTGCCCCACGATCCTCAGGCCACTCTGACCGACATTGTTTTGACTGGCGTTGATGGTGCTGCGAATAAAGATGGGCGCATTCGTGCCGGCTGCTTGCTGGCCCAGAGTCACACGCCCAATCGCGTCGATGGATGCCGTATTGGTGCTCGCGCCAATACGTATGCCGTTACCTCCCACTGTATTCGTGTTTGAACCTTTCAGCGTGGTGATGCCAGCCCCTTGGTTTTCAAGCCTGACCGATGCACCATCCCAGACCATCACACCCGCACCAAAATTGCCTTGCGCGTTGCTGTTGCCGGTGATGTTGCTGTTGGTGTTGCCTGTGGCTTTGAAGGTGACCGCGCCGTTCATGTAAACGCCGTTGACGCCGAATGAATTGCCCGCGACGGTGTGCGTGCCGGTGACTTGGTAGTTGTCTGCGGTGATGCCGGAGCCATGATTGAACACCACGCCGCTTCGGCTGTTGTTGGTGACACCGTAGTTGTATGGGGTAACCGTTTGAACACCTGTGGTGTCCTTAGACGTACCCGTCAGGGTGACCGTGCCGTTGGTGGTGATGGTGCTGTTTAGCGTGATGCCTTTACTGTTATTGCTTTCTACAGTGCTACCTTGATAGTTGCCTTTGGCTTCCATCTTGATGTTGACAAGCTTGGTGCTGGCAGTGGTTGTTGTGATAGCAGCACCAGCGTTTTGCGTAATGCCGTTATCGGCAATCAAGCTCAAGGTCGCGTCGGTAGCGCCTGTATTTGTGAAAGTCAGTTTATCGGCAATGGTGATATTGCCTGCGCCTGAGCCCGATGCCCCAGTATTTGTGGTGGTGATGGTGACGCTGGTGCCGTTGTTAATGGCTCCTTGAATGGTATCGACTTTGACAACACTGGTGGCAGCAGATGCGTCGGGGGTATAGGTGCCGCTGACGTTTGTATAGCCTGCATTATTACCATTGGAAATCGTCACATCCGATGGGTCCAACAACCACTGCGCGGCTTTAATGGCAACGCCGTCGGTGACCAAATAATCACCGGATGTTTCAACAAAGCCTTTGTTGCTTTCCAGTTTCGCATTGCTGACATCGGTGGTTTTGGCCAACACGCCAGTCACTTCGTCACGGCCAATAATGATGTTGCCGCCTTTGTTCTTGGTGCTTTTGCTGTTGGCTTTAACGACGCCGCTGACTTTGATGTCGCCGTGGTCTGCGTGCAGTGTCACGGCGCCGCCTTGCTCGCCTGTGGTGTCGATGGTGCCGGTGTGGGCAATGCTGGCTACGGCGTCGCTGACGGCGGCGGCTTGCATCAGCACTTGGCCGCCTTCGGTGGTGATGGTGCCACTGTTGGCCACCATGGCGTTGAGGGTGGAGGGCTGCAGTTCTAGGCGCACTTTGCCGCTCAGGGGCACGCTGATGTTGTCGGTCAGGCCAGCGGGGAGTGCCACGGTTTCGCCCGAGGCCAGCACCACAGCGCCGCCTTGGGTGGTGATGGCGCCTTGGTTGTCTACGCTGGCACCCATCAGGGCCACATAGCCGCTAGGGGCTGTGGTGCTGATGGTGGCGCCGTCTTCCACGGTCACGCCAGCGGTGCTGCCGTTGCGGGTGAATTTGTGTTTGCCTGCCGAGAAGTCGGCATCGGTCATGCCGAATGTGCTGGCTGTAAAGGCGCTGGCTGTGACCGAGCCGCCTTTGCCAAACACCACGCCGTTGGGGTTGATGAGGATGACTTGGCCGTTGGCTGTGAGCTTGCCAAAAATTTGGCTTGGGTCGTTGCCCACCACACGGTTGAGCAGCACTGAGCTGGCACTATTTTGTTGCACGTTCACTGCTGCACCGCTGCCAATGCTGAAGCTTTGCCAGTTGATGCTGGCTTTGTCGGTGTTTTGCTTGATCACCATGGTGGCGTTATTGGCGGTGGCGCTGCTGCTGATGGCCACGTTGCCGCTGTTCACGCTGTAGCCTGTGGGCAAGGTGTTGGCTGCTGGGCCTGCGGCTGTGGCGACGCCCACGGTGACAAAGCTGAGGGCAATCGAGGCAAAGACGGCTTTGAGCAAACCTACAAAGTTGTCAGCCGATGCGGCTGACGAATTAGGGAAAACCGCCGTACGAACGCCCGTTCCAGCTGCTTTGCCTTGGCCAGCGGTGTGCTCACCCACGGCCACCAAGGTGCCTAAGCGCTTAGAGAAAACAATTTTGTAACAAAGAGCGTTCATTTTTAAAAATTCCTTAACCAGAACTTAAAGCGAAAGGGTTCGCTTTGTGATGGAAGGTATTTTCG
>ERZ650303.440-NODE-440-length-12679-cov-7.302677_pt1 | contig 12679 bp, 18 predicted proteins | sample MGYA00376239_ERZ650303 | MGnify/ENA primary metagenome ERZ650303 (study PRJEB26733, sample SAMN07839262) | wastewater metagenome | biome: small river; feature: stream; material: water | place: USA: North Carolina | collected 2016-04-05 ... | reverse complement strand
ATTTCTCTCCCGCTCCGTTGTTTCGTAGGGTTTGGGTTTGAGGCGAAGCGGAGTAGGGTGAGGGGATGAGCGACAAGTATCTCGTCACCACGCAACTGATCCCGCAAAGAGTAGCCGAGGCCGCGCTCCCAGCGTTGCGTGAAGCTCTCGACTTCGGCGTTCAGTTCGTGCTGTTGAGCCCCGGCGCGTCGAACCCTCCGCCTGGGATAGTGTCTGAGCCCTATGGCGTCGCGGTCGGCGTCATCAAGTTATTGGGCAATCCAGACGATCAGATTGAAGAAGCGCTCCAACCCGTAAAGCAGGCGGACCCAAAACTCAGCTTCGATTGGGTGATGATCCGATGACCGACATCTTCAAGAGCGCAGACTGGGCGAGGCGCGCGGGCGAGGTGTCTGGCAAGGCGCTCCTGGCATCAGGCGGCGAGACGATCGGATCTGCTCTTGTTGCGGACATAGAGCGCAGCCTTGATAACGGCGGCGATCCGTCGCTTACGCACACGCAATGGCGAATGTTGCTTTCTATGGCGAAGCTTGGCCTGAAGTCCGCCTAACCCCGCCCAACCTCCCTCACGCGCGATACTTTGCGCGTGTATTCCCAAGACGAAAGCGCGCCGGACGAAGAGCCTGAGTATGAAGGGCTCGACTTCGACCAGTACAAAACCTGGTGGCAGGAAGCCGTTGACACGTACGCGCCAGCGCGCGCTCAACACATTCGCGATGAGGAATATTATGACGGCGACGTAGCTGGCGACGGCTACGGGCATTGGACGCGCGCTCAGCTTACCAAGCTGATGAACCGCAACCAGCCGCCGGTCACGCGCAACTTCATCTGCCGGAAGGTGAACGGCATCTCTGGTGTTGAGCAGCGCTCGCGCTCTGAGCCTCGCGCTTTACCACGCACCCCGAAGGATCAGAAGGCGGCCGAAATCGCCACCGACTGCCTGCGCTTCATCAAGGAAAAGACCCGCTGGTCAAACATCAAGGGCGAGAAGGTCCTTGAGGGTGTGAAGATAGGCTTTGCCGCGGTCGAGATCGGCGGCGCCAAGGATCACGTTCCGGTCACGCCGATCCAGTGGAAAGAGTTCTTCTTCGACCCGCGCTCGCGTGCGTTTGACTTTAGCGATGCGCGCTATCTTGGCGTTGCCAAGTGGCTGGATCTCGACGTGGCGAAGGCGACTTACGCCGGGCCGAAAGTACCCGAGCCGCAATATCCGCCGCAGCCTCAAATCCCGCCGCAACCGCTCGAGCCGCAGTTCCAGATGCAATGGGCTCAGATGGCCCAGCAAGCGCTGACGATGTGGCAGGCTGAGGTTCAACAAATCCAGCAGGCCTATGAGGCCGAAGTCGCGCGCCGGCAAAAGATTCTCGACGTTCTGGAATCCACCGCAGACGGCGGCGGCTCCGAGACGATGAACGCCGATAGTTCGTTCGAAGATCGGCCCTCCGGTCAGTGGTGCGATTCCAAGCGCCGCCGCGTGTTCGTTGTGGACATGTGGCACATTGATACGGAGCACGGCTGGTATCGGTGCGTCTTCACCGGCGCGGGCAAGCTCTTCACGCAAGCCTCGCCCTATCGCGAGAAGGATCAATGGGGCCGCGTTCGCCCTGTGCATCCGATCCAAGCGTTCTCGGTTCACGTCTCCAAGGATCTGTGGCGCTACGGCGAAGTCCGCGGCATGCGCCCGGCGCAGGACGAGGTGAACTTCCGCCTCTCCAAGAAGATCGACATCCTCTATCGCCAGCAGCTTTTCTATCAGCCGGGCACATTCCAAGAGCAGGACATCGAAGCCGTCCGGCGTGAGATCGCCAAGGCTGATGGCGTCATTGCCGTCAACGACATCAACGGCTTCAAGATTGAGAAGAACCTCGACATCGCCATGGCGATGGACGCTTCCATGCAGGAGGCGATGCGCTTTCTCGATCTGGAAGGCGCAAACCCAGAGCTTCAGGGCAGGGGTGGAAGCAATCAATCAGGCCGCGCCATTCTCGCGCGCCAGCAAGCGGGCTTGGGGCAACTCGGCCCGGTCTTCGATCGTATTCAGGATTGGGAGCTTCGTTGCTACCGGGCGATGTGGGCGCGCGTCCAACAGTTTTGGACCGCGCCAATGTATGTGCGCGTCACCGACGACAAGAATGCGGCGCGCTTTGCTGCGGTGAACGGTGCGCCGGTTGTGAACAGCGACAACGGCAACACGCCGGACGCTGATGAAGCGCCGGCCATGCCGCCACAAACGCCGCAGGGCGGGCCGCGAATGGGTGGCGCTGCGATGCCTCCCCCGCAAGGTGGACCCGAGATGGGCGCCATGCTCGGCGCTCCGCAAGAGCCGCAAGAAGTTGGCCCGATGCTGGCCGAACTCGACATGGACATCATCATCGATCGCGCGCCGGAAGCTGCGACGCTCCAAGCCGAGCAATACGAAAGCCTTGTGCAACTCGCGCAGTCAGGCGTGCTTGGTCCGCCAAGCCCAGACACCGCACGCTTGCTCGTTACGGCGTCGGCGCTCCCGAACAAGTCCGAACTCCTCGACATGATCGAGAAGATGGCCGCCAAGCCGCAAGGGCCGAGCCCCGAGCAGAAGGTGCAACTCGAAACGCTTGCCAAGAAGATCGAGCAGATCGTCGCGCAAACGCAAAAGACGAAGGCCGAGACTGCGAAGATCGCGGCGGAGATTCCGGGCGCTGCAGCAGATGCGCAGCTCACGCAGGCACAAGCCCGCACCGAAAACGTCAATGCGACAATGACTGAACTTTCTGCAGGAGACGCGCTCGCAGTGCGCTCGCTCATGCAGGGACCAGGAGCATTCAACTTCGCTCCGCCTCCGGCCGCCGCGGATCAATCGGGCGCACTCGGCTTGCCACCGTCAGAGGCAAACGGGCCGCCTCCGTTGTGAAAGGGCGTTGTCGTCGGGCCTCACGACACGGGGTCGGTTGGAATGAGTGAAGCATGAGCGGATACGAGGAACTGATCGCAGGCAAAGCTACGCCAGAGCCGCAGACGGTGGATGCACCGCCCGCGGCTGAAGTCGTTGTGGAGCAAGCGCCGGCGCCCGAACCCGTTCAAACGTCTGAAGCGCCTCCGGTTGCTGCTCCTGCAGCGCCGGAAGCAGCGCCAGCGCCGCAAGATCACAGCGTTCCGCTCAACGTACTCCTGCGCACGCGGGAAGAGTTTGGCGGCAAGCTGACAGCGGCCGAGCAGCGCGCGGCGGCAGCGGAACGGCAACTCGCCGAAATCCGCCGCCGCGAAGAAGAAGCCAAGTCGAAGGTAGAAATCCCGCACCCGCTGGATGACCCGGACGGCTGGCAAGCTTCAATGCTGCAGCTTCAACGCCGCGCGGTAGAGCAAGCGGTTGGCCCGTTGCGTGAGCAACACCAGCAGCAACTTGAAGTGCTCTCACGCACGATGATGGTGCGCCACTTGGGCCAGGAGAAGTTCAGCGAACTCGAGCAGTTCATGAACGCCGCTCCTGACCAAGCGCACGCCATCGCTCTGAAGCAGGCCGATCCTTACGGCTGGTTCTACGACAAGTTTCAGGAAGCCCAAGAGCATCGCAAGCGCGAAGAAACGCTGAAGCAGCTTGGCGGCAAAACCGTCGAAGAACTTGTGGCTGAGCGCGTCGCTGCGGAACTGGCAAAGCATCAGGCCCAGCCTGTTGTTGAGCAACCGCACACGGCGCCAGCAGCCGACACCCGCGAGCGCAATCCAGACGGCACCTTCAAGCCATCCAACCAAACGCAACGCCACCAGCCACCTTCGCTCTCTGTCGTCGCCGCCGCTCCGGCTCCGCGCGGACACGAGGCCTTGAGTGGCTACGACATGCTCACAAAAAAACGAGGTTGAGATAAAGGCTAATGGCTGAGACAGCACTCTCCAGCGCCCACAATGTTCAGCAGTGGAGCGCCAAGGTTTTCTACGAATTCCAACGCGAGTCGGGCTTCTCCCAATATCTGGGTGAAGGTCCGAACAACATCATCGTGTCCAAGCGCGAGCTTGTTGGCGGTGGTCAGACCATCAACATCCCGTTCTTCCCGGATCTGCAGGGTGATGGCGTCGCCGGCAATGCCGTTCTTGAGGGCAACGAAGAAGGCGCGGAAGCGAAGAACGAGCAAGTCACCGTCGACTTCCTCCGTCACGCGACCAAGTTCACCAAGCGCACGCAGAGCTTCGTAAACTTCGATGTTTACGCGGCGTCGAAGCAACTGGTGAAGAACTGGGGCAAGAACAAGGTGCGCTCGCGCATCATCGACCAGCTCCTTTCGGTCCGCGCGACTGGCACCGGCGCGAACCTCTACTACGGTAAGGTTACGGAGTCGGCGACTGGCCCAGAAATCACTGCCGCCAATTCGGCCGGCGCCGTGGTCGTGATCGATGGCGTTACCGTGACGACCGCTTCGGAAGCGAACAAAGACACGTGGATGACCAACAATGCGGGTCGCATTGTTGTTGGTGCGCTGGCCTCAAACGTCGGCACCGATCACTCGACTGCTCTTGCCACGCTCGACACGACGGATGACACGCCACGCGCTTCGATTCTCGACTTGGCCCGCTCAAAGGCAAAGCTCGGCAGCCCGCGCATGCACCCGTTCATGGTCGATGGCGACCAAAACGAGTGGTACGTGTACTTCTGCGGCACGCGTGAGTTCCGCTATTACGAGCAAGACCCGACGATCCTGCAAGCGGATCGCGAGTCGCGCGCTCGCGATGCGGGCGCTCTGAAGAACAACCCGCTCTTCACTGGCGGCGAGCTGCTCTATCGCGGCGTCATCATCAAGGAAATCCCTGAGATTCCGGTGATCGACGCGGTTGGCTCTGGCTCGGCAGACGTTGCGGTTGGTTTCCTCTGCGGCCGTTCGGCGATCGCATGGGGCCTCGGCCAAGACATGCAAACGATCGAAGACACGTCGGACTACAACTTCCGCCGTGGCCTCGGTATCGAAATGCTCGATGCCTACAAGAAGATCTTCTACGCCGACGCAGGCGCTACCGCGCCGATCCAGCACGGCGTTGTCACCGTCTACACTGCCGTCGCCTAAGCGAGAGGGGAGAAACACACATGGCTACTTTCACCGGCCCTTTCGCTAACGCGGATGTGGTTCCTGTTGATCCGGCTCTCGGCCGCATCGGCTTCATCATCCCCGGCTATATCGACATCGCCGCCAATCCGGTTGCGAACGATATCTTCAAGCTTTGCTGGGTTCCGGCGGGCTTCGTTTGCACGGGCGGCTTCATGTATCTGGCCGATCTCGACACCAATGCGAGCGAGACCTTGGACATGGACATGGGTTGGGCTGCCAACGGCGGCTCCGGCACCTATGACGCTCTCGACGCGGACGGTCTTGGCAACTTCGGCGTGATGAACGGCGACGCTTTCGCGAACCCGAGCATCAACAGCGTTGTTGGCAACATCGTGCCGTTCTCCGGTGCGTTCTTGAGCGCCGGCACGTTCCCGTACTTCACCAAGAAGACGCTCATCCAAGCGACGTGCATCGCAACGTGCGCCACGTTTACGGCTGGTCGTCTCTCGGTTGAAGTTCGCGGCTACGTCGATCCGTCTCTGGTTGTTGGCTAAGGGAGCCTAAAACTATGGCTACCGTAACCCAAGGTCGTCCGCTTCGCCGCGGTGCGATGAAGCAAGAAGGCGCGTTGTACGACTTCCTTTTCAACGTGAAGGAAGTCGTCAACACCGCCCTCAACTCCAACCTCTCTCTTGAGCCAGCAGCGGCCGCGCCCAGCGTCACCACCATGACGAAGGGTTCGGGCGTCTCGGCAGCAGAGAGCTACGCTGCTGGCGTCTTCAAGAGCGGCACGCTGATCACGACACGCATCGTGGTTGACCTGACGGGCTTGGTTGGCAGCGGCACGGACGTTGACATCATCGGCAACACTGGCGGCGCTGCCAACTGTCACTGGGGGCAAATCACCACGGCATTCAACGGCACGATCGTTGGCGGCCAGGTGACGTGCTTGGAAGTGCCGGCTGGCGGGACCAACGACATCGACTTCTACTCCGCAAACGAAGCCACCGGGGCGCAAGACGCGCTTATCACCAGCCTTGTCGAGACTGCTCTCGTCACGTCTGGCGGTGCTTGGACGAGCGGCGCATCGAAGGGGATGACGACTGTGCCTCCGGCCAACGACTACCTCTACATCACGAATGGCGCTGCCTCTGGCGGCACGTTCACGGCCGGCAAGTTCATCATCGAACTTTACGGCTACGCTGCCTAACCACAGAGGAACGCATGAAAATCATCTTCACCGGCGACCCGATTGAATTGGCTAACGGCCAAGGTCTGTCACGTCTCACCACGCAAATGTACGGGGTCACTTTCCCGATGGGCGCGGAAGTGGACGTGTCGCACCTGTCTGAGACGCAGAAGCGCAAGCTTCTGAACAACAGCCACTTCCGTCCCGCCGGTGTTGATGCGCCGCCTGCAGCGCTGATCATCCCGGTCAGCATGCAGGCGGCTCCTGCGGCCGCTGATGAAGGCGATGCGGAAGAAGCAGCGGAAGCGGCGGCTCACGCCGAGCGCGCCGCGGCTAAGCGCAAGAAGGCTTAAGCTAGATGGCGACCGTCAATCCGACCGTTGAGCGTCTGCCTGATCAGGACGCCATTCTCTATACGTGGGTGTTGACGAACACCAATAGCGACGGCGCCCCGATCACTGCGCATGAGTTCGGCGACCGAACCATGCAAGTGACGGGAACGTTCGATAGCGCAACGGTCGTTCTCGAAGGGGCAAATGTCGGCACCTACACGACGCTGACTGACCCGCAAGGCAACGCCATGTCGAAGACGGCGGCTGCGATTGAACTTGTGATGGAAGTGCCGCGCTACACGCGACCCAATTCAAGCGGCGGCTCTGGCTCTCAATCAGTCACCGTTACCCTGTTCTGCCGGAGGACGCGCAATTGAGCGATGTTAATCTGACGGAGGTTGAGGACTTCTTCAACCAGATGAGCCGCCAAGCCAAAGCCTTCGAAAAGGCAGGCGAGGTGTTCAAGATGCTGAAGGCCGCGCAACAGCTTCGCAATGAAGCTGAGGCGGCGACCAAGCGCGTAAAGGCTGAAGCCGAAACGGTGAAGGCTGATCTTGAAACGGCCAAAACCAACGCGGCCGCTGAGGTTGCAAAGGCCAAGGCTGCTGAGAAGGCGGCGCTGGAGAAAGCGGCCAAGGCCGAGAGCACGGCTGCAGAGATGATTGCTAAGGCGCAGGCCGAAGCCGCTCAGTTTGTCGCGCAGGGCAAGTCCGAAGGCGAGCGCCTAGCAGCGCTTGGACGTGGCAAATTCGCAGAGCACGAGGCTGCAGAGCGCGCGGCCATTAAGCGCCGCGATGAAGCGATCGCCCAAGCTGCTGAAGCTGAGGCGCAACGCGACACAAAGCTTGCAGACCTTGGAAAGCTGAAGAAGCAAATCGCACAATTGGCTGGGGCGTAAGCTCTTGGCCGGCACTGGCACAGCAACGGTGGACTTCGGTTCAACGCCGGTGGCTGAGGCCAGCGTGGTTGTAACGGACGCCAGCGTCACAAGCTCGGCTTACGTCGAAGCCTTCGTGATGATCGATAGCACGACCGACAACGACACGGGCGACCACCAGCACGCGGCAGCTTCATGGAAGCTCGCATGCGAGCCCGGCACTGGAAACTTCACTCTCTACGTCACCGCCCTCATGGATTTGTTCTGGGGCACTTTCAAAATCCGTTACGTGTGGGCTTGAGACATGGGTTGGACAAATACCCTTAAGGGCGGCGTCAGCGATAACCTCGTTGAGGTTGACGACAACAAGCGCCTGAAGGTCAGCCTCGACACGGGCGCAAACCCGGCACAGGTTGGTGCGGTTCGCATTGTGTCTGAGAACGATGCGGGCACTAAGACGGGCACGGCGCTTCTCGCATCGCCGGAAACGGATGACGACGCCAAGCTCCGTATCGCGCACGAAGCTGTGTTTGACTGCGAAACGTTCAACTATACCTCGCAGAACACGGGCAAGCACGCCTACCGCAACACGACGATGACGATTGGCTGGACTGCTGCCGGACTCACCACCAACAGTTCCAACATCACCACGACCACCACCGGCGTTGCGTTCACGACATGGGCGGAGTTCCCGATCCTTGGCGTGTCGGAGCTTTACGGTGAGTTTGAGGGCAGCTTTACGGCACAGCCGACGACCAACACGATCATCGACTTTGGTTTGATGCGCCTTGCCACGTCTAACCCGTATGCGCCTGCAGACGGCGTTCATTTCCGCCTGACCAGCGCCGGCCTCTCCGGCGTCATCAACTCCAACGCCACAGAAACCACGACGAGCCCGTTTGATTTTACCTACACGCTGAACCAGAAATACCAGTTCATCATCGCGGTCCACGAGCGCAGCGTCAAGTTCTGGATCGATGATGTGCTTTACGGCACCATCACCACGCCAGCGGGCCAAGGCCAGCCGTGCATGAGTGGATCGCTGCCTGTTAGCGTGCGTCATGCCATTTCAGGCGGTGCAGCGGGCGCGGCGCTCTCGTTTGTGCTCAACGACTACAACGTCTCGATCGGCGGCCCGAACATTGCGCTCACGGCTTCAGTCATGGGCCAGCGCATCTATGGCTCGTATCAGGGCCTTTCGGGCGGCACGATGGGCTCGCTCGCGACCTACGCCAACAGCACCAACCCGACCGCAGGCGCTCCGTCAAACACAGCGCTTGCGGCCAACCTTCCAGGCGGCTTGGGCGGGCAAGGCTTGGTTACTGCCGCCGTTGCCGCTGCAACCGATGGCATCTGGGGCAGCTACCAAATCCCCGCCGGCACGGCCAACGTGCAAGGCCGACGCTGTGTTATCCGCGGCATCCGCATCGATGCTGTCAACACTGGCGCGGCTGTTGCGACGACCGCGACCACGATCCAGTTCTCGCTTGCTTACGGCCATACAGCCGTCTCGCTCGCAACGGCGGAAGCCGCAGCAGCAAAAGCGCCGCGCCGTCTGCCGCTTGGCTTTATGACGTGGGCTGTTGGCGCTGCAATCGGACAAGGCCCGCAAGCGGGGCCGATCATCGTGGATCTTGGAGACGCGCCGGTCTTTGTGAACCCCGGCGAGTTCGTGCAGCTCGTTGGCAAGTTCCTCGTCGGCACGGCCACAGCTTCGCAAACGATCAGTTTCACCTGGACGCCAATCTACGGCTGGGAGTGATCGGATGTCGCTGCTCTTGGCCTTGGTCGATGCAGACTCTCCCGATCTCATTACCGTGATCTATCAGTTCTTCCGTGGTCGTGGCCGCGGTCGTCGCCGCTAAGCCCGCCCGCGTCGCTTGCGCGCGATACTTGAGGCATGGCGACAATCACAAAGGTTCAGCTCCGCCAGCGTGTTGCTGAGGAACTGAAGGTCTATTCTCCAGATCAGGAATTGAGCGCGGACGCGGCGGCTCGGATCGACACCTCGATTGACGACGCGCGCGCGCTGCTCATCGAAGAGCGCCTGTGCTGGTGGGGTGAGAACGCCATTCCGCAGCAATGCGCTATCCCGCTGACGTGGATCGTTGCAGCCTATGCCTGCACCAAGCTTGGCAAAGCAGGGCAGGGCTATGAAGCGGGAGAAGATCGCGGCAAGGCGCGGCTCGCGAAGCTGAAGACCCCAACCGACATCACAACGCTGGCCGTGGATTATTTCTGATGCCGTCGCAGCGCGTCGAAATCCCGCTAGGGATGATGCAGCAGAAGACGCGCTCGCCGTTCGTGTCGAGCCAGTCGCTTGTGAACTGCGTGGCGGAGACGATGCAGCCCGCCGGCTCTGCGATCTATGGCGGTTTTGGGCTGACGGAGTTTGCGGACATTGGCTCGGGCGAGATCCGCGGCGTCTATCCGTTTAACGAAGTCTGTTACGCGGTCTCCGGCGACAAGCTCTACTCTGTCGATGAGAACGGCGCAGAGACAGAGATCGGCCCGATCGCGGGCTATGATCCGGTCGATTGGTCAGACAACGGCGAACAACTCACCATCGTTTCGGACTCCACGACCTACGTCTATGACGGCTCGACGCTCACGCCGATCAATGACCCAGACTTTCGCCGCGCGACGAGCACGGCGTTCTTGAAGCAGACGACGATCTTCACGGTCTACGATACGAGCGTTTTCATCACCTCGGCGCTCGGGGATTCTACCGATTACGATGCGCTCGACGTAGCAACGGCTGAGGCGAAGCCGGACAAGCTTCGCCGCGTGTTCGTCTCCGGCAATGAAGCGCTGATGTTCGGCGCGCGCTCGGTGGAGGGCTATTACTTCTCGGGTAAGCCTAATGGCGTCCCTCTCTCACCGACGCAGACCTATCTGGATTACGGCCTCGCCGGTCGTGACGCCGTGTGCGGGATCGACAACACGGTTGCTTGGCTCTCACACTTGCTAGACTTCCGCACGCTCCGCGATCAGACGCCGCTTGCGATCGCTGATCCTGCAATCTCCGCCATGGTGCAGGGCTGGACGAACCCAGAGACGGCGCGGATGTTCTCGTTCGCGATCGGCGGCCATGAATGGATGGCGGTGCGCCATGCCAATGGCTGCGCGCTCTGGGATGCATCAACGCGGCTTTGGTCGATGCGTGAGAGTCATGGCATGGACACATGGCGCGTCGCGTCTAACGCCTGGTGCTACAACAAGAACATCATGGGCGATGCAACCACCGGCAAGCTCTGGGTGCTCGACCCGAACGCGCACGCAGAAGGCTCTGATCCGCTCGTGCGCAAAGTCACGACGCACACGCTAGGGCCGGGCGGAACGCCGTTCACCTTGGATAAGGTAGAGCTTGAAGTCGAGACCGGCGTTGGACTCGCAACCGGCCAAGGCTCGGACCCGAAAATCTGGATGCAGCTTTCGCGCGATAGCGGACGCACCTGGGGCGCGCGCATGGAGCGGAGCCTTGGCTTGATGGGCAAGCGCAACACTGTCGTCGTGTGGCAAGGCCCGTTCGGCGACTTCCCGCAAACCGGCGGCGTCATCCGCTTGGGCATTTCAGATCCCGTTCGTTTCGTAGCAAAGAAAGCGTGGGCGGACTTCACGCCTAACCGGCCATGAGCGAAGTTACACCTTTCGATATTCCCTTCTCACGCGATGATTGGTCATCGAAGGTGAAAGACGCGCTTGATGCGCGCTTTAAGCACGGCACGGGCTCACCTGAGGGCGTCGTCGTCGCCGACATCGGTTGCCAATACATCAACCTAAGCGGCGGTGCGAGCACGACGCTTTACGTCAAAGAGAGCGGCAACGGTTTAGCGACTGGATGGGTTGGCAAGTGAAGCTGCGCTTCACCAGAGACGCTACGTTTCTCAACACCGTCGCCAATCATCCAAGCGTGCGGCCTGCGCTCGGAACAGACGGGGAAAGCTTCTGCGATCTTGGCGTCTTGTTGGCGCTGCCAGGCGCCTTTGCGCTTGAAAGCGATATGGGCGGCTTCGTCTTCACGCTGACGGGCGACGGGCTTTATGAGTTCCACACGCAGTTCTTGCCTGAAGGGCGGGGCCGTCACGCAATGGAGGCAGCGCTTGAAGGATGCCGCGCGCTGTTCGAAGACTATGCCGCGCCAGGGCTTCAGACCTACGTCCCGCACAGCAACGTTGCCGCGCGTTGGTTGGTTCGTTTCGCAGGCTTTACAGAAACACACCGCGACGATGCGCAATCCTATTGGCGTTTGACCCGTGAGGAATGGCAAGCCCGCGCCGCCAACCGGAAGGGGTAGAATAACGCTCTATTTCTAGGAGCGCGCCACTTTGCCCGCAGCAGCAGCAGTAGCCACGGTCGCGACGGCCGCTATCGGCGCAAGCGCTCAAGCCAAAGCCGCGAAGAAATCCGCCAACGCGATCACGCAAGCCTCTGATCAGGCGACGGCGCTAGACGCGGCCATTTACAACGACCAGCGCAATTTGCTTGCGCCTACTATCAGTGCCGGCGCACAAGCGCGCGCCCATCAGATGCTGGCGGCGGGCTATACGCCTGCGCAAGTCAAAGCCTACCTCGCGCAAACGACTGCCGCAGTGAACGCGCCAGCGCCAGGAGTTGGTGGGGCCGCGACCAGCGGAACGGGCGGCCCATCGCGTTTCATGGGCATCAACAACCCGTTCTATAATGGCGAAGGCCAGCTCGAGCAGCCAAACCAAACGATAGATGCGGTTCCGGGTGAAGACTATTCGTGGGTCGATAACTGGAACGCATCGGACGCTCTAACGAGCCAGCCCGGTTATCAACTCCAATTCGACACTGGACGCAAAGAGCTTGAGCGAAGCAAGGCCGCGAATGGTGATTGGCTGTCCGGTGACACCGGCATCGCGCTCAACAAGTACGGCCAAGACCTTGCATCGAACTACTGGGACAAGATGTGGAACCAGTACGGCGATCTTGCTGGCGATGGCCGCGAGGCAACCGGCACGACCGTCAATGTCGCTGGCAACTACGGCAACAACGCGACCGGTAATATTCAAACCGCAGGCCAAGCGCGCGCGACTGGCTATCGGCAAGCAGGCAACGCTTGGGGCGGATTCTGGAATGACGCGGTGCCTGGCGCGATTGGCGCGGGCTACGGCTACGGCACAAAACAAGGCTGGTGGTAATGGGCGTCTGGGATTCATTCTGGCAAGGCGCTCAGAACGGCGAGCACTTCGGTGACATGCGCCGTAACCGCGAAGCCTTCCAAAGCGGCGGCTACGATGGTGTT
>ERZ650303.439-NODE-439-length-12681-cov-11.849438_pt1 | contig 12681 bp, 5 predicted proteins | sample MGYA00376239_ERZ650303 | MGnify/ENA primary metagenome ERZ650303 (study PRJEB26733, sample SAMN07839262) | wastewater metagenome | biome: small river; feature: stream; material: water | place: USA: North Carolina | collected 2016-04-05 ... | reverse complement strand
CTTGCGCACGCAAATGCTTCTTCACCGTCATGGGGTAATACGTGCCGCCCTTCACCGTGGCGTCGTTGCACACCACCATGCAGTCCACACCGCTCACGCGGCCAATGCCGGCAATCAGGCCGGCGCACGGCGCGTCGTTGTTGTACATGTTGAGCGCGGCGAGTGGGGCCACTTCTAGAAACGGCGTGCCGGGGTCGAGCAACATGTGCACACGTTCACGGGGCAGCAGCTTGCCGCGGGCGGTGTGTTTGGCGCGGGCGGCCTCACCACCCCCGACGGCAATTTTTTCGAGATGGGCTTTGAGGTCTTCCACCACGGTGCGCATGGCGGCGGCGTTGGCCGCGAAATCGGCAGAGCGTGGGTTGAGTTGGGAATGCAAAACAGTCATCGTGTTTTTCCTTGAACGGCGTTGTGACCAAGCTTAGGCCGTTTGCCCTCACGCGATGCGTCAGTTGGGTTGCAAATCCTGCCACAATGAGGGTTCTTATGGTTAGCCCTAGCCCCACCTCAGAACCCACGCCCGCATTGGGCCGCGCCGAGACGCCCATTGCATTCATTCAAGCGATTGTTGCGGCTTATGCGCAGCGCGGTTTGCGTGTGGACGGCGCCTTGAAGAAGGCACAAATCGAGCCAAAACTTCTCAAGAAAAACAACGCCCGCGTGACGGCCATGCAGATGGAGTTGATGTCGGGCATCGCCATGCAAGAGCTGGACGACGAAGGCCTCGGTTGGTTCAGCCGCCGCTTGCCGTGGGGCAGCTATGGCCTGCTGGTGCGCGCCTCACTCACCTCCCCGACGTTGGGCTTGGCGCTGAGTCGCTGGTGCAGGCACCACGGCTTACTGACAGACGACATTCACCTGAGCTTGACCGAACGCCACGGCGTGGCCACCTTGCAGCTGGACGAGGCGCATGACCTGGGCTTGTTCCGCGAGTTTTGCGTGGTGTCGGTGTTGCGCAATGCGCTGGGCGTGGCGTGTTGGCTGACCGATTCACGCATCCCGCTCACCGCCACGCACCTGCGCTTTGCACCGCCCGCACACGCCGACAGCTACCGCGTGCTGTTTGATGGCCCCACCCATTTCAATGCACCCGTCAATGCTCTGCAGTTTGATGCAGGCTACCTCGCCCTGCCCGTGCGTCGCGACGAAGCCGCCCTGCAACAGATGCTGCAACGCGCCTTGCTGCTGACCGTGCGCCCCTACCGACGTGACCGCTTGTTGGTGGAAAAAGTGCGCCAAACCTTGGCCCAACACCCCGAGCACAGCCGCAATGCCGACGATTTGGCCGCGTGGCTGAACATGTCGGCGCGCACCTTGCACCGCCAGCTGCAAGAAGAAGGCGCCAGCCTGCAACAACTCAAAGACAGCGTGCGCGAGCAACGTGCACGCACCCTGCTGCTGCGCACCCGCAAGCCGCTCAAGCACATTGCCACTGAGGTGGGGTTCTCGAATGAAAAGAGCTTCATTCGCGCCTTCAAAACGTGGACCGGGCAAACGCCTGAAGCTTTTCGGCACAGCCTTTAAGCTGAGGCTTTGCGTCGCGATATTTTCTGTATGGCTATTTTGATCGGCACCGATTGAATCGCGCCTTGCACATCGGTGACTGCACCTACACCAATTTGCAGCGCCTCAGCCGAAGTCAGTTGGGTGCCCAAGGCTTCGCTTTTGATGCTGCTGCAACGCCTATTGCGCCTTGAGCCAGAACGACTACCACCGCCACTGCTGCGAGCGTTTTCTCCAACAGCCATCAAGCAACCACGAGATTTACTGAAGACTAGGCGGTGGGTTTGGGTATTCATTCTTTATTTGCTTTTTCGTTTTCGTCGCACGTAAGCCGTTATTGGCTCCGTAATTACCACCATCCAACACTTTGATGCTTGAGTCGTTTTTAAGCACATCGTTGACCAGTACCTCTATCTTGGTGTCCAGCTTATCGCCATTGGCCACCACATCGCTAATGTTTTCTACCTGTACTTGATTGGAATCCCATTAAATTGCGTATCCACTGACCAATCGGTAGGTTTTAACTTTTCATTGAACCATTTCGCGCCGGATGCCAGCCATTCAGATCTTCTCTTTTTCGTGCTAACGATTGTGCAATCCTCATACCCAAACTCCGTCCCACAGCAATCACAAATTTCCCATGTTGGGGTTTGATCATCCGCCCCCCAAGGGGGCATCACCAGTTCAAATCCACATACACGACAGTTATTTTTGGGCATTGAAATAATCCAGATTCGTTGGGTATCCGTGATTAGCAGGGTCAGGTTTAAACATGGTTCGTGGACCACCAGAGGCAGACTTGATCGCAAACGTATCAGTTAATGGATCAAACAATACAGTATCACCATTAGAGCGCACAATTTTCAAAGCACTCGCAGGAGGATTTGCCACAAATGCTTGAGCACCTTCGACATACTGCGCTGCGTTCGAATACTGCGGAAACTCTGAAGCGTGTTTTATCCAATGCGCTTGTGCATTTTCAGGTGAAGTCAATGTTTTCGTGTACGACCAGTCTCCAATTAGCGCATTACCCTTTGAATCGATGACGATTGTTTTAGCCTCATCGAGCTTAGCCGTTGCGCCCGCCACATCGCCAGCCTTGTAAAGCGCCTTGCCTTCACGCAAGACCTTGGCCACACCGTCGCCAACAGGCCCTGCAATGCCCACCGTCGCCAACAGGTAGTCAAACGGTGTCTCCGCTTCAACATAGGCTTTGATATCACCGATGACGGGCACAAAGTCCAGCACCGTGCTGCCCAGCTTAGTAAGCGCAGCGGTCTTCTTCGCATCACAGTTTGCATTGCGCGAGCACTCCGCTTTTAGGTCCGTTAAAAACGCTGTTTTCGCATAGCGATTTGCGTTGGCATTGAAGTCTGCACCGCCCAAATAGTTAGCAGGAAGCGCTCCATTTGCAACCAGGTCCTTTTGCGTCAACGTGCCGACTTGAGATTCGCTAATCTTGGCTCTACACAATGGACTATTGATGTCTCTACAAGCATCAGCCAACTCTTTGTCTTGCTTTCCACTGAGTGCGGCGTACTCTTTAACAGCAGCATCACAGTCTGGTCCTGGCGTACAAGTCTTGAGCCTGTCTGCAAGTTGTTTCCACTGCGTGTGATTCAGATAGTTGTTCTGCGCCGCATTCACCCCCGTCATCACCGCCGTGCTCACACTCGCTGCACTGCCGTCTCCCGTGATGGCCACCGCAGCCGCTGTGATGACTTTGACGAAGTTCAGGGTGTCTTCTGGCTTCTTCGTGCCATTGGGGTCATACCACTGCGCGGCTAGCTCGCCTACTACTGCACCCGTTGCGCCCGCACTGCACCCACCACTGCCTTGGCCTGCTGCTCCTGCCACACAGCCAGCGATGGCATGCGCCAGTACTTTGGCCATTTGATCGTTGGTTGTCATGTCGCCAATGGTGTTGGCCGCTTGGCCTGCGCCCGCGCTGATGAACGCACTCACCAAACCCGTCTTGATGTTGTCTTCCAAACTCGTGCCTGTGATGGCACTGGTCATGGTGGCGTTGGCTAGGTTGTTCATCACAGCCTTGTTCAAGTTGGCTGTGAACCCATCGCTTACTTTGACCTTATCAAGGCCCATCGTGCTGTTGAAGTCGCTCAATACGCCAGCACTGACCATTGCCAGTGCAATGCCTTTGATGTTTTGGCTGCTGCCCATGTCACTGAGCGTCTTGCCAATATCACCGCCGTTGTTCACAAAACTCACACCCGCGCTCGCAGCCAGCGCCGCAAAACCTGCATTGGCTGCGGCACCCAGCGCGGTGCTGCCCATTAACGTCGCGGCGCTTGTGCTGGTGGCTGCTGTGCCACCCAGCATGTCTGCACCCATGTTGCCTGTGTACGCCGCGATGGCAATGGCCAAGATCGCAGCACCTGCAGGTGTCAGCCCCTCTTGGCTGTAGTCCCATTTCTCATAGGCGAGCTTGACTTGGCTCCAGTTCACACGTGGGTCTTTGGCCAACTCGCCGATGTAGGCCAAGCCCGGTTGTTGGCTTAAGGCTTGTACTTGGGTTTTGAAGTCTCCCTCTGGAATCATCACCATGGTGTTGATGCCCGATGCAATGTTCACTTGGCCGTTGATTTGCGTTTGGTTCAGCGTTTGTTTGGTCTCGCCATTGCCCGACATTTGTTGGTACACACCCGCTGTGGTGGTTTCTTCGGTGTGGCTGGTTTGGGTGGTGTTTTTGCTGCCACCCAAGATGAGCTGCCCAGCTTGGCTGGTATCCGCCCCCGCGCTGCGCACGAAGTTCACGTTGGGGGCCGTCAAGATGGCTCCTTGCACATCGGTGACTGCACCCACGCCAATTTGCAGCGCCTCAGCCGAAGTCAGTTGGGTGCCCAAGGCTTCGCTTTTGATCGTGGTGTCTGTGCTGCTGCTTTTGCTGTAGGTGATACCCATCATGCTTGAGCTGGTTTGGCTGCTGGTCGAGGTCTGATGCAGCTCTTGCACGGCGTAGAGCAAGGTGTTGTTCACGCCCTCCACTTGCACCAGTTGCGAGCCATCCATCTTGGCGCCCTCGCTCATGACGTTGTAGCCCAGCACTTTGACACGTTGGCCTTCAAGCTCGGTCACCTGCGCTGTTTTGTCTAGGGTTTCGTGTTGGGTGACGGTGGTTTTGCTTTTAATCGGGTTTCCGCTCGTGCTGCTCGTCGTCCAGTTGTGCTGCTGAGTGTCTGTGTTGAAGCCCAAGCTCACATTGCCTGCCGACACCACGTTGACCTCGCCTTGGGTGGCTTGGACGCTCGCCGCATCCAACTGCACGCTGTTTTGGCCGTAAATGATCACGCCTTTGTCGCCCGTGATTTCGCTGCGTTCGGTCACCACGCTTTGGCGCACGTCGTTGCCGTTTTGCACTTTGCTATAGGCTTGCGCGCTGGTGAGTTTGACGGCACCAGCAGCCACGACAGCCGCTTGCTCACCCACATGCATTTGCAAACTTTGTGCGCTCACATCGCCTTGGTTGGCTTGCACCAGGGCGTTACCGCCTGATTTGATTTGCACGCCATGGACCACTTCGGTGTGGCTGGTGTTGCCAGTCAAGCCACTCAACAAGCCGATGAATCCACCGCCACCACGTGCGCCTTTAATGTTGATGTTTTCACTGTCCACCACGGCTTGCAAATCCACATTGCCTTGGCTGGATGAGAGTTTGAAGTCATCCCCGGCTTCTAGCTTGCTGCCTTGGGCCACCACACCTTGGGTACCCTCGATGGTGAGTTTGCCGCCTGAGCTGACGTTGGTGGTTTCGTAGCGCACTTCGTCTTTGATGCTGCCGTTGCCTCTGACGATGTGCGCTTCGTGTTTTTCTGCATTCAGCGCAATCTGGCCGCCAGCGCTCAGGCGGGCATCGCCCTCAGCCTTGATCTGCGTCGCAGTCAAGGTCATGTCGTTGGCGGTGTCGATGCTGAGCCAACCACCGCTTTGGATGCTGGCTGATTTCAAGTCCACGCTGTCAGCCACGATGGCCACAGCCTTGCCACCGTTGTAGCTGCCGCCCCCACTCACTTTGCCACTGGCGTTGATGGCCAAGCTGTTGCTGGCGGCCAAGGTGCCGGTGTTTTCTAGCTCGCGGGTGGTGATGGCCACATCAGTGCCCACAATGCGGGCACCTTTGTTGTTGTCGTTGTTTTGGTCAAGGTGCGCCACATAGAGCTTGGGCACGAGCACCTTCTGCCCATCCACCACTTGCCACTCGGGCCACACCATGTCTTGTGTCAGGGCGGCTTGTTGGGCGGGGCTTAAGGCTTCGCCCAAGGCAAAACCAAACTGGGCTTGGGCCAACAGGCCAGCGTCCATGAGACTTTTCATCAAGTCGTAGTCGTTGTCGGTGCCAGCCACCAAATGCGTGCGGCCTTTGAGGGCATACATCTGGTCTTGCACGAGTTGGGTTTCGTACCAAGCGTCGCCCAAAAGTTTGATGCCGCTGGGCATAAGGCCTAGGCGGGTGAGCAAATAGTCAGAGCCTAAAAACCTGTCGTAGCTCGTGTACTGGCCGTTGGTGGCAGGGGTGTACAAATCGCTGCGACCTTTGATGAGGTAGGGCGAGTTGGCGGGGGCTTTTTCAAACAAGCCGGTCTGGCTGTTGGGTACGGTGTAGTGGCTGAAGTCAAACGTGCCATCGGGTTTGAGCACGATGCCGTCTGACAAAGACTTGGGGCTGCCCAAGTTCAAACTGGGGGCACTGCCCGCTGCGCTACCCGATGGGCCATTGACAATGCCAAAGCGGTCTTTGAACGCTTGGGTGAGTGGGGATGCGGTGTTGGCCCGCTCGTCCACGATGACCACGCGCGGATCGGTAGACAGGCCAGCAAAACCATCGCGGGTGTCGGTGGTGACGTTGTTAATTTTTTCTGTTGCAGTCACCGTGGCTGTGCCGCCTGCGGCAATGACGCCGCCCCAAGTTTCGCTATAGCTGACGGTTTGGTGGCAGTTAAAACACGCAGCCTTGACCACGTAGTTTTGCGTTTGAATTGCGCCATACGAACGGTTGGTGAGCAAGCGCGTGCCAATGTTGGCGTTCAAACGGGCAGAGATGATGCCGTATTCGTTGTTGAGCTCGTCTGCCTTGATGTTGAGGTTTTGACCCGCCAAGATTTCTGAGGTTTTGCCATCGGCATTGAAGGTGTCTTTTGCCGTGGTGGTGATGAGCGTAGGAGTGACGGTCTTGACGACCACCCCACGTGTATTGACCGTGGGCACCACCGCACGGTTGGTGATGGTGTTGGCTTTGAGGTTGATGTCGCCTTGCGCTTCAATACGGCCGATGTAGTTGAGGATGCTTTGTGCATCATCACCCGCTGCATTGCCTTGAATGGTGATGTCCCCTACGGCGTAGATGCGCCCACCGTTGTTGACCAGTTCTACGCCATAGTGTTTTTGGCTGCCCCCGCTGTAGATGAGGGCTTGGTTCTCAAGGTATTGGGTTTGGGTGGTGATGTCACCGCCCGATGCCAAGGTGGCTTGGTTGAGCACTTGGTTGGCTTTGATGCTGAGGCTTTGATTGCCCTGCACCATGCCGGTGTTGCCAAGCACTAGCGAGGTGTCGCTGCTGCGCCCCTGCAGCTGCGTGACGTTACCCGTGAGGGTGCCACTGTTGGTGATGCTGTCGGCTTTGACAACCAAGTTGTCATCGCCTTGCACACGGCCTGTGACGATCAGTTGGTCTGCCGTGATGTCTGCGGTTTTGCCACGAATCTGTTGATCGACTTGCAGCTGCTTAGCGGTCACGCTCAGCGCATTGCCTGCAGCCATTTGGCCCGCCAAGACATCGCCCTGAGCATTGACGGTGAGGTTACGCCCTGCAGCCAAACTGCCTTGGCGGTTGTCGAGCAAGCCGGTGCCGATGTTGAGGGTCAAGTCATTGGCGGCTTGAATTTGCGAAGCCGCTGTGCTGAGCACGATGACGGGGGCGTCAGGCACTGTCAAGTCAACAGGTTTGTTGTTGGTCTGCGCCGAGCCTGTACCTGTGGTGCCCTCAATGACGGGCGGTACTGCGGCTTTGGCTGCAGCAAGTTGCTGCGCAGCGGTTGTCGCGGCGGCTGTCGCGGCATCACTGGCGGTTTGTGCAGCCGTCACTGCGTTTTGTGCTTGGGTAATGGCCGCTGGCGTGCTGGTTTTGTCTGCTTGAACTTGGGTTAAGTTGTCTTGCGCCGTTTTGAGGTTGGTTGCAGCAGTTTGTGCATCGGCATTGGCCTTGTCAGACGCGGCTTGCGCTTGCGTCACGGCATTAGCTGCTGCAATGTCTGCATTCCAGTTGTAGCCGCCAGTGGAGGTACTGGCTCCGCTACTGATTTTGCTTTTATCCAAAAGTGTGAGGTTGCTGGCACTGTTGAGTTGTGCGCCACTGGCATCTGTGACGATGCTGCTGGCTGTGACTGTGCCATTGCCTGTGCTGCTGATCTTGCCGTTGATGTTGACCAGTTGGCCTTTGGTGGTCGCAGGTGTGTTGGCTGCGCCTACGCCTGCTTGTGCAGTCACACTCAGCGTGGCTGGCTGTGTGCCCGGACTGGCTTTGGTTTGGATGATTTGGCCTTGACTGTTATCAATGTCGCCAGCACTCACACTGAGACTTTGGCCTTGCCCTTCAATTTGACCTTTGGCATTGTTCAACGCTAAGCCAGCTTGCACCTGTGCGGTGCCCGCACCTTGATGCAGGATGAGGCCTTCGCCGTTGTCCACATTGCCGCTGGCGGTGATGCTCAAATCACCTTTGCTACTCAGCGTGGCTTTGTTGTTGTACACATCACCGGCTTCGATGGTGACATTGTTTTTGGCAAGGATGCTGCCGCCTGTGTTGTCAAGCGTAGCGGCTTGAATGTGGATGTCGCCACGACCACTCGCGTTGTTATTGACGGTGATGTCGGTGCTGATTTGGTTGGCGTTGGTCACGTTGCCATACCCAGTGATGGCAATTTGGCTTGCGGCCATCACACCACTGTTGATCACCGCTGTTTGAACCAGTGTGTCCGTAGCGGGGATGCTGCTGTCTTGATACGCCGTGAGTGTGAGTTGGTCTGCCTGCACACGCCCCGAGTTGTTCAGGGCTTGTGTGTTGATGGCAATGTTTGAGCCACTGAGGCTGCCCGAGTTCTGCACCGTCCACGCTTGATTGACATCCAAACCACCTGTGGCCTCAGTGACGCCGGCGTTGTTGAAACGACGCACATCAAAATTGGCTTGACCTTCGGTATGAATGCGCCCCAAGTTATTCAAGGTGGTAGCGTGAATCTGCGCATCACCACTGCTGGCCACAGTGCCAGCGCCAAGGTTGAGCACTTTGTCTGCCGTCACATCCAGCGTTTGGCCATTGAGCGTGCCTGAGTTTTCTAGATTGACGCTTTGAGTTTTGAGCTGACCTTGCGCATTGATGCTGCCCGTGTTGATGAGCTGACCATCGCTGGTGATGCTGACATTGCCCGCACTGATGAGTGTGCCGTCTACGCGCACGCCCACACCCGTGCCCGTCGCAACCAGTTGAATTTGGTTGGCATACATGCCTCCCAAAGTGGCGATGTCTAGGGTGCCTTTGATGTCGGCTTGTTTGGTCAGGCTCAGGTCGTCGTATCGAATGTCGTTGCCACCTGCAATGACATTGATTTGATCGGCATGAATGCCACCTTGGATGTTGATGACTTGCGAGAGCAAGTCCACACGGCTATCGGGCGCGCTTAAACCATCTGCCCCGACAACCACTGACCCTTGACGTACTTTAAGACCGTCGAGTTGGCCCGCACTGCCCCACATAGGTGTGCCTGTGCTAAGCGTGACGCGGCTGGTGTTGATAAATCCGCAACCGTTACAGGTGACACCGTTTTCGTTGGCGATGATGACGTCTGATTTTTTGCCTGCCACCTCCAAGAAGCCTTGCAACTGTGACGGCTTGGCACCCACGACCTCGTTCAAGATCATCTTGGCTTCATTGCCTGCTGTGAGATTGGGGTTGCCTTCGACCCATCCCGCAAGCGATGTGTTGCTGTTGTTCGCACCGTTGTTCAAGATCAGGCCTTGTTTGCCTACATTGAACTCTTGATACACGTTGTGTGACACACCCGCGCCATTGGGGGTGGCGATGTTGACTTTGGGTAGACCATTTTGCGTTTGGTCTACATAGGCTCTGCGCCCATCGTTGGGTGTGCCACCATTCAGAACAACTTGCGCAAAAACCAATGCAGGCCCCATCAAATAACTGCCAAGCAAAACACTGGCAATTTGGCGACGGGTGAGGTGAAAGTGGGTCATGGTGTTCTCACTCACAAAGCAACGCTGAGGTGGGCTAACCAGCGGCTGCGTGACTCGCTGGCAAATTCTTCGGGGCGACTTAATGCACGGGTGTAGGCAAGATCTGCTTTGACCTTGCCCCAATCCATTCGCATGCCAACAGCCATGCCTGTGACATGGTGCTGGCTGACTTGTTGCAGTGCGTTGTGTTTGATGTGGCCTGCGTCGTATCCCACATAGGGCGTTATGCTGACTTGCTGAACGCGCACGGGGCTGCTTTCTAAGTCATTGCGCAGCCAAGCACCCGTAGCACCGTAGAGGCTGTTGTCTTGATAGCCGCGCACGTTGTAGCGGCTTCCCACATACATCTGGCCCAGGGTCGGCGTGTTGTCTTGGCTGTCTTGCGCCTGAAAACTAGATCGCCAAATGCCTTTGTTTTCAGGCAGTGGCACAGCCAAATTGGCTTGGGCTTTGTGTGCCCAGTAACGCGGATCTGTGCCACCGGGAATGCTGCTCATCGCATCCATCAGTCCCGTACCTTGATCGGCACGCAGCTGCCAATCAAAGATGTTGTTGCCAAAGTATTGTTTGCCCTTGATGCCCACATAGGCCACGGCAAGTCGGCGGTACTGACTGTCGATGTTGATGTCTTGTGTGTAAGTCCGCTGGTGGGTGAAATCCAAACCTGCCATCAAACTGAGCTTGCTGCTTTGATCACGCGTGAGCAAGTACTCGTAGCTCACGCCTGTTTTTTTGGAGCGGGTTTGAAGAAGGTAGTTTTGGTTGATGCCGGGTAACGTGAAGTCGGTTTTAAACACCGCCAACGAGGTACCCCATAAGTGGTTACCGTTTGAAAAGCTGTAGTTGGCAGTCACACCTTCAAACGTTGACCCCAAGGTGCCACGGTCGAGGTTGCGGTTGTAACCAATGGCCAGTTGGTCGTTGTGACCCAACAGGTTATCGATCGCAAACTCTGTGTTGCTTCGCCAATGCCCCATGCTGGCGTTACCACTGTTGTCGACCATTTCGATCCAGCGGGTGCGAGGCTTTTCTGTCATCTCAACAACGACGACAGAGGTACCCGGTTCTTTGCCTGGATAGAGCTGAAACTTGGCCTCTTGTGAGGGCACACGATTGAGGTTTTCTAAACCTTGTTCTAGGTCTCGCAAGTTGAGGTAACCATTCGGATCTTGCGGAAACGCGTCAGCCAATCGGTTGTCACCCGCTTTGTCGAGGTAGCGGTAGCCTTCAATGCGCCCTGCGAGCACGCGCAAAACCAACTCGCCTACGTTGATGTTTTGCTCTGCGGCATAGACACGGGTGGTGGTCCAGCCTTTGCGCTGGTACCAACGGTTCAAGTCGCCAAGCAATGGATTGACTTCTTCGGCAATCAGACACTGACCGAGATAAGCGCTTAAGACCTCTTGCGGTTGGGCGCCCATGGCATCGGGGTGCCCCTCTAACTTGATGGTCTGAATGATGCGGCATGTGCCAGATTGGGGCTTGGCTCTGGAGGTGGTTTGGCCTGCGTCTGTATCGGGGCTGAGTGCGTCTACCTCACGAGGCTCTCGGCGTGTGACGTCTTGAACGGCACGTTCGTGCTGACGAACTGCGGCATCAAGGGGACTAGATTGGGCAAGTGCGCTTGTTAAAGCACATACATTCATGGAAATGAGCAGCGCTACCCACTGGCATCCACTTCTTTTTTTGACGACCTCTAGCATCTGAGCCTCTAGCAACGGAGAGGCTAAATTGTATTTTTTATAATTATTTAAATTGTTAAACTTAATTAATAAAGTTTAATTTAAAACTACAAACGCAGGTCCTTCATGTGAGGAAATACCTTGATGGCCCCCGCCTCGCGCAACGCCGCTTGGATCGCCCCTACAGGGGCATAGCCCCACACAGCAGCCCCCGCAGCCACACCGGCGGTGATGCCCACGGGCGTGTCTTCCACCACCAAGCAACGCGCAGGGTCAACTTGCAAATGCCCAGCCGCCGCCAAGTACACATCGGGAAAAGGTTTACTGCGCGGCATTTCATGGCCGCTGAAAATTCGGCCTTCAAAAAACTGCGCCAAACCCACACGCTGCAGCATCATCTCGACTTTGTAGCGGTCTGCACCTGATGCCACGGCGATGCGTCCCTCGCACTGCGCGTGCCAATATTGCACCGCCTCTAGCGCACCGTCGATGAGGGTGATTTCGTTTTCTAAGCGAATGTTGCGGCGGCGATAGAACTCATCCATGAAGGCATCGGTCAATGGCTTGCCTGTGTGGCGCTCAATGAGGTCAGCGCGGCTGCGCACCGTGTGGCCCACAAAGTGCGCCATGCATTCGGCCAAGCTCAAGCGCCAGCCGTTTTCATCGAGCATGTCGCGCAGGGCGCCGCAGGTGATGGCTTCGCTGTCCACCAGCACGCCATCGCAATCAAACAAAACTGCTTCAAATGTCATGCGCCGATTATCGGGTCGAGCCGCCAGGGCTCAACGCTGGTCGCCGTCCACATACAACCAGCGACCGTCTTCACGCACAAAGCGGCTACGCTCGTGCATGCGCACAGCGCGGCCATCCACGCGATAGCGCGCCACGAACTCCACCTCGGCTGTATCGGCGCCTGTGACTTTGTGCTCGCGCACTTCTAAGCCAAGCCACTTCGCACCCACATCAAAGTCCAACGATGCAGGACGAGTGCTGCTGTGCCATGTCGCCAGCAAATAGTCGGCGCGCTCCAGCACAAATGCGCTGTACCGCGAACGCATGAGGTGCTCGGCGTCAGGTGCGGGGACTTCGTTGAAATGGTCCACAAAACGACCGCAGCAATCGGCATACGCCACGCTGCGTTGCTTCGCATCCAGACGCCCGCAGGGGCAAACGTGTGCCGCCATCACGCCAAGGCGCGTTGGATGATGATTTTTTGCACGTCGCTGGTGCCTTC
>ERZ650303.436-NODE-436-length-12699-cov-5.687836_pt1 | contig 12699 bp, 10 predicted proteins | sample MGYA00376239_ERZ650303 | MGnify/ENA primary metagenome ERZ650303 (study PRJEB26733, sample SAMN07839262) | wastewater metagenome | biome: small river; feature: stream; material: water | place: USA: North Carolina | collected 2016-04-05 ... | reverse complement strand
CCATTAATCCAAATGTTGGCATAGTCGCAAGCGCAGAGCCGGTGAATAGAAATTTTCTACGCGAAATGTTGCCAGTTGTCATGAATACCTCCTAATTGATATGCGTCTCATTTTATATGGTACAGATACTAAAAAAGATCTCTCCAAGGGCAGTTTGAGTAACCTATGGGTCTGACTAGGGGTACTCAAAAACTGCTATTTAAAAGCAGCAATCTTTTCAATCGATAGTTGGTGTCTGTCGTAATACCGACCTAACTCCATCAGGGTGTGAAGATTCAGCTTATTCTTTAGAAAAGTACGGTACATTTTGACCGTTCTTAGTGACAAGCCCAATATTTCTGCTACTTCCTGCTGTTCATGCCCTTTGCCCAGGAGTAATAAAACCTGAGCCTCTCTTTGGGTAATGGGAGGATCAATTGGTGTAAAGCTATTTGACTCTGACTTCAGGCTATCTTGCAATTGTTTGGCTGATGCAAAGAGCTTCTCTAGGGCAGCACTCATTTTTCTGGGTTCAAATGGCTTAAGAATGAAGTCAACAGCCCCTTCGTGCCAGGCATCAATCACATCCGACTGATGTGCATTGCCACTCATGAAGATGATGGGAAATTCACAATGAATTTGTTTGAGTGTCTTTTGTAATTCAACGCCATTCATGTTGGGCATTTGAAAATCAAGCAATATACAGCTGGGGATATGATCCTCAAAATCAAAATTGTTGATAGCAGCTAAGAAAGAATCTGCGCTATCAAATACTTCCACTAAATAGTCCTGAGACAGCCATGCCTGAAGGCCATCACGAATATCTGCATCATCGTCTACGATGATTACCCTATGATTATTCATGTGAAGTCTTCATTAGTGGGAGTTGGATTGTGAATACAGCGCCACCATTCGGGCTATTGGCAGCCATAATATTGCCATGGTGCTTTTGAATGATGGTTTGACTAAGCCATAGGCCAACACCTAAGCCATCTTTCTTGGTGGTTTTGAATAACTCAAAAACAGAGGGGAGTAAATCCTGCTCAATTCCAGCGCCGCTATCCTCCACTTCAATCACTGCAAATTGATCCTTTGGATTAATCGTCAGTTTGATTTCACGCGAGGCTGTATTTGCGATGGCAATCGCATCTATCGCATTATTAATGAGATTAATCAATACCTGCTGAATCTGAATGGCATCGCCTAGGATAGTGATGTTATGACCCAATTCTTTTGTTAAGACGATTCTTTTTGATTCAAGAGTGGGTTCTATGATTTCTAAAAGCTCATTAGTAGTCGCAACTAAGTCCACCTCATGAAAGTCAAGATTGTTGGCGTTAAAGAGTTGCCTAAGATTTTTAACTAAGCCTGATAATTTTCTCAGTTGTGCATTTACCTTATCGAGCGCTCCTATGGCTTCTTGGTTATGGCTCGTTTTGCTCAGATCTCGTCTTAAGGTTTCAATCTGTAAGCCGATTCCGGTAAGCGGTTGGCTGAGTTGATGTGCAAGCGAGCTGGCTAGGGCGCCAATGCCAATAACCCTATTGGAGGCGATCAATCCTTGCAGTAGATTATTTTTTTCTTGCGTCACAACCGCAAGATTTCTATTGAGGGGATTAACGCTATACGTTCTATAGTCGATCCAACTAATTCTGAGAGATTGATATGAGATATACCGAAATACATTCAGAATTAAGTAGAGAATGTAAAAAGTAATGATTGTAGGTGTGGGAAATCTTGCATTAATTGGGGTATCGGCGGTAAAACAGCTGATCAGTCGAACCAATGCAAAAAGACCAAGCATTAATTCAATGTTCTTAATCCAATTGAAAAAGAGATTCTTTTTAAGTTCATCATTCTGCGTATTTTTGCAAATTGCATAAGTCCAAAAGCTAAAACATGCATCAGCAGAACTTGCAATCATCGTAGTGATTTGAACTGAGGCATTGCCAAAGCGGAAAGCCTCTATGGTTAACGCATACAGAATTGAGCAGAGTATGGCTATGGCAAATTTTTTATTATTGATATTGCGTGAAAGCTCATAAATACTAAACAGCACGCATACGTGGGAAGCCCATACAAAGATGTTGATGAAGAAGAACGCCGGAGGACTCGCAAAAATTGGGTTTAAGTTGCCTAATACAACCCCAATAATTCCCGGGATGATCGTCAGTTCGCCAAGAAAGAAGTATCTACCAGAGGCATCGATCTTTCCATTGAACGAAAAATACAAGATGCTTGCTGAGCAAATTGTGATGATGAGGTAGGCGATTCCTAGTGCCGCTAGAGCATTCATGGGGCTTAAATGACTTTCGAGAATGATCCAATTGATTCTACTAGACCAATATCTTGCCTAGACTGTACCTGAGTACGTAGTACCTGGTCCTTTGGGCTGTTACCTTGTGATAAATCCTTCATGTAGGCCGCCCAGAATATTATGCTTTCTACTGCATTTGCATCGTTTGTAGCTGTTTTTGCTGCTCTTTTTCCGGTGATCAATCCATTGGGGGATGGGCCACTTTTCTTGAATATGGTTCAGGGTTGCTCTGAGGATGTCAGGAAAAAGCTAGCCAGAAGTGTCAGTATTAATTGTTTCTTTTTGCTTTTTGGGTCGATGTTAATCGGCCCCCAATTATTGCTTTTCTTTGGGATTACTTTGCCGGCATTGAAGCTTGCTGGTGGAGCAGTAGTTATTGGAGTGGGTTGGAATCTGCTCAACCAACAAGGATCATCAGATCACAATACCAATTCCTCTTCTGGTATTACTGATGCCACAGCAGATGCAGGCGCCTTCTTTCCTTTAACCATGCCTTTGACCGTTGGGCCTGGATCTATTGCAACAGCAATTTCACTGGCAGCTGCCGCTCAAAATGAAAAAGATTTTCATTGGTTGGCAGCCTTGCCCGCCGTAATAGGGGCTACATCAGCTTTGGTGGTTTTATCAATTGTGATTTATTTGGTTTACCGCGAGTCATCCGGAATTCAGAGGCTTTTGGGAGCCAATGGAACTAATGTCTTGATGCGCCTACTCGCATTTATCTTGCTGGCCATTGGCGTACAAATTTTCTTAGGTGGTTTAGAAGGCTATGCACTTAATTTATCTAAATTGATGGTAGCCCATTAACTCTTTTTTATTAGGCGATTGATAAAAATATCGTCTAGAGCATTTTTATTGTGTTACTAACATTTCATTAATAAAGGATTTCAAAATGTGTACAACTCTGATGACATTTGATGCGGATGGCAAAGCCTATCTTGGGCGCGGCATTGAGTACTCTCACTTATTACCAACTTATATTACGTATGTACCAGCTGGAACTAGGGTTGAGTCAGTCACGCCGGATGGGAAGCAGGGCAAATCATTTAATGTTCAGTACCCATTCTTAGCATTTGTAGGGCCAGCAATTCCAGATGCAAAATTTCAAGCGGTATTTCAGGGCACCAATGATCAAGGGCTTGGCTTTTCTTCTAATACGCTGACTAATTCAAGCGCACCGCCTGTTGGCAATGATCCATCAAAAATACTGTCCGTCGGCGATCTTGGAACTTGGATTTTGGCCAGCTTTAAAAATGTTCCTGAAGTAAAGGCAGCAATGCTGAGTGGAGAGACAGAGTTTTGGTTGCCCTTAGTTCCAGACTTTGGAAATACTCCATATCAAGAGCATTTCGCCATTTTTGATAAATCAGGTGGCGCAATTGTTATTGAGTTTAAAAATAACAAAGTAAACGTCTATGACAATCCAGTAAATGTAATGACTAACCAGCCAGAGTTTCCATGGCACTTAGAGAATTTAAATAACTATCCTTTCTCTAATCTCAATCGCACTAACGGACAATTTGGCAAGCTCAAGGTCGCCTCGACTGATGCTGGAGATGCAATGGCCTCTATACCTTCTGCTCAGACTTCTGCGGGAAGGTTTGTAAAGGCAGCGTATTACTCACAATATGTTCGTAAAGCAAAAACTCCCGATGAAGCCATTGTTACGTTGGGTCATATTATGAATAACTTTGACCGCTGTTACGACGCTACTATTGATGGTGCAGGCGCAGTGGGTGATGGCCCTGGTGGCGATGCGCAGTCTACTGAAGTTAGCTGGGTTATGACGATGCATGATTTGTCTAGAAATCTGTTTTACATTCGTACTATCAACGCCTTAAATTGGTCAGTGATTGATATGAATAAGCTTAAAGATATAACTGAAGTGAAGACGATATTTGCCTACGACGTTGATCAAATAGGTGCTGATGCATTTACCCTGTTTTATAAGCGCCCAGAATTGGTCAGTGATTAATGTTGGCAAGTCCAAGCTATGCGCTAAATCAAGCCACCTTCGGGTGGTTTTTTTAATTGAATTGAGAGCTTAAAAGAAAAGGGGCCACACTAGTGGCCCCATTGCAAAGCCCGTTACTCGGGAAAGCTTTCAGTGAGCATTAGGCCGCTTCTTTCACTTCCTCAATAACCAGCTTGGAATTGCCGCCAATCAGAATTTTGCGTGGCAGCTTCTCTTCGGGAATGACATTCTCTAGCTTAATGATGAGCAGGCCATTCTCGACATCTGCGGAACGCACAATCACTGTTTCGGCTAGGGTAAAGTCATGACTGAAGTCACGATTGGCAATTCCTTTATGGAGATATTCGCCAGCCTGATCGGCTTTAACCTTGCCAACAACAGTTAGCTTATTGCCTTCAGCAGTAATATCAATTTCCTCATTTTTAAATCCAGCTACCGCAATTTCAATAACGTAGTCGCGTTCATTTTTCTTGATGATGTTATATGGAGGATAGCTTTGCGCTTTGCTAACAGTTTCTCCAGTATTCATTTCTTCAATCGCATCAATTAGCCGATCAAAGCCAACAGAGCTTAGTAAAACATTTCTACCAAATGGATAAGTCATCGTTTTCTCCTTAATTTCAAGCAAGTTCACAATTTCCTAGACCCCGAAGGCATCTAGTTAAGGAATATTTAAGGGTGAATTTTTTGAATTTCAAGGGGCTTGAAATTGAATTTTTCAGCCCATAGATAGAAGATTGATGGCACAAATTCCTTATTGAAACTGGGGTTATTTCCCTTTGCCATCCTTAAAGAAGGTATTAGCTAACTTACTGTATGGAGAAAAAATGCTTGAAACTAACCATTTAGAACTCCAGGAAAACGACCGGGAGCTCATCACAAGGCCTAAGCTTAAGCGCTTGATCTTGGAATATCTACAAAAGAGAAGTCGAAAAGAGATTTTGCTAGAGGAGCCGCGTGACGAGGAGTCGGACTCCTTGGAATAGCCAATCAGAAGGGATTTGGGGTCTTGAAATGACAAAAATTACCCCCAAATAAAGAAAATTGATCTTATTTATGGGAAACGATAAATGACTGTTGCTACTAAAGAAACTTTGGGATTTCAGGCAGAAGTAAAGCAGCTTTTGCAGCTGATGATTCATTCCTTGTATTCCAATAAGGAAATCTTCCTACGGGAGCTCATCTCCAATGCTTCAGATGCGGCTGATAAATTGCGTTTTGAGGGCATTGCTCATCCTGATTGGTATGGCGATGATCCTGAGCTCAAAATAAAGGTCGAATTTGATAAAGCCGCAAGAACGGTAACCATTTCGGATAACGGAATTGGCATGAGCCGAGAAGAGGTAATCAACAATCTCGGTACCATTGCGCGCTCCGGCACCAAAGAGTTCTTCTCAAAGCTGTCTGGTGATCAGCAAAAAGATGCCGCATTAATTGGCCAATTTGGCGTAGGTTTTTATTCTGCCTTCATCGTGGCTGACCGAATTACTGTAGATACTCGTCGTGCGGGACTGCCTGCTTCCGATGGTGTTCGTTGGGAGTCTGACGGCTCTGGTGAGTTCACCATCGAAACGATCGACCGTCCTCAGCGTGGAACATCTATCACCCTTCATTTGCGCGAAGGGGAGGATGATTTCCTCAATAGTTATCAGCTTAAGTCAATTATTCGCAAGTACTCAGACCATATCTCTTTGCCAATTCAGATGCGTAAAGAGGAATGGGATGCGGATAAAAAAGAACAAGTCATCAAAGATGAGTTTGAGAGTATTAATCAATCATCGGCTTTATGGGCTCGTAATAAGTCTGAAATCACCGAAGAGCAGTACAACGAGTTTTATAAGCATCTTTCTCATGACTATGAGAATCCTCTGTGCTATTCATTAAATCGCGTGGAAGGTAGAAGTGAGTTTACTCAGCTACTCTATGTTCCATCTCGTGCCCCATTTGATTTATGGGATCGTAATAAGCGCGGAGGCATCAAGCTCTATGTAAAGCGGATATTCATCATGGATGATGCCGAAAAGCTCATGCCAATGTACCTGCGTTTTGTCACTGGTGTGATTGATTCAGTCGACCTTCCTCTCAATGTGTCCCGTGAGATCTTGCAAGAGTCGCGCGATATTAAAGTTATTCGTGAGAGTTCTACCAAGCGCGTTCTCAGCATGCTAGAAGAATTGGCTAATAGCGATGATGAGGCTAAGAAAGAAAAATATCGCACGTTCTGGACTCAGTTTGGCCAAGTACTAAAAGAGGGTGTAGGCGAGGATCAGGCTAATCAAGGGCGCATTCTCAAACTTCTGCGTTTTTCTAGCACCCATGTTGACTCTGCCGATCAAACAGTATCGTTAGCTGAATATGTCTCTCGCATGAAGGAAGGGCAGGATAAGATTTACTACGTCACTGGTGAATCTTTCAATGCTGCAAAAAATAGCCCTCATTTAGAAATCTTCCGCAAAAAAGGTGTTGAAGTACTACTGCTATCAGACCGCGTGGATGAGTGGATGCTCTCCTTCATCTCTGAATTTGATGGCAAGCAACTGGCATCGGTTGCTAAAGGCGGCTTGGATTTAGGCAACCTGAGTGATGAAAAGGAAAAGAAGGAGCATGAGGAAACCGAGAAGCAGTTTAAAGACCTGGTTGAACGCATGAAAAAAGTGTTGGAGGATAAGGCAAAGGATGTGCGCGTCACATTCCGTTTGACGGATTCTCCTGCATGCTTAATTGCAGATGAGAACGAGCTTTCAGGTAATTTATTACGCATGTTGAAAGCCGCTGGTCAAAATGCTCCTGATATGAAGCCTATTCTAGAGATCAATCCAGAGCATCCTTTGTTATTAAAACTCAAGGGTGACGATAAGCAATTTGATGATTGGACTAATCTCTTGTTTGATCAGGCGCTCTTAGCAGAAGGTGGTCAGCTAAATGAACCGGCCAGTTTTGTAAAGCGGATGAATCAATTGCTACTAAATTAATCTCCTATGGATCATCTCTAGTAGCTCATCCAAGGGTTGTGGTCTAGAGTAAAAATAGCCTTGAAAATTTTTACATCCGTTGCGGATAAGCGTTTGCTCCTGCTCAATGTTTTTTACGCCCTCAGCGATGACATTAAAACCAAATGTTTCCGATAGAGATACCACTGCTTTAATAATAGCAAGTCCTTCTGGATCATCTGGAAGTCCGTTAATAAAAGATCTATCAATTTTGACTTCATCAATTGGGAATTGATGCAGGTAATTAAATGAGGAGTAGCCAGTGCCAAAGTCATCAAGAGAAAATTTAAAGCCAATGTTTTTTAGCTTTAACATCTCCGCCTTTGACCGCTCTAGGTTTTTGACTAAAGTAGTTTTAGTAACTTCGATCTGAATATTTTCAGGATTAACACCAACTTTAGAGGCGATTTCCGATAGCTGTACAAAGAGATCTGCCTGACTCAATAATGCTCCTCCGATATTGATTGAGGTGCTCAAATGGGGATTATTAGAGCCAGCAACTAGTTGTCGATGATCTTTGCAGGCCCTTTCAAATACCCATCGATCGATGTCAGAGATTAATCCAGCTTGCTCAGCCACTGGTAAAAAGTTAATGGGTGAGAGCAATCCCTTTTCGGGGTGATTCCAGCGTAATAATGCTTCTACGCCAATCATATTTCCCTTATCGTTGTATTGGGGCTGATAAAACAACTTGAATTGATTGGTTATTAAAGCGACCCTAATTTCATTCTCAAGCTTAAATTTTTGCGCAGCTGATTCTTGAAGCGCGGGGTCATAAAAGCACGCAGTATTTTTACCTTCCTCTTTGGCTGTATATAAAGCTAATTCTGCCCATACCATTAACTCACTCAGAGGGTATGAGCCACTTAGCATAACAATGCCCATGCTAGCAGACAGGGTGATTTGATTGTTTTGAATGAGGAATGGCTCGCGCGCTTTGATTAATATGCGATTTGCAAATTCATTGGCAAATTTTTTGGCTTCATGATCTTGGTGCGGAATATTTCTGACAAGAATGGCAAATGAATCTCCACCAATTCGCGCCAAAAAACACTCGCTATTGATTGATTCCTGTAATCTATGAACCAGCGCAATTAGGATCTCGTTACCAGTGACGTGACCATGAACCTCATTTATAAACTTAAAGTCATCTAAGTCAATATGAAAGAGTGCGCTAACTGTTTTTCTATCGGTCTGCGATTCTTCGAGAGCTTCGAGATGCTCCATCAACTGTCTTCTGTTAGGCAAATGAGTTAGAGGGTCAAAATAAGCCAGCCTATGAACTTCTCGCTCTAGTAATTTTCTGGCAGTAACATCACGAGTTAGTACTACCACAGCATTTTTGCCATCCCCATTTTTATCTAGTTTTTTTGCGCGTGCTTCAAATTCCCTCTTGCCTCCACCCGTATCCATTGTGTATTCAATAGATTTAGTATTTTGGCTGTTTATGACTGTCTTAATCCATGAGAGAAAGAAGTCAGCCTCTTGTTTGGGGAAGACCTCGTGCATAGTGTGACCAATGAGCTTTTCCCTGGGTGCTACTAGGAGCTCTTGATTCTCGCTAAAAATCTCTATGTACTTTCCGTCTTCATCAATCACCATAAGCAAGTCGGGCATCGCCTCTGAAATTGCTTTTATATGAGCGAAGCTTTTTTGTGCGTCCAGCTTATCTCTTAAACGCTGCTTTTGATTCTGCATTAAGTAGCAGAGCAAAATTGTCATTAAAGGTAGGGTGACGAGCTCTGAAATTAAAAACTCGGGAGTTTGAAATTTTGTAGTGTCTAAAGTGAATTGAATTATCCCCAGCAAAATTCCATGCGTTGCGAGGCCCATGGCGAAGAATGACCAAATTGCTGGTCGTATCCAATCGCGACTGATTGCATGTCGGAAAAGTAAACCAACAGAAAATGCAAGATAAAGTGAAATGATGCCCGAGGGCGCGCCAATTCCACCGACCCAGTAACGATAGATGCTTGCCATGCTAGCCGCTGTAATGCCTACGATGGGACCACCAAATAGGGTAGCAGCATTGATAATAATGAGGCGAGCATCATAAATAACGCCTCCCGTCAGTTGTACCGGATTAAGCATGCCCATAATGGCGGCTATGCCAAATGCCATTCCCCACAATAGCTGGCCTGCAGAAGATTGGGTAGTCCAGAATTTTGGGTTCCAGGCAATCAGCCAGCAAAGTGTTAGCGCTAGCGCGGCAGAATCCAGTAGACTAAAAATCATGATTTCTCCCAAGATGGGAAGTAGTTACCTCACAAGTTTGCTACTGTTGTAGATAAAAATCTACGCCCACAATACCCCTTTTATAAAAATATGAATAACTTTTTGAATTGCTTCATATTTATTGGTTCCCAATCAAATATTTGGAGCTTAATGACTAAAGCGCTCATTATTGAGCTGGATAAGTGTTAATTACGAATGTACTGCTATGCTGTCATTCCTCCTGTAGACGAATTTCACAGCTTCATACCAGATGAGACCGATAACACCAGAGGCTAGGATTGCCAAATAGCCCTCGGGTGTAGGTGCCGTAAATTGAAATCGATCTCGAAGAAATGGAACCGTTACTAAAAATACAAACGACAAAATACCGATGCCAATAATCCATTTTTGGGATGGGTTTGTTTTTTGTAGAATTCTGAATAGATGATCATTCTTGGATCTACTGACGACAATCAGTGAGATATTGCCTAGTACAAGGCTACCAAACGAGATGGTAGTCGCCATGGCGTGAGAATAGTCCATATTTAGGAGCCAGAAATATAAGCCAACAACAATTACTGTTAATCCTGCTCCTTGTAGCATGGCCATAGAGATGTTATTAAAGCTAAATAGCTTTTGATTAATGCTTCTGGGCTGCCTCAGCATTACATCGCTTTCTGGTTCCTCCATCTCAAAAATAATTGCACATGCTGGATCAATAATCATTTGCAAGAAAACAATATGAATGGGATCTAAGATTGGCGGCAACCCAAATAGCACTGGAATAAAAACAGCGCCTGCCATTGGAATATGGATGGAGATCACATACACAATTGCCTTGTGTAAGTTATCGTAGATCTGCCTACCCTGTTGAATCGTGTGAACAATTGATAAAAAGTCATCATTGAGGAGTACAAGGGATGCCGCCTCCCTTGCCACATCGGTACCCCGTTGCCCCATGGCAATTCCGACATGAGCCGCTTTGAGAGCTGGCGCATCATTTACTCCATCACCAGTCATGGCAACAACTTCGTGATTTTCTTGTAATGCCTTTACAAGCCTTAGTTTTTCTGTCGGTTTAATGCGCACATAAACAGAGGTTTTTTTAACTACCTCACGAAGCTCGCGATCATCTAGTTTATTAATGTCAACCCCAGAAAGAAGGTTGGCACTATCAATTCCTGCTTGTTTGGCGATTGCTTGCGCTGTAATGGCGTGATCGCCGGTGATCATAATGACGCGAATACCAGCTCTTTGACATTTTTGAATGGCAGCGGGAACCTCTTCACGAATGGGGTCTTTGAGACCCACAAGACCAAGCCAAGTAAATTCAAAAGCTTCTGCGGTAGTCGGCCACTCTGTTGATTTCTGAATATATTCTGATTTTGCAACGCCGAGTAGACGCAAGCCTTGAGATGCAAGATCTTGAATTTGTTTTTCGATGGCTGCTTTTTGCGTTTCGGACAATTTACAGCTTTTAAGCACTGCCTCTGGTGCGCCCTTAATAGCTATCAGACAATGATTTGACCCAGGGACCTGCCAAAGATGTGTCATTGCAGGAAATTCTGCGCTTAAGCCATACTCATGTACTAGTTTGTGCTGGCTATACCTGCTTTGAAATTCAGGAATGAGGTGACGCTTTTCATAAAATGCCCGCTCCATTGGATCAAAGGGGCTCACTTCGCTTGCAAGTAGGCAATAATTTAGCAGTTCAGTTTGCGACGGGCTTAAATGAGAATCTTTTGAGGCAAGCACTGCGATGTCATCAAGGGTTGCAAGAATCTCAAGCGACATCTTGTTCAGTGTGAGGGTGCCGGTCTTATCAACGCATAGGGTGGTGATGCTGCCCAACGTTTCAATTACAGGGGCAAACCGGGTAAGTACTTTTTGACGCGATATTCTCCAAACGCCAAGTGCCATAAATACCGTGAGGATCACTGTAAATTCTTCGGGCAATAAAGCCATGCTTAAGCTAACAGCAGTAAGCGCACCTTGAAGCCAGTTTTGATGGATCGACCCATAAATTACTAAAACAAGCGCTGAGAGTGAGATTCCAAAAATCGTAAAACGCTTAATCAAGATTCCAATATCGTCTTGAAGAGGGCTATTAAGAATATTAATTTGCTGAAGAGATCCACCAATCTTTCCCAATTCAGTTTGCATGCCCACTGCAGTTACTTTGGCTATACCCCCGCCTCGCATAACCATGCAGCCAGAATGAACTGTATTGGAATGATCCTTTTTCACTGGCTCAGATTCTCCGGTTAGCAATGATTCATCTACAAGCAGGTCATTCGCTTGAAATAGCAGGGCATCTGCAGGAATCCTGTCTCCTTCTTCAAGCACTAGAATGTCGCCAACAACAATATCTTTGCCGGCTATTCTTTTAGTAGCACCATCTCTAATGACAAGTGCTCTGGGGTTAGACAGATCCTTGAGCGCCTCAATGGCTTTTTCGCTTTTACGCTCTTGAAATAGTGTGATGCCAACGGATATGAAGATAAATGCAAGCAGCATCAATGCGTCATCCATTTTCCCAATGGCAAGATAAATAAATCCAGCTAAAAATAGCAGGGCGAATGTTGGCTCGAGCAATATTCGCAATAGGAGCCTTAGGATAGTTTTTTTGTCTGCGACCGCCAGCTCATTCAGGCCATATTTTGCTTGTAGTTTTTTTACTTCAGATTGAGTGAGGCCTTCCATAGCTTATGCGGAAAATTTACTTTTGATAATATGAAAGAGTGCACCAGATAGACATCCGATTACGAATGTAAACCCAATTAATCCAATGGCTAGCTTTAGATCAAACGCCTGCACTTGAAATGGGGTGCTAAGCATGTGCAATCTAAATATAAAGTCCAATAGAGCTTGCGCCCATCCAATCGCAACTAGGGTTACCCATATAAAATGAATGCTTGCTAGGCAGAGCCCTGCGACCAAGCTGCTTTGAATTAAATGTTTATTTACCCTCATGATTTATCTTAAGCCTTGTGGTGCTAAATGTCAGCAGTATTACGAGAGGTGATATCGATATTCCTGTGTCTTCCCACCATAGCCATAGCTTGCAGCCCTGACATCTTGCACATAGATATAGCTCTCTTCATGAAGATTGCCTAGAATTCGCGCAAAGCCTAAAAATGCCTCTTTAATGTATTGAGCTTTCTCATCCTTGGTATTGGTTTCATCGGTAATCTTGATATCAAAGTAAAAGCTATTCTTGCCTT
>ERZ650303.435-NODE-435-length-12708-cov-16.900024_pt1 | contig 12708 bp, 26 predicted proteins | sample MGYA00376239_ERZ650303 | MGnify/ENA primary metagenome ERZ650303 (study PRJEB26733, sample SAMN07839262) | wastewater metagenome | biome: small river; feature: stream; material: water | place: USA: North Carolina | collected 2016-04-05 ... | reverse complement strand
AGACGTGTGCTCTTCCGATCTCCGCTTCGCACCCGCATTTTGACGACAAGCGGAAGGACCCGCGAGAGGGGTGGAGGTCATGGTCAGCGCGCGAGGTAGCGGGTAAGGTAGAAGCGCGCCTCGCGCTCGAAGACCTCGGGGAACTTGGCATTCATGAAGTCGATGACCGACTTGCTGATGGCCTTGCTGGTGAACATCTGCGGCACGTCGATGACCTGCACGGGCTTGATGGGCAAGCGGGCCTTGCCCACACGCTCGAAGACCGTGCGCCCCTTGTTGCCGATGAAGGCGCCCTTGAGGGGCTTGGCCGGGCCGGTGCGCTTGACCTTGACGTAGAGCTGATTCAGCGTGCCGTTCTTGGCCCGCTTGCGGGCCTGTGCCAATGTGGTCTTCTTCTCGGCGAACGCGATGATGTTGGCCGCTCTGCGCTTGCCATCGCCACCGATGAGCGTGGCCTCGATGGTGGTCATGCCGCCCTTGGCGCTGGCGCCCCGCACCCGAAGGCGTTGCTTCACGTAGGCCGAGGGGAGTGCATACGCATCGGTGATCTGCCGCGCCATCTGGGTGCGGGCCTGGTCGATGGTCTTGTTGATGGCACTGGCCGTGGCCTGCCCCTTGATGGCCTCGTGCATTTCGTCCAGCTTGCGGGCCAGGTCGGGGAAGTTGTGTTTGATGGTCAGCTGCATGCCATCCCCCTGCCCGTCTGGATCTGAAGGCGTGACGGACTGACGCCCGCCAAGGGCGGCAGGCTGTCACGCCTGTCACGCTGTGTGTCACGCTTTGAGCGTGACACCGTGACACATAGCCTTATGCGTGCGCGCGAGGCTGTCACGGTGTCACGCCGAGGGCGTTTCTGTCACGTTTGCGGGTGAAGGTGTCACGCTGCATGTCACGCCCCGTTGTGCTCTTTGTCGGCCCGCACGACCTTGGACAAGATGACCTGGTGCTCGACGATCTCGAGCAGGCGGTGCTTCGTCGCCCAGCCCAGCGCGCGGTAGTAGGCCTGGCGCCGGGCCTCTGCATCGGCCACGCCACAGTCCTCATAGAAGGCCTTTCGCAGGGCTGTGTCTTCCATGCCGTCCTCGGCCAGGTCGATGATGAGAGCGTTGCGGCCACTGCGGCCCCGGGCGGCCTCGTACTGCACCAGCTCGGCCTTGGCTTCCTCGCTGCTCACTGCGCTGGCCACCAGGGCCGTGATGGCGTCGCCGTCGTCGTCTCGGCCCAGTTCGAAGACGCTGAGGCCGAAGGTGGCGTCCTCGAAGGCCTCGCCGTCCTTCTGCTTGTGGCAGCTCAGCGTGGCGATCATTTCCTTCTCGTCGCGGTGCACACCGAGCATGTAGTCCACATTGGCCCGCAGCGCCGAGCTGCCGCGGGGGCGCTCGGCGGCGTTGTGGCCCGAGTGGTGGATCACGAGCACCGAGCACAGCCAGGCCTCGCGGAACCACAGGCCCAGCTCGCGCAGGTAAGCGGCCACCTCGGTAGCGCTGTTTTCTTCGCCGCTGAAGGTCTGGCTCAGCGTGTCGATGACCATCAAGCCGGGCACCACGCCGAGTGCCGTGGCGGCCTCGATGACGCGGCTGCAGTCGGTCGTCAGGTCCACCGACATGGGGATGACGTACACCGGCGCCTCTTGCCACTCGATGCCGTGCTCGCGGTGCCACGCCTCGACGCGCCGCCAGAGGCCTGCGCCACCCTCGGCCGCAATGATGATGACCGGGGCCTGCTTCGTCTTGCGCCCCATCCAGGCCTTGCCGTGGGCCACATGCAGCGCCAGGTCGATCGCCACAAAGCTCTTGAAGGCGCCGCTGGCCCCGAACATCACGCCGATGCTCTCCAGCGGCACCGCGCCCTTCACCAGCCATTTGAGCTGCCCGGCCTTCTCGGCCAGCTGCGCCAGCGTGAGCAGCGGCAGGCCGTCGCTCTTCGCTGGCCTGGCGGCCTTGGCCTGCTCAGGCAGCACACCCTCGGGAGGCGGTGCGTTCACCCACTCGGGCGGATCGGTGAGTGCATATTCGGGGTCAGGCGGAGGGCTCACCAGGCGCAGCGGTCTCGATGGGCGCTGCCGCAGCTGCACTCCCACCAGCGGGGCCAACCACTCCAGGGCGGTCTTGGCGGTGGGCGTGGCGGGGTTCCACTTGATGAGCACGTCGATCGGCGACATGCCCTGCTCTTCGCCGAAGTCCATGATGCCTTCGGGCACGATCTGCAGGTCTTCCTCGAGGTCTCGGCCCAGGGCCTTGCTGCTGACGCGGAACCCATCGCGCCACGGCCTGGCAGCCGGCAAGGCCAGGGGCACCCAGGCCGCCGGGAAGCGAAGCGCGGCATCGTTCACCGCCGCGAAGTCGTTGCCCTGAGATGCTGCAGGAGCAGCTGCAGGCGTCGCCGGCTTGGGCGGGCGGGCAGCGGCCAGCTCCTTGGCCTTGGCGGCCTTGGCGGCGTCTTTCGAGCGCTGCACCACGTCGCGCATGTAGGCCAGCGCGTAAGGCTTGAGCGGCACCACCTCCAGCGGCGTGCCCTCAACATGGTTGCCGGTGCAAGTGAAGTACCGGCCGCCGCAGTACACCTCCACGCCCACCGGGTCATGCTTGAAGCTATCCAGCTGGCCGGCCACGATGATGTGGACACCCTTGCCCGAGGGGCTGCGCTCGGTGAAGCTGTTGCAGGCCTCCAAGATGGCCCGGTGATGCTCGGCCATCTCGCCATCGGGCGAATCCTTCCAGTCCAGGTCGATGCCGACGAGGCCATCGCCCGCGACGAAGGCGAACCCAATGCCGCTGTACCTGGTGGACGATGTGAAGCGCGCCAGCACGGCCTCGAAGGTGGCCAGCGCCGCCAGATCAGCCGGGCCACCAAGCTCACCCTGGCGCGGCTCACCGCTGACGTAGTAGGGCACCTTGAGCGTGCCGGCGCGCCCCTCGCGCTGCTCGTAGCGCCACAGCACCCATTGCGGCCGCTCGCGCATGGCCTGTGGCATGCGCTGCAGGCTCTTCGCCAGCGCCGCGCGGCTGGCTGCCGCTTCGTCGTCGGGAGATGGCATCAAGCTCAACCCCGCCCGCGCATGCCCTGGCGCACCAGCACGCGAAGCCGGCCTTCGTGGTCCGTGCGGCACTCCGCGTCGCAGTAGACGGCCGCCGGGTGGCAGCGTTCGCCACAGTTGCAGCACACCCCCACCTGAATGAGCGTGTGCCCCGCCTCGCGCGCCTGCGCGGCCAGCGCATCGGCCAGAAACTCGTCAGTCCTGCGGCTGGCCATGTCCTCGGCGCTCAGGCGCTCGTCGGGGGCCGTGGGTTCGATCAGGGGGCGGGAGGTCGTCATGTGGTGGGCTGCTGAGGGCGCCGGGCATGGATTCCCGGGTGTGCCCGGATGTCAGTCTTCGGCCGGGAATGCGTGCCCGGCGATTCCCAAGCGCTCGGCCTTCTTCGCCAGCACCATGGCGGCATGCACTCGACGGCGGATCACTTTCACCAGCTCGCGCTCGGCCCACTCGGCCAGGTCGCGGCCGTCGCACTCGGCCAGCAGCGTCAGACCGGTGTGGTCATCCGGGTCCAGCTTGATGCGGAGATCCTTGCGGTCCAGGCTCATGGCTCGGGCTACCTCGAAAAGCTAGGGGCGGGAAGAAGAAACGCCCCGGGCGAACTGCCCCGGGGCGCGAACCGCGCGATGGCACAGCGCGGAGGGGGAGACAACCACTTCCCACGAAAACACGGTCTCAGCTCCCTGCCCGGTCATCCGGCCGCGGCATCAGCAACGTGCTCGGCGGCACCATGCGCGTGCGGCTGTAGGCCCGCCGCGCCGGCCGCAGCAGCACCCACAGCACACCCACGCACAACGCCAGCGGCGCGGCCAGCACGAGGATCAGCGTGGCGAGCAGGGGGGGCATCAGGCGGCCTGCTGGGCGGGCTCGCCCGGAGGTGGCGGCGCACCTTCAGACGCCACCAGCTCTGGCCACACCTCATGCCAATCCTGCGGCCGAAGATGCCAGCGCCGCACGCGCCCGCCGAAGTACTGCTCAACCCTGACGGCCTGCTTCGGGTCCATCATGCGACGGCCTGTCAGGCATTGGTACAGGTACTGCTGGTTCATTCCCAGCGCTTTTGCTGCATCAATTCTCTCGGCGGCCGTCAGGGTGGTCATACCGCCATGCTAGCTCAGTGCTCGCATTTGCGTCAAGCATGGTGCTCCAGCGCCCTCTGGGGGCGTGTTTGAATCGCCCCATGGACGCCCAGCAGCTGCACGATCACATGGTGGCGCGGCTGTTCGCCTTGTGCACCTCACAGGGCGGCGCCCAGGCGGTAGCCGACAAGGCCAAGGTGAGCGCCGAATATCTGCGGCAAGTGCTTCGCGGCCAGCCTGGCCGCAACGGCGTGCCGCGAGGCCTAGGCAAGCGCGTGCTACTGAAGCTCGACAGCGCGTACCCGGGCTGGATGGACACCCAGCACCCATCGGGGGGCGCCGGATCACGGGGTGCGGTCGCTCAGGTTTTGAGCGAGCCCCGACAGGACTATGCGATCCTGTCTTGGGGAGCCATCATGCACACGCAACCGTTACCCGCTAGATTCGCCGTCGAACTGCCCGACGATGCCATGGCACCACGCGGCCGGAAAGGCGCGCTGGCCATCTTCGATCGAACATTGACGCCACTGGCCGGCGACGGTGTGCTGGTGCGCGACCGCACCGGCGCCCTCTTCTTCCGCAGCTACCGCGAGAAGCGCCCTGGCCACTGGACGGCCGAGCCGGACAATGCAGGATTCCACAGCCTCGACAGCCTGGCTGACGGCCTTGAGGTGCTCGGCGTACTCGATGGGGTCCTGCGCAACCGCTGGAGCTAGCGCTCCACCTCGAAGCGCGCCCACGCCCGATCCAGCTCGGCGCGCAGCGCAGATTGCCTCCGGCTGTAGTCGATACGGATCTCGTCTGCCCGCGGCGCAATGCCATCCATCGCGCTGATGAAGGCAACCTGCACGCTTTTCAACGCATCCTTCGCCGCCTGCTTTTTCAACGACTTCAGCAGCGCATCAAACGGCGCCTTCACTGACTGTTTGTTGTCCTGCATGCATTGCGGATAGGGCGGCAATGAGGTGCCCTGGGGCCGAGCCCGCGCTGCCGTGTCGGCCGTCAGCCGCGCCATCTGATACTCAATTTGGCAGCCCGCCAGCGCGTACTCCACCTCGGCCTGATATCGCTCAAGCGGCGAGCGGCCTGTCGGGTCCGGCTTCTCCGGCATTTTCACCGTTGGCGGCGTCGGGGATCTGGGCGCAATCGCAGCTGCTTTCTCAGCGTCTGCAAGCGCACGCGCCGCGCGTTGTTCGGCCTGCGTGCGAAGAGTGGCGTCAGTGTGGAAAGGCAGCTCGAGCCGCGCGTCGACGCAGGCCTTGACGATGACCCCCGCAGTAGTGGTGCAGACCTTCTCGGCCTCATCTTGCGGCGCTGCGCAAGCCCAAGTTGTGGCACTCAGCATCAACGCCGCTGCGGACAGTTTCTTCACGCTCATCGATTCCCCCTCGGGCGATTTCCCCAGTGTGGCACAGGAAAATCCCGCACCGTACTAGCATTGTGCTTGCATTTGTCAGAGCACGCAGCTAGTATGCGTTCCGTCCCACCCAGACGGAGCGCACGATGTCTTCTCTCCCCCTCCTGATCACCCTGGTGCTGGCCGGCTGGCTGGCCATCGGGCTGGCCATCGCGTACCTGGTGCGCGACCCCTCCGGCGCCATCACGACCCCGGAGCGCGAGACCTTCGAGCAGCGCATCCAGCGCGAGGCCGCCGACGCCGTGCGGCTGCCGGAGTGGTTCTCGCCCGTGGCCGCGCTGGTGTTCGTCGCCGCGATCGCGGCCAGCGCCGCCTACCCCTGGGGGTGGTTCTGATGGCCCCGCGCACCCTGGGCCACATCCCGCCCCGGCCGATGCCGGCGCCCGCCCCGGCCCCGATCAACGGCGCCACGGCGCACTGGCATGCGCCGGACACCGTGCCCCACCCCCTGCAGAGCTTCGATTCGGCCACGCGCGAGGCCTACCTCGAGGGCCACGACGACGGCGAGCGCATGGGCTACGTGGCCGGCTGGCGCTGGGGCGCCACCTGCGGCGCGCTGTTCGGCATGGTGGCCTGTGGGCTGCTGGCCTTCGCGCTCGGGCTCATCGTGGGGGTGCGGTGATGGCCTCGGCCTACGTCTGGACCACGGTGCTCCTGCATTGCTTCCTGAGCTTCGGCTGCATCATGGGCAACAAGCCGCGCGACCGCGTGGACCACGCCGTGCTGGCGCTGTATGTGGCGCTCTCGGTGTGGGGCATCGGCGTGCTGTGGGGCGCCGCATGAGACCCCCGCTCCACCTGTCCCAGCCCACGCCGGCAGCTCTGCGCCAGGCCTGGGCGCGCATGACATCGCCCAGCCGCCCGGCCACGCTCGAGGCCGCGCTGGAGCACCCCGTCTGGGGCATCTGCCTGCGCGCCGCGGCGCGCGAGCTGGTGCGCACGCACTGGCCGCAGGTCAAGCCCCACCCGCAGGCGGCAGCGCCTGCCACCACCCGCCGCGCTGTGCCCGTTGACCTGAAGCGCCGCGCGGCCAACGACCTCGACGACTGACCCTCTCATGACCACTCCCGACGACCCCAGCCGCATGCCCGCAGCACCCCTTAACGCCGTGATGATCGGCGAAACCTCGCGCCTGGCGCATCAGATCGCCGATGGCGCCGTTGTGACCACGCTGCGCCAGCTGTCCGTGGCCACGCGGCTGGATGGCAGCGCGCACACCTGGTATGACACCCGGCCGATGCTCAGCCTGCAGGAGCGCAGCGCCGAGAGCGTGGACAAGTGCCGCGCCGCGCTGGCCTACGGCGACTACCGGCGCCTCTTCGTGCGCCACCCCGAGCAGTCGCACATGGTGCGGCTGGTGTCGCCGCAGTGAGGCCGGCCATGGCCACCAACAAACGCCCCCGCAAGCCCTACCGCCCCGGGCAGGTCTACCTCAACGCCCACCACATCGCCATGGCCCGCGTGCACAAGCTGCAGGGTGACGACGTGGCGCGGCAGGTGTCCATCGTGCGACATGCGCTCACCCAGTTCGGCCGCGGCATCGACTGTGCCGACCACTGGCGCAGCCTGGCCGACTCGGCCAACGTCGCCGAGCAGCTGATGCACGAAGGCATCGGTGCCGGCAGCCAGGCCGCGCACTGCATCGCCACCGCGCAGCGCGTGCTGGCCGACGTGATGCAGCGCCGCCGCGAGCGCGGGAGCTGGACGCTGTACGGCGTGGAGCGCGACGCGCTGCTGCTGTTCCAGGACCTGCACACCCTGCAGCTGCAGGAGTGCGACTACGCCGAGTTCGAGCGCGCGCTCGACAACGCACGCAACCGGATCACCCAAGCCCGCGCGGGCAATGCGCCGGCCGGCGCGGTGATCGTCGAAGGAGAGATCCGCTGATGAATGCCGTGACCGACCTGCCCCGCGCTGCTCTGCAGCCCGACCCCATCACCGGCGCAGTGCACATTCCGCTGGCACAGCTGCACCCCAGCCGCACAAACCCGCGCAAGCACTTTGCCGAGGCTGAGCTGCAAGACCTGGCGCGCAGCATCCAGGCGCATGGCCTGCTGCAGCCCATCCTGGTCAGGCCGATGCCGAGCAGCGCGGGGGCGCACGAGCACGCCTTCGAGATCGTGGCGGGCGAGCGGCGCTGGCGGGCCAGCGCCCTGACTTCCACGCCGTCCAGCACCATCATGGCCATCGTGCGCGAGATGAGCGACATGGAGGTGCTGGAGATCCAGCTCATCGAGAACCTCAAGCGCAGCGACCTCCACCCGCTCGAAGAGGCCGCCGGGTATGAGCAGCTCCTACGCAAGCCCGATGGCCTGCAGGGCTATGCCAACGTGGCCGAGCTGGCCGCGCGCATCGGCAAGAGCGAGAGCTATGTCTGGCAGCGGCGCAAGCTGCTGGCGCTGGGCACGGCCGCGCGTGAGGCGTTTCTCGCGGGCAGCATGCCGCTCAGCATCGCCATCCTGGTGGCGCGGCTGCAGCCGGCCGACCAGGACACGGCCACGCGCGCCATCGTGCAGGGCTGGGGCGGCGAGCCCATGACCTTCAAGGCCGCGGCCGACTACATCCACCGCACGTTTCACCTCGAGTTGTCGCGCGCCACGTTTCCCATCCTGGACGCCACGCTCGTGCCCGAGGCGGGCGCCTGCCCGGCCTGCCCCAAGCGCACCGGCGCCAACCCGCAGCTCTTCGACGACGTGGCGCAGCACGACACCTGTGCCGACCCCGCCTGCTACCGCGGCAAGGAAGCCGCTCACCTGGAGCGCCTGAAGGCCACCGCGCAGGCCGAGGGCCGCACCGTCATCGCCGGCGCCGAGGCCGCCAAGGCCCAGCCGCATCGGCATGGCCCGCTCAAGGGCTACCTCGAGCTTGACCAGGTGCACCACAACATCGGCGACAAGCCGCTGCGCAAGCTGCTGGGCAAGAAGACGCCCGACGTGATCCTCTTCGAGGACCCGCACACCCACGCGATGAAGGAAGTGGTGCGCGAGGCCGACGCCCTGGCCGTGCTCAAAGAGGCCGGCGTGCTCAAGAGCACCCGCATGCCCACCACCGGCGCCGCCGAGCGCGAAGCCGAGCGCAAGGCCAAGGTGGAGCGCGCCTGGCGCTACGCCGCCGCGGCCGAGTGCGTGCGCGTGGCCGGCTCGCCCGAGCAGAGTGACCCCGACGTGCGCTCGCGCCGGCTGTGGACCGTGGCCGCCGTGCTGTGGGGCGAGCTGCACGCCGACACGCAGAAGACCGTCACCAAGCTGCTGGGCTGGCCACCGCTGCGCAGCAGCTGGAGCAGCGGCCCCGGCATCACCGCGGCCGAGCACATCGGCCAGCTAACGGCCGACCAGCTCGCCGGGTACTTCACCGCCGTGGTGGTGGCCGGCGACACCGCCTGCAGCAGCAACAGCGCCGACCGCAAGCCCGAGCGCCTGCTCCACCAGGCACAGCAGCTGGGCGTGGACGTGGACGCCATCAAGGCCGAGCAGCGCCAGCTCAGCAAGAGCACGCCCGACGCCAAGGCCGCCGAGCGGGCGCGCAAGAAGGCGGCCGAGATGACACCAGCACTCACGCCCGTCAACGCGCTGGCCAAGGCGCTCAAGGAGGCCAAGCCGGCCAAGGCGAAGACCGCCACCAAGACACCCGGAGTTCGCTACCGCTGCCCCCTCACCGGCAGCACCTGGAGCGGCCGAGGCCTGCAACCCAAGTGGCTGAAGGTGGCGCTGGCCGATGGCAAGCGCCTGGCCGACTTCGACATCGCCAACACCCCACCGCCCGCGGCCACTATCAGCGCCGCGGCGGCCGACCCTTTCAGGAGCTGACATGGCCCGCACCACACCCACGCCGAAGCTGCCGAAGTCGAACCCCTGGCACGACCATAACGAGGAAGACGCCGGCAAGCCCCGCCAGACCATCGTGCCGGCCGGCGCCGCGCCCGCGGTGAAGACCAGCGCGGCCAACAGCGTCTTTGCGCAGGCTGCGCCAGCCAAGCCCAAGCGCCAGGCCGCACCTCCGCTCGACCCCTCGAAGGTGAAGATCATCCCGGGCGCCCCGATCCCACCGGCCTGCTACACCCGCGCGGCCAGCCTTTACCAGGCGCTGCTGGACAAGATGAAGAAGGGCGACTGCGTGCAGCTGCCCGAGCGCAACGCCCTGTCACTGGCCACGCACATGCGCGGCGTGAAGGTCAAGGTGACCACGCGCAACCTGGGCGGCGGCATGTTCGGCGTGTGGCGGTTGTCGTGAGCACGAGCCTCCTACCCAGCCCGCATTTCCGGGACCTGTACACCCCATGGTTCACGCGCGACCAGAAGCCCGTGCGCGAAGGCCTCTACCAAGTGCAGCTGCACCCGAGCTGGCGCGTGGTTCCGTTCGAGTGGCGCCGGGGCCGCTGGCACGTTGGCTCCAATGGCATGTTCTGCGGGCTGCCCATCAATCTGCGCGCGTACCCGGAGTTTCAGTGGCGCGGCCTGACGGGGCCGACGATATGAGCGCCACCGAGCTGCTCCAGTGGAACGACGCGGCCACCACGAAGCCCGACGCCGATATCACCGTGCTCGTCTTGACCGTCGAGAAGCCCGGCGACCCGGGCGAGTGGTGGTCGGCGTGGTGGGACGACGAGCGCGAGTGCTGGATCGACGCGGCCAACGCCTACAAGGTTTGCGGCACCGTGACGCACTGGGCCGAGCCCCAGGGTCCGCAGCCGGCGGGGGCGTGATGGCGCTCGAGCAGCTCGTCGACCAGGTGGCCACGTATTACGAGGCCCATCCCGACGCGCGCTTGAGCACCCAGGAAGCTGCCGAGCTGTTCCAGTGCTCGGCCTACAGCCTGCGCCAGGCCATGTACCTGCTGCGCCGCCGCGGCATGCAGGTGCGGTGCGTGCGGGTGTATCAGCTGCGGCGGCGTGAGAGCGGGGGCAAGTGATGGCCATCAACAATGCTCCCAGGCGCATGGACGAGCAGCCTGTGCAGGCGGCAATCGTGCCGCTCTCGCTGACCCTGCTGGCCAAGCTGCTGCAGCTGCCCGAAGGCGCGCACATCGACTGCTGGCACTTCGACCCCTCACAGTTTGATGTGGCTCTTCTGAGGGTCCGCGGGGCTGGCTGGACCATCCTCCCCACTCAGGTGATCCCGCAGACGAGTGCGCGCGTCACAGAGTACCGAGACGACGACGGGCGGTGCTTCAAGCGGGTGATTGAGTGGGACATGCCGTCGAACGAACAGGTTAAGCGGCCCGGCGCGGCGCAGCCGTGACGGGTCGCGCTTGAACCGCCTGTTGGGCGGCTGTATCCGAAGCGAGGGAACGATGGACCGAGTGTTGACCGACGAGCTGGTGCAGGCGCGCAAGCACTACCCGTGCGACGCCAGCTACCACTGGCTGCAAAGTAGCTACAGCCTGAACGACTGCACGACCAGCGAGCAGCGCCTGATCGTGGAGGCCGCCGAGGCCGACAAGTGGAAGATTTTGCCGGGCCAGAAGTACCGCAAGGTCACGGGTATCTGGGAAGGCCAGTTGACCACGTACCGCGCTCGACCTGGCATGCAGACCGTGATCGAGCAGCTCGGCCTGTGCGATGAGTAAGACGCCCAACTACGAAGCTCTGCGGCAAGCCCCGCAGGGCGATTGATGAACCACAGCGCTGGCGGGCTTGTCCGTAGCAGCGCAGAGTTGGCCGGCTCTCTCCGGCGCGAAAGGATGACAGCATGCCACAAGCGATATTGCACAAGGATGGCGCTTACCAGCTCTACACCACGGTAGCCGATGGCCCGTGCTACGAGCAAGCGCTGACGCTGGACGAGTTGAAGGAAGTGGGCTCTCCGGATTTCCATGTGGATTCCTTCATTGCCGGTTATAGTCTGAAAACGGATTAACGTGTGGAAAGGACATCCGATGAGCACTGACACCATGAGCACGACCAGCGTGCTGAGGAGCGACCGGCGCACCGTGACGCAACTGCTTGCGGCAGCCGAGAAGGACACCGACGCTGTGAGCGTCTTCATGGCCGGCTGCACTGTGGCCGACACCGAGGCCGCAGTCTTCGTGGTCAAAGGTCCGGAGCGGATTGCGTACCTGAAAGCGCTGTGCGAGCGCCAGGGCTTCCTGACCAACAAGCCGGTGGAGGGCTGAGCCGTGGACTTTGAACCGAAGAGCGACTTTCACCTGCTGGAGAAGGCCGCTCGGTCCGTTTCCTTGCCCTGGGACCAGTGGGTGATTGACGGCAACAACCGCTGGAACTCGCTGGAGAGCGGCGATGACGCCCTGTACCTCGTCACCTGCCTGGGGATGGAGGTGTCTTGCGACGACTGTGCGACGCACATGGCGTTCGCCCACGCCCGCGTCCAGGGATGCGGCGACAACTTCGTCTCGATACCGATCAGCGGTGACCCTGGCAAAGCGCTGCGACGAGCCATCACGATTGCAGCGGCTTCGCAGGGCCATGTTGTCGACCCCAACGCCTGAAAGGACCACGCCATGATGATGAACCCGCCGACCCTGCCGCTGGACTACGTTGACAAGGTGCACGCCGACGAGCTGGTGCGAACGCTGGAACTGATCCGGCACGCCACGGCGCCAACGCCGAACGACGGAGGCCACCATGAGGCGGCCTACGAACTCGCGGACGCTGTGATGAGGAAGGTCGAAGCCCGACGCAAGTACGACGACATCGGCAGCCCGTTCAGAACCTGATCCATGGAAGACTGCCCCGCCTGCGGCCATCGAGCCTACGTGACGTTCGGACCCGACATCCGTGGCGGCGGAATGCTGCAACGCATGTGGCGGGCCGAGTGTGCTGCCCCGCAGCTCTGCTCTGCGCCGACCTTTACCAGGTTCACGCGCGAGTCTGCGGAGGCGTCCTGGAACGCCTACGTGCGCCGCCAGAAGGCCGGGGCCGTGACTCAGGCCGAAAATCGGTGAATGACCACTGACATCCTTGACCTTCCCGGGTGGACCGTCCTTGCAAAGCGCCTCGAAGACCGTGAGTACGAGCTTGAAGCCGAGTACACAGTCAAGCCCACCGCCTGCCAGAAGTGCGGCGTGCTTGATCGGCTGTACCGGCACGGCACCAAGGACACCATCTACCGCGACAGCCCCATCAGGGGCCACGCAACCCGCATCCTGGCCCGCGTGCAGCGCTACAAGTGCCGGGAGTGCGGCGAGACGTTCCTGCAGCCCCTGGCGGGCATCCAGGAGGAC
>ERZ650303.432-NODE-432-length-12742-cov-8.226058_pt1 | contig 12742 bp, 25 predicted proteins | sample MGYA00376239_ERZ650303 | MGnify/ENA primary metagenome ERZ650303 (study PRJEB26733, sample SAMN07839262) | wastewater metagenome | biome: small river; feature: stream; material: water | place: USA: North Carolina | collected 2016-04-05 ... | reverse complement strand
GTGATATCGAGAGTCATCGGCGCTGATTGATTCCTGCCTCGCCGTCGCCCTCGGGTGGTGGGGCGTTCCCAGCCGTCTCTGAAAGGGGGCGCGAGGGTTTGTAAGGCATCGCAACTTTTTCAGGAGATGGTCATGGACATTTTCCGTTTTGTCAAGTGGGAGTCTGGTGGTTCGTTTTCGCCGGTGAGTCGCGGCGCTGTTCTTGAATTCTTCGGCGGATGGTTACAGATCAGCAGTCACGCACCGACCTACCGCGCATTTGCCATCGAAGGAAACTGGCGCGGGTGGCCGTGGGTGCTCTGCCGTCGCGGGTTCACCGTCATCAAGTGCATGGGTGCATCGAAGATCCTTCGATACACGCTCTCGCTTCGGCTGTGGTCGCACTGCGTCACCGTTGGCAGGCCATACCCGAATCGTTACCGTGGGGTTCGCGTTGTTTCCTAGTCCATCTCCAGCCCCACAGGGCGGTGCCGATCGCGTTTACCGCCAAACCAAACTCGGATGGGATCGAGTGCCCAGGCCGTCCAAGTGACCCTCCCCGCCCCCTACCGAAAGGCACGGGGCCGGATTGAACTGTCAAGCCGTCCTTGACGGTTCGCGCATAAAAGTGGGGCAGCGCCCAGCAAGGCCCGCCCCGTGTCACAGCCATAAGGAGCATGACCGTGAATGAGAAGCATACGCCGGGACCGTGGACCGTTTCAGGGTTGCCCGAAATCTACGGGCACGACTGCATCAATGCGAACGGACCCGAGCCAGTCGCAACCGTGCTCCGCCGCTTCGTTCGTGCAGAAAACGAGGCCAACGCCTACCTGATCGCTGCCGCACCCACCCTGCTCGCTGCGTGCAAGGCAGCTTTGCAGGTTGCGGAAGATGTTGGGGACACCAAGGACCATCTTGGTGAGGAATGGCACCACATCAAGACCCTCCGCGCCGCCATCGCTCTCGCAGGGGGTGGGGAATGAACATCAAACAAGCTTCGCTCTCTGATCTTGCAAACGAGCTTGATCGGGCGGACATCGCCTTGGCCGTTGGGTTCAGCCGAAAAGTGGAGCGGCAGTGGAAGGAGTACCGCAAGGCCGTGTGGTCCGAGATCAAGCGCCGGACTCCGATAGACGCCACCGCCATGACAGACGCAGAACTGTTGCGGCAACTAAACGAGTAGAACCACCCTCCCCTCTCCCAACGGCGGGGGGAAGGCTTATGCAATTCACGATTTCAAGGACTATCCGATGATCGTGTGGTACGGACGGGTCAGCTCCCAATTGCAGGCCGAAAGGCACGGCGTCGATGCCCAGCGCCATGAAGTCCACGCATGGGCCGCAAAGAACGGCCTAGACGCCTCCCAGATCGTTTCCTACGTCGATGAGGGTGTCAGTGGGTCAACCATGAACCGCCCCGCGTGGCAGGCCCTCCAGGCCGATATACGGGCCGGGAAGGTCAAGACCCTGCTGGTGTACTCGCTGGATCGGATTGGGAGGTGTACCGGCGCGACCATCACGGCCATCGAAAACCTGAAGGCACGGGGCATAAGGCTTGTGATCGTGAAAGAGGGGTGGGACCTTGACTCCCCGATGGCAATGCTCATTGTGTCGATCCTTGCCGCCGTAGCCGACTGGCAGCGCAAGGACATCGCCGAGAAGTCGTCGGCGGGGGTGAGGACGCGGATTGCGATGGGAACCGCGTGGGGGGGCCAGCGCGTGCCCCTTGGTGCCAAGGGCGGGGCCAAACTCACGCCCGAGCAGTGGAGGGCGGCAATCGACAGGGTGAAGGCCGGCGAGACACCCCACGCCGTCGCCAAGTCTGTGGGCGTGAGCAGGACGGGGCTGGTGAAAAGGCTGGCGAGGGGGTAATATCTCCTCGCGTCTATAGCTCAGTAGGCACGAGCGTCGGCAGCAAGCGTCTAGGCCCCGTGAAGTACAAACGGACGCCCCGCCCAAGTGTCGAAGGTCCCGAGTTCGAGTCTCGGTAGGCGCTTTCGAGGCCCACGCCTCACCTAACGACCCGAGTGGAATCGGGCCGTCGGATTTTGGGAGCGCGGGCATGTCCTCCGCAAGGGTTCTCGAAACCCCGGCTCACCCCGGGGTTTTCTTTCGGGTACTTTGACCCGTCGATGGAAGAAATGCGGGCGGCGATTTCAAAATTTCAGAAGCTCCTACCAGACAAAGACTTAGACGGCGAAAAGCCGGAGCCTATAACGCCACCGGATTCGTTTTCTTCTCAAGTCGGCTTGCACGATCGCCGATCAATGGGTAGAGTTTCACCAGTCACACGGTCCACCGAACAACCTGAGTCCGCTAGACCCCCCAGCCCCAGCCCGTCTTCTGGCCGTGTGACAACTTCTCGGGAGACTGTGGCTGCTGGGTCCTGTGGATTTTCGGCGTCTCAAGGCCCTGCGGGCCGCGATGACGTTGAATCCAGCCTTCAAGGGCTCCGATCGGCACTTGCCCCCTTGAACGGCTTGGATTCGACCGCTCTCGCGGATCTGTTTGAAGCTCTTGGACGCCCACTGCGGAGTAGGTCCAATGAAGCGGCCCAGAAGCACCACAACCAGCAAACGCCCTAAACCAATCGACGACGGCGGCGCTGCCAGTGCGATGTCGCTTCGTGACTTTCTGGCTGCGATGGTGATGGTCGGAGACGTGGCGAACCCAGATGGCGGGTGCCTGTCTCTGGACACGACCGACGACGAACTTGCTGTCAACGTCGCTCAGTATTACCGCCGTGCCGATTCCATGCTCCTTGCCCGTAAGGCGGTGACGCCATGAGCGAACCGCGTAAGGCCAGCGATGCAGCAACCCGTGCCGCTCGCAAGTTGATGGAACGCGGATTCCTCGCGTCCAAGATGGGAGTGATCCCCGAGACCGCTCGCGTGATTGACGAGGAAACCGCCGCCCCGGACTTGCTGGCGGCGTGCGCCTCTGCTGTCCAGATCATCGAGCAGTTGATCCCCGAGCCGTCCGCTCGCGGCGTTGCGGACGTGGTGCTGTTCATTCTCCGCGCCGCCATCCTCAAGGCAACCGGAGGTGCCCAGTGAGCAAGCCCACCGACGCGGCGATGAGGGCGGCGAGAGCGTGGTTTCACGAGCCTAACTGCGAGGCCGCTATCTGCGACCTTGCCCCCATTATCGACCGCGAATTTGCGGGGCTGGTGGAGGCGGCGAGAACTATTGACTCCATGCCTGTGGACGGGTGCTCTCCGGCAGTGATCGAAAGCATGTTGCGGCAGGCAAAGACGCTTGTGTACACCGCCCTCGCCAAGATCGGCGGTGGAGCGTGAACCTCTGGGATCTCATCCCCGCCAGCAAGGCCACCGACCCAGCCGTCTGCCACCAAGCGGAAGAGGCGATGAACGCCGATGGGCGCAGGACGCGCACGGTGGTGCTGATTGAAATGGCACTGTCCACGGGACCGAAGACGAATCACGAGCTTGCGGAGATCACGCCCCGGTATGGGGCACGGATCTACGACCTTCGCAGGCTGGGGTATGCGATCACGACGCAGATCAAGGGCGGGACGACGACGTACACCATGAACAAGGGAGCATGACATGAGCACGACGACTGATCGGGTGATGGGTGGGTACGGTGAGGCGGAGCACAACAAGGCGTTGGGCAATCTGCTGGCCGACGCCAAGGCCATGCCTGCGGCGGAGGCGATGGATTGGAAGGCCAAGTGCATCATCAGCAAGTCGGCAGATGGGTTTTGGGATGTCCTGAGCGCCTGCCGTGGGTGGTGGTGGCACGACATGGCACAGAAGTGGTTTGAGCAATCTCCCCATACAACGTGCGGGGCGTATGGAACTCGCCAAGACGCAGAAGAGGCCCTCGCCGCCTGCCCCACCCCCTACCCCAACTTCATCCCATCCGCCATCGAAGCCGCACGCGAGGCCGACATCGGCGATGGGCTGGGGCTCGACCACGACCAGTCACGCCGCACGATGGGGGCGACGCTGGCGAAGATGCCGGAACTGAGCGTTGCCCAGCAGACCGAACGCGATGGCATCCGCTTCAAGCTGGAACGCGAAGTGGAGCATTGGCGCAAGGCGTACAACGAGCAGGTCATCAAGGCCCATGAAGCCTGTGAGCGTGAGCAGGCGTGGAAGACGCAGTACCGGGCCGAGCGGAACATGCTCCGCGACATGATGTCCACGTACTGCCCGAAGGAAGTGTTCAAGGAAGAGTTCCCCGACTGAGCCCCACGAGCAGCCTGCGGCGTGTGTTACGTCCAGGTGCGGTGACCTCGCACGCCAGAAATGGCGGGCGGGGTTTTGGAGACCGACATGATCCGACCCGGCTACACGCAATTTCGTTGGTTCCTTCACGGCTGCGATATGGGGATCTGGACCCTGCCCGAGTACAAGGCCCTGCTGCTGATGGGCGAAGAAGGGTGGACGGTGGAGAAGCCATGAGTACGCTGCTTGATGAAATCCACTCGACGCACCTGACGGCCTCGTGCCCGAAGAAGGTCCTGTTGACTTCGCAGGGCAAGGCCATCGGCGACATGCCCGGCGCGTTGTACTTCGGCAACCTCTGGCATGAGGCGTGCGGGCTGGCCCATCTTCGCGGCGAATTCCAGATCCCCAAGTCTGACCCGATCGTGATTGAGGCGGCCCGGCTTGTGGAGGAGAAGGCCAAGGCCGAGAATCGCCCGTTGACCGATGCGGTGCGGCGTGACGCCCAGACCCATCAGGCGGATGTGTCCAAGCTGCTTGGCTTCTACGGCGAGCGGTGCGCGTCGCTGGTGAAGACGGGCCGAGTGCTGGGTGTGGAAGTCCCCTGCCGCATGACGCTGACGATCGACGGCGAACCGCAGGAGTTCGCTTCGCACATGGATCTGCCCTGGATAAACAGTGCGGGCGAGCTTGAAATTTGGGATTGGAAAACGACCGACGAGGACCCATCCCCGTTCTACCTGAACCGCAATCTGCAATTTGGCTTGTACTGGCTGATGGGGCTGTACGGCGAGTTCCTTATCGACGGCTTCTGGGATCGGCTGGGTGTGAGCCCGCGTCTTACGTGGGTGCAGGTGATGAACCTTCACCCCTACGGGCGCAAGACGACGGCCAAGGACGACAACGGCGACGACCGCGAGTATGCGAAGGGCGAACACCGTCCGCTGTCCAGGATCATGCGGTCCCCGATCATCATGGACGAGGGGCCGATCATCGACGAAATCACGACCCGCGTGCGGATGTTCCGTGCGGGATTGTTCCCGACGAACCCGGACCCGGTGGGGTGCCGGTTGTGCGAGTGTTGGAAGTCCTGTGCTGATTTTCAGGGAGAGCAACCATGAGTAACGAACTTGCGGTGATGGATTGGAGCCCAGACCAGTTTGCGATTGTTCAGCGGACGATCGCCAAGGGGTGCGACGCTGACGAGCTGGCGTTGTTCGGCATGGTGTGCAAGCGCACGAAGCTTGATCCGTTCGCCCGTCAGATTTACGCCCGCAAGCAGTGGGACGGAAAGCTTCAGCGTGAGGTGATGATCGTCATCACGTCTATCGACGGTTTCAGGCTGATCGCCGAACGCACGGGCCAGTACGCGGGTCAGATTGGGCCGCAGTGGTGTGGGCCTGATGGGGTGTGGAAAGACGTGTGGACCGGCGAGGGATACCCGTTCGCTGCCCGCGTGGGCGTTCTCCGACGAGACTTCAAAGAGCCCATGTGGTCGGTAGCAAAGTGGTCGTCGTATGTCCAGACGTTCCGCCGCAAGGGGTCTGACGCCGTGGAGGTATTGCCCATGTGGGACAAGATGTCAGACCACATGCTCGCCAAGTGCGCAGAAGCCCTGAGCCTCCGCCGGGCCTGCCCGAACGAACTGAGCGGGGTGTACGCGGAGGAAGAGGCTGACCAGATGATGAGCGAGCGTGAGCCCGTTCCGCCCGTTCGCGCCGTTCAGCCCAAGAGCGATCGCGTTGAGGTTCGCCAGCCCGACTCTAACGCCCTTCCCGCACCGTCCGAAATCTCCCCCAAGCAGAGATTCTCAACCGCCGTCATGTCGTGGTCCGGCATGAAGGGAACCGATCTCGCGCAGGCCCGTAACGACGCAGCCAAGCGGATGGGGTTCGCGGGGGCGTCGGACCTGACGGATGCGGACTACACGAAGCTCGCCGAGACCATCGAAGCATTGGACGAGTCTGGTGCCGACTTCATCGAATGGGCGTCATCCAAGCCCGTCGCTGCCTGATCCACCCCCACCACGGTCTCCTCCGCTTCATCGCGGCGGGGACCTTTAGGACACCCATGCCATTCGGACTCCACATCACCAGTTCTACGCGGCACCGCTACAAGGGCACGAAGTACGACGAGTACCCGTGCTGGCTGGCCCAGTATTTGACGGAAACGACCTGCCACATCGCCACGCATGACGAATGCCCGATCGCTGCGGCGAACATCGTGCTTTCGATGGCGGTGCGGCAGTTGGATGATCTCTCTCCCTCCTCATGCCCCGGCGCGGTGTAAAAGCCGTGCTGGGGATTCATGGTCCCCCACCCTGTCGCCGGCGGAAACACGGCGGCGGGGTTTTGAAAGGATGGTGTTCTATGGGCGTCGATGCGATGATTTTTGTAAAGCCAGCTACCCCGGTCAGTGACGACGAATTGCGTTCGCTTAGCTGGCGTCTTTGCGTTGCTACGGGATTCAAGCAGCGGGCCAATTCTCCAGCCCTGCACCGGAGCGAGTACCACGGTGGATGGATCGAGTTTTCCACGCTGTGGAGACTATACAGCGACCACTACGAGCGCGGATCATGGCCCGACATCTACGCAGCAATCCGCTGGCTGTGGCTCAACTTCCCCGGTGGAGAGGTCCGGTACTTCGGAGATCACACCGACCTTGAAGATGCGATGGCCTTTACGCCGGAAGATGCAGACAAGCTGTGGAAGCACTGGGCATCTGAAAATGGAGACGACTACCACGCCCGCGAGCGCGGCTGCGCGTGCTGCGGCAGGCCCATCTATGTGAACGGCGGAGGCGGTGGCGAGCGGTGGGGATCGTGCCCAGCGTGTGGCAAAGAGTTTGAAACCAAGTGCGGAGAGTGGCGGATTAGGACCACCGTTCGCCCCGTGATCTGAAAGGAACCCCATGCCCCCCATCCACCGCAAGTACCGCAAGAGCTACAGGCACGTCCCCACGTGGTTCCTCTACGCGACGTGCGCGTTCGTCATCGTCATGGTGTTCCTGGCGGTGGCGGCTGAGGGGGTGTATTGACCTGCCGCTGCGACAAGGTTACGGGCTGGTACTTCGCCAACGGAGTGCGCGTCGAATGCCCCTGCCGGGCTGCGGAACGGGCGAGGTGGAGGGCGTGGCTGGAAGACAAGGACAGGTGGGAGAGGGAGGTAGGAGCGGTCTATGAGCGAACAAAGCCAAGCCGACAAGCAGGACGAGGAACGGATGCGGCTCCGCCAGTCTCGGCGTGAGGTGTCCATGAGCCCGTGCGACAACTACCCAGCGTGCCATAACGGTGTCTGGGGCAGGTGGACGGTTTGCAGTGAGTGTCTGAGGAAGATGGAGGAGAAGAAGTGATTATCTCAACCCTTGAACCGTCAGCCCTTACCGCAGCCGCCCAGCGAAAGGCCGGTGACGACGAGGCGGCGAAGCGAAAGTACAAGGTCGGGGACCGCGTGGAGGTGCGGGCCGACTACTCGAACACCGAGTACCAGCCGGGCCGGATCTCGATGGTGTTCGACGGCTATTGCACGGTGAAGATGGACACTGGCGAGGTGAAGAAGCGGGGCAATGAGAGGATTCGGAGGGCGAAGAAATGAGACCCCGTTTCCGCGCCCGTGGGCGCACCACCCGCCATGTCCCTGGCACGATGAACAAAACCGAACAGGCGTACAGGGACTTCCTGATGGCCCGGGTTGCGGCGGGGACGGTCTACGAGTTCGCATTCGAGGCCGTGACGCTCAAGCTGGCCCCGGACACTCGTTTTACCCCGGACTTCCTGGTTGTCGGTCCTGACGGGGCTATCGAGCTGCATGAGGTGAAGGCCGGTATGCGGAGCGGGAAAGCCCTCATCGAGGACGACGCCAAAGTAAAGATCAAGGTCGCGGCGGCGAAGTTCCCGTACCTGACATTCCGCCTGTGCGTGCGTGCTGCGGCGTGTAATGGCGGAAATTGGGACATCACCGAAATCGAGCCCTGCTGATTAGGGCATCTACCTACGCAAAATGGGGCGGAAAAAGTAATTTTGGGCGGGACAAAGAAACTCCGAATCGTTATAGTGAACTCATGGGAAGACCTTGCAATCTCCCATCTTTTTAGGCCACCCCACCGGCGCGATTCTCGCAAGGTCTTCCGCCCGGTGAGGTGGTCCTTTTTTCCGAAGGATCTTGCACAATGAAGCTGAAGTACTACACGTTTACCCTCACGGGTGTTACGCCTCTCATTCTGCATCAGGACTCTGTTGAGTGGTCCGACAAGATGCAGGAGTGGCGCAAGGACTCTTCCAACGCGAAGAAGTCTGTGGCCGGTGACGATCGCGCCCCGGCGTGGCGGTGGATCGGGTGCCTCCCCACGGACGGCGAGAAGGTGGGAATCACCGCTGACATGCTGCTGTCGATGCTGACGAAGGCGGGATCGAAGCTCCCCACCGGCAAGAAGCAGACCACGTTCAAGAACGCGGCGGCGACGATGTTTAACATCGTGGACCCGCTCATGCCTGTGGTGTGCGGCGGCGGCTCGATCACTGCGAAGGAATTGCAGACGGCGATGGAGGAAGAGAACTTCGCCCAGCATCAGAAGTGGGCGACGAGCAAGGGCTTTGAACTGTTTGTCAAGCGGGCGGCTGTGCAGAACTCCAAGCACATCCGCGTGCGGCCCATGTTCCGCCAGTGGTCAATCTCTGGTCAGGTCGAGGTGTTCGATGACACGGTGACGGCGGAAGTTCTCGCCAACCTCTTTGGTATCGCTGGTCGGTCCATCGGGCTCGGGGACTGGCGACCCAGCAGCAAGACCCCGGGCCGGTACGGTCGGTTCACTTCCAAGGTGGAGGCTGTCAAGTGATTCTGAATGGACGAGCAGTTGAGCCCCAGGTTCGGACGCTCCGCGAGAAGTTCACGGTGAAGCGCGGCGACAGGATTACCAAGCAGCAGATTGCGGCGGCGATCGGCGAAGAGATCGACGGCAATCGGTATCGCACGGTGGTTGCCGCGTGGCGTCGTCAGCTTGAGCGAGAGACAGGGATCTGGTTGAAGGCGCTTCCCAAGGAGGGGTTTGAGGCGTGTGCGGGTGACGATCAGGTCAGGGACGGTATGGGTCGCACCCGCTCGGCTGTTCGTCTGTTGCAGCGGGGCGTGGAGCGGGCGGCTGTTGTGCCCGAAGGCGAGTTGTCTGAGGGTGGTCGAACTTCCCGCCTGCACATGCAGATGCGTCTTGGCCCGATGATCGCCGGCATGAAAACGGCGGTCAAGGAAACGAACAGAATGCTTTCGACGGTGAGTGCGCCGCCGAAGGTTGGATGAATTTGGACTGGACCGGCAAGGCTCGGCAGGGTACGGCAGAGTCAGGTTCGGCAAGAGCTAGGCCGCACCGTCCGAGGAATCGGCTGGTGCGGATTTGGCCCGGCTGGCGGGGCGAGGCACGGCTCGGTGTGGCTAGGCGAGCGTAAGGCACGGGCACTCGGTCGGGGAAACCCGCTCGTGTGCATTCGATGGTTGGTCCCGGCAGAGTTCGGTTGGGCGCGGCATCGCGTGGCAAAGCCGGGTGAGGCAGGGTCCATCGGTCGCCGGAAGGCGCTCGGTGGAGTTCAAGGCCATCTTGGCACGCCGTCGCCGGGTACGCCGAGGCACGGCATGGCTTAGTGAGCCGAGGTTATCGCAAGGGCTCTCCGTCGCGGGAACGCGATGGCGAGCATTTCGGAGTTTCGGGAAGGGCGTGCAGGCGCTGGGCTTGGTCAGGTCCGGCATGGTGCGGACGGGTGCGGACGGCTCGGTTCCGCTGTCGGCGAAAGCCGCTGGCGGGAGTTTGGAACGGTCAGGCTTGGCTAGGCAAGGCGCTGTTCGGCTGTGCATGCTGAGGCAATGCAAGGCCCCTCCGTCCCGAAAGGGCTGGCGGGGAATTTGAAAGGAACGAAGCGATGACAGCCCCGAAATGGAAAATATCGTCATTCACTCTGAGGAGGAACAGGGGATACATCAACGCGAAGCAAAGGCGGAACAACCGGAGGATCGCCCGACGCGCCGTGAAGGTCGTCGGAACCGAAGAGTTTGGGTTTACGGCCCACTTTGTGAAAATGTGATTGATCTCCCCCTCCCCGCGACACCTCGCGCGGTGGGGTTTGTCTACAGCCCAGACCCGCAGGGCGAGAGTTGCGGGAGTGGAGTCAGGGGAAGGGCACTTTTCTAGATGAGTTCCGACAACAGGCCGTTCTACTTGCCCGTGCATGTTGCCAAAACGCTCGCGCTCTACGAAGGCGCGACCGATGAGGAGTTTGGTGCTGCGATGCGCTTATTGCTCCGGACGTGGCTCGCCTCAGATCCACCCCTCTCAATCCCCGGCGACGAAGCCTCACTCGCACGAATCACGTGCGGAGGGAAGCCAGCCGACCGGGTTTCGAGGGAGGTGATACTGAGGGGCTGGACGCTCGGAAATGATGAACGGATGCATCACCACGGCATGCGCCGGGAGTATGACGCCGCCAGGAGTCGGCAGACAGAAGCCTCTCGAAAAGGCAAAAAGGGCGCTTCCGCGCGTTGGCATCCGCCCAATGATGCCCCAGCTATGCCCCAGCTATGCCCCAGCCATAGCACAGGCATGCCTAAATCCCAGAGCAAGAACCAGAACCAGAGAGAACCAAATCCCCCCCTCTCCCCCCCGCTGGCGATGCCTGCGCCGTCGGCGGGAGAGCGCCGCTCGGACGGGGGTGTTCACCCGGCACAGGCATTCGGGCTGAGGCCGCAGATCGACGCGATCTTGGCCGCATTCCCGAACCGGGCGGGCGGGAACAGGGCGAGGGACGCCGTGGCCTCGGCGATCCGGCGGATTGGCTCTGGGAACGACGACGCATGGCCGGGTGGGCTTCCGAGGCCACCGACGGCTGCGGACGCGGCGGAATGGCTGCTGGGCCGCGTGCGGGCCTACGCCGCAAGTTCAGAGGCCAAGCGTGAGGGCGGGCGGTTTGCTCTGGCGGTGATTCGGTGGATGGACGAAGCGAGGTATTGCGATGACGACTCGGCGTGGAACAGAACCCCTGAACTTGGCCGTGCTACGGGAAGCGCTCGGGCCGATGCCGACCGCAGACGAGAGGCGATCCTTGCAGGCCAGCACCCCGAGCACGACGCCCCCCAGCCCCGGACGCTCTGAGGTCGTGTACCACGCCGCCGGGGTGCCCGAGCGGTTCAGGGTGCCGATCGTGACCGACCCGGACGACGCTTGGAACCGCAAGCGGGCCGAGCTTTGGGGCATGGTCGGCACTGGCAAGGGTGCGATCGTGCTGATCCACGGTCCCAGGGGAAGGGGCAAGACGCAGATGGTGTGCGACGTGTGCCATTTTGTCCGTAACGGTCTGGGCGGCAGGAAGCCGGTGAACACCCGGTACACGACGGCGATGGACCTGTTCCGGGACATCCGGGGGGCGTTCAACTCCGACGTGCGGGAGCTTGACCTGATCCAGCGATACACGACGCCGGCGCTGCTGGTGATCGACGAGGCCCACGAGCGGGGGCAGACGGACTTTGAGGGGCGGGTGCTGACGGAGATCGTGGACTTGCGGTACTGCGCCATGCGGGAGACGTTCATCGTGACGAACGAGACGCCCGAGCAGGCGCAGAAGTCTTTGGGTCCGTCGATCTGGTCGCGGATGACGCAGACGGGCGGGCTGGTGGAAGTGAACTGGGTGAATTACAGGGCGGGAGGTGGGAAGTGATCCTCGCCTCCGACATCGAACACGCCCGCTGGGGTGCCAAGGCTTTGGGCAGGCACGGATACACGGCTCTCGGGAAGGCCGTGGAAAGGCTGGCGACGTTCGCGGCATACGCAAAATCAGCGCCCACCAAGACTCCTGATAAGGCGGTGGAAATCCCCAAGGCCCCGCCCAAGCGACGCAGCAGGGACGCCGAGCCGACCCGCCTTGAAATCGACGATTCCAGCCGTGGGCACGAGACATGGTTTCTTGAGAACGCACGCGACAAGGCCATCGAGCATTTCGGATGGGACGAGGAAAAGTGGCGGTGGATCTGCGGAACTGGCCGGTCATACGGGGTCGCGGAGTACAGGTCGAAGGCGGCGATCTATCTGCGGAACGAATGCAAACTTTCGATGCCGCAGATCGCCAAGATCATGCGGGGCCGGTATGGGGCACACGCGACGGTTTACAAGTGGCTGGGGAGAGGAACGAAGTGAACGACGAAAGGGCACCGATGCGTCTCTGGACTCAACTGAACACCGTGCGGGGCTTCGTGCTCTGCTTCATCCTGGCCTTCGTGCTGGTTGCCGGGGCGGTTCACGTCGCCCGCGCGAGTGCCGATCCTCCAGGCCAGCAGTATGTCACGCTGGTGATCACGTTCTCGGGCGATGAGACGTGGTACATGGCCGACGAGGACGGCAACGTCGAAGTGTGGGAGTTCCACGAGGGCGAGACGGTGAGCTTTTGGTACAACACGGGCAACAGCGGATGGATTCGGCTGTCGGGCGATGCCCCGTTGCAGAAGACGCGGGTTGTCATTGGGGCGGCGAACGGGTGAAAGGGGGAGGCGATGGCAGACAAAGCGACAATGACTCTCAATCTCGCGGCAGCGGAAATGGA
>ERZ650303.426-NODE-426-length-12777-cov-12.038359_pt1 | contig 12777 bp, 10 predicted proteins | sample MGYA00376239_ERZ650303 | MGnify/ENA primary metagenome ERZ650303 (study PRJEB26733, sample SAMN07839262) | wastewater metagenome | biome: small river; feature: stream; material: water | place: USA: North Carolina | collected 2016-04-05 ... | reverse complement strand
CAAGGTTGGCCTAGTAGGTTACGACGCTTACCCAGACAACGTTGCAAAGATCAAGGCTGGTATCTTCACCGCTCTTATCGCTCAGGACCCTGCTGCTGAGGCTCGCCTAGCAATCAAGACCCTGGTTGAATTCATCAAGACCGGCAAGACCTCAACCGCCAAGGAAGTTGTTATTCCTAACGTTGCACTGACCGCTGAGACTTCAGAGGCAGACCTCGCTAAGTACACCTACGTAGCTGGCAAGTAATTCCAACTAAGTAAGTAATAGCGAAACAAACATAGAAATAGGTATCAAATGACCGACAGCAATCAGACCGCTGCAAAGAGCAAGGTTCAAAGCCCGCTTGTAGCGCGACTATCTTCTCTGGGTAATAACCAGAGCGCCGTGTTGGTGGGAGTGCTGGTCTTGTTGACCATCGTGTTCTCAGCACTCGAACCGAAATTCTTTTCGGTGGCGACCGCGAACAACATCCTTACGGACTGGGGTTCAGTGGTTCTGATTGCTGTCGGTCAAACCTTCGTGGTGATCAGTGGTGGAATCGACCTTTCGGTAGGCGCCATCATTGGTCTCTCCGGAGTTGTTGCGGCTTGGACAATGTCTGAGCTGCTCGGCGCGGACCAAAGCGTAAGCGGAGCTGACTCATACGGCGTTCTGGCAATAGGAGCAATCGTCTCGGTTGCGGTCGGTTTGTTCGTTGGTTTGGTCAACGCCTTTTTGATCAACAAATTCAAAATCGTGCCCTTCATCGCAACTCTGGCCACCATGGGTGCATGCCTCGGTTTCTCGGTGATTCTCTCAAACGGTATGCCAATCGGTTCGGCAAATGACTTTGCGCTGATCTCGGCGATGTCGCCAAAAACTAACCCGTTCTCATGGGCGGTTATTGCGGTTTCGATCGTCGTCGCCATCGTCGGTTTGTTCCTTCACAAGTCGCGCTTTGGCCTTTACACCTACGCGATTGGCTCGAACACCTTCGCCGCTCGCGGTGCAGGTATCAACGTAGAGCGTCACATCACTAAGGTTTACGCCCTCTCAGGTGCACTTGCCGGGCTAGCTGGCATTTACGTTTACATTCGTCTAGGCGCGGGTTCACCATCTTCTGGTAACGGTCGCGAGCTAGATGCAATCGCAGCGGTTGTTATCGGTGGCGCTTCTCTAATGGGTGGCGTCGGCCGCATCATGGGAACCGTTCTCGGTGCCCTCATTCTCTTCACAGTTCAGTCTGGCCTCATCATGATTGGTGTCGCCCCAGACTGGAAAAAGGTTGTCGTTGCAATCTTGATTGCTGCAGCTGTTGCAGCACAGACCCTGCAGAGCAAGAACGGACGCAAATAATGGCCGGCGAAGTAATTTACGAGCTAAAGAACGCATCGAAGCGATACGGTTCGGTAATCGCGCTAGATGGCGCAAGTTTAAAACTTCACGCAGGTGAAGTCGTCGGCCTCGTTGGTGACAACGGTGCTGGCAAGTCCACCCTGGTTAAAGTGCTTTCGGGTGCACACCAGCCAGACGGTGGACAAATCTTCCTAGAAGGCATAGAGCGAGTATGGAGTTCACCGCGCGAGGCACTCGAGGCCGGCGTCGAGACTCTTTACCAAGATTCTGGTCTTGCCCCACACCTGACCGTGAGCCAAAACGTATTTTTGGGTCGCGAAAAGTTTGTCGGTGGATTCCTGGGAAAGCTTGGCTTCTTGGCTAAGAAAGAAATGGATCACGACGCACACCGCGACCTCGAAGCAGTCGGTATCGCGGTTCCATCTTCGAACCGTTCGGTCTCTCAGCTTTCTGGTGGTCAGCGACAGGCCGTTGCAATCGGCCGAGCGGTTGCCTGGGCAAAGAAGGTCATCATCTTAGATGAGCCAACAAACCACCTTGGTGCCCGCCAGGCTGGCGAGGTTCTCAACATCATCAAGAATGCGAAGAAGAAGGGCCTGGGCGTAATTTTCATCTCGCACACCCTTCCTCACGTTCTTGAGGTAACCGACCGCATCGTGGTTCTTCGCCTTGGCCGCATCGTGAAAGATGCACCAACCTCTGAATTCAACGGTGACACCCTGATCGGTACCATCACCGGCACCATCCAGACCATCAAGGTCGAGGGTGACTAAAAGCTTTTCCTCTTGAAAAGGGCGGGGCCCGCGACCACAAGTCGCGGGTTTTGTTCTTAACCGGGGGCTAACCTAAGAGCATGAAGAACATCGAACTAGCAAAAAAGGCAATCGCCCTTCCGCTGCTCGGGCTATTAGTAGCCTGGGTTTTCTTTGGGTTGGCGCAATACTTTGACCTGCTGCAGAATGAGGCCATGAATCGAGGCCAGGTCACCTATTTTGACGGCCAAGAAGCGCCGGAATATGTGCACGCCTCGGTTTACCTGTTCCTGATTGCGATTTCAACCTTCTCTCTCACGGCTCTGTTTGGTCAGGCGTGGGCAATCAGGGCTCGCATCGAAAAGGGTGAGACCAATCGATTAGCTCGCGCTGCCCAACGCTTTGCGACGCTGTGCGTTGTGATAGGCCTTGCATTCGGCGCAATCTTCGCCATCGGAAACTTTATGAGTGCCTTCAACCGTTTTGGCGGCTCGGCCGATGATCTTTTGGTTCGCATCTTCGACGTCTACCTTCCGATTCTTTTAGCCACTGCCGTGGTTGTTTTCGTAATTCTTCGGGGCTTTGTCTTCAGGCAAGACATGCACGAAATCAAGGATGATTCGAAGAAGGGCCTAAGTGATGCCCAAAAGGCACTCGGCCTTGGCTATGCGGTGCCAATCCTGGCAACTGCAGCTGCAATCATCTTTGGTCTGGTGGTTTATGACGTAACCCGAACCGAGCTTCAGGTTTGGATCTGGGTGATCATTCAGCTGATTGTGGCAACGGGAATTGTTGCGGGCACTCGATTCGCCGCGAAGGCCAAGTCTGCTAAGCCGACCGCACCCAAGCCGCGCACCGCGTTGGCTGCCGGGGCAGCCAGCCTGAACTTTGTGCTCTCGATTGTTTTTACCGGCGCGGTTTCGATCATGTCTTTTGCTTACCTGGGCACCGCGATCTCAAAGCTGCAGCAATGGAACGAGGGCAAGTGGGATAAGAACGGCAACGTCGTGATTGAACCGACTACATACCTTGAGCCGGTCACATTGAAGTGGGCCATCGAAGAGCTGGCCCCTGCCAAAGTGTTGCTGGTGCTTGCCATAGTGGGCATATATGTGACCATCACTCAGCGCAATAAAGAGGTCAAGTAGTTTGAAGTATTTTGCCAGCGGCCTGTTGTTCGACAACGACGGTGTTCTAGTCGATTCTCACCAGGCTGCAATTGACGCCTGGGCGCAATGGTCGGCCGAATTTGCGCCGCACTTCGATTGGAACGACCCGATTCACGCGGGTCAGCGGGCCGAGGACAAGGTGCGCGAGCACATTTCTAGCCCCGATCTCTTTGAAATTGCCAACAACAGAATCAACGAGCTCGAGCAACTCACGGCACACACCACGGTTGCTCTCGGTGGCGCAGTCGAACTGCTTCACTCGCTTGCACTTGGGCACTGGACGGTTTGCACCTCGGCCAATGCGCGCCTCGGTCGCGCACGCCTCGAAGCCGCTGGACTTCCGGTGCCTCCACAACTGGTGACCGGCGATGACGTAAAGCTCGGCAAACCTTTTCCTGACCCATACCTACTGGGTGCAAAGAATTTGGGCTTTGACCCAGAGGATTGCGTGGTCTTTGAAGACGCCCAGGCCGGGGCGCTTGCGGCAATCGAAGCCGGGGTTGGCTTGGTGATTGGCGTTTCGAAAAATGCGCTAGATACCGATGCCGACATCGTCGTGAAGGACCTCAAGGGCATTACATTTGATGGAGAAACTCTTTACATCCCAGATAAGAACAGGCTTCGTTGATGTTTGCCCGCCACGTTGTAGTCGTTGAAGACGAATCGCTGCTTCGCGACTTAATCGCTAAAAGCCTCGAAGCCGCGGGGTTCACGGTTTCTACGGCCGCCAACGCAGCCGATGCCAAGCGCGCCTGTGCCGCTGTTGACCCAGATGCCGTTGTGGTTGACATCGAACTAGGCGCCGGACCAAACGGTTTCGATTTTGCCGATGTGCTTTCGCGCACCTCGCCAGATGTTGGCATTGTGTTTTTGACCAACCTGCCTGATGCTAGATGGGCCGGTCGCGACTCTAAGAGCCTGCCAAACAACATTGCCTACCTGCGCAAGTCGCAGTTGGTCGATTCGCGCGATCTTGTCGAAGCGCTTGAGGCGGTTTTGCACGAGACCGTTTCTTCAGACCAACGCCACGACCTAGATGGCAACCGCCCGCTGGCTAAGTTGTCACGCAAGCAAATTTCAGTTCTTCAGCAGCTGGCCCTCGGCTACTCGAACGCGCAGATCGCCGAGAAGCGAGGCACCACAATTCGTGCGGTTGAGGGCATTGTTAGTCGAATCTTTCAGGCACTTGACATCGATGTTCAAGCCGAAGGCAACGCTCGAGTCGAAGCCGCTGGTCGCTACCTAAAGGCGTCTGGCAAGGCAATCGCCGAAGAAGAATGATTCAGGGCACCGAGACACCTAGGGCTCTAACCTCTGAGGCCTTTCAAAATGCTGCGGGCCCAATCACCTTTCGAAATCGCACCCTTGCTCTTTTCGCGATTCCTTCATTCTCAATAGTCATGCTGTCGAACCCGGCACGCCTGGGTGGTTCGCTAATCGAGTGGTTTTTGATCGGATGCCTGGCATACGTGGTCACCGTTCTGGTTTTGCTCTGCTTCAGGGCGACGTTCTTGCCACAGACCAATCGCAAGCCGAATTGGTGGCTAACCGTAGTGGCATTTTTCGTTGCTGGTGCCCTTCGAGGGTTAGCTGTTTGGTCGGTCGGTCGTGCGTGGGGCATCATTCCCGATAGCGATCTACTGTTTCGCGTGACCAGCGGATTTCTGTTGGTGTTAGGTGGCATGAGCACCCTGGCAATTTATGAGGCCTCGCGAATCAAGCAAGAGGAGCAACTGGCCGCACTTCAGCTTCAAACAACCAGGCTCGATGAGCTTCGAGGCGGTATTCGTGAACGCATACGAATATCACAAGAAGAGTTGGTCGAAAAGGTGCGTGGAATCTTGCAGCCAATCGTGGCTCAGTTGCGCACCGATCTTAAGAGCGCAGATGCCAAGTCGGCGGTGAACACCATTCAAAACGCGGTTGACCAGCTGGTTCGACCGCTCAGTCGAGAAATGGGTTCTGCCGGTTCAGATTTTGAAAAGTCAATTGTCGAGGGTGCTCGAGCCACATCGGCTCGACGACTCAAAGAAACCTGGCCAAAGCGAGTGCAAGTCAGTTCGATGATGGTGCCGGCGCTCGCAGTGTTTGCAACCATGACCACCGCTCCCGGGCCGCTGGCTCTGTATGTGCCAGCCGTGGCGTTCTTGGCCTTTTTGACAGTCACAGTTCTGGTTTTCGCGGTCTTTCAATTCACGCGCGCAGTAACAGCGGGGCTCTGGTTGCCCGTTTGGGTCGCATTCATCTTTAGCCTTGCACCCGCTGCTCTGGCACCACTTTTGGCAAAGACCGTGCTCGACGCTCTGGGCTGGGTTACCCCCAGCGCCAACTGGTTTCAATTCGGTTTGGTCTTGGCCTCGACTGTCGTTATCGCATTCTTAATGCAGCTGGTTCGCACTCAGCGAGCGGGACACGAACAAAAACTTCGAAACGTGGTACGTGACCTAAGCGTTCTAAACTCGCAACTTCGTCAAGAGGTTTGGTTCAACCGCCGCCGCACCGCCGCTGTTTTGCATGGCCCCATCCAGGCATCTCTTTATGCCTCGGCAATGCGCATCAACCCAGCCGAAAAATTGTCGCCCGAAATGGTTGAGGCGGTAGAGCGCGACATCGCAACGGCCCTAGCTAAGCTCGACGGCTCAAACATGATCGAACCTTTCGAGTCGGTGATGGCCCAGATTCAAGAAGTTTGGGAAGGTGTGGCTGAAGTGCGACTCGAGGCCATTCCTGTCGAGCTTAAGCACGTATTCGAAAACAACCCAACAGCCTCATCGTGCTCTCTCGAGATCATTCGAGAAGCGGTAAGCAACGCGGTCAAGCACGGCAAGGCAAGCATCATTGAGGTTTCTATTCGACTGACGGGCGAAAGCTTTTTGAGTATTGAGGTCAGAAACAACGGCAAGATGGTGCCGGCCGATAAGCGAGCTGGCTATGGGTCAGAGATTCTCGACGAGGTGGCCTTCGAATGGTCGCTCGAAAACCTGCCGGCCGGCGTTATTTTGAAGGCTTTGGTGGCGATTCAGAAATGACACTAGCCAAACGCCCAACCTTCAGGTAGGTTAGGAACGTTACGAATTCGTGACAGTAGTCGTTTGCAGTGCATCATTTTGAATCACGTGGCCACCTAAGTGCCACCTCTGAGATGCACCAGTCTTTTCCTCTAAATGAGAATCCGCCGTATTGCGGATGCAGTTCTTGTGTGTGGGTTTAGCAGCTGTTCGACTAACCCACCGGCTCAACGCAGCTACTCCCTGCAGAGCCAACACAATTGAATGAGGAATAACCATGCCTGGATTTGGCAAATCATCGTCGCGCGCGCCTAAGGGCGCTGCGGGCAAAAACTTCAAGCCACGCGAAGACGGCCGTGGCGGTCGCTCTGAGTCTCGCTCAGTAGAAAACGCACCTTCACGCGCGCCTCGCGCTAAGGGTGCCTTCTTTGAGAATGGTCCAAAAAAGACCTATGGTTCAGATGCCCCTCGTGGCGAGCGCCCTTCATACGGTCGCGATGACCGCAATGCAGGTCGCCCATCAGCTGGTCGCACCGGTTCACGCGAAATGAACGGTGGCCGCGAAGACCGCGGTCGCGACTGGTCGCCAAGAGGCAACGAAGGCACCGGCGCACCTGGCCGCAAGCCGCGTTACAACTCAGATGACCGCGCTGCCCGTTCGGGTGGTTCAGATCGTCCAACTTACGGTCGCGACGGCGGAGCACCTCGCTCTTACGGCGACCGCGACTCACGTCCTTCATACGGCAACCGTGACGGTGGCGCTCCTCGTGGCGACCGTCCGTCATACGGCAACCGCGACGACCGCGCACCTCGCGGCGATCGTCCAGCCTGGGGTAACCGTGACGGTGGTGCACCTCGCGGTGACCGCGACTCACGTCCTTCATACGGCAACCGCGACGACCGCGCTCCTCGCGGCGATCGTCCAGCCTGGGGTAACCGTGATGGTGGCGCTCCTCGTGGCGAGCGCCCTTCATACGGCGACCGCCCACGCTTTGGTGGTTCAGATGACCGCCGTGGTGGCATGTCGAACCGTCCGTTCGAAGACCGCAACGAGTCACGCCGCGACTTCGCAGCCCGCGACGACCGTGGCCCACGCCGTTCATTCGGCGACCGCGACTCGCGTCCGGCACGTGGCTTCTCAGAAGACCGCAACCCAAACCGCCCAGACCGCGCAGCACGCGATGACTCACGCGAGTCAACCTTCCGCGGTGCACGCGACTCAAACCCAAACAAAAAGGCCTTCTTCGAAGATGTCGTTCTTGAGCGTTTAGATGCAGTTGAGCAGTCTGAGGCAATCACCTCTAACTCGTTCGAAGAGATGAACCTTCACCCGAAGGTCATCATTGCTCTAACCGGTATGGGTGCAGAGACTCCGTTCCCAATCCAGGCAAGCACTATTCCGGCAGCAATGTCGGGCCGCGATGTACTTGGCCGCGGCAAGACCGGTTCGGGCAAGACCATTGCCTTCACCGTGCCAATGGTTCAGAAGCTAATCGCTGCAGGCTCAGTGCCTCGCAAGCCGGGCAAGCCACGCGCGCTGATTCTTGCGCCAACTCGTGAGCTAGCCGACCAGATTGACCGCACTGTAAACGGAATCGCTCGCGCTGTAGGTTTCTACACCGCTTGCATCTACGGTGGTGTTCCTCAGCGCAAGCAAGAGAACGCCATGAGCCGTGGCGTTGACATCGTGGTGGCAACCCCTGGTCGTCTAGAAGACCTTATGGCCCAGCGCATCATCGACCTGTCTGAAGTTGAGACCATGGTTGTTGACGAGGCTGACCACATGTGTGACCTTGGCTTCATCGAGGGCGTTCGCCGCATCATGCGTGCCGCTGGCGACAGCCAGAAGCTGCTGTTCTCGGCAACCCTTGACCGCGAAGTTGATGCACTGGTTAAAGAGTTCTTGCCAGACCCATACGTGTATGAAGTGCCGAACGAAGAGAACGACACCGCAAACATCGTGCACCGCGTCATGACCGTCGACAACGAAGACCGCTCAGCCGTTCTTTTGCGTTTGGTTCAGGGCGAGGGCAAGTCGATCATCTTCACCCGCACCAAGATGACCGCCGAGCGTCTAAGCGAGAGCTTGACCCAGGCCGGTGTTCCTGCTGCGCGTCTACACGGTGACCTAAACCAGAACCAGCGCAACCGCAACCTCGAGCGTTTCACCAAGGGCGCTTGCCGCGTTCTCGTTGCAACCGACGTTGCAGCACGTGGAATCCACGTTGATGACGTTGCTTTCGTGGTTCAGGTTGATCCACCTGAGGAATACAAGACCTACCTTCACCGCTCTGGCCGCACCGGCCGCGCCAACAAGGAGGGTGTCGTAATCACTCTTATCCCACGCAGCCGTCGTCGCCGCATGGAAGACCTACTTCGTCGTGCCGAGCGCGATGGCATCTTCTCGGAGGTTCGTCCTTCGAGCGAGTTGCTTGAGCAGCTAGCTGGCCCGATCGCTCCACCACCGGCTCCTGAGGTTCTTGACTTCGGTGACTCACGTGGCGGTTCATCTCGCGAAGGCGGTCGCGGACGCGGCGGCTACGAGGGTCGCGGCGGTTCAGGCGGCGGTCGCAAGAGCAACTTTGGTGGCTCAGGCAAGGGCCGCTGGTCAGACAAGCCAAAGGGTGAGGGTCGACCTCGCGCTCGCAAGTTTGACTAATAGATAGTCGTTAGAAACCCCGTGTGCTTCGGCAGGCGGGGTTTCTTTTTTGTTCGGCAAAACCCGCTCAAACTTCACAGTCCTCTCACTTGATTCTCACAGAATCGAGAATCTAGATTGCAAAGTGGAGGAACCAAATTGGCAGCTTTGACACAGGCGCAGGCTCAGCGAACGCTGAACAAATTGACCTATGGTCAGTCGAAGGCTTCGGTTGCCGAACTTCGCAGCAAGGGTCTCGAGAAGTGGCTGAACGATCAGCTGAACCCTAAAAAAGCCGAGACCAATGGGTATCTCAAAGACCTCTCGCCGTTTCGCTCGGCCAACATGTCTGTCGCCGAGATCCAATCCAACTTCTTGTTCAAGACCAAGCCAATCTTGCTGGCCAACGAACTCAGCTACCTCACGGTGCTCCGTCGCGCCTATTCTTCTCGACAGGTATTTGAAATGCTCGTCGAGCACTTCAGTGACTATGTTCCTGTTCCCCTTGGCAATAAGCGTTCTCCCTACCGCGGTGACTACGACAAGTCGGTGATCAGAGCGAACGCGCTTGGTTATTACCCCGACCTATTGGTCGCTGCCACTTATCATCCGGCGATGCTTCAGTTTTTGAACGGGGCTACCAACACCGCAACTCAGCCAAATGAAAACTATGGCCGTGAATTCTTAGAGCTGTTCACTATCACCCCATCGGCTGGTTATAAAGAAGACGATGTCAAAAACGCAGCCAAGATGTTCTCGGGCATGGGCTTTGATTCGGCAACCGGTGCAAGCCGCCTTCGGGTCAAGCAGCACTACTTTGGGCCGATCAGTGCCTTCGGTTACCAGGATGCCAACCCGCTGACCTCCAACGAGGCGGTCATCCGTGGTCGAATCGACAAGTTCATTCGACACTTTGCGCTGTTGCCTCAAACTGCACGTGCGTTCAGTATGCGAATGGCAAAGCGATTCGTAGCTGACCAGCCTTCTGAGCAGTTGATTGATCTGATGGCTGCCGAATACCTTCGAAGCAATGGGCACATACCGAGCGTCTTCAAAGCCATGGCGCTAAGTGGTGAGTTCGCGCTAGCCCCGGCCGCAAAAGTGAAACGACCAATGGAGCACCTGGCATCGACAATTCGTGTTCTTGATGTGCCGCTGGTGCGAGAGATTCCGGACCCCAACCTCGAAACCTTCAAAGATTACTTCAAGGCATCGCCGCTGCCACCAATAGTGGTTGCCTTGGCTAGGCAGGGGCACGCTCCATTCGAATGGCCGTTTCCAAATGGGTATCCAGATCACGCCGAACCTTGGATTGCATTGACCAGCCAGGTTCAGCGCTGGAACCTGAGCGCAAAAATCACCTCGAAGAAGATGCCGGCGGCGTTTGCCGGCGTTGACTATTCGAAGCTCGTGTCGGCAGCAAGCTCGACCCCTCAGGCAATACTTACCGATCTGTCGAAGCACATTTTTGGAACAACGTTGCCCGAGGCCGAGCGCGTTCAAATTGAAGCCATAATCGCTGAAAGCGTCAAGAAGAATGCAAACAAGGCAAAGTATGTAGCCGACATGGCGGCGCTCGCCGCGACCCTCTTGCTTGCGCGACCAGATTGGAACCTGCGATGAGCGAACAGCACGAAAATTGTGGTTGCGAAGAGTTTCAGTCACTTCAGCGTGGCTTTAGCCGAAGAGGTTTCCTCGGCGGGGTGCTTGCCTTGGGCGGTGGCTTGGCGATTTCGGTTGAACCCGGTTTCGATTACGCGTTGGCTGCTCCCGGCGAAACCCGTTCCGACGTAATTGTGATGGTCTCGATGCGCGGCGGCATGGATGGCCTAATGGCAGTGCCGGTTCTCGGCGACCCGCTTTTGCAGAGCTATCGACCAACCACCGCGGTTCGCGATTCAGAGAACCTGAGCCTCGACAATCACTTTGGGCTGCACAAAAACCTTAGTGACTTCAAGAAAATGTTCGACAACCAAGAGTTGGCCATTGTTCACGCAGTTGGCACTCCAACCGGCACTCGTTCACACTTTGACGATCAGCTTTCAATCGAGCTGGCTGCCTATGACAACCCCGACACCACGAGCGGTTGGCAGACCCGTTATCTCAAGGCGATCGGCAGCACCGAGGTGCTCACCGGTTTTTCGGCATCGAAAAATAAGGCTGCCGGGTTTACCGGTTCGACCATTGCTGCCACCTTTGACGATCTAACTCAGGTAACCATCGACTCGGTTGGCGCCGACCGCGCAAGCTATTTGCAGCTACTCAAAGAGATGCACAAGAACAGCGATCACCAGTGGGCCAAAACCGGCCTGATGACGATCGATGCATCCGAGCGCTTGCGAAGCATTTCAACCGCCACTTTGGTTAGCTACCCCGAGAGTGCCTTCGGTCGTCGCATGAAACTCTTGGCGACTTTGCTAAAAGCGGGCACACCAATCAAAACCGCAAACATTGATTTTGGCGGCGACCTCGACGTGCACGATCAAGCTGGCGTTGCCGTTGGAACCATGGCCGACAACTTCAAAGATCTAAACGACTCGATCGCGGCTTTCAAAACGGATGTCGGCCCACTCTGGAACAACACAACCATCACCACAGTCACCGAATTCGGGCGTCGACTTCGCGAAAATGCATCGGCCGGGGTAGATCACGGCTGGGGTTCGGCGATGTTTGTGATGGGCGGCGGAGTCAAGGGCGGCAAGGTGGTTGCAAACTGGCCGGGGCTTGAAGAGCGCAACTTGCATAACGGCGACCTAGCCGTGACCCTCGACTATCGACACGTGCTGAGCGATGTGCTGCGCTATCGCGGAAACCTTTCGACTGCCGAAGTGAATGCCATTTTCCCGGGCTTCAAGTTTCAAGACCTAGGGCTTGCGCGTCAGCTCGGCTAGCGGCTAAACTAAGAGCAGCCAAAGACCGTCGGTTTTGCATGTTCGCAAGAGCAAGCAACGAAGGATACGAAAGTGTCAACCCGCGTAGGTGTGTGAAGAAGTTTCAAATTCGTCAGAATTTTTTGCTGCTCCGTGCGCTTGCGCCGGAGCATTTTTTATTTCCCGGGGCTACCGACACAAAAGAAATCAAGGAGTGCCATGGCGACCAAGGTCGAGAAGGTAGCAGAGCTTACTGGTCTATTCAGTAACTCGAGTGCCGTCTTTCTAACCGAGTACCGCGGACTCACTGTAGGCCAGCTCAAAGAGCTGCGCCGTTCAATCAGTGCTGACGCAACCTACGCCGTAGCAAAGAACACACTTCTAGGAATCGCTGCAAAGAACGCTGGAGTAACCGCATTTGACGGCCAGCTGTTCGGCCCATCGGCTCTAGTTTTCGTAAGCGGAGACGTTGTCTCTGTAGCGAAGCAGTTGCGTGACTTTGCAAAGGCAAATCCTCTTCTAGTTGTCAAGACCGGTGTCATGGATGGCCTCGCTCTTTCAGCTGATGAGGTTAAGAAGCTTGCTGATCTCGAAACCCGTGAAGTTCTGCTTGCCAAGGCAGCATCGATCTTCAAGGCTTCGCTATTCAAGGCTGCTTACACGTTCCAGGCTCCACTTGCACAGGCAGTTCGCACTGTCGACGCTCTACGCGCCAAGCAAGACGCCTAAGAACTACACGTTTTAAAACAACGCTTCACAAAATCTGAATCAAACAAGGAGATACATCATGGCAAAGCTGACCACTGACCAGCTAATCGAAGCTTTCAAGGAGCTTTCACTAATCGAGCTTTCAGACTTCGTTAAGAAGTTCGAAGAGGTCTTCGAAGTTACCGCTGCTGCTCCAGTTGCTGTTGCAGCTGCTGCACCTGCTGGTGGCGCTGCTGAAGCCGCTGAAGAGAAGGACTCATTCGACGTCGTTCTTGAATCAGCTGGCGACCAGAAGA
>ERZ650303.424-NODE-424-length-12805-cov-6.006667_pt1 | contig 12805 bp, 10 predicted proteins | sample MGYA00376239_ERZ650303 | MGnify/ENA primary metagenome ERZ650303 (study PRJEB26733, sample SAMN07839262) | wastewater metagenome | biome: small river; feature: stream; material: water | place: USA: North Carolina | collected 2016-04-05 ... | reverse complement strand
TTCTCGTTTTGGTGGCCTGGGGCAGAATCGAACTGCCGACACGCGGATTTTCAATAGATTTTTTTAGAAAAAGTTGTTTGAAATCAACAACATTTTCAAACTGTATAGTGAACTGTGTAGTGATGGCTTTAATTTTTAGAAACCAATAAATGCATTTATTGATCACAACACATCCACTTGTAGTTATATTTTACTGCAGATTAATTGCTGCGAGCCACTTTTAGAAGCTTTGTCAATTGTTCCAACCCGTCGAACGTAGCTGGAATTTTCTCGTCGGTTGCAACTATTCCAGAAAATACAACCGTCTCAAACTTTGAAATTGATTCGCGCTCTTCTGGCTTGAGTTTCCCAACGAATTCAACATAGTTCTGTACAAAGCGACACAGCGTTTTTCGTAACTCAAGCTGAAGCAGCTGCGATTTGCAACTATCAACAGATCTCACACTCAAGCGGAAGAAATAGACGAACAGCACAGTTAATGAGATCACAGGAACAGCGCTAGCAAGCAATGCGTATTTGATGAGATCAAAGTTCACAACGTTAGAAATAATGAACCCCAGCTCGCCAAGAGTGGGCATGACTGTCAATACGCCCAACAACACTTGAACCCATTGCATTTTTTGGAGTTCTTTTTTTTTGGCATCCGTAAGCGAATTAAATCCGTCATAAAGGCCAACAAAATTGAATCCTGTTGTGTATTTCTCTAGACTCTCTTTTAGCTGATTAGCGCGACCCTCCCGCAAAGCGAGTTCGTCCTCCCATTTCGAAAATTTCCCTTCAACATCGCCAGCGTACTTCTCTACATTTCTTATGTTTGAAAGAACGTCCATGCCTAGTAAATTTTTCATGATCGCTATAGGCATAGCATGATCAGCGTAGTTCATTATTCGCTGTGCATCTTCCACAAATAAGAATCTGTTGGTTCTTACAAAGTCTAGACAAGCACTAAGCTCCATTGAAAGATCATTTTTGTTGCTTAGATCAAACTCAACTATGAACCGATATACGAATGCAATGAATAGATCAAGTGCTTTGTCATCTGAAGGAGTCTTGGCCAACAGCTGAGCATTACCTTCAAACTGAGAACCAATCCAACTGATGTTAGTTGCACACTTTTCATCAAACGCAGCACCATTAGCCTTAATGATGCCAAGGATGTCTCGTAGAAGTTGAGCCTTACTGTCATCGATAGGGCGGCTTTGGAGACTATCAATGACAGCTTGCAATGCAATCTGTACGTTCGCTGTCTGAAAAAAATTGATCACCATTCTTTATCCTTTACTTAAAACGTACCACCATCAATTGAGTTTCCTTTTGCCCGCTCATGCAACAGCTCCCAGCCGTGGTCCCAGTTTTCACAGTAAAGAGCTTCAACACCACAAGGTCTATTGGCCCATAGCGGTCTTAATGCCGTATTGGATTCAGCCAGAATGACTGTAGCCGGACGATTTTGAACTGGGACTCGCGCGAGATTTCTTGCACGCTGAGCCAACAACCACCACATCCCAGTCTCAGCTTGCGACAGTCCTACCCCTGCCATATAGATAGGTCGATATAAGAAGTGCGCGACCCAGTTCGCTACTCTTTGATTCTGATCAGCTGGACTTTTTGCAAGTTCCGCCTCAATTACTGGACCAACTTTTCTCCAGTCATCTGTGCCAAGTCGCTGCTCCACTTCTTTTTCATGAGCTTTGATACCGTTGAACGCAACTTTCAATGCATGTGCCTGAGATCCATAGTCATACAACCCCATTCGTATGGTTGATGGATTTTGTATGGAGCCATTTGGAAACCAGAAAATCTTATCTGGCTCGTTTATTTCAAACATGTAATTCTTCAAACGCCCTGCTTCATTTTTATTAAGGGCGCCTTTTTTGAATGCATCGCTACTTGGCGAGAAAGCGTACCCCGTAGGGCCGCTCCAGCAGTTGTCGAAATTTAGCGATATAACTGTGGCAAACGGATCAGCCATCGGGAATCTGGCTTTGACACTCTGATACGGATACGTTTTCGCATGCTGTTCGATAACGTGTTTCAATGCAAATTTTGCATGGAGCTCGATCACGTTGACTGCATGAGTTCCTGCAACAACCCATTCCGTTGCATCCGTCGGATGTTGATAGCCGTCTGATGCGGCCAACTCGAGCAGCCTTTCCCAGCGCAACACGGGAGATAGGGCCACGGATGGAAGTGAAACTTTCATTACCGTTGACACTTCTTCTATCAAGGCGTCCCAACTTGATAGCGGCGTAGAAGGTTTGCCCAAAACCCAGCTATGAAAGCCACTACCAATTACCAAACATGGTTTCATCCAGAACTCCCGTATATCTCCCCTTTAGTAGGAGCAGAACTATGCCAATTTCTATAAATGTAACAACCAATTTCATGGTTCAAATACGGGTGCGCCAGCACAATTTCGTTTGCAAACGAAATTTAATCTCCTATACGGGCACAAGGTGTACATTTATAAATGTAACAAGATAAGCAAGCTAAAGGTTCTTAGGGGAACGACTTGGTAGTCAGCGAAGACGACAAATTGGACCAATTGAAGTTGGGTCTAGAGGGACTACTTGACCATGTAGAGCTCTCTAAACATGTAGCGATAGCTGCCGTATCACAGTCAGCTACACACCCTCACACGACACTAATGCACGTTCGCTTTCAAGAGGACAAGCCGAATGTCGAAAAGCTTGCGCACTATCTTTGGCTTTGCGCTCAAAACTACGCACTGTCGCGAAGGCGCCGGGAAGAACTTCGGGCTCAAATTGACGCAGCCCCAGCAGGTGATTTATCAGTCATTGGCCGCATTGCAAATACAGTACGCGATGCCTTTCTAGAGTTCAATAAGTCACATCCAAATCGGTCAAGCGAAGTGGGTGAATTACTTGCGTATTGCATTGCCATCGAACAACTAGGAGCCACACAACTTCTAGCCAAGATGGCCCTGAAGACAAATAACAATATGCCCGTACATGGGCTTGATGGTATCCACGGAAAAGTTGAAGACGGATTCTTGATTCTTTATTTTTTAGAGTCAAAACTGAGTAGCAGTGCAAATGATGGCGTTAAAGATTTCGCAAAATCCGTCTCGAACTTTAGCAACAACACAAAGCAATACCAACGCGAGTATCAGCTTGTCAGAGAGCTTGGAAACCTAGACGCATTGTCACCAAGTGACAAAAAATTAGCACTTGATTATTTCGATATCTTCAGTTCATCTGACATACCTAAACGAGAGCGGTATGTAGGGGTAGTTTTATATTCCGACACCAAAGCATTCGGATCTGTTCCGTCGGTAAGCGACGACCAAAAACCTGGATTCCATGAAGATGCATTTGCAGAAGTCTACGCAAATGAACTCAGCCACCATCAAAGTGCCGCGCTCAAACACATCAAAGCAAGCAAAGGAATTCCAGAAAAATGTCGCGTTTATTTTGTTGCTGTTCCAAACGCTGGAATGCTTCGTGACCTTCTGTATCAACAAATGGGCTACGTCCCGGTAAAAACAACAGCCACTACCAAACGCTCTAAAGCCAAGGTAAAGACATCGCCCCAACAAAAGAAGGGGTCCCCCACAAAACCAACAACGACTAAAAGGGGAGCAGCTTGAAGACAACAAGTTTCGCGCAAGAACTAGCTACGCGGCTTATTAGTAGCGAGCAGTATTGGTCTTTGCTTGCCTCACTCCAGACAAAAGGTGTGATTTCTACTCTCAATAGAAAACCTGCTGAGATAACAATCACTTCTGATGATCTAGCAAAACTTCTTTATTGCGCAGAAATTTTTGTTCAGACCGATGATGAGACGCTGCATAAGCAAGCTCAAGAAATTGCCATTCAAACATTACTTGTCGCCCCCCATGATGACGACAAAGCTCCGCAAGATCGAGCACTTTCGCTTTTAACCGAATTAGGAAATTTCCCAGGACTGAACTATGTTGAGCGCAACCTGACGAAAAGTTCCCCATCGTTAATAGCGCTAATCAATCGTCGCATATCTGAAGAACTCAACACCGTTTCTTTCGGTAGTGAAGTACTTGCTCTCACTGCTTATCAAAAACATGTGTGGAATAACCTCCATAAAAATCGAGCTACCGCGATTAGCGCTCCCACCTCTGCGGGTAAATCCTTTCTCGTTGTCGAACATTTATGTCGGCTGGCAGAAAGGCAAGGTAGCTTTATCGCTGTATACATAACCCCAACTCGAGCCCTTTTATCGGAGGTACATCAAAAAATTCAGACGAGACTTAAAGATAAAGCAGATGTCCGTATTTCCGTCATACCGACTCTCGAAGAAGTTTCAAATTACCCTGTACAAATTTTTATACTCACTCAAGAAAGATTGAGCGCTTTACTCTCCATAGCGCCAACTGACTTTACTTTTGATCTTGTCGTTGTAGACGAAGCTCAGAACATTGCGGACGATTCCAGAGGAATGGTTCTTCAAGATTGTCTAGAACGCATTTCAGCAAGTTCAGCATCAACACAGGTTATCTTGCTTACTCCAGGCGCAATCGGCATGCCAGAGGTCGCAAAAACATTTGGGATTTTCGACCTTATATCTCTTACAACGCGACTGTCCCCAGTTCAACAGAACCGCATTGTCCTCACCAAAGTTCATAAAAAACCTAGAGTTCTAGCTCTCTCCCTAATTGGTAACGAAGGAGCACGTCATGAACTTGGAAAACTAGAACTCACAGACTCGCTAAACGATGCAAAAAGCCGGATAGCTCGTGTAGCAGTAGAACTCGGGGCCGATGGTGGGACGTTACTTTACGAAACTGGTCCTCGCGAGGCCGAAAAGGCTGCTGCCTACTTGGTGGAGCTCCTTCAACATAGAAATGCTCAACCAAACTCTCCACCACTTGAAGAGCTTTCTAAATTCATTAAAGAACATGTCCACAATGATTACCAACTTGCAGAAATGGTTCGCCATGGTGTTGCATATCACTACGGACGTATGCCCAGCCTACTACGTGAGGCTATTGAATCTACATTCAAGCAAGACAAAGATGGCATCAAGTATCTAGTCTGTACAACGACGCTTGCCCAAGGAGTTAATCTGCCGGCACGAAACGTTTTTATCGACACTCCAAAATATGGACGAGGAAAACCGCTTGATCCTGCGTTACTTTGGAATTTTGCAGGTCGTGCTGGACGCTTAAACCAAGACGTTGTCGGCAATGTATTCCTTCTTGACTACGACCATTGGGAATCACGCCCAATGGATACGTTTGTGCCATTCACAGTTAGGTCTGCTACTCAAGATACGTTAAAGACCTATGGCAAAAAAATTGCAGATGCACTCAACGAAAGAACGCTTCCCAAGGCATCGCCATCTAACCCTGAAGTAAGTTTAGTCAGGTCTGGGGCAGGCCTTTTGATCGCACACGCCGCTCGAAAAAACATTAAAGACTATTTATGTGGCGTAATGGGTTCATCTTCTGATTTGGAAGTTGAGACACTTGCCAATGCTGCTACGTCAGCACTAAGCGCGATCGACTTACCAGAGCACATCCTGACAGAAAACTGGACTATAGATCCGTTTGGTCTCAAGCGCCTCTACGAACACTTAATTGAGTTGATTGGGGAAGGTAGAGTTTTGGAATTACTACCTATGAACCCCAAAGATGCACCACCGAGTTTTTATGAAACATTGTTTGGTCGCATCGTTGAGAAAGTAAATGGTGAATCACGGAGATTTGGCGGGTTAGCGGGAAAACTTGCAGTTGACTGGATGAGAGGTATTCCTTACCCGGAGCTTCTGGCGCGCTGGATTGCTCGACAACGAAAAAGCGAACATAGAAAAGCGGAGCAGGCTTTAACAGACGGCAATGCTCCTGCAAAACCAAAAACGGTGGATGAACTTATACGAGCAGCATTCAACCTTATTGAAGACACTGTACGTTTTCAATTTGTACAGCTAGGGAAGGCATATAGAGATCTACTCTTAGAAGCATTGCGTCAGACAGATAACAGCCACCTTGTGCCCAAAGTTTTTGACTTTGCACTTGCTCTGGAGTTGGGCATTTCTTCAAAAGCAGGGACAATTTACGTCGAATTAGGTTTGTCCAGAATTGCAGCGTCTGCTCTTGACCGTCTGATGCCTAACGATGGCCCAGACTCGGTTGAAACTGCACGCCAATTTCTTCAGAAATTAAATCTCGAAACGGCCAAGTTAAGTCCAGTTATCGTGACCGAGTTACAACGGTTAGGTCTCATCAAGACGCCTAGTTAATATGGTTTCGAACACCAATGAGCACCAGTATTGTTAGCACCCAACAACGGAAATTGCACACTTATCGATCTTGCAATCTGCCGCAGGTTTCTGGAAATACTTTTACACACAGCGAATGTCTACTCCAGCATCAGTTTCGCTCAGAGTGAAAGCACATCGCTCGCAACCATCCTTCACATTCATGGTGCAGTTTGGTGGCTAAGCACGGAAACGAAAAAGAAATTGTTTTTGCGAGCCCTGCAAAGTTAACGTGCATTCGACGCACTTACATCACAGATATTTCCGTATCAAAGACGAACTAAGCTTTTCAAGTTGATAACAGTTTGTTCCCGCTCATTTAATCGAAATTGAGATCAATTGATATCCGTCGTGACTGCAAGATGATATTTAATTCAAGCTCCCTTACTGACTAACCACGACTGAACTAGGTACTTCCCATAAGCTTCTGCTTCAGAAAGTGTCATTGGATTCTTCGGTGGTACTTGTCGTTCTGTCCCATGGCGGGCGGTATCACCTCCAACGTGCACTGAGTTTGCCGAATGTTTAAATCGTCTAAGGTCATCCGCAGAACACCAGCCTTGTGTTTCTAACTTGTGCTGCCCTCCGACATCTTCTTCAATCACGTCATGGATGCGATAGAGGCCAACCCAAGTCATTGCATCCGTTGCACTAAGAAGTCGCAAGACTTTTGCAATGGACTTATTTGTCGATGCAAGCTGCAAAAGAATCACAGATCTTGGTAGAGGCGGCACTGGTTGAGATAAGACATTGCCTTGGACATCTTTAACTACGGCGATCATTGCGCTAACTTCTGCCCTGATGTGGAGATTTTCGTTGACGCGTACAAAAATGTCTCGACCACCAGCAGCGTTTTGCCTGTAAACAGCACCGTAATTCAAGGCTTCCCGAGCGCCTCGTTCAATTTTCAAGATACCAGACAGAACTGCCAACTCCTCTTCGGCCAATTGTTCAACTTCAGAAGATGCATCACAAGTAGTAAACGAGTTCGATTCATAAAGGTAACCGTCTGTCTTCTCACGAAGTACTTTACGCAGCCCAGAGTCCATGACATTTGCAAGATATTCAAGATCTCGTACATCACCAAGTAGCTGCACCTGCCATTGAGTCATAAAGTGATCCGCATTTTCATCAGTTAGATTTGAAAAGTACCCACGACTGGGGGCTGGAGTGGTTCATGCTATACGATCAGGAATTAACGGAGAAACAACATGCATGCAACGTTAGAAAAATTATCCAACGCGCTCGATCAACTCAGTCAAAAAGTAGTGGCGAGTTGGTCTGATGATCGAACCCTACGTGAAGTGCATGGCTGGAACCACCCTGCTGTCGATCGACATGACTTGGCGCAAATTGCATCAGATCTTGCAGACCGGATCAGATCTGCGAACTTATCTGAGCTCAGCGAGGAGAGTGAGTCATGGTTGGCTGACTATCCAAGAAGATTAAATCTTCTTCATTCCGAAACGCTTCCTAATATGTTTAACGGAAATGGACTGCAAGCAATTCCAGCCTACCTTGGCACACTTGAGATTCTCTCCTCCGCACTAGGTCCAGTTATTGGTTGGGTTCCGAATCCAGACAATCAAATGATGCCTGCACCGATGGCGCGACGCCTTCGTTCGTATCATGCAACCCTTGACCAACTGGTTCCAGACACCGAAAAGCTTAGATCCCAACTCGCCCAGATCGAAGCAGCGACAGCTGCGGCAGAGAGTTTGCCAACCGATCTAGAAGACCTAGCCGAAGCAAGAAAAAAAGTTGGAAAAACTGCGACCGATGCATCCGAACTTTGGGGGAAGCTAGAAGAACGAGATAAAGAAGTGGCGAGCCTTTTAGCGCTAGTCAAACAGCACGAGGGGGAAGCAAAAAAGCTTGTTGATCAATGTGAGCAAGCCTACCGAATCACAACTACAAAAGGTCTTGCTGCAGCCTTCGATCAACGAGCATTCAAGATCGCCTTCTCTATGTGGGTTTGGGTCTTAGGTTTGCTTGCTGCATTATGTGCTGCCACCTATTTGGGTGCTGAGAGAGTTAAATTGCTGTCGAGTGTGCTCAGTGGCGATGATTTGAAATGGGGCGTAATATTTATGCACGCACTCCTCTCCTTGCTCAGCGTTGGCGGTCCCCTTTGGTTTGCATGGGTAGCTACGAAGCAACTTGCTCAACGATTTAGACTTGCGGAGGACTACGGTTACAAAGCTTCAGTTGCAAAAGCTTACGAGGGCTATAGAAAAGAAGCCGCTCGACTTGACCCAATTTTTGAGGCCCGTCTTTTTAGTTCAGCCCTAACTCGTCTTGAAGAGCCGCCACTGCGATTGATCCAAGGCCAGATTCACGGGAGTCCATGGCATGAACTGATAACCTCAGAAGAGTTTACGAAGGCACTAGAGATAATTCCTGAACTCCGTGACCGCTTTATTACGATTGCTGAAAAAGGAGTTTCGGCTGTTAAAGGATTTAATTTGAAAAAAACCCCCACGACCGCGACTTCGGACACCGAACAAGCGAGTGGCACTGCTTAAATATTTATGGTGCGCAGGCCCAGAAGTTGATGCATGTTTGAGAGTCCTACTCTCTTCGCAGCTTATTCATTGCTAGCGCACCAACTCACCAACTGAGTTCGACTATTGGGTTACGCCATCGATCCGAACTCCACGCTCTCATACCTCGTGAATTTCTAACAAGAAATGCGATGCACTAGGTGCAGCTCTTTTTATCTGAACATGGCTTAACTGTTTAGATGCTTTGATCGCTGTTGTTATGCACCTCTCAACATCGTCACGTATTCGCGTGCCGAAGATGACAGATTGAACTGCATCTGCAGAAATCTCAAACAGTTTTATAGGATGTGGAACATCCGGTATGGTGGCAGTCGCCTCATCAAGAGCCCGAACAATCCGCCATTCACGTTCATAGTCCCAATGAGCACTCTTGGCAAGAAATAGATCCGTGGCTTCCATTTCTGCCAACAGGGCACTTGGCCGAGTCTCTCTGTATTGGACACGTCTTAGATGCCGCAAATCGTCCTCGCCAGATAGTGGCTGATGAAAACACTCATGCCATGCATCAAACTCGACGACGAATCCTGTATGACTACTTCCGTAGTGGGCCCACATGAGCAAGCTATCAGGCACCTCAGAGAGGCATAAAACGCCTAACAATTGGTCAATATCTCCAGTAATAAAAGATGCGGCATACGGCGTCACTGATTCAATTTGAGAAGGCCTTTTTATGCCTCTGTTTTTCACAATATGTTCGGTTAAAACATGGACCTGCCCAGCAGTGAATGTTGATTTGACATGAGGCGGCAACGACTGGTACACACCTTCGGACTCTTCTCGTGTGACGCTCCCCAATCTTCGCAACATATCTTCGCCTTTTTCAAATGTGCGAATGTCTGGTCGGCCTTCAAACGGATCATTAAATGAACCAAGCTGGCTAAATCGAACTCGCAAGTCGTTAAAAAAAGAACAGCGCTCTGGTCCGAAGTACTTGTAAAGCTTACGTGGGATGTCTTTTCGCATATCGCCTAATAAATCAATGCATCTTCAATTGAACGCAAATGCAAATCGCTCACGAAGATAAATTACTGTGTCAGAAAGTGATTCCGCTTTCAATTTATTACGGCCAACAAATGCATCCCACAACGCGATACGAGTTTTGTCTTCCGCAAATCGATCGCTCAGCCCGGTAGGAACTTCGGTAGGCATCGCAGTGTCTCTTCTCTTGAACGTTGCTTCCACAGCCTGCTCAAGAATTGCTGGCTGCAAATCTGCATTACGCAGCAGCACCCACAAGTCAAAGTAATCTTTCATGCGACTGTTAGCCATGCCCAGCGAAACAATCGCTTCGAACTTCTCGGCAATCACGGTGTACTGTGGATAGACACGCAACTCAGGCGCGGGCATGCCTTCCAGCATGACAGGATAAGTTGCCATTTCCGGAGCTGGAGTCACCGCATCGCCATACCCAACGTCAACTTGAACTGTGCATTTAGCACCATCAATAGTTCCAATCAGTGTCACCCGTGTACCCGAGTAGTTGGCGTCTTTGCGGATTTCTTCTGCTCTGATCGTTTCAACATCAAAGCTAATTCCATCTTCGACTTCGATTGCGCACAGGTCTTCAAACACCTTAATGAGATGTGGAATCTCAGCCATTCCAAACCCGAGCAAGTCAATGTCACGTGTTGGTCTTAGCGGTACGTCGTACCAGAGATCAAACAGCAAAGCGCCCTTGAGCAAGAAGCTATCTCTGTGTTCTGATACGGCTAGACGGTAAAGCAATCGCTCAAGCGAATACCTTGTCAACAAGAACTGTGTGTTGACCTTGTCTGCCTTGGCCTTGTTGTTGATTCGTGCGCGAACTGATGCACCAATATTTTTCGCGGTCATACCAAGCTCTCCAGATATGGACGCATGACATTGGCGACGCGGCAGTGGGTTGCAGCTTCCCAGAGTTCATCCATGGTCACCAGCTTCTGTTGCCAAGCATCTCTCAATGCCTCAAGCGCGACATCAAGTCCAACCTTGCTTCTAAATTTAAAACAATCAGCAATCGTCTTGGCAATGTTTGTTACGGGAATACTGACAATGCCATCTGGCTTTTTGTCGATAACGCCATATTCCAAATCATTCATGCGGGTGACATGCAGTGGTGGGTAATCCATTTTTGGAGCCCGCGCTTTTTGCCCCACAGCAACCCAAACTTCATGCGGTGACTGCGTGGTCAGCCCATGCAGCTGCAATGCCGTGAGTAGACAAAACACCAGGTTGGGGTGCTTAATTGCGATCGGTCCCAACTCATCCACATGTTCAGCGGCAGCATAGACGCCACGGCCAACCCTGACCAAACTGCCTGTTTTAAGAAGTTGCTGAAGCGTCCCGCCTGCCGCGCCGTGTTGCTCTAGCTCACGCGCACGTACGAGCCCCTTTTCACGGACAAGGCTGATAGCTGGATGTGGAGTGTTTGGGTGCATGCACTCATTTTACGATTTTGTCTGCAGTTGTCAATATGTACAGACGTTTGCGTAAAACGCATTGCAGGTTAATTTGATTTCAAATGCCAATAACCACAAGAATTGTTAGCGCTCACTGACGGGAAGTTGCATAATTTTTCTACCTTCCGTTCTGTAGCTGGTTGCTGGAAGTACTTGTACCCGCAGTGCATGTCTATGTCTGCACCCGTTCCGCCCAGCACGTAGGCACAACGCTGGCAACCGCCCTGGTCCTCTGACTTGATGGTGTTTGGTGACATCTTTAACCCCTTGAATAGGCACTGTTCTTTTATCCAGTATAGTGCCTTCATGTCAGTTTTGCCAGTTTTCTCAGATCAGCCAATTCAGATAAGCCCCAATCCGTTGTGGCTTGACATGTGCGGGTGGAAAGTGCCCGCAGGCTTCCCTTCGCCTGCTGCTGATCACACCCAAAAGCGCATTGACCTGAACGACCACCTGATACGCAACAAAGAGGCAACTTTCCTGTTTCGCGTGAAGGGGGACAGCATGATTGGCGCAGGGATTTTTGAAGGCGACACGTTGCTGGTTGATCGCAGCGTTGAGCCCAAACACAACAGCATTGTTCTTGCAATCTTGAATAACGAGTTCACCGTCAAGCGTTTGTACCGACGTGGTGGTGTTGTAAAACTGGTTGCCGAGAACCCCATCTACCCAGCCCGCGTGATCAAGCCAGAAGAGGAACTCACAGTTTGGGGCGTGGTGACCTTCAATCTCCACAAGCTCAGCTGATGGACAAGTCACTCCCACATCAAATCGATCCTGAGAGCTTGGCTGCATTGCCTCGCTCTGCTGGGGTGTACATCTTTAAAGGTGAAGGTACGCTGCCTCTGTATATAGGCAAGAGCATTGATATTCGATCTCGCGTTCTGTCTCACTTGCGTACGCCCGATGAAGCAAACATGATTGCCCAAACACGCAGGATTGACTTCATTGAAACGGCAGGAGAAATTGGAGCCCTGCTACTTGAAGCACAGATGATTAAGGCATATAGCCCTTTGTTCAATATCCGGCTAAGACGTCTTAGAAACATGAACTCCATTCGGCTAGCTGATAGCGGCAATGGTGTTACTCCTGAAATCGTCAGCAGCAAAGACACCGACATTGGTCAAGTAGATGGCCTGTATGGTCTATTCAGCTCACAACGCTCGGCACAAGAGAAGCTGAGAGAAATAGCCAAAGAGCATGAGCTGTGCAACGCCCTGCTCGGTTTAGAAAAGCTCAGCAAACGCGGCTGCTTTGGAGTCCAAATCAAAACCTGTCGAGGTGCATGTGTCGGACATGAAGTGCGGGCTGAGCACGACCAACGGCTGTTTAGCGCCTTAATGGACATGAAAGTACATGCGTGGCCTTACCCAGGCGCTATCGACGTAGTTGAAGCCACAGACAGCTGGACGCAGAAGCATCGAATTCACAACTGGCGCTATCTCGGTACTTGGTGTTCAAAGACAACGGGCAACAGTGGCGCTGCACAGACAGCATTCGACTTAGATACCTACAAGATCTTGGTCAAACCCATCATGCTTGGGACTG
>ERZ650303.423-NODE-423-length-12831-cov-6.708594_pt1 | contig 12831 bp, 7 predicted proteins | sample MGYA00376239_ERZ650303 | MGnify/ENA primary metagenome ERZ650303 (study PRJEB26733, sample SAMN07839262) | wastewater metagenome | biome: small river; feature: stream; material: water | place: USA: North Carolina | collected 2016-04-05 ... | reverse complement strand
CCGATCTGTCGTCGAACTGTCTCTAATGATCATGCATTCAATGTGCCAAGACGCTGCTGACGCTGCGGTAAGTGCCCCGGATGCGAAGATTTGCGTGCCCCCGAAGTAGACTCGAAGCTGTGATGTTGCCGAAGCGTTTCCGGCAAACGTTCCGCCTGAAGTCATAGTGAATCCATCTCCGTCGGTACCGAGTGACGATGCGACCGTCGTGAACGAGTGCAGGTCGGTTTCTGTCGTGCTTGCCGGGGTTCCGGTAGAGGAGAATTTTTGATCTATTGTTCCTCCAACTTTCGCCTGAGTTTTTCCTACAGATAACTTTCCACCTGCACTTCCGTCGGCGAGCTGAACCGCAACCGTTGTGCTGCTTATTCCTATCGCCGGGAAGCTTGTTGATGTTCCGCCGAAATTCAACCTTGTGAATCCGCTTTCGACCGCGTTGTTCATAGTGATTGTCCCAGAACTGGGCGACCGCATCAGCGATCCGAATTGCCATCCAATCGCCTGGGCCGTTCCAACGTAATGCGCTCCCTCAACTGTCCATGTTCCAGTAACCGAGAAAGACCCCTTCTGAACACCATTCGCTTGCAGATTTATCAATGAGCCGCCGAATCCGGTTGCTGCATTGACTCCAAATGCAGTTCCACCTGCGGGCCATCCCGTGGAGGTTGTGCCACTAGCTTCAATAAGCACATGCGGTTTTGTTGTGGTTCCGCTTCCACCCGTAAACCATGACCCGGTGTATTTTTGGGCAGGTGTGCTTGCCGTGCTGGTATAGCTGTTGATGTGTTGAGCTGTCCATGTGGGTGTAATGCCCTGATTGAGCGCGGGAGCGCCGTCGCTTCTGAGGAATGTGGAAGCGGATCCGTTCACAGCGGTCAATCCCACGCTAGCGGTTGGATTTCCACCGGTTCCACCACCAGAAGGAGCAGCCCAAGTGCCGTCAGCTTTCAGAAACTTGCTCGCCGCCGCATCGCCCGCCGACGGTGCTGGAACAAGTCCCTTTGTGCCGCCGGATCCAGAATCCCCTACCATCGCGTTAAGAAGAGCCGTGGCTTGTGTGGCTGTGAGGTCTTCAGGTGATCCGGTGCCGGCCGTTGTTCGCCCCTTGAACGTGGCCGTCGAAACATTGGCCATCTTCGTGTTACTAACCGCCGCGTTTGCTATCGTCGCAGCAAATGATCCGGTTCCGCTTCCGGTCACGTCGCCCGTAAGCGTGATGGTCTGATCGCCAGTGTTGATGCCACTTGATGTGCCGCTGAACGTACCTGACTGATACGCCAGAGTGCCGAGCGTTCCGCCCGATCCAATGGCCAACGTGCTGCCAGGCGTGCCAGAGAGTGTCAGTCCGTTAATCGAACTGTTGGTGATCGTCGATCCGCTCAGCAACGCTCCGGAGATGGACGGGGACGTGGCCCGAACGTAGTTACCGGAACCCGTCGCTGAGACTCCCTGGATCGTCGATGGACTTGCCCACTCCGCCACTTGCCCGGCGCTGGGTGTTCCACTCACCGATACATTCCCTCCGCCCGCTGAGACCGAAAGCGTCGTCCCAGACATCGAAAGTCCGGATCCCAGGGTGAGCTCCTGCAATGATCCTGCACCTGCCCCGGCTCCACGTCCCAGGACTATGCTCGCGGCCGCAGTGGTCTGCATCTTGGAGTAGGTCACTGCGCCTGCATCAATCGCGAGCCCTGTGCCTCCACCACTGACGGTAATGTCACCCTTGTCTCCGTCCGTGAGGCCGCCGCCGCCGCCGCCGACTAGCGACGCGCCGCTAGCGCGCTGGTACCAAATCACGCGCCAAGCACTGTTCGTGGATATGCAAACCGCTTCGAGGTTATCGCCTGCCGCCGTGACGATGTTTGTCCCCGTCGGCAAGACCATGGAGGTCGCGTTATACGTCAAGGTCAAGGCACCTTCGAATCGCACATTGCGCCGGGTGCCACCAAGGGCAGCGCCGAAGCTGTTGATCGTGGTTGTTCCTGTGATGTAGACTTTATCCGATGTCTGGAACCCGAGGTTGACGGTGGACGCTGAAGCTACCGTTACCTCGTCGCCCTGAACGCTCATTGGCTGCCAATATGAGCCATCGTAGAATCTGAAATTTCGAGCCGTTGAATTGAAGAAGTAGTGACCGGCGATGAGCGCGGATGGGTCAGAGGATTGACCTGGGAGCGCAATGCCTCCAACGCGCGGGATGCGGACTTTCGCCGTGGAGCTTTGCAGCGCGGTTCCGCTGGATCCAGTTACCGCAGTGTAGATGTCAATTCCACCTCCCGTAGTGCTGTTTCCGGTTGGACGAGGTCCATATATTTGAAGCGTTCCCGCTGCGGCGTCGGTTCCGCTTGGATTCTCAGAGTTGATTTGGGATCCGCGCGCAGTGCCAGAATAACCAGCCGAGCCAATCTGAATCGTCGCGTCCGTCGCGCTCGATGACAGTGATCCGATGCGCCTCGAATTCACCGCATCATCGAATGCGATGGATCCTGTACCGATTGTCATACTGACCGCATTCGTCGTCGTCGTGTTGCTGAGCGTGAAGAGATTCAACCCTCCCGCTTTTTCAATCAGCACGTTCCCAGGTGTGAGGCTCAGCAGCCTTGTGCCACTCACCGCGTAATCTCGCTGGGTGGTCGCAGGTTGGTAGAATCCGGTGTCCACATCTGCCGCCGTCGAGTGGTTTGGCACGTCAACTTCTGGCACTTTGCTGCCCGCTTGGCTCCACGTTGCAACGCCATTGCGCTCGATGACCTGCGCGATTCGCGCCCGGTTATTGTACGCCGCTGGCTGGAGATTGAATGCCGTGATGGCAGGATGAGTCGTCCCGGATTTGATGACGTGCAGTTGATCGACCGCGATCGATGCAAATTTTGCCGTGTCGGTAAGCTCGAAGTAGACGCCCGTCTGATCCGTGTGGATCGTGTCGATCGTTAGGTTGTCCAACTGATTCTTCAGGAGCAAACGCCCCACCGAAAACCAGTTGTCCAAGGCGGATGTCGTGGTGCCGCTGTACGCGTAATATCCCGGCCCAAGAGCGATTCCGTAGCGAATGATTCCGTCCGCGAATAGGTAACCGAACGACGGGGCAATTGTTCGGTGACTATAAACGTTCGCGTAAGCGCTCTCCTCAGCTAGCAGAGAGTCCCACTTGCTCAAGTCGGGGACTCCCCAGACACCGTAGGTTGCATAACGAAGCGCGGGCACATCGGCGGTATTCGTTCGAGTCGTCCCAAAATCTTTCGCGTAATAGCCACTCGTGAAAATGACCCCTTGAAAGAACATGTCCGCAGTGTTCGGCGGGCGTGGAGTGGCAATCCCGGCGAAACGCGAGTAGGAGAATTTGAGATCCTTGAACCCACCGTTCTGGGCGCCCAGGAGTTTCGGGCCAATGCGAAGTCCAGCGTGGAATCGCACGCCGTAGACATTCTCGATTCGCGGTATCCCGAACACTGAGCCGGTGGTGTTCTCCAGATAGATCGCGGTGGATCCGGCCGCCGATGGATCGTTGAAATCACCAACGCTTCCGGCGCTCTCGGCGGTGATTCGCACCGGCCAAACCACTTTGCAGGCCGTGGTCAATCGGTTTCCAGACGATCCATTGACGCTCGTGTAGATGTCGCTGCCGGTCGCGAGCGTGACAGTTGTGGTGCCCAGTGAGCTGGACGTGGACGCGATGCGGCCGCTTCCCAAATAGCCTCCCTCATTGTCAAAAAAGAAACACGTGTTGTTGGATGCCCAGATTGTTGGATCATCGAGCGTGGGTGGTGCGTCTGCATCGGCCACGGTGAACACGGTGCGCGAGCTCACACCAGTGATCGACTTCTTGTTCGATTGGTATGTCTCCGAGTAGCCGGTCAGGAAAATGTCGCGGATGGTGGGGGAACGGTAGTAGGGCGCGTCGGTGGAAACGTCCCAGCGAAATGCGGATCCTCCATGTTTGACGTGGATTATACCATTCGCACCGAAGTCTCCGGCGCCCGATCCCCGTTTGGGGCCTGCGATCTCTACAGCCCCCTTTGGTATGAGCGGTGCAGTCGCGACGTAACACCCGGGCAACTTGACGGTGTACGATGTCTGGCCAGCCTCGCCCGTGGAAGCCTGCCAGCCGTAGGTTGGATCCGCCGCAAAATCAATGGCCTCTTGAATCTCCGAGGAAGCGCTCGCCCCGCAGGATTCATTTGCCCCAAACCATTTTGGATCCACTTCCTTTTCCCAGCGCCGGTAGAGTCGCCCAGATCCCCAAGCGACCACCATGCCTCGATTGGTCGTGGTCGTCGCGCCGTAGTCGTACCACCACTGGCCACCTCTCCCATCCTGTTCAGTGCTCCACCCATTGATCACGATGTTGTCCACATCGTGGGTCGGCGCGCTGGTGGCCAGGAGCTGGTCAATGGTTTTGTAAGTAATCGCGCCCAGCCATCTCCCAATGGTTGCGGTATCGTTGGTGGTCCACACGATTGGATCCGCTTGGTCCGTGTACGTTTTCGCAACCCCTGATCGTGTGCTGAGGGCGAGCTGGTAACTGTTCGTTGCGGGAACGATCGACGAATTCCATGTGAGTGAATTGGTGATCCGCTCCAGGAGCGTGTAGCTCGCCGCATTCGTTGGAACGTCAATGACGAATGGGCGGTCAGCTCCGACCTGCACCCGGTAGTTACCTGGCTGAAGGTCAACGGAAAACAAGCCGTTGGTGTCCGTCGAGACGGTGAAGTCGCCACCGGTGACGAGGTTTGGCGAATAGGGGAGCGGCGTGGACAGTGGCCGAATCAGGATCTTGCCGGAGTACGGCCGGTTGGAATAGGCCAAGTAAATAGGCCCCGTGATCGTCGCCGATCGTGTGAAAATGCACGCGGCGAAAACCAGCGTCAGAATTGCAAAGAATTTCCTCATAGTCCGCTCATCGTGCTCACCGTGAAAACTCGGTCTTGCGGCGTGATCATCGCCACGCCTGCGCCAGCTTGCCCGTCTGGCGAATCGTCCGCAGTCTCGGGTTGCTCAACCGTCAGATCGCCTCTTGAAACCGCCAGGATGCGCTCCCGTGCGGTGGCGAGCTCGTTGGCTTGCTGGTCCGTCAGAATGATCCCTAGACCCTGCGCCATATAGCCAGCGATGAGCCACGCGCCCGCGCTCCGAAGGCTTTGCGGGATCTTGGTTGTATCAGAATCCAACACGTTGCTGGAATCGCTCGCCACGGCCATTCGGATTTCCGCCGTGACGTCGGCTTGAACCAGCGTGAAGCGGTCGGTCTGGGAGTCTCCAAGCGCCGCGCTGTTGATCGCAGTCACGAGAGCCGCGACAACGTAGTTTTCAACGTGCGCCTGAGTTAGTGTGATCCAAGCCATGGTGTTCTAGAAAAAGGGGGCCGCCCGGCGAGCGAAACCAGACGGCCCCGTGGGGGTATGAACTCAACCGAAAGGATTAGGGGACGGTAATCGATTGGATGCCGCCGGAGTAGGTGATCGCAAGAAGTTCGTTGTGACGAACGCCGACGATTACCTTGCTCGACCCCTCTTCGTACCGGAACGCCTCAAGACGTCCGCCGGACGCAGCAGGGCTGTAGAAGTACTTGATGTTCGACGGGTCGTACTGCATCCCGGTCATGCTCTTGTAGTAGAGCAAAACCTTCGATGTTCCGACGACTGTCTTGGTAGCCGTCGCGCTTTGGTAGGTGGCGCTCGCTCGGTAGACTTGTTCAAGTCCGAGGTAGGAAGCCAACTCAGCTTCAGTCGTGAGAGCCGCACCGGCGAAACCGGCAGCGGTAGCCAGCGACCGAAGCATGGTCAGGCGTCCAACCCATGCGAATCGACCAAAGATCGCAGTGTTCGCGTCAATGCCGGTGGCGGCCTGATACGAATTCAAAGCGGTCTGAAGGTTCAAATCAGGATCCAGCGGCGTGCCGGTGGTATACCAAGCGCGGCCAGTGTCATTTGCAGCAGCGACAAGCAGCGCCGAAGCGCGTCGAATCTGATTCAGTTGCAACCGTTGGGTGAGGTACTGAACCGCACCTTGCTCGGTAACGACTCCGCTTGCCAACTCCTCTTTGTCGAGGACCATAATCAAACCGCGCTGAGCGGTCTGGGTGTTGACTTCGGAAGTGCCACGGCGGACTTCTTGGAACTCCGCACCAATGGCGCGCAGATCATCGGTTTCAGACTTCAAAGCCTCGGCGTTGGCCCAAACCTTGTAGTTGAAACGACGATTGACGAGAACCGGAGCGCCGACATAGGCGGTCAACTCCTGCTCCAATCCACTGTTGGCCCATCCGCCAACGGCGAAGTTGGTCAGCGGCACGTTGTAGTTGGCCGAAGCAAAGCGGGTGTCGTTTCCAAAAACGTACACCTCGCCCGGCTGAAGCTCCTGATCGTCCGCGTACTTGGTGTCTACGGCCTTGGCGTAGTCGCGGGAGTTGGTGAAGTCGGTAATTGCAGGAAAAGTCATGTGATTCCTTGGAGTGTGTTGTGTGGGTTAGTAGGTCTTGCTCCATGTCGGCATAGCCTCGAATTCCTTGTCAGTGCCGGTGGCAGACCCAGAACAGGCTTCGATTGCAATACCCACGATGATCACGCCAGCGCCGGTTCCAGTGACGGTCTTCACGGTGCCAGTGGAGACGCCCACGAGAGGGTCGCCAACGGCGATTGCAGCGGAGACGTCGGACGTGTAAATGACCGACCCATGACCACCGATGAGCATTCGAACAGGGTTGTATTCGGTAGTACTCAACCCGCCGTACAGCGTGACTCCGATGGGGTTTCCAGATGCGAATGCGGCGACGTTAGTGGCCGGTGCGGAAGCTCCCTTTTGCACCAGGAGGTATTGAGCAACAGCGGTGTCGCCGAGTTTCGAAACAATCCCGTCCGGTCGGGTCTTCGAATTGACATCGTTGATGAAGTGGAAGTGACCCGTCTGCATTAACCGCTTGAATGCAGCGATGTTTTGGGCGGGACTCCAATCAGAGCGCATGCGTTTCAGGTCGAACTGAACGCCGCGCCCGATAGAGCGGATGGTGGAATTGACTCGCTTCAACGCGGAGCGGAGCAAGTCGTTTGTCTCGTGTTTCATGTCTTGAAGGTGGGGTTTGCGTGGTTACTTCTTTGCAGAAGATTCGGCGGCGAGCTTCTTGTCGTGCGCGATTTGGGAAATCGCAATGTCGCGGAGCATCGCGGCGGGAATCGCTCCGTTGCAGATCGCGCTACGCTCGGCGACGATTTCGGCAATGCGCTTTTCGTAAGCGTCACGCTCGCGATACGCGGCGAGTTCAGCGGATTCTTTGGAGGACATTGCGGGGACTGGATCAGGCATAAATTAGGGGTTGTTGATTGCGGTGACGAGGGCTGGGTTTTCGGAAGCGGCAGCGGCGTAGGCCATCCGATAGATTTCGGACTGCGGCGCGTTGGGGTTTGCCTTGCGGATCTCTTCCATCTTCGCGTTGGCGAACTGAAGGAGCTTCTCACCAGCCTCTTTGATCTCGGCTGGAACGCGAGATCGGGAACCGTCGACGCCGGGCGCGCCAGCGGTCTTGATCTTCGGCTTCAGGTCCAAAAGCGCCTTGGACTCGTTCGCGAAATCGGTCTTGAGCCGGTTTTCCCAGAGCGGCTTTTCCGCAGCGGTGATTACGCCGGAAGTGATGCGTTCGTTGATCAGCGTGATGGCCTGCGCGTTGCGTTCGTTCTGAAGCGTCAACTCGGCGTCCTTGGCTTTCTTCTCAGCGGCTTCCTTAGCCTGCTTCTCGTTCGCGAGTTGCAAGTCAGCAGCAGCCTTGGCCGCGTTGAGCTTGTCGAATTCAGCGAGAATTGCTTCGTCGGTGGCCTCGTTCGAAAGCGTGATGCCGGACTTCGCCAGCAATGCAATCAGTTTGGATTTGTCCATGATATTGGGGTTTTCGTTGAGCATCTCCGTCGGCAAGTTTGGATTGCGCGTGATGCCGATTGAAGTGACGGAAGTCGGCTCATAGACGGGCATGCCGTCCTTGTCGCCGGTCTTTTTAACGGGCCAACGGCCACTGAAAAACAGCTTCTCTGGGCGCTCCAAGACAGCCGCGCCCTTGGAGTTGAACATGGGCTTTACGTATAACCCATTGTCACGGACTTGCAGGTCCGCGAACATGCCCATTTCATCTTTGACGGGGTACTTATGCCCAGTGGTTGCGTCGTCAGGGTGCCCGAGGTAGATCGGAGCGCCTTTCATCCAGCGATGCACGCGGCCAACCAGCGAGTTGAACGCGTTGACCATTTCAACGGCATTCTCTTTCGTGATTCGTTGAATCACTGTGACGAAACCGCCATTGGCCGGAATGCGGTACTTGGAGTCACCGTAGGGAGCTAACAGCGCGAAGCCATCCTCACCAACGGAAAGCTCATTCCCGTTCGTGAATACCTGCTCCGATGTGGAATCGTTGCAGAAGTATAACCGGCCCCATCGGATGCGTTTATTGAGTCGGCCCATAGCGAAGGCTACTTATGCCTTCGGTGCCGATGAAATCCCCGTTAATACATTAGTCGCAAGATGTTTCTCCCAAACTAACCCGAACTGGGTAGGGTTTGCGAGGATTCGCTTGGCTCTCTCGGTCGCATTGAGTTGCCAAGTCTTGAGCGCATTGAGCATTTTCGCCGCGTCGTCCATCTGCAAAACGTCCTTCAGCGTGTCGGCAATGCTCACCACTTCAAGCGCCCGCGCCTTGGCGATTTCCTTGATCGCTTCATTCCGCAAGGCGTTTGCGAATTGCGCTTCGTTGGCCATCGCGTCGTCCGGCTTGTCTTGCTCCACTGAATCAGGCTGGTCAACTTCGCCAACAAGTTCTTCCCCGTCCTTCGGCTCAGACCGCCCGTAACGCTCGCGAATGTCCGCCTTGCTGATCTCAACTCCCATTGCGCGGAATTCCTTATCCACGGCAAGCTCCTGCGCGATGTCCTGGCGCTTGGAAGGCACCAATGCAAACTTCACCAGCACGGGAACATCGGGACCGAACATGTAGTTGATGACGAACTTGTCGAGTTGCCGGTTCAGCGTCTCGGAGATGAGTGAAGCGTCAGCCCGCTCACGCTTTGCATCCTCCTGGCCCTGCAATGACGCGCCTTGCCCTTGGCCGGATCCCGCTGAAATCGTCGCGAGGTCACTGCCGAGGATGATCGTGACAATCGTGCGCTTCAGGTCCTCGTGAAGCGATTGGAAGGTGTTGTCGCCGCTTCGGTCCAGTGATGGGAATTCAAGGGATGCCGCATTGTTCAGGACCAAGCCCCAATCCTCACCGATGGCTGCCAATGCGTCCTCGGCGTTGTTCCACTCGGCGGATCCCTTCGGCGCGTCAGTCTTGATCACGGGCAGCGGTTGGCCGAACTTCTCGCAGAATCGCACCCACGCCTGAAGCAGGCTGCGCTTGCACAGCCAGAGCGTCGTGACGGCCTCCATGTAGTTGTCCGCCGCTGTAACGAGCCACTCGCCAGCCTTCATCTCGATTCCATAGGTCTGGTAATCGGATTCAAGGAACCGGAGTTTGCCGAAGCGATTCTCAAACCAGTACAGCGGGCAAAAGCGAAGCTCTGCGGCGAGTTCTCCGTTGGGATCCGGCTTCCAGATGATCTCGTGAACCGCCCATCCCTTGGCGCGTGCGTCCAGCATCTGGCGAGCGAGAACACCGACGCCTCCTAGGACATCCTGCTTCATGATGTCCGTCACGCGCAGGCGGCTGTAGAAGCGTTGCAGGGCCTTCTTTTGCTCATCCGCAAGCGTCGCCATCGCCATGTCGTCGTCCTCAAAAGCGTCCTCGTCGACGTTGACGGTCCAGTTCAGCGTTTCAACTGCATCCCCGCGCTTTCCGCCCGCCGTCCTCACCTCGGGATCTCGGTTCTGCATGGCTTCCCAGAAGCGCGCAATGGTCAGTGAACCCGTGTAGAACGCGTCAAACTCGGTTCCCAATCGCTCGGCAGTCGCTTGCCGCACCGGGTTGAATCGGAACTGCATTGACTGCCTAACGCGGCTGAAATCTAGGCCCGGTTTGCCGGGTTGTTGTGCTTCTGTCGTCATAATCCGGTGGATCGTTGTTCACGGGTCCCCCTGCCAAATGCAAGAGGCACCGGCTTGGAGGTTGCTCCAACCACCTCGGCCAGTCGGGAGTAAGCATTGCCGAAAAGCAAGTGGTTTGCAATGCCGTCGACATAATCGCCTAACCCGCCAGACTCATCCTTGTCGCGCTCTGAGCCTGAAATGTGGTGCTCGTCAAACTCGCGCCAGATGTCCGCGTTATGGGTCGGGAGCCGGATCACTGGCAGTTGTGCCGGCGAGCCATCAGCGCCGGGGACGAATTCACCCTCCGCCGGGGTAAGGAACTCCCGCACGACCGAATCGACGGCTTCCATGCGGTTGCAGGCGATAAGCGGAACGCAAATGGAGTTGCCATTGGGCCCGATGAAATGGTCGGCCTTGATTCGCATCCCATCGCCCAACTTGCGGACGTCGAACCGCACGACCGCCGCTTTCAAGCCCTGCCACTTCTCGTCCCCGTTGTGATCGCGGATGAACACAAGCCCGCCCGGGAAGGCGACGTGGCATTGCCCGGTGTCTGGGATGCGTGGAAAGGTTGAGACTTGCTCTAGCCCGTTCAAGCGAAGCGCCAGACGCCGGGACTCGCTTGTCTCTGGCATCTGGTCGATGAACGTGCAGGAAACGCCCAGCTGCTCGCAGAGTTGCGGCACGCGCACGCCTACTTGCTGAAGCGGGATGGATTCTGCCCAGACGATGCGCTTTTCGCAGGGCCCAACCACCTCGCGCACCACAAACCAGCAGCGCCCTCCCATGTCCAAGCCAGCGTAGCGGACGCTCCGATTACTCGCCACCGCCGCGCCGGGTTGGTAATGCGTCAGCCTCCGCGCCCGGTCCATGATCTCGGGGTCCAACTTCTGCGCCGTCGACTTCGGGATCGCGAGGACATCCGTGCGAAACATCAGCATTTTCTGGTCACTCTCCACAGCGAGACGCCAATCGTTTACGATTTTCCCGAGGTCAATTGCTGCAATGGAAAGCTGCGACACGCGGAAAGACCAGTTTTCAAGCCTGATTTGGTCCTGTCGTTTGTGACGCCAGACGGGTGCCTTGCGGTCAAGTTCAGCCCCGCACTTTACGCACCCGAGGAAGTACGAGTCGGACTTGTCATATCCCGCAACAACCTCTTCACCGCGCCGGAAGTCGCCAGCGTAGGTCAACCGCGCAGGCTCCACGGCGTCTCTCTCGCGGAGGCACACGATGCCAGGGAATGAGTCCTCTGGGTTTTGCGGGTGCCCGCATTGGGTGCAGCGCAATTCGACGACGCCTTGCGAGCCATCCTTCCACGCCTTGTTCATCCCGCGCCCGTGGACGCGCTGGGTTCCAGCCTTGAAGATCAAGCGGAGGTCGGATGTCGTGAGTCGTCCGGCAACGAACTTCTCGTTCGATTGGTTCACGTCGTCCACCTCGTCCACGAGCGCAATGTCCGCGCTGTGAGTCGTCGGGACTTTGTTTAGACCGGCGAACATGCCTACCGCTTTTCGGATTCCGTCCGTCACTGAGTAAACGCCAATCCGGTTGACCGTCTTTCCGCTCTCGTTCGTGATTTGCCCCATCTTCAGCATTGAGGCGAACCATGGCATTTGATCGACGACGTTGGGGCGGAACTTGGTCTGTACGAGGTCCGAAACCAAGTCCTCCGACGGCAAGAAAGTCATGACGTTTCGGAACAACTGCCCTGTGGCGTACCCCATGAGCGCATGTTGAATCGTCGTCTTTCCCCACTGTGCGCCACCGGCGATGGCTACCTGTGCGTCTTTGATGCCTTCGGAGAGGATTCGGTCCACGCAATCGACAATCGCGCCAATAGCCTCCCGGCCTTCGAGCGTGAACCGCGTGAATGTGCCCCGCGTCTCTCGTGATGCACTCCCGCCGGGGACCATCGCGTCCAGTTCAAGGAACTCACGGAACGACTCGCGCCGAGGCATCGCCGTAGATCCACGCGCATCGCATTTGTCCGGCTCCCCTTGGTACGTGGCGCGGAATGGGGATTCACCGATTGCGGCTTGCGTTTTGTGGAGGTAATCCAATGGCACCTTGGATGACCAAAGCGCGGCCCCGTTGGCAATGGCCTTGTATTGAATGACAGTCCATCCGCCCTGTGCAATCAAACGCCCCGCCAAGTCTTCGTCATGCGTCCGTGAGCATATCAGCACGATGCGCCCACCGACGTTCAGGCGAGTGAATGCCGCCGAGACGTACCAATCCCACACCTTGGACCGATTCACCGCGCTTGCGGCCTCGGCGTAGGATTGAAGCGGGTCGTCAATGACAAGCAGGTCGCACATCGGCACTTGTTCACCGACGCGGATGGTAGACAAACCGCCGCCCGCATCCGTCTCGATGTCGGCCACCGCCTTTGATGATCCCGATAGCTTCAGCCTCGGGAAAACCAGCTTCAGCCTGGGAGCCTGCGCGATTCGATCCCGCACCGTTCGCGCAGTCTTCAACCCGTGCTCGTCGCTCCAACTCGCCAGCGTTATCTTGTGCTGCGGTTGGGCGCCCATGATCCACGTCAACGCCTCAACTACTGCGCGGGATTTACCATGAGATGGTGGAAGGACGATGATGATTCGCTCCTTCTTTCCGCAGATTGCCCGGATCGCACGCTGCCCAAACTCCGTCGGCTCGTACTTTGGATCTAGCCATGCAGAAAGAGCGCCGGGGTGGTCCCTCGACGCTCTCATGCCGTGGCCCCATTCTTTGAGGCTATCCAATGGTTTAACTGACGTCATTCAGTGGTTTCTGGACACTTCTTTCCATTTACATTGCGCGTCCCATGATTGGACAGATCGG
>ERZ650303.422-NODE-422-length-12842-cov-6.926331_pt1 | contig 12842 bp, 14 predicted proteins | sample MGYA00376239_ERZ650303 | MGnify/ENA primary metagenome ERZ650303 (study PRJEB26733, sample SAMN07839262) | wastewater metagenome | biome: small river; feature: stream; material: water | place: USA: North Carolina | collected 2016-04-05 ... | reverse complement strand
TGCAAGACACCCGCAGAGGAACGATTTACATTTCCATCAACTGTCCCGATATTCGCTGATGTACTACCGAACCCTAGTTGTCCAGTCGCACCAAGTCTTATAGACGCCGGACCTCCTGAACCTGTTGTGTCAGTTACTATCTGCCAAGTGACACCGAGGATATTGTTTTGTCCCGAAACAGTCTGTGAAACTGTCCCTCCTACGGTTATGTAAGCATTAATGCTGCTTGAGTGTCCAACGATAATTTGGCCGGTTGAAGTACCAGCAACCCCAGAAGTAACTGCCCCACACTGCACCGCCGCCAACGCACTACCATCGGCATTGCACACCTTGAGCCCGCCAGCCGCCCGAGTTTCGAGAGCTGGTCCTGTGGCATTTCGGCGAATGGACGCATCCGACCCAGCGGCCCCAGCATCTACGTTTGTTGACCACGTAATTGGTAGCCCAGAACCTAACGCTAGGCCCGCTGAAGTGTTAATAAAACTCCGTCCGCTACCGGCTGGGCCAAATGTCGTTTGCGTCCCACCGACCGCAAGTTGTCCGCTCGCATTGATCGACGTTTGACCTGTTGAACCAAACGACTGAGCAGCGGTAAACGTATTCGCCGCATTCAGCCTCGGGACATTGCTACTCAGCCGAGCGTCCGATACTGTGCCACTTGAGAGGTTCGAGGCGTTTGAGGCGTAGGCTTGAAGCGATACGCCATTAGCATTTACTTCGTCGTCAACGTAAGCGGTGGTAGCGTAAGCCGCTGCGATCTCTGCCGAGGACAGCAGCTCCAGCACAGCACGAACGGCAGCAGGCGTAAGACCCGGTGCAAGTGTTCCTGTTGCTGAAATTCCTGGGATGTAGGTAGGCACTATTGGCGACTCCGTTGAGTTTCAGACTAGGGAGGCAGGCGAAATCACCCACCTCCCTGAGCCGCAAGACAGTTACTCGTACTGAGCGCAAGCCCACCAATCAACTTGAACATTCAATGCTGTGTCGCCAGCTTGATCCTTCAGTCCGATGATCGGAGCTAGAAACGCATCGTCGGGGAACGTAGCAGCGTCGATTTCACTTGCGGTCAATCGAGCTGGAGTGATCTGACCTCCAGGCATCACACCATTGACGTAGAACTCGAGCGTACGAGGATTAGCGCGGAATCGCATTCCGAGCTTGACATAGGTGGTAACGCTCGCGGTGAACGTAGCTAAGTCGTTCAACTTGGTTTTAGTCGAACCGTCTTGGTATGTTTGACCGTCAGCCTTGTAAGCTCCGTCAAATACACCAGCAGCGGCTGCCAACTTCACGAAACCGGCAAAGTTCTTATCTGCCAATCCAGAAGTGTCACCGAACAGCAAGTCAGTCGTGATCATGTCCGCCTGACCAAGACCGATAGCAATGTCGTGCTTGGAAGCAGCGATCGAGGAAATGGCAAGACAGCATTCGAATGCCAAGTCGTTGTTTGCCAAGTAGAACGGTGCTGACAATGTCGAGCCCCACTTGAGAACGCATTCATCGTTGTCCGCGTTTCCGTCGAGCGTCAAACTCAGAATTCCCTTGGCAGCAGCAGTATCAGCAACCTTTGAAGCTGTACATCCTGTTCCCTTCAGAATCGCATAGGGACCGACCAGCGTTGTTTCGTTGAACGACAAAAAGTCGTCGAAGAAACCGAACGCCTGATTTCCGCTAGCTCCAGTTGCTACGCTCCCATGAGGAGAAAAAGCGTTTGGAGGAGCAAACCCTCGCCATACTCGCGGCGAGAACAGTCGTGTTGCCATGTCTTCTTGTAGTACGTGCATTATGCACTCCTTTGGTATGAGAGGGATTTGTCCCAGCTAAGGATGGGCGTTTTTCCCTGAATCGAAAAATGGCGGGTGGGGTTTATCGTCTCACCCGCCAAAGACGTTTACTCTAAGCCAATTTGTGTCCAATTGGACACAAAACTTACGCGGTCTCAGTTACCGTGTTGGTGCAGTATCCACGGAAGTTGGCTCGGCGATTGAAGCAAACAATCTGTACCGAGTCGTCCATGCAGCGAACGCGCACGTTGCTCATTTCTGGGTGCTGGAACGCCTTTCGCTTTCGCATTTGGCGACCGGCAGCATAGTAAGCCTTGAATGTTGCCCAGTTGATACCGAGAACAACACCGTCAGTTCGAGCATTAACGCTCGACGCATTGGTCCACGCTGGAACCCAAGTCAAAGGGACGCCACGGATGTAAGGCGTACCGCTGTGTGCAGCCATATCGTCGCCGATGTTGTCATTGCCCAATTGGAGCAATCGACGACAAGCAGCTACGCGGCTGTGAGTCGTAAGCAATTCCCAGTCATGTCGCTTTTGGCTGACGATGTCCTTTCGCTCCACAGGTGGAGTGAACTGGCACAAGTCCATCGAGTTGATGATCTTCTCGACGAAGTCCTCTCGATCGACGTTCTGGTATGGGAACGTACGGTTGCGCCATTGGTCGTAAACCGTTGGGTCGATACCACCGACACCGTTTGAACCCCAACCCACCGGAGCGTATCCGTCAAATCCTTCTTCCGAATTGTTTTCGGAAACGCTGTCGTCCGTCGCGGTGATCCACCACAACAACGAGCACGGAGGAAACGGATTGACTGTTGGACCAGATGGTCCAGGTCCAAACATCAGATCTTCCATGCCGGTGTAGAACGATGTCATCAAGTCTGTTTCCAGTGCCTTGAGGTAATCGTAAATCTGCTTTCCGCCAGTCTGGAAAATCTCTTCGTCAATATCGTAGTGGTAGTTGTTGGTCGTGAGACCCCACTTCAACGATCCTTCGCTCAGCGTGTTGATTCGGCTGGACGAATCGCGGTGGTACAGACCGACAACCTGGAAATTGTCGTTGGTCGCTACTTTCACCTTCCACTTGCACTGTGACGTGCTCATGGTGTCCTTCGCCAGATTTCCGCTGAAAAGGCGCGAGGCGTATTTGTACTCTTGCAACGGCAGGGAAAGATCCTGCGCGGCAAGCATTTCCTCGCCAGCGAATTTCTGGTGAATCGAGGCTACGAAATCATCAATTTGGTCAATACTTAGTCCCATGGTGGACCTTCCTTATCTTGATCTAGCCATCTCATCGTAGAGGCGGTCGAACTGATCTCGTGGATCTTCCGATGGTGGACGAGGTTTTGTTGGGTTATCCCCTCCCCGTCTGTCGCTCTGCTTTGAGAGTTGCTTGGTTTTTTGTTTGATTAGTTTCTTACTCAGTTCCTCCGCGAAGAGTGATTGAGTAACACGACGAACTACGGTTTCATTCAGTTCTGCTGGATGCCCCAAAGCCTTTCGACCTGCCAAGTAAATGTTGACCTCTTCGAAAAGGGTTTCACGACGTTGCTTTTCCTCGGTCGTTTCCTTGTCAGTCGCTCCGAACAGATCGGAATGACCAAGCGAATCAACCAGTTTGTCGAATTGCCTTTCGGCAGCGACAGCCTGTTGCTCCGTTGTAAACGATTCTAGGTACGCCAAACGAGATTCGTAGTGATCACGCATTCGCGTCAATTCACTGATAATCCCTTCGTCGTAAATGTTTGGGTCCAACTGAACTTCATACCGACCATCCTTTGGAGTTTCTCCTTTGGACTCGTCGGCTTGCGGCTTTTCTTGCTTGACAAATTGACCCTTCTCGTTTCGAGTCGCGCCACCTTCCTCACCTTTGCCCATTGCCTTGCGACCGGCTTCCAGTGCGGTTTTGTCAAATAGTCGAAATGCCCGATCCAACTCCTCGCGGCTGGTGAAATCGGCTAGTTCCGATTCATCGATCCCATACGCGGCTGCCTCGGCTTTAACATCATCGGTAAGCCAATCTGGGCTTTCCTCTGTGCTGCCGGTATCCTCGCCATCATCAGTGGCGGTAGTGCTGCCGGAATTTTTCTCGGCAGTTGTTTCTTTTGGCTTGTCTTCAGGCTGACGAATGCCAGCCTGTTCATTCACAATTTGCGCATCAGACTTACCGCTGGATTCGCCTTTGCGATCCTGCTCGATTTCCTGAATCATGCTCTCAGCGTATGCCTTGATTTCATCAGAACTTGTGTCGGGCGTTGCTTCAGTAATGTCTGCCAAAGGCATTGTGCTTTTCTCCGTGAATTGTGTTTTGAGTCTCGAACTAGTCCGAGTACCCTCCGTCGTTGTCATGCAAGCCACGACGTTGCAGGAACTCACGTCGAGCCCTGCGGCTTGTGAATCGAACCTGTCCGCTTTCGAGAACTTGAGCACCGACAATGTTGTGTCGGCGAATCATTTCCCTTGCCTCACCTACTTGCGTGCGATGCACTCCAGCACCTTCGGAAATGAGCGGGTCGGTTTCCGTGTAGGTGTTGGCAGTCATTGCCGGACCTTCAAGCCAATCAGGTTTGGGAGGCATCAGCTTGTCAAGCTCTTCCTTGGAAACAACCTTGCCGTTGTGTTTTGTTACGACTTTGTTCACGTCACTACTCCACCTGGAATTACACTTGCCTCGACGCATCGAGCTACATCTGGCATTTGTTCAGCTTTAGCCATTGCTTCACGAAGCGTTGGCGCTTCGACTTGCCTCCATTCGTATCGCCACTCTCCGTGATGCACTGGTGGCGATCTTTTGATTGTGTGCTTGCCCATTATGCGGGTGCCCTCTGAAGCATTGCCGATTGCTGCCCATTCGTGCTTGATGACTGTCCTGCCATGAGATCGCGGATTAAAGCATTGGACCGAGCTTCAGCCGTTCCGCCTGTTCCGACGTTCTTTCTGACATTCTCTCTTACCGTGTGCGCTGGTGACCGAACTGTGTTCTGGTCGCCTCCAAGCATTTCAGTCGGAATAGCGAACGTGATCAACTGCTCGATTTCCGGCTTGTTCAACAGTCGAGCCATTTCCTTCACGAGCACTTGAGCATTGAGCGTAGCGCCCGATGCTTGGAACATCGGCCACAATGGAGCGATCTGCTGTAGCACCTGGAAATACTCTTGAAGGTGCTGCTGTGGAGTCTTGAACACCATCGAGTACGGTTCAACACGAAACTCGTAATCTTCGAACTCGCCAATGCGGTAATCGGGAGTCCAGCTTGAATCGACCTGAATTCCGCTGTTACCAACAGGCATCGACGTCTGAAGCTCGAGAGTCTGATCCTCCCACATCAACCGACCAAGATCCAAAATGCAGGTTGCTGCAAAGTTGACAACGGACGTTCGCATGTCAGCGACGTTCTTGGACAACTGACCGTGGATCAATTCTTCTTGCCCGACTGTTCCAGCCTGAGCTCCAAGTCCGCCCATTGCCTGAAGGTTTCCAGCCATGCGGTCAAATGTTGTTTGCAGATATGTCGCTAGCGCCATGTCGCGCTGATCGACTCCACCCATCTCGAACTGCTTGATCTGATCTGGGCTGGTACCTTTTACCCAATCGTTCCTTCCAGCATTGCGCAGCGCGTTTGCGTCGTTTTCGGCACCTGGAGGATATACCTGGACGATTCGGTGAGCGTCGGAATCAGCTTCCATCCTGCGATGCAGTCTATTTTGGAGATCGTGCATTCCCTTCAAGTTGATCGCAGGCGATGTAGGAATAATGTTGTCGGGGGTATCGCCAAGCGACAAAAACTTGTACGGTCCTGCTTGGGAACCAGTCCAATCACGTTCGATGAGTGGTTCGATGTCTTGATCGCAAGCCATGGTGACAATTGAATTGTTTTCCGCAATCCAGATGTCCATTAGCCAAACCATGTCTTTTAGATCATCGTCCTCGGCACTTCCAGATTCCGAAGCGATGTCGCGAGCTGCACCAGTCGAGTCGTGGTGAGACCTCTGCGTTGGTCGCAGCAAAGCCTTGGCTTTTTTCGAATAGCCTGGCTCGTTCATCACCTTCTCGTAATCGGCGCGGTAGCGATGACCGCAGTACCGCATCTTGCTCAGTTCCTTGGCTGGCATATCCAGAATTAAGTCGTCGATCGAGACGCGGTTGAACCATGGTTGTCCAGGATCTATCCAAACGTCTTCCTCTCCCTCAAGCATCCCATGGAAGCGAGTATCGGTGTCTCGCATCATGACGACGCCACACCCGAGGCAGAAGAACGCATCCAAGACAATCATGCGAAACGTCTGATCTAGCGCCATGTCGCTAATCAGCTTGTTCAAGTTGATCTCAAACCGACGGGCAAACGCGATCGACTCAGATCGAGGAGTGGAGACCAGAACCTGGGGATTATTGGCAGCCAGCGAAATGGTGTAGATGCGGGCTGTCTGGTTAATCAGATTGACCAGCGTTGGGCTTTCGGCACCGGATTCGGAATAGAAAGAACCAACGTAGTCTTTGATCAACTCTTTTCGCACACGACGAAACGGCTCCATCGCATCCCGCGATGACTTGATGGCTTTTCGTAGCCTATCCAGTTTCGTTTTGTTTGAGAGATCGATCATTAGGTCGGAATTGGTTAGCGGCTATTGCCGTTGTTTCCGACCGGGTTTTATCTCCAGTCCATTGTTTTGATAAACGTGTTAATCAGCTTTTGCTTGGCTGGTTTTTGCAGGCTCTTTTGGCTTTGGATTGTTAGCCATCAAAATCGACTTCGTGTGAGCCAGATTCAATGCCGCTTGCGAGTAGTGCAGCGACTTTTGTGCATCTGGCTGAGATTTAGCTTGGTCAGCCATCTTGGCTATGGCGGTGTCAACCTTCTCGATTACTTGTGCGTCTTGTGACATTATTTTCCTTCCAGGTTCTAACCTAGATTCGTTTCAAAATATCTCGAATCCCGTAGCCCACGCTTCCAGGTTTTTTTCCACGCTGCTCTTGTTGCTCGCGCCACAAAAAGCTGCCGTACTCTGGAGTTTGACCAGTTTCTTCGCTCGTGTCAATCTTATCGGAAGCAATATCGGTGTTAAATACCAGCCAACAACCAGCCGCAGAAATCGCTCTGTCGGCGTGATTCTTCTCCGTCGCTCCCTTGTTTTTCGTTGGTACGTGAACGATCTTTCCACCGTCCCACTCGTATTCTCCGCACTCCACGATCATCTCTTCCGATCGAGGAACACACTTTCCGTCTTCCATTGCCAGCGCGAATTGCTCGAACATATCCGCCTTGTCCGCGTCCTGGCATGGCCACCCTGGCTTGCGGCTTTTCTTCTGCGAACCGAGCTGCGTAACGTTTCGATAGAACACGTTTCCGTAGTAAATCACTTCCATGATTTCTTTGGCGAAACCGCCCGACGCTCCCGAGTCCTCCCAACCCAGCAATGCGTTCCACAGCCACATGCACAGTCCAACACAACGTCTTGCGAACGGACGAGGCTCAAGCCCTTTGATTGCATACTCGACTACTTGTTCGCCTGTTCGATTGTCCAATGCTGTTAGAACGGAATTCGTTGCCCACTGGCTAACGCCACCCGAAGCGATATCGCAACCAGCGGTGAACGGTCCCATCGGCGGAGAGTTGTCGATTCCAGGTTTGAACCACAGCTTTAGCGCTCCATCTTCTCTTGGAATCAATCCGGTCAGTTTCAACGTCTCAGAATCAAACACCGGATTGCCGACCCACACCGGTCGCTTGCAGTGCTCTCGCTTCACGCGATCGAGTAGGTCCGTTGAAAACACTTTACCGACTGCACCACGACAATCCTCATCCAACTCTCTTGCAATGAATCGCGGTGTAGCACCAGGAAGTAGTCTGTGAGCGTTGTACCACGGCGATTGAATGTGATCTTCAATCTTGTGACCTCGGCGCTCGATCGCTTTGATTTCGCGTTGATGCGTAGCAACATACTCGGTAACAGCCTCTTGCTCTTCCGGCCGAAGAGCTACAGCCACACCTTTCTTCACCGTGTAGATGTTCTTCGAGTGATCTGGATTGTCCTTCCAACTCAAACTGTAGACACGAGGATTGTCCTTGTCCGTCGCCGCTTCATAGAACACACCGGAATCGACACCAAACGTAGAAATTAGCAGTATGCAGTTTGACACGTGACTGACCGAGGACAAAATTTTATAGTCTTTGTTACCAGCTACGAACTCTTCACTTCCAGGCTCGTCGAAACAGAAAACGGATGTTCTACCGCCCCGAGCTACGTCGCCTGTCGCAGCGTAACCGCTCCACCCTGAATCGTTCGGAAGTCTTATGACGTGGTCGGTCATGCTGCGCGAATAGCCATCGGGCAACATCCACGCCGGAAGTCGATCAAGCATCCAAGCGACCTTGAACATTACCGCCGAGTCATCGACCTTTGAATCTACCAGGGCTTCGTTTCTCGTAACGAGACCGATGGTAAACCCTGACTCCCTCATTGCTCTGTGCATCGTCACAGCGAGATAGACATACGTTCCACCTTGCGCACGAGACTTCTTGAGCGTCAATGAAACGGGATGCTCCGTATCCATTGCCTCGGAAATCGTTTCGTCCATGGCGAGAATCACCGGCTCTTGGTGAGACCATGGCACCATCGGTTTTTGCTTCACCTTAGATCGCGGTTCGTAAACCCAAAGAGCAAAAGCACAGAAGAAAAGAACGTCATCCATGCACGCTTGAAACAGAGCATCGCGAAAACGCTTGTCCGTCAAGGCACGTTCGCGGCAACGAATTCGCCACTGAAGATTTTCAACGGGGTCACTAGGCGCGAGATCGTAATAGAGAGATTTCATTCAAGCAGTATCGGGTAACGACTACCTAGCGTCAATCTGCTTGCAGAATTCTTTCTCTTGACTCTTCCGCTAGTTTCCTAGCTCTAACACCTCTAAGTACGGCAGCGCATACTGCGAGAGGCGGATTATCCTCTGATGCTAAAATAATTTCGTGGCAGGTAAACGGCTCACTGCCTACGTAAACGTCAACTATCTCCCATTTTTCACCAGTGATATCTCTTCTGAACACTACTCTGTTTTCAGTTAGGATATCCGACTGATCTAAAGCCATAAACGCATCGTTCATGTCGGTGCTTGGGGAAAATTCTTTGAGTCTTGGAAGCGGGTCAGGGTCGCGCGGGTCGAAAAAAACTTGCATATCACCGCAAAGAACACGATGGGTGCAAACTAGACCTATCGCTTCTGCCACTGCACGATCTAACTCTGGTCCGGGTTTTATCTCGGTCATGATGTTTTCAGTGCCTCGCCAATGTCCATCGTCTTTAGTCGAGCCCTGAGAGTCGATTCCTTCAGCCCATACAGCGAAGCCCATTCGGAAAGAGTCCTTCGCTGTCCTTGGAACTCGATGCCGCATCGACCACACGTTGTCGAATGTCCGGAACGGAGATGCCCCAAGCGTATCGTAGCCTCGTTTCCGCAGGAACACTTGCACAAAACGTGACGCTTCCCTTTGGATTCGACTTCACGAATAACCGTGAGATCTCCATACTTGTCGTTCTCTTTTACTTCAATGCGTTTCACTTATGAAATCCAACTGAGTATTAAAACTGCGCGAAAGCAGTTAATAAGTTGTTACATGGACGAAAAATCGCGGCACTTGATCTTCGTGATAATCCGATGACCACCACGACTGACCAACTCCGTCGCCGGTCTCGCTACGATACCTTCCGCCTGAAACTTGCCCCATGTTGACTCCATGCCACCGCGAACGCGGTCAATGCACTCATGCAGCGTCCCGCTGCCGATGATCGGCACAATATCCAGCGACAACTTGCGTGCGACATCTTCTACATCTTCACGCTGCAACCACCAATCGCCAACCTTAACGTCAAACAAAACAAAGTCCTGATCGGGTCGATATGTTCCGCCCTTCTGAATACCCGCACCGTATCCTTCACCGTACAGACAAACGTCGCCGCAATCAAATGCGGCCTTGAACGCTGCTCCGTCTGGGAAACGCTCTCGCAATCGCTCCACGAGCTTTGCGGGGATTGCTGCGTTATCGGTCTTTCCGCCGAATGAAACCTTATCGCCGTCGAACATGATTCGAATGTTCGTTCCGTCCACCTTCTCTGTGTAAACCCATTGATTGCCCGCGAGATACTCAAACTCTGGCATTGTCCATTGACCAACCAGAAGCGACTTGCCTTTGTTCTCCATGTCACGTTTGAACACGGTCTGAATCTTATGGTATTCCTTCATTGCTTCCTCGTAATTCGCCATGTAACAAACCCATGCAACGGAGCGGCGAATCAGCCGTTTCATGGTGGTTAGTTTTCTTTCGCCGCCCGTTGATGGGTAGCGTTCAACGACGCGGAAACACGTAGATCGGCTGCGATGAATACCGCCCGAAATTTCCGTACTGGTTATTGATCGAACTTGGCGAGTACCGACTACCATGCGGTCCATACGTGTTTGAAATCGAGTTCGGCGCGTACCGATTCGAACTAAGTTCACCGAGATACACGCCATTGCTCGAATAGACGTTCAGTGGACTGGTCATGTACGGAACAGATCCGTAGTTTGTGTATCGTTCCCCATAGCGGACGTAGGAACCAGGACGTTCCTGAGCGAAGCATGCGGATGAAAGAAACAACACCATCAAGACTACCATCAAGTCTTTGATTGTTCTTGTGCGGTTCATGATTTAACCTCTTGCATTTTGGGAATTTGGAAAACTAACAATGGAGCCAACAGGATTCGAACCTGTGATCCCCGAGGTATTGAATGTGACGCTTCACCCCAGGGATTACGTTCACCTACGTTTAAGCCGCTCACGCATAGCCTCGACAACTACTTTGCGTGCGTACCTTCAACGCCTCTTGCTATTCGATCGCGAGTTCGCTTCTGTAGCCACATCATCGCCTCTTGCAGTTTGGTCAGCGCAACAGCGTTCTCTCGACAGGCATACTGACCTGACTGAAACCCGATCAAACGATCTTCGACGATGGCTAGTAATGCCTCATTGCTAATGCCGTTCACACCAGCCTCGCCAATGGGACCATTCTGGAATCGCACTGGCAACGTCACGGCAGGAGGCGTATCTGCGTTGCGTGGTTCGTCGCTTGTAATCCCGTATAGGTGGCAAGCGTTTCCTTGCCCAGGTTCGTCAAGCACTTCAATCCGCAATACTTCGTTCAGTCCATTTACGCGATGGCTGGTAAGTTCCCGAGTCATAATCAACTTCTTCTGTGGTTTGGGAATTTCGAAAACTAACGTTCACTACCAGCGTATTCCAATTGCGTCGCGGGGTCAATAGAGCTAAGCTATGAACGTCACAGCAGAAAGGCTGAACAATGCGATACTACATCGACTGCGAATTCGACGGGCACAATGGTCCTTTGCTAAGTATGGCTATTGTCCGCAACGAATTGAACAACATCCATATTCGAGTCTTGAACGACGCTACAGATTCTTGGGTGATCGCAAATGTGCTTCCAGCAATGGACAGCCATAAGGCAAGTCAGTCGACGAACATACCTGAATTTGCTCTTGGTGCGTTCATCAGAACCTTTCTTGAAGGAGACGATCATCCCGTCATCGTTGCCGATAGCCCAGTCGATATTGGGCGTTTTTGCAAGGCGATCTCTACAGGGCTTGGTGGAAAGTGGATGAGCGCCGAATGCTCGCGAATGACGTTTGAGGTTTATAACGTCGATTGCTATCCAACATCTCTCGTTGGTGCTGTGCAGCACAACGCATGGTGGGATGCTATGGCACTGCGACATGCTTTAACTTCCGGAGAACAACCGTGATCTATTCCAAGTCAGGCGACATTCCCACTCACCAGTATTGCTACGTCGAACAAAGCTACATCACAAATGGCGAGATGAACGGAGTCGAGCCGTGCGTTTGATTCCGCGTCATGGGATCTTAGTCGTTCCGTTCGCTGGGCACTGTGGAGTCGTTCGAAACATCCGACCGGCAGAACACACCATCGTCATTGACAGAGACCCAGCCGTTTGCCAGTGGTGGGCGGATTGGAGACGCTCGAAACATGGGCGGGATCTCGAGGCGATGCCACATTTGCAAGCGTCACTTGTGGTCATCTAGGAAATGGCAGTGCAAAAAGCACGATCCAACTGAAGTGGTCATCGAACAAGACGCGGACATTCCTTTTTAAGTCATAACCATGAGAATCTTCACAACAGGTCAATGCGCTAAATATTGCAACGTAGCTCCAGCAACAGTATCGAAATGGATCGTTTCCGGAATGCTCAAAGGATACACCATTCCAGGATCAACTCATCGGCGAGTGACGGAACAGAGCTTGATTGCGTTCATCAAGAAACATGGAATGCCGATGCCGGAAGAATTTCAGCAGAAAAATGACCCAACCAGGGATTGAACTCTCGCATTTGATTATCTGCGTAACCTTCGTTGATGAACTCTTGGATAACAGCAATCGAAAGGTTAGGAGGTGAAAACACTGTAACGACAGCATCGTTTTCTCCTATCAAGAAGCGATGCGATATGTGTTCTATTAATCCGCCATGACTTCTCTGCGGCATTGTGCTGACTGGCTTGCACCCATTGCTTTGCGGAACTCGCATTCCATGTGATGGTCCGCCAACAATTGTGAAGTTGAGCTTTTCAATTCTGTCTTTGTTCATGATTTCCTAATGTTAAATCTGCGCGGCGCAGGATATGACGTTGTTCCACGGACCTACTCATGCTCGTTATGCAGGCGAGCATTTTCGTTCATGGCGTTTCGTTCTTCCATACTGATCGGTGGCCACTTCCACTCGTCCGGCCACCACACTGGACGCTCTGAATCTTCGTTGAGGCGTTCAATCGTTATGAGAATGTCCGTCCCAACAACTGAACCAAATGCCCTGCTACCTCGCATTCGCTCCATTAGCTCAAAGACGCTCTTGGCCTTCTCGCCAACTTCATCCGATGTTACCGCTTCCATCATTCCTCCCAAACGTCTTTTCCGGTTTGCCTTTGAAACTCACGATCTACCTTTGCGACTGGCCGAGACTTCGACCGTCGCGTGTAATACTTCTCGCTTCGCAACT
>ERZ650303.421-NODE-421-length-12869-cov-8.927735_pt1 | contig 12869 bp, 10 predicted proteins | sample MGYA00376239_ERZ650303 | MGnify/ENA primary metagenome ERZ650303 (study PRJEB26733, sample SAMN07839262) | wastewater metagenome | biome: small river; feature: stream; material: water | place: USA: North Carolina | collected 2016-04-05 ... | reverse complement strand
TTCCAGGCTATTACTTCAACATCACTGCTTATGCAGAGCAATTACTTTCAGGTCTAGATAATTTAGGTTGGCCTGAGCGTGTAAAGACCATGCAGCAGAATTGGATTGGCAAAAGTCGTGGCGTACGTTTTGCATTCAAGCACGAGATTGCTGATGCGCACGGTAATTTTGTTCAAGATGGTCAGTTGTATGTATTTACGACGCGTGCTGACACCATCATGGGCGTTACTTTCTGCGCAGTTGCTGCGGAGCATCCATTGGCAACATTGGCGGCCGCCAATAATCCTGAGTTAGCTGCATTTATTGAGAAATGCAAAACAGGTAGCGTGATTGAAGCTGATCTAGCCACCCAAGAAAAAGAAGGCATGTTCACGGGTCTATATGTGACGCATCCACTGACTAATGAGCCGGTACCGGTTTGGGTTGGTAACTACGTTTTAATGTCTTATGGTGATGGCGCCGTGATGGGCGTGCCTGCGCACGATGAGCGTGACTTTGCATTTGCGCTCAAATATGACTTACCGATTAAGCAAGTGATTGCTTTGCGCAGTCCTTCAGACATGTTCAACACTAGCCATTGGCAAGATTGGTATGCACAGAAAGATGATGTCGTTTGTCTCAATAGCGGTAAGTACGATGGCCTATCTCATGAAGAAGCGGTTGATGCGGTAGCTAAAGATTTAGAGCAAATGGGTATTGGTGAAATCAAAACCACTTACCGTTTGCGTGATTGGGGCATCTCTCGTCAGCGCTACTGGGGTACACCAATTCCGATTATTCATTGTGGTGATGAGCACAATCCAGGTTGTGGGGCGGTTCCAGTTCCTGAGGCAGATTTACCGGTGGTGCTACCTGAAGATTGCGTGCCAGATGGAAGTGGTAACCCGCTCAATAAACGTGCTGACTTTCTTAATGTGAAGTGTCCAAAATGTGGCAAACCAGCTCGCCGTGAGACTGACACGATGGATACCTTTGTCGATTCTTCTTGGTACTTCATGCGTTACACCGGACCAGATGCGAAAACCATGGTTGATGAGCGCAATGAATACTGGATGCCAATGGATCAGTACATCGGTGGCATTGAGCATGCGATTTTGCATTTACTCTATGCGCGCTTCTGGACTAAGGTCATGCGCGATCTCAATCTGATTACCTTTGATGAGCCCTTTCAAAACTTGCTGACGCAAGGCATGGTTCTCAATGAGACTTATTACTCTGAAGAGGCATCCGGTAAAAAGACTTGGTTGAACCCTTTAGATGTAGAGCTCGAGCTTGATGACAAAGGTCGCCCTCAAAGCGCTAAGCTGAAAGGCGACACTTCTGGCACACCAGTCATTATTGGTGGCGTTGAGAAGATGTCTAAGAGTAAAAACAATGGCGTTGATCCTCAAGCTTTGATTGATCAATACGGCGCAGATACAGCGCGTCTGTTTGTGATGTTTGCCGCTCCTCCTGAGCAACAGCTGGAGTGGTCTAGTGCTGGCGTAGAAGGCGCCTCGCGTTTCTTGCGCCGTGTATGGATGTATTCCAGCAGTCAGGCTGACGCGATCCGTGCTGCTAGTGAAGCGTTGCCAAGCGATTTGAATGATGCGGAAAAAGAATTGCGTCGTGAAGTGCATGCCATTCTGAAGCAGGCTAATTTTGACTATCAGCGTCGCCAGTACAACACGGTAGTTTCAGCTGCAATGAAGATGCTCAATGTCTTAGAGCCTGTGAAATTGGGTGATAAGACTGCGGTACGACCTGCAGTATTGCGTGAGTGTTTAAGTATTTTGATTCGGGTACTTTACCCAGTAGTGCCTCATTTGACGCATGCCCTTTGGAATGAGATTGGCTGCAATCAATCTTTTGGCACTCTGTTAGATGCGCCATGGCCCGTCGTTGATGAAGCTGCATTAATTCAAACTGAGCTCACTATCATGCTGCAAATTAATGGCAAATTGCGTGGCGATATACGAGTGCCTGCGGATGCCACTAAAGAGCAAATTGAGGCCTTAGCCTTACAAAGCGAACCTGCCATGAAGGCATTAAACGGAGCGCCTCCTAAAAAGGTGATTGTGGTGCCAGGTCGTTTAATCAATATTGTTGCTTAGATCATTGCCAATTACTTTGAATAGAAACTAAACACATGCGCGTAAATCACCTTCGACGTACCATGCTGGGGTTTCTTGCCTTGGCTCCAGTCAGTGGTTTGATAGCCTGTGGCTATCGCTTACGTGGCATGGTCGATTTGCCATTTAAGGTAATTGCAATTACTGGTAACCCATCGCCACCATTACGTGCTGATTTACAAACATCCATCTTGACGGGTACCGATGCAAGGGTAGCAATTAATCCTAAAGATGCTGATCTTATTCTGGAAATCACCAGCGACCTTAACGGTCGTGAGATCTTGGCCTACAACTCGAATGGTCAAGTCTCCGCTTATCGCCTAAACATTCGCGTTGGGTTTAGGGCTTATGACAATGCTGGAGCTGACGTTGTTCCTGAGGCTGAGATTTACATGACCCGCGATATGGACTTCTCGGTATCTACCGTTTTGGCGAGTGATGTCCAAATGCAGCAATTCCTGAGTCAGATGCGCAGAGATCTTGCGGTCCAGATCCTACGTCGTGTCTCTGCATCTGCTCGAGCACCACAAGCTAAAAGCTTTTAAAGAATGACGAGCAAATCGCATGGTTAAGAGCGATGCCTTGCAGGTTCATTTGAAGTCACTGAATTCAGCGGCCTCTTTAAAGCCTCTTTACATCTTTAGCGGTGATGAGCCTCTTCTCATGATGGAGGCCATGGATCAACTGCGCGCCACTGCTAAAAAGCTGGGCTATACCGATCGTGAAGTCTTATTGCAAGAACGTGGATTTGATTGGAGCGCATTGTTAAGCGCTGGTCAGACCATGTCTTTGTTTGGAGATAAGCGCTGGGTTGAGCTGCGCATACCAACAGGCAAACCGGGTCGGGATGGTGCAGACGCACTCAAGCAATTCTCTGCCCAAATTGAGTCTCAGTCGCTAGGGCCTGAAGGCCCAGATACGATTTTTTGCATCATTCTGCCTAAATTAGATGGGAAGACCAAAACCTCGGCTTGGTTTACTGCTTTGGATGAGGCGGGTATGGCGATTCAACTGGATTCCTTGGATCGCGCCCAATTGCCGCAATGGATTGCAGGGCGCCTAAAGAAACAAGGTCAAGAAGTGCAGTCAGGACCAGATGGTCAACGCGCTTTAGCTTTTATTGCGGAGCAAGTAGAGGGTAACCTGATCGCTGCCCATCAAGAAATTCAGAAGCTGGGTTTATTGCATCCTGCAGGCGTTCTTACTGAAGAACAAATTCGGTCTGCTATTTTGAAGGTGGCTCGCTATAACGTCTTTGAGTTAACTGAAGCGATGTTGGCGGGCGATCTGCCTCGCCTTAATCGCATGCTAGATGGCCTTAAAGGTGAGGGCGAGCCTTTGGTCTTGATTCTGTGGAGCGTAACTGAAGAGCTTCGGATACTATCGAAACTGAAGGCAGCAAGTGATGCTGGAGAGTCTGTGCAGAACTTAATGCGTGCTAACCGCATTTGGGGCAATAAAGAGCGTTTATATCCTCTGGCTCTAAAACGGGTGCAGCCATTGAAATTGCGCAGAGCGATGCAAGTAGCTGCAGGTTTAGACCGTCAGGCTAAAGGATTGCATGCGGCGGAATTGCCGGCAGACCCTTGGGATGGCCTACGTTTGGTGGGCAACTTATTGCGCTAGATAGAGCTAAGGCAAAGATTGAAGTTGAGATAAAACGATATTAATTTAGATATAACAAAGATATGAGCAATTCAATAAATACCATCCAGCACATGATGCAAGATATTGGCCGACGTGCTCGCGAGGCCTCACGCGCAATGGCACGGGCATCGAGTGAGCAGAAAAATCAGGCGCTGTTGCACATCGCCAAGTTGGTTCGCGAACGCTCTGAAGAAATTTTGCGAGTCAATGCGCTTGACGTTGCTCGTGCCAAAACCAATGGTCAGGATGCGGCGTTTATTGATCGACTCACTATGACTCCAAAAACAATCGAGTCCATGGCCTTGGGTTTGGAGCAAATTGTTTCCCTTGAAGATCCAATTGGAAAAATAACGCCTTTACAAAAGCAGGCTTCGGGTATTGAGCTTGGCCAGATGCGAGTGCCACTCGGCGTGATCGGAATTATTTATGAATCTCGCCCTAATGTGACGATTGACGCAGCTGCGCTTTGCTTGAAGTCAGGTAATGCGGTGATTTTGCGCGGTGGTTCGGAGGCAATTGATTCAAATGCCTTATTGGCGCAATTGATTCAAGAGGGTTTGGATGCGGCTAACTTACCTATGGATTCAGTGCAGGTTGTTACTACGACAGATCGCGCTGCGGTTGGTGAAATGATCACCATGACTGAATATATTGATGTGATCGTTCCACGCGGTGGTAAGAGTTTGATTGCTCGCTTGATGGCAGAAGCCCGCGTACCAATGATTAAGCATTTGGACGGCATCTGCCATACCTATATTGATGCTGACGCAGATATCGCAATGGCAATTAAGGTATGCGATAACGCCAAGACCCAACGCTACGCTCCATGCAATGCGATGGAAACACTCTTGGTCAACAAAACCATTGCACCTCAAGTCTTACCAGCTCTTTGTAAGATCTACCAAGACAAGGGTGTGGAATTGCGCGTGGATGACCAAACCCGAAACACTCTTGAGGCGGCGGGTTTTAAAGGCTTGGTTAATGCCACTGAAGAGGATTGGAAAACAGAATATTTGGCACCAATTTTGTCGATTAAGACTGTTGCCGATATGGATGAGGCAATGGGTCATATCGAGCAATACGGTAGCAAGCATACCGATGCCATCATTACCAATAATCAAGCGCAAGCTAAGCGCTTCTTGCGTGAAGTCGATAGTGCCAGCGTGATGGTCAATGCCAGCACCCGTTTTGCAGATGGCTTTGAATACGGCCTAGGCGCAGAGATTGGCATTTCCAATGACAAATTGCATGCCCGTGGCCCTGTTGGCCTGGATGGCCTTACCTCTCTCAAATACATCGTCATGGGTCATGGCGAAATTCGCACTTAAATGCGTACTTAATCTAGCTTCATTACAGATCGGAAATTATTCATCATGGGCAATGCATATTTATGGACCAAGACATTTCACATTGTTTTGATTGCCTCTTGGTTTGCAGGTTTGTTTTATCTCCCGCGTATTTTTGTAAACCTGGCTGATGAAAAGAATCCCGAGGCTTATGCCCGTCTTCTCGGCATGGCTGATCGCCTCTTTCGTTTCATGACTATTTTGGCGGTACCCGCAGTCCTGCTAGGGCTGACACTTTGGTTACATTTTAAGATTGGTGCTGGCGAGATTTGGATGCATGCCAAGCTGCTGTTTGTCGTCTTGGTCATCGGCTATCACCATGCATGTTGGAGCTTACTTAAAAAGTTCCGCAGCGGTGTTAATACGCGTTCCGGAGTTTGGTATCGCTGGTTTAATGAAGTGCCAGTCATTCTTTTGTTGGTTGTGACAGCATTAGTCGTGATTAAGCCTTAACGTTGACTCCCAATTGTTTGTTTAATTGCTCCTATTCCCCCTTTTTAGATTGCTAGCCTCATGAGATTTTTTGTTGTTTGTCCAGGCGGACTCGAAGTACCTCTTGCACAAGAGCTAGCAAGCATTGCGCAGCGTCCTGACTGTAAAGCTCTGGGTGCATGGGTAATTGATCCTACGCCTACCAGTCCTACTGGTGGGGTGGGTTTGGCGGCGCCAATATCTGCTGCGATGGCTTTGAACCTGCATTCACGGATTGCAAGTCGAGTCTTGCTACAAATGGCAGAGTCGCCATATCGCCAGGAAGAAGATTTATATAAGCTGGCCAGTGGTTTGGCTTGGGAGGAGTGGTTTTCTTCTAAACAAACTCTACGCGTTGATGTGACTGCCCATCGCTCCCCACTCAAGAGTCTGAATTTCGCCACTCTGAAGATTAAGGATGCGATTGTTGACCGTCTGCGTGATGTCACTGGTGATCGCCCGAGTATTGATACTGCGTTTCCCGATGTGCGAGTTCAGGCGCATTTGACAGCAACGCATGTCACGATCTATTTGGATACTTCTGGTGAAGCCTTATTTAAACGCGGCTGGCGTGATGAAAAAGGCGATGCACCATTAAAAGAAAATCTCGCAGCAGGCATCCTTTCGATTACTGGCTGGAAACCTTCTCAGACTTTATTTGATCCAATGTGCGGTAGCGGCACATTCTTGATTGAAGCTGCACAGATGGCTTTGGCTATTCCACCTGGAGCTATTCGGGCAGGGATGTATGGCGATGATGCAAAACCAAGTCGCTTGGCTTATCGTCCATTGGTAACTTCTGCTCATGGCTTTGGGTTTCAACGACTCAAGCCTTTTAACGAGGCTGCTGAACTAAAGCGCTGGAGCTCCCTGAAGGATGCTGCACACGCAGAGATGATGGAAAAGCGTAAACAGTTCCCAGATTCAGAGTCATTAGGTATTAGCGGTGGCGATATTAATGAGCGCCTAGTTGCTATGTTTAAGGGTAACTGGCAGCGTGCACAGTTACCTGGACTGCCAGTCACTCGTCAGATTGATGCTTTGGCTAGTAAGCCCCCTGCAAACACTCAACATGGCGTGATGCTGTTAAACCCACCTTATGGCGAACGCTTAGTAATCAAGGGTGGACGAGGTCAGGATCGCGCTGCGGGCGGCGATATGGAGCGTGACACTTATGAGCAGGCTGAAGAGCCAGAAGATCGCTATGCCTTTAATCTGGAAACAGGGCGTCAGAGCGCTAAGCGCTCTAGCCGCGAGTCTCTCAAAAAGTTACAAGCCCAAGAAGAGCAGGATCCCAAGTTTGTTGAATTCTTAAGGCAGTTTGGCCAGCATCTTAAGGATGCCTTCGGTGGCTGGAATGTTTTTGTATTAACAGCGGATATGGCATTACCAGGGCAGCTGCGCATTAAAGAATCCAAGCGTACACCTTTATTTAATGGCCCCTTGGAATGTAGGCTGTTTAAGTTTGAGATGCATCAAAAACGCGATGCTGCAACAGATTTAAAATGAAAAATATATAAGGGAGACAGCGATGGAATTCAAAACATACATGTGTTTAATTTGCGGTTGGGTTTACGACGAAGCTGCTGGTTTACCTGAAGAGGGTATTGCACCAGGCACGCTTTGGAAAGACGTGCCTATGAACTGGACTTGTCCTGAATGTGGTGCGCGCAAAGAAGATTTTGAAATGATGGCGATTTAATCGATCAAATCACTTAAATACTATTTAGACTAATCAGCAAAATCAGGAACAGCATCTTGGGACAAAACGATATCTTATTTGAGCGTGCGCAAAAAACGATTCCTGGAGGGGTGAACTCTCCAGTGCGCGCTTTTCGCCAGGTGGGCGGCACGCCACGTTTTGTTGCTAAGGCTAAGGGCCCTTATTTCTGGGATGCTGAAGGTACCCGCTATATCGATTTAATTATGTCTTGGGGTCCCATGATTGCGGGCCATGCGAATCCAGAGGTGGTTGAGGCGGTCAAGCAGGCTGCAGAAACCAGCTTTAGCTACGGCGCTCCCACCGAAGGTGAAATTGAATTAGCAGAACGCATTTGCCAATTGGTTCCTAGCATTGAGCAAGTTCGCATGGTATCGAGTGGAACTGAGGCCACGATGAGTGCACTGCGTCTTGCGCGTGGCTATACCGGTCGGGATCTCATTATTAAATTTGAAGGTTGCTATCACGGTCATGCAGATAGCTTGCTAGTTAAGGCAGGTTCTGGGCTTTTGACCTTTGCAGATTCCACTCAAAACGCACCCTCATCTGGTGGTGTACCACATGATCTGGTGAAACATACTTTGGTATTGCCATACAACGATGTGGCAGCCCTGAAGGAAGTGTTTCAGAAGCAGGGTGATCAGATTGCGGCAGTCATTATTGAGCCCATCGCTGGCAATATGAATCTGATTAAACCCTCAAAAGAATTTTTATCGACGCTGCGTCAATTGACTAGCCAGCATGGCAGCGTATTAATTTACGACGAAGTCATGACTGGCTTTAGAGTTGCATTGGGTGGCGCTCAATCTCTACAAGGCATTACTCCTGACCTCACCTGTCTTGGTAAGGTGATGGGCGGTGGCATGCCGATGGCTGCCTTTGGCGGTAAAAAAGAAATCATGTCTAAGCTAGCTCCTCTGGGTAATGTTTATCAGGCGGGCACCTTATCAGGCAATCCCGTAGCAGTAGCAGCGGGATTAAAGACGCTGGAAATTATTTCTAGAGAAGGTTTCTATGAGTGCTTGACTGGCCAAACTGAAAAACTCATGGCTGGCTTAAAGCTTGCCGCTGATGAAGCGGGAGTCCCATTTGCAGTAGATAGTGTTGGCGGTATGTTTGGCTTTTACTTTGCCAATGAAGTGCCTACGTCTTTTGAGGCAGTGACTAAAACTGATATTGAAGCGTTTAAGAAATTCTTCCACTTGATGTTGGATCAAGGGGTCTACTTAGCGCCCTCTGCTTATGAAGCTGGCTTTACCTCTATCGCACATGACAATGCTGTCGTGGAGGAAATCATCGCTGCGGCGAAAACTGCATTTAAAAAGTTATAAGAGGCGGGGTCAGAATTACATTCTGAGTGGATGGTCATAACCATCCACTTGAATAATCTCCAGATCCTTACTTGGCTTGCCTGATTCTGGAATTTCCATGGCGGTGAGTTTTCCACCCCAGACACACCCTGTGTCCAGTCCAATCACATTCTCGTGTTGGAGCAGCCCTAGAGTTGACCAGTGCCCAAAGTAAATGAGGGAATCTTGCGTTTTTCGTTTGGGCGTTTTGAACCAAGGGATGTAGCCTTTGGGACCATCTTCGAAACCTTCTTTGCTTTCAAACTCCATGATGCCTGTTGGGGTACAAAAACGAATACGGGTTAGCGCATTGGTAATCACGCGTAAACGCTCATAACCTTTAAGTGAGTTATTCCACTTATTTGGAGTATTGCCATACATATTCGCTAAAAAATCTTTATAGGATTTTTTGCGAAGCGCTTTTTCTACTTCTTGTGCGCATTCAATTGTTTGCTGCAGATCCCATTGAGGCAGAACCCCTGCATGAACAGTGAGCACTTTTCCATTGCTCAGAGCCATTGGCCTGTGCCTTAGCCATTCAATGAGCTCAGCTCTATCAGGAGCATCTAAGATGGGTTGGACGGTGTCTAGCCCCTTGGTTTTACGAATACCCGCATCTACCGCTAGCAAATGGAGATCATGATTTCCAAGAATGCATTCAATGCGTTTGTCTTCTTGTAATTGCTTGAGATAGCGTAGGGTGCCTAATGAGTCAGGGCCTCGATTCACAAGATCGCCTAAAAAAATCATCTTGGATTGAGTAGGGAGTTTTTTGACGAGCGCCTTCAAAGATGGTGCGCACCCTTGAATATCACCTACGGCATAAATCTTGCTCATGCCCTATCTTAAAGCGGAACTAACTAAAGTCCTGAATTAAGTTGCGGAATCCTCGGAAGTCACTTTTTTAACTACGCTGTAGCGCACCAAGGTCTTTTTGCGTGCCTCATCATGATTCACAACCGGCAGGGGATAGTCGCGTCCCAAGAGAATGCCAGCTGCCTCTAACTCAATATGACCAGCCTCCCAAGGCGCATGAATCGATTTTTTGGAGAGCTTGTCTAGTTGAGGCAAGTAGCGACGGATAAATTTACCCTCGGGATCAAACTTCTGGGATTGGGTAATCGGGTTAAAGATGCGGAAGTAGGGCTGCGCATCGCATCCTGAAGAAGAGGCCCATTGCCATCCGCCATTGTTGGAAGAGAGTTCAAAGTCATTGAGGTGTTTAGCGAAATACATTTCACCCCAGCGCCAATCAATGCCTAAATCTTTAGTAAGAAAGCTGGCAACCACCATGCGTAGGCGATTGTGCATATATCCACTTTGGTTGAGTTGGTACATGGCAGCATCTACCAATGGGTAACCCGTCTTGCCATCACACCAAGCTTTAAATAATTTCTTAGCGGTGGCACCGCTTTCCCATTCGATATTGTCGTAGTCTGGTTTGAATGCTGCGCCCTCAGCTAGGCGTGGGTGATTGGCCAGAATCATGAAATAAAAATCACGCCAGATCAGCTCACTTAACCAGATCGTCGCACCCATGCTGCCAGCAAGCATGCGGCGGTGTGCTTCACGTACTAAGCCTCGAATCGACAGCATGCCAAAGCGGAGGTGTGTGGATAGATAACTTACGCCTTTGATGGCGGGGAAGTCTCGACCAATTTGGTATTGATCAATGCGATGGAGAAAATCCTCCAAGAAACTCTGGCCACCATCGGATCCCGGTGGGAGATAGGCTTCAATCCCAGTCGGGCTAAAGCCCATAGATTCTAGCGATGGAAAGGGCGTCTCTAATGATTTGGGGATGGCAGCTAACTGGCCTTTTTTAGGATCGCAGTCATATGCAGCAATATCTTTTTCTTGAAGCGTCTTGAGCCAATTATTTTTATAGGGTGTGAAGATGGAGAAAACGGTATTGGAGTTGGTAAGAATTTCTTTTTTCTCAAAGATCACTTGATCTTTGAAGGTCTCCAATCCAATACCCAGTTTTTCTAGTGATTTAGCTACAGATGCATCACGGGCAATGGCTGATGGCTCATAGTCATGATTGGCGTAAACAGTGTTAACGCCCAAAGTTTCCGCAATCTTCGGAATACATGTAGTGGGCTTGCCAAATTGAGCAATGAGTCCACCACCTTGTTTGCGTAATTGATCGTCAATTTGCTTCAGACCCTGCCAAATAAAGTCTACGCGACGATCATGTTTGAGGCCACTGGCATCGAGATCTTCAGCTTTCAGCGGATCCAAAATTTCAGTATCGAAAATAAAGGCTAACCAAACCTGATCATTATTTTTCAGGGCATGATGAAGTGCGGCATTGTCATATAGACGTAAATCACGGCGGAGCCAGACGAGAGCTTTTTTCATAGCCCCTATATTAGGGCTAATTGGGCCTACTCGCTTGGCTTGCGAGTAATATCCTGCTTATTAATAGATTACTAATGTATGGATACTTTATTTTTTGTTTTCTCTAAGATTGTGCAGTTTTGCATTGAGCCTCTCAATTGGGTGATCGTTTTTGTAGCTTTCAGTTTGTTATTTCTGAGTCTTAGAAAACCCCATCTATGCAAACGATTCTTACTTTTGGCTTTGGCGGACTTACTGCTAGTTGGGTGGTTGCCTACTTCCGAGGTCTTTTTACGAGCTCTCGAAGATAGCGTTGCCAAGGTTCAAATTGCGCAGATGCCAGAGACAGACTTTGGTGGAATCATTATTTTGGGCGGCGCTATTGAGGGTGGTGAAATCGCTGTTGATCGGGGTGAGGTGTCAATTTATTCCTCGGCTGAGCGCGTCACCAAAGCTTTTGAGCTGATTCGGAAGTATCCCGACCTTCCCTTCATCTTTAGCGGCTTCTCTGGCCGCCTATCGCCGGTCGGCATGTCCGAGGCGGACGCCTTTAAGCAATTGGTTTCTGAACAGGGTTTGCCAGACAAAAACGCCCATTACGAAAACCAGTCCCGCAATACCTATGAGAATGTTCTATTGATGAAGCCCATGATCTTGGAGTTGGGGGCCAAGAGCGCCAAGGAAGCTGATGCACCACCAAAACCTTGGCTACTGATTACCTCGGCATCACATATGTACCGATCGGTAAAGATTTTCCAAAAACAAGGGATTGCGGTAATCCCCATTCCGGTGGATTACCAAACGGGAAATCGATTGCATTGGAGCTCTTTTGATCTGATGGAGGGTGCCAAGCAGTGGAATAACCTCCTTCATGAGACGGTGGGTCTTCTAGCCTATTGGATCACTGGAAAGATCTAACTAGGGCAGAGAATTCGGTAAAATAAACCCACATGAACACGGCTAAAAAAGCCCCTGTGGGTCAAGCTGCAATACCCTCCCAGACTTCCCAAGCTTCCGCTGCTGGGTCACCGATTGCTTATTCTGCTGATCGTCTAGCCAATCAATTCCTCATTGCCATGCCCGGGATGGTTGACCCCAATTTTGCGGGTTCAGTTATCTATCTTTTTGAGCATACTGAACGGGGTGCGATGGGCTTGGTGATCAATCGCCCAACCGAACTCGATATGGGTGCCTTATTTGAAAAAATTGAGGTCAAGCTGGAGGCTGAGCCGGTATCGGAACAACCGGTCTATTTTGGCGGTCCAGTGCAAATCGAGCGTGGTTTTGTCTTGCACGAACCCACCACCGAGGTGACTTATAGCTCTTCTTTAGCCGTTCCAGGCGGTTTGACCATGACAACATCTAAAGATGTGCTTGAGGCCGTGGCAACAGGTTCTGGCCCCAGCAAGTTCTTGATGACCTTGGGCTATGCGGGTTGGAGTGCGGGTCAGCTTGAGGAGGAGATTACCCTCAATGGCTGGATCAATGTTCCCTTGACCCAAAAGCAAATGATTGAGATTATTTTTGATACTCCATCAAGCCAGCGCTATGAGCGGACGATGAGTCTTTTAGGGTTTGATCCATCCCATTTATCTGGCGAGGCTGGGCATGCCTGAGGGCATTCAGAAGGGCGTAGAGCTGACGGTCATGGCCTTTGACTTTGGGACGCGACGTATTGGTGTTGCCGTCGGTAATACGCTGACTTGCCTCGGGCAGCCCATTAAAACCATCGCAGAATCGTCTAGCGATGCTGCATTCAGAGCCATTGAGGGGCTTTTAAAGGAGTGGCAGCCCAATCGCCTAGTAGTTGGCCTACCTTGTCACCCTGACGGCACTGAGCATGAAATGAGTGCCAAGGCTCGCCGCTTTGGTAATCAGCTGC
>ERZ650303.420-NODE-420-length-12874-cov-4.101646_pt1 | contig 12874 bp, 19 predicted proteins | sample MGYA00376239_ERZ650303 | MGnify/ENA primary metagenome ERZ650303 (study PRJEB26733, sample SAMN07839262) | wastewater metagenome | biome: small river; feature: stream; material: water | place: USA: North Carolina | collected 2016-04-05 ... | reverse complement strand
GAGCTAGAATATTTAATCAATCTTGGAGTTCTGAATTAAAAAAGAAGGAACCTATCCAAAGAAAACCTGTTAGTAGAGAAACATTTGTAACTGAGAAAAAAGTTGTTGCAAAACCTGTACAGAAACAAAGTATAGTTAAAACTTCTGGAGAAAGAAATTTCTCTGAAGTAGTAAAACCAAAAGCAGCTACAGTAACCACAAAAGCAGAAATAAAAGCTAGTAATTTACCTAATAGAAAAATAACTCCAGCACTTACTAAAAGAGAAATAACTGGGATGAAAATAGAAAAGGATAATGAAAATTTAAAAAAGGATTATCCAGGTATGTCTATTGAAGATGCTAGAGCTAAAAGATATAAAGAACGAGTTAGAAACGCTGAGAAGAGTGCTAAAGAAAATCGTAGATTTGTACCAGTTGGTAATGGAGATGGTTCTGAAAAACAAAGAAGTGCATCATGCACAACTTGCTAATAAATAAAAAAAGATTATGAAAAAAGTAGTTAAAAAAGCAGTTGTTGAAAAAGCAACTGGAGAGAAATACGCTTCTAAAGCGGCAATGGCTAAACATGAAAAGTCAGAGGGTAAAAAAGTTCAAAGCAAAGAAAAACTAGAGTTTGCTAAAATGATGAAATCTAAAATTGCTAAAAAGAAATAACAATGGAGCAACCTAAAAAAAAGAAATACATAGAACCTAAATACACAATGTTTGCACAAGCTAACAATGCAAATAACAATTCTATGGGTGTAGATACTGGTAGACCAGCTACAGCTAAAGATAGTGCTGATTATAAGCATGGATTTAATTTAGGATTAAAAGGTGGTAACTTAGACAAGTACGAGAGTAATGAATTCTCTAGAAAAGGTGTATGGGAAGGTAAAAATTCAGAGCATTCATTTAGAAATAAAGATGCAGCTGTTATAGCTAAAAAAATAGGTAAGTAATGGCACTAGGTAGAACTGCTAAATATTATAGAGAAAATCCAGAGGCTAGAAAAAAGCATCAGATTACATCTAAAAAATGGAATCAGTCTGAAGATGGTAAAGCGTATAAGAAAGAAAAGAACGCTACTCCATCTGAAAAAGCCAAACAAAAAGCTAGAGTTGAGGCTAGAGCTAAGTTTAAAAACATACCTGATGGATATGTAGTTGATCATAAAAAAACATTAGCTGCTGGAGGTAGTAATGCTAAATCAAACTTAAGAGTTGTTAGCGCTAAGGTTAACAATACAAAGAACAAAAAATAAATGGCTAGAATAAGCACTTATGTTATAGACCCAATTGTCACTGCAAATGACAAATGGATTGGAACTGATTTTAGCGGTGGGATAACTAAAAACTTCACACCTCAGAATCTAGCTGATTTCTTTAATGAGTCTGGTTTTATAGGTGTTGTTAACCAAATTAACTTTAAGTATTACCAAACATTTGTTGGAGATAGACCAGAAGGATCTATAACTACTTTAACTCAAGCACCCACTTTCTCTTCGTTAACTAATATCAAGGTTAGTGAAAAGAATAGTGGGTTAAAATATATTGTAGATATTATGAGTACTTTTATTCATGATACTATAATGATTGCAGATACATCAAACCCTAACAAGTTTGGTATATACAAATTAACAAATATAGAAGAAGATTTATCTGATGTCGGATTTTACAATCTTACTTTGGAGTTCGTTGAAGGTAATGGTAATCTAGAAGACACTCATATATACGGTGTTACTTCAATAGCAGATAGTGAATCTGCTGATAAAAATTACATACACATACAATCTTCTGCTTCAAATACATGGGTAGTAACTCATGACTTAAACAAATATCCTTCTGTTACAATAGTTGATTCGGGAAATAATACTGTTGTAGGAGAAGTAGAGTATACATCTTTAGATGTTGTAACATTAAGATTTAACGCCTCTTTTTCAGGTAAGGCATATTTTAACTAAAAGATAAAAATGAAACACTTAAGTAATTTAGATTTAACTGGTAATGAATTACAGAATGCTGTAATACAACCATTAGGTACTCCTCCTTCTGGAGCAAAAGAAGGACAGATATATTTTGATTCAACAGCTGGAGATAAAAAATTATATTTTTATAACGGTACTCAATGGGTTGCTATTCAGGACACTGATAACTATGTTGATGAAATTACTTTTGCTTCTGGCACAGGTGTGCTTACGTTAGGTAGAAGCGGTGCTTTAGCTGATTTAACAGTTAGTTTAGATGGTAGGTATTTAACTGCTCACCCATCCATATCAGCTGCTTCATCTGTAAATAACTCAGGAAGAACATATATTCAAGATATAACTTTAGACTCTTTTGGTCATATAATAGGTATTGTCTCTGCAACTGAAACTGTTGAAGATACAAATACAACTTATACTGTAAGTGTAGGAGTTGGAGGTAGTAACTCATCTACAATTGTTTTAACTGGTTCTGATGCGTCTACTGATAGTGTTACTATTGCTGGTACATCTGGAGAAATTCAAGTTACTGAGAGTGGAGACCAAATAAATATCGGATTACCTGATGATGTAAATATTACTAATGACTTAGTTGTAGGTGGTAACTTAACTGTAAATGGTTCTGTTACAACTGTTAATACGGAGACTATTTTATTAGCTGATAACATAATTACTTTAAATAGTAATGCAACTGGTAGTGCTACTCAAGACGCTGGTATAGAAGTAGAGAGAGGAGATGATCCAAACCGTCAATTAAGATGGAACGAAACTACTGATAGATGGGAGATACAAGCAAATGATGGTAACTTCTATGCTATTCAATATGTAAATGGAACTACTCCTGTACAAAGCGTTGCTTCTGCAGATAGTTCTGTAACTGTAACAAATGTATCTGGAGCTGTAGATTTATCTGTTAATAATGCTAAATACTCTTATGCTTCTACTATTGGTAATGGTTCTTCAACAAGTTTTACTGTAACTCATAATTTAGGTTCTAGAGATGTAGAAGTTCAATTATTTGATTTAGTTTCTTATGAGACTGTTATATCAGATGTTGTTAGAACAACTACAAATACAATTACTGTATCATTTACAACTGCTCCAACAACTGGAAGCATTAGAGTATTAGTTAAGAAAATAGGATAATAAAACCTCAATATGAGTCAAAAAATAAAAACATCTGTTGAGATAGATGGCTCTTTAAGTGCATCTCAAATACAAAACGCCACTGTAGATACTGATAAATTTTTAGTATCTGATGGTGGAACTGTTAAGTATAGAACTGGAGCAGAGATGCTTTCAGACTTAGGGGTTGTTACTGGAACAGCTAATAACGTTCAACACCAAGTTAAAGCAGGTGTTGCGATAAATAAAGGACAGGCAGTTTATGTAATAGATGCCGATGGTACAAATATGATTGTAGGACTAGCTTCAAATAATTCTGAAGCTACTTCTTCAAAGACTATGGGATTGCTTAACGCTACAGTTTCTGCTAATGGTTTTGCTGATGTTATAACTGAAGGTTTACTTTCTGGTTTAGATACAAGTACTGCTGTGGTTGGAAATCCAGTTTGGTTAGGTACAAATGGTAATCTTATATATGGATTGTCAAATAAACCATACGCTCCAAATCACTTAGTATTTATTGGTATTGTTACTAGAGTAAACGCTAATAATGGAGAGATATTTGTTAAAGTACAAAATGGATTTGAATTAGAGGAATTACATAATGTAGACTTACAAACTACTGCTCCAGTAAATAACGATATACTTGCATTTGAAGGGGGTACTGTTAATCTATGGAAAAATAAAACAATAGCTGCTGTATTAGGTTATACACCATATAACGCATCAAACCCTAATGGATATATTTCTTCTTATACAGAAACGGATCCAACCGTACCGTCTTATGTTAAAAGCATAACATCAACTGAAAAATCAAATTGGAATACAGCTTATGGTTGGGGTAATCATGCATTAGCAGGTTATTTAACAATCTCATCAGCTGCATCTACATATGTTTCATTATCAGGTAGTTATTCAAATCCTTCTTGGATTACAGCATTAGCTTGGTCAAAGATTACTGGAGCTCCTGCATTTATAACATCATACACCGAAACAGATACTTTAGCTACTGTTGTTTCTAGAGGATCTATAGCTACATCAGCTATATCAGTAAGAAATGGTTATAATATAATAAAAAGTGATGGCGTTACAACTGGAGGGCAATTATATTACGATAGTTCAATAAATCAATTGTATTTATGGAATAGTGTAGCAGCAGGATATTTTAGCATATATACAAATAGTGCTGAAAGGTTAAATATAAGTAGTGGAGGAGCAGTAACTGCTAACGTAGACATGAGAGCTCCTATATTTTATGATTCTAATAATACTGGTTATTATGTAGATCCAGCATCTACTAGTAATTTAAACATCATTAATGCTTCAATGTTTAATGGTAGGATAACATCATTATATGGAACATCATCTGTAGTTGGACAAGTGCAAACATCTTCATCTATAAATATGGGGATAGCTTCTGGTAATTATGGATATGGTATAAGTACAAATAATATTGGAGGATTAGATATAATGGCTAATCAATCAGGACAACCTATAAGATTTTGGTCTGGAACTGTTAATGAGTCTCCAACTAAATCTGCTGATTTTAATGGTACTACTGTTAATTTTTATGGTAATACTTATGCTCCAATTCTATATGACTCAAATGACACTTCATACTATTTAAACCCAAATGGAGATTCTAGACTTTCTAGAACATACATTGGTAACTACACTAACTACATGACTCTAGGTGCGTGGGATGGTGTTAATAACAGAATTGAAGCAGTAGGTCAACCATTATTTTTAACTTCTTATGGTGGATCAATTAAGTTTGGATACTCTGGAAGTTCTCAAATGGAGTTAACTACTAATGGTAATTTATCAGTTCCCGCTCAAGTAATAGCTTCTTCTTTTGCAGATTATGACGATACAGGATACTATGCTAATTTTGCATCTACTTCAGATTTAGCAGTTAGACAAAGAGGTGGGACATTACATGGACCTAACCCAACTTGGGGTGCTTATCTATTAGTAGGAGGAGATGGAAGACAAAACTACACAGACAGTACAACTGTAGCTTCAGTATGTGCTACAAATGGTAATCTACATTTAGATTCTGCAAGCGGATACAGTACACACATTAACTATTATGACGGTAATGACATTATAATAGGAGGTGGGGCTAACAATGAAATAGGTAGGATATATAATGCTGGGTACTTGCAAATGAATGGAAGTGTGAGAGCACCTTTATTCTATGATTCAAATAATACAGGGTATTATATAGACCCTGCTTCAACTAGTTACATAAATGTACTACAAACAGCAGGTATTATTCAAGGAGGTACATACGTAGACTGTACTAATATTAGTGGAGGTGCTTATAGAATATATAATGGTACTACACTTAGAGGGGGTATAGGTACTGATTTATGGGCTAACGGAGGCACATCTCTATCGTCTGATATGAATTTATATTCATCAGGAAATACATTCTTTAATACAAATTCAGTAAGAAATGGTAAATTAGATACTTCTGGTAATTTTGTTGTAGCTGGAGATGTGACAGCTTATGGTTCTCCTTCTGATATTAGATTAAAAACCATAAAAGAAAAAATACCTAATGCTTTAGAATCTATTCTTAAATTAAATGGGTATAGATTTGATTGGAAAAATCCAGATGAAATATCAAAAATTAAAGAAGATATTGGAGTTATAGCTCAAGAAGTAGAAGCAGTATTTCCAGAATTAGCTAGAACAAACGACAACGGATTTATGTCTGTAAGACATCAAGGATTAACAGCGGTATTAATTGAAGCAATAAAAGAACAACAAACACAAATAGAAGAATTAAAACAATTAGTAAAACAATTAACAAACAAATAAAAATGGCAATTACTTACACATTCATTCCAACAAAAGTAGAAATAGCTCCTTCATTAGATGGATTAGAAAAAGTTATTACTAGAGTGAGATATGATTACGAAGGAATAAACGAAGATGGTATCAAAGGAACTTTTGCTGGCGTAACACCTATGCCTTTACCTACAGATACAGAAAACTTTAAACCCTTTGAAGAATTACAACCAGAAGATATTATTTCTTGGTTAGAAGTTACAGCTGACAAAGCTCATATGCAAATGAGAATTGAAAAGCAAATCAATGAACAAGTTGCTCCTAAATATGTGGATACACCATTACCTTGGGCACCTGTTGAAGAAACTGTAACACCAGAGGTATAATATGACAATGCCAGCATCAGGCACTATTAGAATGTCCCAAATCAATACTGAATTGGGACGTTCTAGTACTGCTTTAATATCATTAAATACTGCTGAAGATGGAGGTTACGCTACTATAAATGTAAATAGTTCTAGTAGACCATCTGCATCTGATCCAGCTGCATTATCAGAATGGTATTCGTATAATCACTCTGCTGCTCCAGCTAGGTCTATTGTATTTAGTAATTACTACTCATTAGGATATACTGGTTCTGTTAGTGGAACAGTTACTATAGTTGGCACATATACTTTTCAAGCAGCAGCTGCATTATATTATGGTGGTGGTACGGTAAGTGCTAATATCAATATTAATGGTAATACACGTTCTGCAAGTAGAGGTGGTGCATCTGGTACTAACTATTCAACAACATTTACATTGAGTACAGGAGTGTATTCATATTCATTATCTACAACAGTTAGTTCTGGATCTGGAGGTTCAGGTTACATAAACGCATATTAAAAACATAACATGGCAACAATTACTAATGTGGATGTAAAACCACTAAACAAAATTACAGTTCAAATAACAGCAGACGCAGAACAAGACGGAGCTACATTGTTTTATCAGTTTTCAAATGAAGTTGATTCATTCATGTCTTTTGGTTCTATTATAGTAGATGAAGAGTTCTATTTAGCTCATGGAACTGACAAAAAATATCTTCTTAACTTTGTAGTCGAACAACTAAAATTAACATTGGTTTAAAATGGCAAAAGCTAAAAACGAATCTATCAAAGTAGATAAGAAAAAAGTAAGTAGACCAGGCATTCATGCTAAGTCAAAAACATCTTTGTCTAAAGGTTCTAAAAACTATAAGAAACTAAATAAAGGACAAGGAAGATAATGAAATATATTAACTACATATTTGCATCATTTATACTATTTTTTGTACCTATTTACGGATTACTTATTTCTGTAGGTGCGGCAATAGTATTAGACACAGTAACTGGTGTTTATAAAAGCATAAGACTAGAAGGTTGGAGAAGTATTAGAAGTAGAAAACTATCTAATGTAATAAGTAAAATGGCTCTATACGAAGTCTGTATTATACTTTTATTTGTGATAGATAAATATGTACTTAATGAATTTATAAAACATGCTTTTGGTTTTGAATTCATGTTTACAAAAATCTGTGCTATTTTATTGATATTCACTGAGTTAGTATCCATAAAAGAAAACATCGAAGAAACTTTTAAAATAGATATTTGGAAATTGTTGAAAGGAACGTTTAACAGAGCTAAAGAAATTAAATCAGATATTAATGAAATAACAAGCTAATGCAATTATCAAAAAATTTATCGTTATCAGAAATGATAATTAGTGACTCTGCTAAAAGAGCTGGTATATCTAACATGCCATCAGAAGAACATTTAGCTAATATGAAGAAATTGGCTATGAATATATTTCAACCAATTAGAGAACACTTTAATCAACCAATACACATATCTTCTGGATATAGAAGTACAGAGTTAAACAAGTTGATAGGTGGTGCTGCTTCAAGTCAACACTCTTCAGGAGAAGCTATGGATATAGATATGGATGGTTCAACTATATCTAACGCTCAAATTTTTGATTGGATAAAACACAACTTGGTGTTTGACCAATTGATATGGGAATTTGGTACTGATGCAAATCCAGACTGGGTACACGTATCTTATGAATCTACTGGCAAACAAAGAAAACAAATACTTAAAGGGGTAAAGAAAAATGGCAAAACGTCTTATATTAATATTTAGTCTATTACTATTATTTTCGTGCGCATCCAGAAAAGTAGATGTGTCTAAAACTTCTGTTGAAACAAAAGTAGATAGTTCTGTTGTTACAAAAGTAGATGGTACTTATGTCAAAGATAATAATATCTTTACAGAAGAAACTGTTGATGAAGTTGAATATAAGCCTTTAGACAGTTTAAAACCAATGGTTATAAATGGTAAGTCATACACTAATACAATTATAAAATCAAAGAAAAAACATTCTGTTAAAAATGATAAAACCAAAGCTATAGCCAAAGTATCTTCTGTAAAAAAGTTAAATGTAAAAAGAGAAGGTAAAAAAGAATCTTTTGAGAAGCATGTCAAGAAAGAAACTAACTACTGGATGTATCTTTGGTTTTTAATACCAATCATAATTATATGGTTGTTAGAGAAATATGGCAAGACTATGTTTCCGTTTCTAAAGTTTTTTAAATAAAAATAACTATATTTGCATATAAATTTAATCAAATACACACATGAAAGACAAGAAAATTTCAGATATGGTTGAGAACCGTATCACAGAGCACCAGTTATCAAAGATTCAATCATTTGAACAATCATTTCAAAAAGGAAGAGAAATGGTTGGTGGATTAACACTTCAATATGAATTTCAAAAAGGATCTTTACTATCTCAAATTGCAGAGTTAGAAAAAGACTATGGTAAATTCAAACAAGATTTGAAAGAACAATATGGTGATATAGACATAGATACATCAACTGGTATTTTTACAGTTAAAGAATCTGAAGAAAAATAAAAGATAAGCCATCCTAACCGATGGCTTTTAAAATTTAATATAATGCAAGAAATAAGAAAAGTCAGCATAGGGAATGACTACAAAAACTCTATGCACTACGTTGTCGGACAACCTGTGTTCGGTAGTTACATAATACACGTAATACAAAGGACAGACACTGGTATTGTTATATGGATTGAAAAAGACAAGGAAGTTCTTTGTTGGAAAGAGATTAATAACAATGTACCTATGGTACTGGAATTTAATATAAATTTCTAATGAAGTCTCCATATAACTTTGTAGTCTCTCCTATTGGAGAACAGTATACTAATACAAAAAATATCGGTGGAGTTGAAGTTACTTTTAATACATCGTTAGATTTAGCTAAATACGTAAACAGAATAGCCGTAGTTATTGAATTACCAATATACTACAAAGGAGATGTAAAAGTTGGAGATATTGTTGTTCTTCATCATAACGTATTTAGAACCTATCACGACATGAAAGGTAGGCAAACTAAATCACCAGAGTTTTTTAGAGATGATTTATATATTGTAAGTCAAGATAGAATATATCTTTACAAGTCTAATGGTATATGGAAGTCTCACTTAAATTACTGTTTTGTAAAACCAATTGCTAGAATTCAAAATGAATTACTACACTCTACAGAAAAAGAAGAGAAGCATGTTGGAGTTATTGTATATCCAAGTAAATATCAAGAGGGAAAGTTAAACTTAAAGAGCGGTAGTTTTGTGGCGTTCACTAAGAATAGTGAGTACGAGTTTGATATAGATGGAGAGAAGGTTTATAGAATGTACGATAGAGACGTTGTAATCGAATTAAATGAATTATGAAACACGATCACGCACAATTAAAAGAAATGATTATAGAAGCAGCGTATAAGTCTGTAATAGAACTTATAAAAGTACTTGCTGATGAAATCATATCTGATGACACACTAGATGATATATCTGCTGATAAAATGAGGAATGCTGTTTTAGCAAAGAAAACTGCTTTAGATGATGCATTTTATATTTTAGCAAAGATAGAGACTGAGAAAAATATGCTTGAAGGTAATCAAAAAGAAGAAGTAGATGAAGTCAAATTCCAATCATTCGCAGAAAAAAGAAGTAAAGGAAGATAATAGTCTATTTAGAATTATTGATAAAATAGATTCAAAAGACATTGATAGGTTAAACAAAAAGAAAGAATGGAAGTATGGGTACAACCCTGAATTCGATGTTGTTGTTATATCTAAAGATGGCACTATTGGAGAGGTTTATGAGATACAAGGGTTACATGTAGCATTACCATCAATTCCTAAACTTGCTTATAAAAGAGATAAAAAGAAAGAGGAACAATACTGGACTCCTTTCGAATATCCAAAAGAACTTCAAAAAATAACATCTGTATTTCAATGGAATGAATATCCAAATGAATTCAAGAATAAATACGTTGAGTATATAGAGAGTGAATTTGATAAAAGAGAAGAGGGATTTTGGTTTTATAATAATGGAATTCCAACTTACGTAACTGGTACTCATTACATGTATTTGCAATGGACTAAGATTGACGTTGGTCATGCTGAATTTAGAGAAGCTAACAGGATATTCTTTTTGTTTTGGGAAGCTTGTATAGCTGATGAAAGAAGTTATGGAATGTGTTATTTAAAGAATAGACGTTCTGGTTTCTCATTTATGTCTTCTGCTGAATTAGTAAATACCGCTACACTTGCGCGAGATAGTCGTTTAGGCATTCTATCCAAGACTGGTAATGATGCTAAAAAGATGTTTACAGATAAAGTAGTACCTATATCTGGTAATTACCCTTTCTTTTTTAAACCAATTATGGATGGTATGGATAAACCTAAAACTGAATTAGCTTATCGTGTGCCAGCGTCTAAAATCACAAAGAATAATATGTCGTCTTTAAAAGATGATGTCGATGGATTAGATACTACTATTGACTGGAAGAACACAGCTGACAACAGTTATGATGGGGAAAAGTTATTAAGACTTGTTCATGACGAGAGCGGTAAGTGGGAGGTTCCAAACAATATCCTTAATAATTGGAGAGTTACTAAAACATGTTTACGTTTAGGAAGAAGAATTATAGGTAAGTGTATGATGGGTTCTACATCAAACTCTATATCAAAAGGTGGTGGGAATTATAAATCATTATACAACGATTCAGATGTCACAAAAAGAAATGCAAATGGACAAACTCTTAGTGGTCTTTACGCTTTGTTTATCCCTATGGAGTGGAATTTCGAGGGATACATTGATATATATGGTCAACCAGTATTTAGAACGCCTGAAAAACCTGCTAGAGACATTCAGGGAGGCTTTATTTACACAGGTGTTATAGATTACTGGGAGAACGAAGTTAATGCCTTAAAAAACAATTCTGACGCTTTAAACGAATTCTATAGACAGTTTCCAAGAACAGAGAGTCATGCATTTAGAGATGAAGCTAAAAACTCTTTATATGATCTAGCTAAGATATACGAACAGATTGATTACAATGATGGATTAGAAATAAACAGAATTGTAAATACAGGAAAGTTTGCTTGGAAGAATGGTATTAAAGATAGTGAGGTTATATGGCTTCCTAGTAGAGATGGTAATTTTAAAGTTACTTGGTTTCCTAATAAGGATATGGCTAATAAGATAGAGATAAAGAATGGTAAAAAATATCCAGGGAATACACATGTTGGTGCTTTTGGATGCGATACGTACGATATATCTGGAGTTGTTGGAGGTGGAGGATCTAAAGGTTCACTACACGGACTGACAAAGTTCAATATGGATGATGCTCCAAGTAACTTTTTCTTTTTAGAGTATATAGCAAGACCAAGAACATCTGAAGAGTTTTACGAAGATTGTTTGATGGCTTGTGTGTTTTATGGTATGCCAATTCTTATTGAGAATAACAAGGTTGGTCAGTTAAGATATTTTTACAATAGAGGATACACTGGTTTTTGTTTAAGAAGACCTGATAAACACAAGAACGATTTGAGTCAATCAGAAAAAGAGTTGGGTGGTATACCATCATCTACTCAAGTAATTGAGTTGCACGCAAATGCATTAGAAGCATATATAGATCAGCATGTTGGTATTGATTATAGTGGTCAATTTAGAGAGGCTGGTAAGATAGGTAACATGTTCTTTAACAGGACTTTATTAGACTGGGCTAATTATGACATAAGTAATAGAACTAAGTTTGATGCTACCATTAGTAGTGGCTTTGCTATAATGGCTAATCAAACGTATGTATCTAAGCCCATTAGAAATAATAAAGAAATATTGTTTAATTTTGCAAGATATTCCAATAAAGGATTACAAAGCGAATTACTAAAATAAATATGAGTCAAGACTTTTCATTACCTAACGTATATTTTCCAGACCAATTAGCAGATGATGCTACTAAAATGAGTGAGGAATATGGTAGAAGTGTAGGACACGCAATTCAGGGGGAGTGGTTTAGAAAAACATCTCTTAATGGTTCTAGATTCTACACGAATAGAGATCACTTTCATAAACTAAGATTATACGCAAGAGGAGAGCAATCTGTTCAAAAGTATAAAAAGGAAATGAGTGTAAATGGAGATATATCTTATCTTAATTTAGATTGGACTCCAGTGCCTATTATACCTAAGTTTGTAGATATCGTTGTTAACGGAATGTCTACTAGACAATATGAAGTTAAGGCTGAGGCTATTGATAGTATATCTTCTGAAAAGAAAAACAAATATAAAACCAATGTTGAAAAAGCAATGGTTGGTAAGAAAATATATAAAGATGCTAAAGAGTTATTTGGTATTGATATGTATCCTATACCAGAAGATCAAATGCCTGAGACAAAGCAAGAACTTGACCTTCACATGGAGTTTTACAAAGACGAGCAAGGCAAAACAGCCATTCGCGTTTGGGTTGGCGGCGGTTTAGGCCGATCCGTTGCGTCCAACAACACATCCAAAGTCGTAGCAAACGGATAGCCTTGCTTGGCGTTATCTGGCAAGTTGGTAATAGAAGTTAAATCCCATTTCATATCGTCGAAGGCATGTGACCGCTCAA
>ERZ650303.419-NODE-419-length-12883-cov-12.673293_pt1 | contig 12883 bp, 13 predicted proteins | sample MGYA00376239_ERZ650303 | MGnify/ENA primary metagenome ERZ650303 (study PRJEB26733, sample SAMN07839262) | wastewater metagenome | biome: small river; feature: stream; material: water | place: USA: North Carolina | collected 2016-04-05 ... | reverse complement strand
CTGCACCAGCCTTGATGACTGCTACACCACCGGCAAGCTTGGCTAGGCGCTCCTGAAGCTTCTCGCGGTCGTAGTCGCTGTCGGTGTTCTCGATCTCGCGACGAATCTGCTCAACGCGACCAGCGATCATGTCATTGTCGCCAGCGCCCTCAACGATGGTGGTCTCATCCTTGGTGATGACAACCTTGCGAGCGCGACCAAGAAGGTCAAGGGTTACACCCTCAAGCTTTAGGCCAACTTCTTCAGAAATAACCTGGCCACCGGTCAAGATTGCGATGTCTTGCAACATAGCCTTGCGACGGTCACCAAAGCCAGGAGCCTTGACGGCGACTGACTTGAAGATGCCGCGGATCTTGTTGACGATCAAGGTAGCAAGTGCTTCACCATCGATGTCTTCGGCGATGATCAAAAGTGGCTTGTTGGCCTGGATCACCTTGTCGACGATTGGCAGCAAGTCCTTGATGTTAGAGATCTTTGAGTTTGCGATTAGAACGTAGGCGTCTTCTAGAACTGCCTCTTGGCGCTCAGGGTCGGTGACCATGTAAGCCGAGATGTAGCCCTTGTCGAAGCGCATACCCTCAGTTAGCTGAAGCTCAATGCCGAAGGTGTTTGACTCTTCAACGGTTACAACGCCCTCGCGGCCAACCTTGTCGATTGCCTCGGCGATTAGGTCACCGATCTGGGTGTCGCCCGCAGAGATAGATGCGGTAGCAGCAATCTGCTCTTTGGTCTCGACTGGCTTTGCGTTGTTGATGAGCTCGGCGATAACAGCCTGAACTGCCTTCTCGATGCCCTTCTTTAGGCTGATTGGGTCGGCGCCAGCAGCAACGTTGCGAAGACCTTCGCGAACCAGGGCCTGAGCCAACACGGTTGCGGTGGTGGTGCCGTCACCGGCAACATCGTCGGTCTTCTTTGCTACTTCTTTAACCAACTCGGCGCCAATGCGCTCGAACGGGTCGTCTAGCTCGATCTCTTTAGCGATAGAAACACCATCGTTGGTGATGGTTGGGGCGCCCCACTTCTTTTCGAGAACGACGTTACGACCACGTGGGCCGAGGGTTACCTTTACGGTGTCAGCGAGGATGTTAAGACCGCGCTCTAGGCCGCGACGGGCTTCCTCATTGAAGTGAATGATTTTTGCCATTTTGGTTTCAATCTCCTGTAAGTATTTAGCACTCGGTGTGTTTGAGTGCTAACACTATTTTGGCACTCTCCCCATGAGAGTGCAAGCGCGGCACAAACAGAAAAATGCCCTCCCCCGAAGGGAAGGGCATTTTCGAAATCTAGGCGGTCGCTTAGATTACGTGTACGTTGTCTGCCTGAGGACCCTTGTCGCCGTTCTTAACTTCGAACTCTACGCGCTGGTTTTCCTTAAGCTCCTTGTAACCCTCTGACTGGATTGCTGAGAAGTGTACGAATACATCTGCTCCGCCATCCTGAGTGATGAAGCCGAAACCCTTTTCAGCGTTAAACCACTTGACGGTACCTTGTGCCATTGCTTTACTCCTGTTGCTATATGAACAACCGTGACTAGATGCCCGGTTGAGTCGCATAGAAAAAGAGCTGTTGCTAGATACTGCTACGACCAAGTTCAAGCGTAGCCCTATTAGTTTGCAGAAGATAGGGGCGCGACCACTTATTATTCAGTGGTTATCAAAGGGTTATAAGCGGCTAGTTGCCGTTCAAAACGAAATCTTCGCCCAACACGAGAGTGATTGGGCCGGCATACTTTGACGAAACGACGATCGGATAGTCACCAACGGCCTTGGCCAAGTCTGAGGCCTCGGCCTTAAAGGCTTCATCGGTGATGAAGATTGTCGTGGCCTTGACCTTGATCAGGTTGTTGTTTGAGTCGACCAGATTGATAGCGGTCAAAACGTTGAAACCAGCTGTGCGAAGGGCCTCGCCCACTTTTGCACCCAGGTCACCAACCTTGCCATCCAAAACGTTCACACCCGGGTCAGTGATGGCAGGCGCCTGCGAAGCGGTTCCGAAGCTGATGTCGCCGGTGTACATGGTCGCGTTGTCGACGATCTTCAAAACACCATAACCAGCGCCGGCAACCACCGCAGCGGCGACAAAGATTCGAACCCACTCAATCACGCGGTGCTTAGCGGTGCGACGTTCACGATGACGGCCGCCGTGTGGCTCGACCGCGTCAAATTCGTCAATCGGGAACTTTTGCGCCATGAATCCTGCTTAATAAAATCGAACGCCCGAATGGGCATGCTTAATATTAGGCAACGAAAGGCACGAAGTGGACTATCCAGTAAAGAAGACCGACGAGCAATGGCAGGCCGAGCTCACCGAGTTTGAATATCACGTGCTGCGTCAGGCGGGCACCGAGCGCGCCTACACCGGCGAGCTTCTCGAAGAACATCGAGTTGGCACCTTTTCTTGCCGCGGCTGTGGCGCCGAGCTATTCAAGAGCCAAACCAAATTTGATTCACACTGTGGCTGGCCAAGTTTCTACGAACCAAAGGCCGGCGATGCAGTCGAACTAATCGAAGACCGCAGTCACGGAATGCTGCGAACCGAGGTTCGTTGTGCTGCTTGCGGCTGTCACCTTGGTCACGTTTTCGAGGATGCCCCGCAAACCCCAACCGGCGACCGCTACTGCATCAACTCGGTCAGCATCACCTTCACCGAAGGGTAAGGGTTTAGGCTGGCGTCATGACTGAAAACAACGAAGAATTCAAAGCCTGGGCCGAAAAGAAGTGGGGCAACAAAAAGGCCACCACTGGCGGCGGAATCTACTTTCTAGGTTTTGTTGGCGCGGCAATTTACTACGTCTCGACTGCAACCGATTTTTGGATGGGCGCCCTGGGCGTGCTGAAGGCCATCGTCTGGCCGGCTTTTCTAGTGTTCTCGGCACTCAGCGAACTGGGCAGTTAATAGTAGGCTTGTGAGGTTGCTTCGGCAACAAGCCGACTTGGCGCAATTGGCAGCGCACCGTACTTGTAATACGGGGGTTAGGGGTTCAAGTCCCCTAGTCGGCTCAAATTAGTTGTTTACGACGCTGTCTTTGAACTGAGCGAAGCGAGCTGGGTTGATAAGCTCTTCGCCGGTCTTCCAGGTGTAAGGCTGGCCGTTGACCAAGATGAACGGGGTTCCCTCAACCTTGAGCTTGGTGCCAGGCACGTTCTCGCTCAAAGCCTTGGTGGTGGTGGTCGAAATCCAGTTGGCATAAGACTTTTCGTTGATGCACTTCGAGATCTGCTCAAAGTTCTTGACGCCAAGCTTCTTTGCTCCGTCAATCAGAGCCGAGTTCTCTGGTCCATAAGTGCCTTCAGCTGGCTGGTTTTCAAACAGCCAAGAGTTGTATGCGAAGAAGTTGTTTGGAGACTTCTCGGCAACACAGATTGCAGCATTGGCCGCACGGCTCGAGTACTCGTTCAAAGACGCACGAGTGTCTAGGAACGAAAGCGGGTGAACCTCGAGGGTTACCTGGCCAGTCTTGACCCAGTTTTCGATCTGTGACTGGTTCGGCACCTCGAATGCCTGGCAAACCGGGCACTGGTAGTCAAGATAAATGGCGATGTTTGGCACCGGCGCAGGTGCTGCGCTCGGGCCAGGAGTAGGAGTTGAGGTTGGAGTGAAGACCTCTAGGTTTGCACCGATCTTGATTCCGTCGTTGAAGCTAAAGTTCACCGGCACGGCACCCGTGTTGTTGCCGTTGCTGTTGGTGCCGCTGGTGACAGCAAAAACAATTGCGGTCGCAATGCCAAGAACGACCGCACCTAGGCCAACCTGAATGCCGAGCTTCTTGCGGCGAGCGCCTTTTTGCTGCTGCTCGCGCACTTCGCGGGCCTTAGCTCTAGCGATCTCGCGCTGCTCTGAGCGGGTTGGCTTGTTGTGGTTCGATGTCATGAATTCCTCGATGTTATAAAACCGACGCCTTATTCAGGCCCACTAATAGTTTAGATGAGGCGGGGCTGGTGGGATAATGGGAATACCTGTTGGCACCGCTTGCAGGGTTTCTATCACAACGGATCGTCCGGCACGTACCTGCCGGTGAAGGAATAAGAAAATGGCATCAGTAACATTCGATAACGCCACTCGCCTGTACCCAGGCGGCGTGCGCCCAGCTGTTGACAAGATCAACCTAGAAATCAAGGACGGCGAGTTCTTGGTTTTGGTTGGCCCATCAGGCTGTGGAAAGTCAACCACCCTGCGCATGCTTGCAGGCCTTGAAGAGGTTAACGCCGGTCACATTCGCATTGGCGACCGCGACGTAACCGACACCCCGCCAAAAGACCGCGACATCGCAATGGTCTTCCAGAACTACGCTCTCTACCCACACATGACTGTGGCCGAGAACATGGGCTTCGCTCTAAAGATTGCCGGCGTTAGCAAAGAAGAGCGCGCCGCTCGCGTTCTAGAGGCTGCAAAGCTTCTTGACCTAGAGCCATACCTAGCTCGCAAGCCAAAGGCCCTTTCGGGTGGTCAGCGTCAGCGTGTAGCAATGGGTCGTGCAATCGTTCGTAAGCCTCAGGTGTTCCTAATGGATGAGCCTCTTTCGAACCTTGACGCCAAGCTTCGCGTTCAGACTCGCACCCAGATCGCTTCACTTCAGCGTCGCCTCGGTGTAACCACCGTTTACGTGACCCACGACCAGGTTGAAGCTATGACCATGGGTGACCGCGTTGCAGTTCTAAAGGATGGCGTTCTTCAGCAGGTCGCTACCCCTCGTGAACTTTACGAAACCCCACAGAACGTATTCGTTGCTGGCTTCATCGGCTCACCAGCCATGAACCTTGTTCAGCTTCCAATCGTTGACGGTGGCGTTCAGTTCGGAACCGTAGTTCTTCCAATCGATCGCGCGATCCTTTCTAAGACCAACGCAAAGACCATCACCGTGGGTATCCGCCCAGAGAACCTAACCGTTTCGAACGGCGAAGGCATTGCAGTTGATGTCGACGTTATCGAAGAGCTAGGTGCCGACGGCTTCCTTTACGGCCACACCAACATCGATGGTGCAGACCAAGACGTAGTTTCACGCGTTGACGGTCGCGTTCACCCACACGCAGGCGACAAGGTCTTCTTGAAGCCAGAGGGTGGCATCGTTCACTTGTTCGACGTAGAGTCGGGCGAGCGCCTCAACTAGTGAACTCACTAGACATTACGGCTGCCACGGTAGAGCCAGCACTGCTGGATCTACCGTGGCATTTGCCATTAGAGGACTGGCCTAGCGAAAACATTGCCGCTCTGCCAAAGGGCTTGAGTCGCCACACGGTTAGATTCGCCCACTTGAACGACCACGTGGTTGCCATCAAAGAGACTTTGCCCGAGCTTGCCAAGCGCGAATACGACATGCTCAAGCAACTGCTCAAGCTCGATGTGCCCTGCGTTGAACCATTTGCCATCATTAATGGCCGCGAAACCCCGGATGGCGAAGAGCTGCTTTCGGTTTTGGTTACTCGCCACCTAAAGTTTTCACTCCCCTATCGAGCCATGTGGTCGCAGGGCCTTCGCCCAGAGACTGCCACTCGTCTTGTAGACGCACTCGCACTGCTCCTGGCCCGCCTGCACATCGCCGGATTCTTTTGGGGCGATGTTTCGCTTTCAAACACACTGTTCCGCCGCGACGCCGGCGCCTTTGCCGCATACCTGGTTGATGCCGAAACCGGCCACCTGTATGACTCTGGGCTTTCGAACGGCCAACGCGAGAATGACCTTGAAATTGCACGCGTAAACATTGCCGGCGAACTGATGGACCTAATCGCCAGCGGGCACGCTACCCCCGGTGTTGATGCTCTGGCAACCAGCGAACGAATCGTCGCCAAGTATCGCGAACTATGGACAGAACTAACTGGCGCCGAAACCTTTGAGGCCGCAGACCGCTGGAAGATTAACCGTCGCGTGGACCGCCTCAACGCCCTTGGCTTTGACATCGAAGAATTGGCAATCAAGACCGATGTCTCGGGCACCAAGGTCAAAATTCAGCCAAAGGTGGTTGACGCAGGCCACCACACCCGCAGACTGATGCGCCTTACCGGCCTAGACGTCGAAGAGAACCAAGCTCGTCGCCTGCTGAACGACCTCGACCAGTATCGAGTCGAACACCCGAGGCCAGGCGCCGATGAAGAGGTTCTTGCTCACGAGTGGCTCAGCCGCGCATTTGAGCCGGTCATCACTGCGATTCCGCGCAATTTGAGTGGGCGACTTGAGCCAGCCGAGATCTATCACCAGGTCCTTGAGCACCGCTGGTACATGTCAGAAGACCAAAACCGCGATGTTCCCCTCGAAGAAGCCGTTCACTCATACATCGACAATGTGCTCGTGAATCGTCGCGATGAAGAGGCCTACCTTTCGCCTTTGACCGAAGCAATCACATTGCCCAACGCCGTGCCATCGGGCACGATTGTGGTCGCCGAAGACGACGACGAAGTTGACTGGCGAGATCTGGTCTAAATTGACTTAAATAGAAAGCCCCAGACCAATGGTCTGGGGCTTTCGACGTTTGAAACTAGCGCTTTAGTGCAGCTCGGCGCTTCGATACCTCATACAAGGTGACCGAGGCAGCGATGCCTGCGTTTAGCGATTCGGTGTCGCGAGCGATTGGAATCGAAAGCACAGCGTCACAGTTTTCGGTGACTAGACGCGAAAGACCCTTGCCTTCAGAGCCGACCACCAAAAGAAGTGGCTCGGTTGAGAGCTCAAAGTTTGGCAGGCTCATGTCGCCGCCACCGTCTAGGCCGACAACGAATACGCCACGCTTCTTGAACTCTTTCAAAGTTGCGTTCAGGTTTGCCGCAAGCGCAACTGGCACTCGGGCAGCCGCGCCAGCCGAGGTCTTCCAAGCCGAAGCGGTAACTCCGGTCGAACGACGCTGAGGCAAGATAACGCCCTGCCCACCGAAGGCAGCAACCGAGCGAATGATTGCACCCAGGTTGCGAGGGTCGGTGATTCCATCGAGAGCCACGAATAGCGGCTTCTGGCCACGAGCCAAGACAAGGTCAAGCAGCTCCATTGGGTGCTGGTACTTGTATGGCGGAACCTGAAGCGCAATGCCCTGGTGAACCGAGTCGAAACCGGTCATGCGGTCCATCTCTGGACGGGTGATTTCGTTTACGGCAATACCGCGAGAGCCAGCAATCTTGATGGCTTCTTTGACGCGCTCGTCCATTTCGATCCGAGACGCGATGAAAAGTGCGGTCGCAGGAACCTTCGAGCGGAGCGCCTCGACAACCGAGTTGCGGCCCGACAAAACCTCTGAAGCATCGGCTGCCTTGGCAACGCGCTGACCCGATCGAGCCGCAGCTCCGCCAGAACCCGCGGTGCGAGCAGCTGGTGCCAAGAACTCACCGCGTCGAACGGTAACCGCACCGGTTGCCTGCTTGTGCTTTTCGGCGGCAGCCTTTGCCTTATAAGCCTTGTGATACGGGCGGTCTTCGGCCTTGGGGGTTGGGCCGCGACCTTCTAGGGCCTGCTTGCCGTTACCACCGGTGCCGACACGGCCACCCTTTTTGTTCTTTGCCGCTCCTGGGCGACCTGGTTTTCCTGCCATTAGCTGACACTCCAATGCGTTGAATCGGCGCCGTCTTCGAGAGTGATTCCCGCTGCCTTTAGTTGGTCTCTGATCGCGTCTGAACGCGCAAAGTCTTTAGCCGCGCGCGCTGCGTTGCGCTCGGCGATTAGGCCTTGAATCAACTGATCCAAAGCGGTTTCGTGGGTCGAACCGGTCGCTGCCGCAGCCGATGGCTCAATGCCAAGCGCAGCCAACATTGCTCGAACAGCATTTGCCGACTTTGAAACCTCGGATGCGTTGCCCGCGTCGATGGCTGAATTGCCATCGCGCACGGTGTCGTGAAGCACACCCAAAGCGGCAGGAATCGCAAGGTCTTCATCCATGGCCTTAATAAAGGCGGCCGGAAGAGAGTCGATGATGGCACCAGTGAGTGCAGCACTTGCACCCGCGCGCTCGGCACGTGCCAGGAAGGTCTCGATGCGACCAAGTGCCGCGGCAGCCTCGTCGAGAACGCCCTCGTGATAGTCGAGAACCGAACGGTAGTGTGCAGAGCCAAGGTAATAGCGAACCACCGAAGGCTTTGCCGCAGCCAATAGATCGGCGGCAAAAATTGAATTGCCGAGTGATTTCGACATCTTTTGACCGGCAACATTTACCAGACCGTTGTGCAGCCAGTAGTTGGCGAACTGGTCGCCGGCCGCACTCGATTGAGCCAACTCGTTCTCGTGGTGCGGGAACCGAAGGTCTAGGCCGCCGCCGTGAATGTCGAATTTGCTGCCCAGATACTTGGTCGACATCGCAGAGCACTCGATGTGCCAACCCGGGCGACCGAGGCCAAACGGGGTGCTCCAGGCGGCTGACTCTGCGTCGCCAGGCTTGTGGGCCTTCCAAAGGGCAAAGTCGTGCGGTGCGCGCTTGCCGCGGCTCTCGGCATCGATGTCGTCGGCCATGTCGTCGATGCGCTGGTTGGTTAGTGCGCCATACTCGGCCCATTTGCCGGCAGCAAAATAAACATTCGCCGAACCATCATCGGCTTGATAAGCGTAACCGCACTCGATTAGTCGCTGAATGAGCTCGATCATCTCGGGAATCGCACCAGTAGCCCGAGGCTCGTAGGTTGGAGCGGCAATGCCGATCGCCGAATAAACCTTGTTGAACTCTTGCTCAAAACGGTAGGCAAGCGCCCACCATTGTTCGCCGGTTGCCTTGGCGTTTTCAAGAACCTTGTCGTCAATGTCGGTGACGTTTCGAACCAGAGTAACGTTTAGGCCCTTGACCTCGAGCCAACGGCGAAGCTGGTCATAAACCAAAGCTGAACGAAGGTGACCAACGTGAGGCAGACCCTGAACGGTTGGACCACAAAGGTAAATGCCGACCTGCCCGGCAACGATAGGTTCGAATTCTCGCAGGCTCTGCGATTTCGAATCAAATAGGCTCAGGGTCACTTTGCCAGCCTATCGCCAGAGACCTTGAAGGCCTTTGATTCAGCAATCAGCGCGGTTGCCACGGCGGCCACGCCCTCGGTGTTGCCAAGAAAACCTAGACCATCGGTTGTGGTCGCCGAAAGAGTTACCGGTGCGCCAATTATTGCGGTCAGCGCCTGCTCAACGGCAGCTCGGTGCGGCGCCACCTTTGGTCGGTTACCAATAATTTGAACCGCGATGTTCTGAACCGCATAGCCGGCATCGCGCAGAAGGTCGAGAGCGCCCTCGATGAACACCTTTCCGTTTGCTCCCGCAAATTCTGGGCGGTCTACGCCAAAGTTTGAGCCGATGTCGCCAAGCCCGGCCGCAGACAACATTGCATCAACGATTGCGTGGCTAACGGCATCGCCATCGCTGTGACCATCGAGCCCACGCTCGCCAGGCCAAACCACGGTTCCGAGGTAAAGCGGTTTGCTCGAGTCATCGGTAAAACGGTGAACATCGGTGCCAATGCCGGAGCGATAGTGACCGCCGAAGCGCATCTCGGCAGCGGCTAGGTCTTCTGGGGTGGTCACCTTGAATGCTTGGTCGTGACCCTCGACTGCGCGAACCTCGTGGCCAGCGGCCTGCATCAAAGCTGCATCATCGGTGAATTCTTGACTGGCCTCGCCATAGGCGGCAACCAAGTCACCGGCAACAAAACCTTGAGGGGTTTGAGCGGCACGAAGCACATTGCGATCGATGGTCTCGCGAACCAGCTCGCCGTCGATGCGCTTGATGGTGTCGGCGATCTTCATGACCGGCACGGTTGAAAGGCCGGTTTGGCGAACCGAATCGGCCACTCTCGAAAACACGGATGTTGGAGTCATGGCTCGAGCGGCGTCATGAACCAAAACTACTTTTGCCTGGCTAGACAAAACGGCGAGCGCGTTGGCGATCGATGCCTGACGAGTTTCGCCACCGACAACGATGTCGAGTTGAACATCGACATCGGTCAACAGCTCGTGAGCAGCCTCGGTTGCCTCGGTTAGGTGAGATTCGGGAACGGCAATGATCAGCTGCGCCAAATCAGGCATAGCTGAGATTGATTCGATTGCGTGCGATAGCAGCGGCTTGCCGACTAGGTCGACGAAGGCCTTTGGTTTGCCAGCGCCTAAGCGCTCACCACGACCTGCGGCCACAACCACTACCGCGATGTCGCGATTGGTCATGCCTTGGCCTGCCTGCTAAGAAGCTAGAACTTCGTCGAGAGTTGCAGAGGCCTTGACCTCGTCAACCTTGCGAGCCAGAGCAAGCTCTGAAACAAGAATTTGACGAGCCTTGGCAAGCATGCGCTTTTCACCAGCTGAAAGACCACGGTCTTGGTCGCGGCGCCATAGGTCGCGAACGACCTCTGAGACCTTGACAACATCGCCAGAGGCAAGCTTTTCTAGGTTTGCTTTATAGCGACGAGACCAGTTGGTTGGCTCTTCGGTGAATTCTGCGCGAAGAACAGAGAAAACCTGCTCGACGCCCTTTTTGTCGATAACGTCGCGAACGCCGACCATTTCGACGTTTTCGGCTGGAACCCAGATGGTCAAATCGCCCTGGGCGACTTTGAGCTGTAGGTAAAGCTTGGTTTCACCACGAATGGTGCGGTCTGCGACCTCGATAATTTGTGCTGCACCGTGGTGCGGGTATACGACTGTTTCGCCGACTTCAAACTTCATGTGGGTGATTCCCTTCAGAAAGACCAATTTTACCACAGGAACGCTGTTATCTAAAGGAGTAAACTGGAGGGGACGAAAAACGCTTCTCAGGAGGAACATTGATTATCCGTAAGATCGCCGCAGTAGGCATTGCCGCTTCTCTTTTGCTTGGCACCTCGGCCTGCGGATTCATGAGCCCAACCGCGTCACTTGAGGTTTATGCGCCTAGCGATGGCGCTCAGATCGACCTAGAGAACGTCAAGGTTCGCAACTTCATCTACCTAACCAACGGCAACGGCAGCGAAGCTCTGTTTGGTTCTATCGTGAACTCGGGCCTTGAGTCAACCACCTTCAAGATTCAGTACACCGAAGAGGCAAGCAGCGAGAAGCGCGAGGTTGCATTCAACCTGCTTCCAGGTCAGAAGCTAGACCTTGGCTACAACGGAAACTCGGCTCTGGTCATCGACCTAGCCGGTACCCCGGGCAAGATCGCCAACATCTTCGTTATCGAGGGCAACGGAACCGGTAAAGAGATTCGCGTTCCAATCCTTGATGGCACTCTGGCCGAGTACAAAGAAATCTTCGCAACCCTTCCTGGTGCTGCAACTAGCACCGAGCCATCTGCAGAGCCAACCGAGCCTGCTGCCGAAGAAGAGTCAAACCACTAAATTTCAGACAAAAGAAACGGGTTCCCACTGGGAACCCGTTTTTTGTTGCTCCAACTAACGCTTTGGCCGGAAGCCGTTTAGACCTCGAACTTATAGCCCAAGCCACGAACCGTGAGAAGGTGCACCGGTCGGGCCGGGTCGTCCTCGATCTTCGAGCGGATGCGCTTGACGTGCACATCTAGGGTCTTGGTGTCACCGAAGTAGTTCGGACCCCAAACGCGATCGATGATTTGGCCGCGGGTAAGAACACGGTTGATGTTCTCCATTAGCAGCTCGAGCAGCTCGAACTCTTTCAGTGGCATCGCGACCTTGTTGCCGTGAACAGTTACAACGTGGCGTTCGCTATCGAGGCGAACCGGGCCGGCCTCGATGATGCCGTCAGCGGCAACCACCGGGGCCGGGTCGGCTAGGCGGCGCAGAATGGCCTTCATGCGAGCCAAAAGCTCACGGGTTGAATACGGCTTTGTCACATAGTCGTCGGCACCTAGTTCCAGGCCAACAACCTTGTCAATCTCAGAATCTTTTGCGGTCAACATGATGATTGGAACCGCGGAGTGCTGACGAATCTGACGGCAGACCTCGTTGCCACTTACTCCCGGCAACATCAGATCGAGCAGGATTAAGTCGGCACCGAGCGACGCAAATTTGTCGATAGCTTGATTTCCGTCTTCGGCTTCGATTACCTCGTAGCCCTCTTTCTGCAAAAGGTAAACCAGCGGCTCGCGAAGCGACTGCTCGTCTTCAACGACTAGTACTTTGGTCATTCGTCATCCTTGCTCGTGGTTAGTTTTTGTTTTGCAACCGGAATGCGGAAAGTAAAGGTCGAGCCCAAGCCCGGCTGCGAAAACAGCTGAACTTCGCCGCGGTGCTTTAGTGCGACGTGCTTCACGATGGCGAGGCCCAAGCCCGTGCCACCGGTTTGCCGCGACCTAGAAGGGTCGGCTCGATAAAAGCGCTCAAAGATGCGGTCTTGGTGCTCCGGCGCAATACCGACACCGCTGTCGGCAACGGCAACGGCCGCTATGCCGTGCTTTTGGCGCAAACCAATTCCCACCTGACTACCTTCGTCGGAATACAAAATCGCATTCTCGACCAGGTTCTTGATCGCGGTGACCAAAAGCTCTCGGTCGCCCAGAACCTCGATTGCGTTCTTGGTATCAACCTTGACCTTGACCTTGCGCTGCGCAGCAAGCACCTGGTTTCGATCAACGGCTTCTTCAACAACGGATGCCATGTCAACGATTTGACCGTTGCGATCCACCTCGGTTCCTTGCAAGCGGCTCAATTCGATGATGTCTTGAACCAGGTTGGCTAAGCGCCCGGCCTCGCGGTGCAGGTCGGTTGAGAACTTCTTGGTGACTTCAGGGTCATCCACCGAATCGATGAGCGCTTCAGACAGCAAGCTGATCGCACCAATCGGTGTCTTGAGTTCATGCGAAATGTTTGCGATGAAGTCGCGACGAGTGTCGTCGAGCCTCTTTGACTCGGTCAAATCTTCGATTGCAATAAGAACCTTGCCATCGTTCAACAGACCGGCACGCACGTTCACAAAAAGCTTCTCTGCTGTGAGCCCGACTGAAATCTCGAGCTGCTCAGAACTTGCCTCACCCTTCTTGCGGGTCTTTTTGGCTA